>Ga0326728_10020525_pt1 | contig 12586 bp, 7 predicted proteins | sample MB3enrmetagenome_FD_207602 | JGI IMG/M metagenome (GOLD analysis project Ga0326728, IMG submission 207602) | Lab enriched peat soil microbial communities from McLean, Ithaca, NY, United States - MB31MN | ecosystem: Environmental > Terrestrial > Soil > Wetlands > Peat | place: USA: New York...
TGTTGATAGTCTCGATCATGTGCACCGGAATGCGGATGGTGCGCGCCTGGTCGGCAATGGCACGCGTGATCGCCTGCCGGATCCACCACGTAGCGTAGGTCGAGAATTTATATCCACGACGGTACTCAAACTTGTCCACCGCCTTCATCAGGCCGATATTGCCCTCCTGAATCAGATCCAGGAATTGCAGGCCGCGGTTGGTGTACTTCTTGGCGATGGAAACCACCAGGCGAAGGTTCGCCTCAATCAGCTCGCGCTTGGCCTGCGAGGCGTCCATGTCGCCCTGGATGATGTCGCGCTGGGTGCGTTTCAATTCCCCAAAGTTGACACCCGCCTCGGCTTCCATTCGCTCCAGATCGGCGTGCACCTGGCGCGCCTGCCGCCGGAACTCCTTTTTCTGGTCCTCATTCCGGCTGATCTCAAGCTTCTTCTCCAGGTTCTGCGCCTGGCGGTCCAGAGCGCGCATCTGGTCGACGGTTTTATTCACCCGTTCGATCAGCCGGTCCCGTTCCCGGTTGGTGAATCCAAGCTTGCGAATCACTCGGGAAATGTGTATCACTTCCCGGCCCAGGCCCCAGCGGGAGCGGCGATATTCTCGCGCCTTCTTCTTGTCTTTAGGAGAGAGATCGACCAGCTTTTCCTGCAACTGCATCGATTTCCGGTAATGCTTGCTCAGTTCGTCGATGCGGCCGGCGACATCCTTGAGCCGGTTTTGCAGGATCTCGTCGGTGATCTCCTCTTCGTCGAAGACCACTACTTCCTTGATGGAACGCAGTCCCTTCTTCAGGTCTTCGCCCGTTGCCATGATTTCGCGAATCACAATGGGCGAGCGGGACAGCGCCTTCAGGACGCGCAATTGGCCGCGCTCGATCCGCTTGGCGATTTCCACTTCGCCTTCGCGGGTGAGCAACGGAACCGTCCCCATCTCGCGCAGGTACATGCGGACCGGGTCGTTGGTCTTTTCCAGGGCGCCGGGGGTCAGGTCCAGCTCGACGTCCTCCCCGGCCTCGATCTCCTGATCGAACTTCTTCTCCAGCGCCGAGGACGGGAGTTTGCCCGGTCCTTCCAGCACATCTATACCTTGCGTACCGATCGTCGTCAGCAGGTCTTCAATGTCTTCAGGCGAATGGATATCGTGAGGGAGTAAGTCATTCACCTCGCTATACGTCAGATACCCCTTCTCCTTGCCCGTATCGATCAGCTTCTTTATCTCATCGAACTTGTCATCAAGTGCCAAAGCGGCAATACCTCGTCCACTGGCGCTCAAACCAGGGTGGCGGCGCCTTTCAAATTGCGGCAGGAATTCTTAACTGGGTTTTTGACGGGACAAAACCTTCTTAGTTTAGCACGACAGAGCTCGAAACCCAACTGGGACCCCACTTTTCTAACCGCCAACTCACCCCAGTCCGCGCGAATCGTGAACCGCTAAAAATTAGATGGTGCAAAACCTCGCATGGTTTCGGGTATGGAGAGAAAAACCTTGGTCCCGACTCTCTATAAATCCTGTGAATCCCAGAAGTTGGCGGTCATGGGGGCGCCTGTCCATGCAATCTGTATTCCAAAGTGCAGTGCCACGACTGCTCACTTCGGCGCCGGTCGCCACAGTCACCGGCCCACCCGCTCTCCAGATGCTCCCGTTGCCAAGGCGCGATCCAAATCGAGCTTCTCGCCCAACAGACGCGCCAGTTCGGCCGAATCCTGCCGTTGCTCGGCATCGGCGATGCGCATTTTGAGTTCCTGCTCCCGCAAACGCAGGTGTTTCTTCTGCCGCAAAGCGAGGATGGCGCTTTCCACCAGTTCCGGTGTAAGCTCCTCGACGTCGTGCAGGAGAATATCGGCTAGCAATCCCCTTTCCGCATCCGGCAACGGAAGCGAAGCGATGTCGTGCGTGTTGGCCGCGAGCAGGACTTCGACGAGACCTTCGGCGGCAAGTCCCTCATGCAGCCGTTCCGCAGAAAATACCAGGCTGGCCGCCCGCGCCGGGTCGAATACCGCCTCCGCGCCGTCCCGGGCGGACGTGGGACTGCCCGCCAGCATTTCCGTCTGGGAGGCAAGCGCGCGGATCAGGATGCGTTCGGCGGCCGTGGCCGGCGCCGGCCGCGCGCTCACCTGCTGGGCGCCGCGCGTCACCGCGACGTGCTTCAACTCCTGGCGAAGGACGGCCGAATCGATGGCCAGTTTTTGCGCGATCTCATTGGCCAGTTCGTCCCGTACAATGCGGCTGGGCACGCGCTGGAGATGCGGTAGCAGAAAGTTAAGCGCCCTTACCTTGCCTTCCGCCGACCGGGGAAATTTCTGCTGAGCCTGTCCGATGAGGTAGTCGAAATACCGGGGGGCGGCCCGGAGCACGCCCTTGTAGGCCTCGACACCTTGGCGCCGGATGAAAAGATCGGGGTCGTAACCCTTCTCCAGAGTGACCACCTTGATCTGAAATTCCTGTTCTACCAACAAGGCAAGGGAACGTTCCGCCGCCGCCGCGCCTGCCGTGTCGGGATCGAAGTTGACAACAATATTCTTGCTGAAGCGTGCCAGCAGCCTGGCTTGGGCCTCCGTAAAGGCGGTCCCCGAACTGGCGATGGTGTTTTGCAACCCCGCCGCGAACACCGAGATGCAATCCATCTGCCCTTCGACCAGAATGCCATATTCCAGTTTGCGGATTGCCTCTTTCGCTTTGTCCAGGTTGAACAGCACGTGCGACTTCGAATAGATGGGCGTTTCCGGTGAGTTGAGGTATTTGGGTCCGGCTTTTTCGCCCGTGCCCAGGGTGCGTCCGGTAAAGGCAATTACCCGGCCCGCCTCATTGCAGATGGGGAATACGATCCGGTTGCGGAACTTGGAGTACATCGCCGAAGACAATGAATTGCGCGCGGAAACTGCCGGTTGCCGATCCGGCGATTCCACCTGGCTGCCGCCGGCCGGCGGCTGGGGGCCGGATCCCGGTTCTTTCCAGGAGAACAGGCCGCTTGCCTTCAACAACTCTTCATCGAATTCGCGCCGCAGGAAATCGCGCAACAGGAAACCGGAATCAGGCGCCAAACCGATGCGAAACTGGAGGGTCGTTTTTTCGTCCAAGCCCCGGCCGACAAGATATTCCCGGGCCTGCGCCGCTTCCGGGCGGCGTAATTGCTCCTGGAACCAGGAGCAGGCGCGTTCGTGAACCTCCAACAGGGCGCGCCGCAGTTGTGCCTCCTGAGCCTCGGCCTCGCTGTTGAAGGTGGCCCGCGGGATCGCAAGTCCCAATTTTTGTGCGAGCAGCCGCATCGCTTCCGGGAAGCTCACGCTTTCCATCTTTTGCACGAACTTGAGGACGTCGCCCGACTCGCCGCAGCCGAAACAGTGATAGAACTGCCGGGTAGCATGCACGGAAAACGACGGGGTCTTCTCCCGATGGAAAGGACAAAGGCCGATAAAGTTCTGTCCACCGGCTTTTTTCAGGCTGATACCGTAGTCTCCGACCACGCGAACAATGTCCGCCTGCTGCTTAACGGTGTGCGCGAAGTCGCCAGGATTGGCCATCTCACCTAGTGTGCCGCGCGAGGGGAAAGCCTGGAAAGACTATCCCGGGCAATTCCTGTGGAGAAGGTGTGCATATCTCGGTTTTTGTGTTGAAAAGCAGGTGACATTAAGGCTGCCGCCGGCGCACAAATTCGTATGCCGAGGATCCCGGGCGCAGGCCAGCGCCCGCTAGTTAATTCTCGGCATCCGGCGCGGGTGGGTCGGGCAGAGCTGCCGGCGCCTGGAAGGGTTGTCCCTCGCTGTAAGTCTTAAACACGACGACATGAAAAACCGGTTGCCGGCGCTCCTCGATGGGGTCGATCAGACCGGCTTGCTGCAGGGGCAGGAAATAGCGGTCCAGCCAGTTATGCTGGGCGCGAGTCATACCGCGTTTGAGGATATCAACCGTTACGCCGGCCAGATGAGTGGATGCCGTTTCGCCTTCCTCGGGGGCGGCGTTGTGGTTGTAGCGGCGTAGTTTCTTCTGCTGGTCCATGGTGCGCACCAGAGAAGTGACGACGATGGGACGATGAAACTCGCGGTAATAGGCCTCTCCGAGATCCTCCACAAAATCGCGGGTCCAGGACCGGCAGTAACGCCGGTTTTCCGGCAGGTTGGCGGCGACGACCAAGCTGGCGCTATTTTCCACCGGTACCAGTTCCTCGGCCTCTTCCAATACGGCTAACTCCTCATCGTTGGCAATACGGGGGAGTTCCAGCGAATCGAGCACTTCGTTCTGCCGCACCAGCATATCGTGGGAGCCTGGAAACATCGGGTTCCACGCCACCGCCCGAAGGTGTCGCAAAGTGTGGGCGTGGCGCGAATGCGATTGAATGTGCGCGGGGTTTTGCGCGTGGTGCAGACGCCGGTGGTGAGTGGTTACAGCACTGGCATTACCCAGCAGCAAAATTATCCCTAAGCAGACCCAGTAAGCACCCTTGTGGTTCACACTACTCCCTTTTGCCCCAGCAAACTTTTTTTTCAGATGCAAGTACTGCGAAGATTGTAGCCCGGAGCTGCCCGCCCGGTACCAGGAAATTTCCCTTAACTCCGCCAAAAGTAACACCGGGCAAATCAGAGTGCACGCTTCTGCACAGTGGACAAGTACGGGAGGACACTAGGGCCGCGATTTTCGGCCATTATCCCCAGTGTACGGTGGTGCACACATTGATGACCCCGGGGTTGGCACAAGCCGTCTGAGGCGCATCATAATGAATGTTCCCCAAATACGTGCAATGGCCAGGAGCGCAAGTCATGAGCGCGGATTTGGTTCAGGCACTGGGATTGGCGGCCGCTTGGATAACGGCGCTGAGTGCGGGAGCAACTTTGTTGATTATCACGATCATGCTGAGCCCGGCGCTCGGACGGGAAATCGACGAGGAACTGCACCGCCGGAACCTGTAGAACCGTTACCCGTTTCCCGTTACCCGTTCTCCGTTGTACTGAAGCAAGATAACAATGGGGAACGACGAACGAAGAACGGGAAACTGCGAACGTGGAACGGGAGACGGGGAACGGGAAACGGGTAACGGAGTTAGTTTAGGTACGCAGTTCGATCACAGTCGCACCGGCCCCGCCTTCGTTCTGCGGCGGCTCGGAGACGGCGGCTACGTGGGGATGGCTTTGCAGGAACTGACGCAGGGCTTTTCGCAGGATTCCCATGCCGCTGCCATGGACGACGCGCACACGCGTCAGACCGGCCAGGAAAGCGCGATCGATAAATTTCTCGACCTGGCGCGTGGCATCGTCGACATTCTGTCCGATCACGTTGATCTCCGTCGGCGCACCGCTCTCTTCGCTAGCGAGCGAAACCGCAAAACCTTTGGCCCGCGCGGCTTTAACCGGTGACTCGGCGGCCCGGGCCACCACCTCGGCAATGTCGTCCCGGGCCACGCGGATCTTCATCGGGCCCACCTGTACCTCAAACGAGTCATCGTCGAAATGACGGGTGACGGCGCCGCTGCGTCCCAGCGACTTCAACCGCACACTATCACCGACCGCCACGTGCCTGACGATGTGCGGTTGGGCGGCGGTGTCGTCGCGATCGGAACCGGTGGTGTGGGCAACTACCGCCTGATTGAACTGCTCCTGAAATTCGCGTCGCAACTTGGCGATCCGGCGCTCGGCATCCTTGGACAACTTCAGCGCGGCCGCGCGATCCTGCACGGCCGCAACCGCTTCGCGGGCATGGAATTCAAAATCCTTCAGCAGGCTGGCGAGTTTGTGCTCCAGTTCCCGCACCTTGTCGCGCTGCTCGCGGCGGCCTTCGGCGCTCAGGCGGTTGCGTTCGCGTTCCAATTCCAGTTGCTGCTGGCGGGCGGCAGCGCGCTCCTGCTCGGCCTGACGCAGTTCGGCGTGCAGGCGGTCGAGGAATTCCGCTACATCCTGCGCTTGCGAACCCAGGCGAGCGCGGGCGGCAGCAATGATTTCCGGATTCAGCCCCAGACGTTGCGCGATGTTGATACCGGCGGAAGCGCCCGGAACCCCGATGCGCAACTCGTAGGTCGGAAGCAGCGTGCGCTCGTCGAAACCAACCGCGGCGTTGATCACCCCCGGGGTATTCGCCGCATATACTTTCAACGCGGTGTGGTGGGTGGAAATTACGGTAAGCGCCCCGGCACGGCGAAAATGATCGGCAATGGCGACCGCCAGGGCCGCGCCTTCCTCCGGTTCGGTGGCCGAGCCCAGTTCATCCAGCAGCACCAAAGAACGCGGGTTGGCCAGGCGCGAGATACGATCGATATTGGTGACGTGCGCGGAGAAGGTGGACAGGTTCTGCTCAATGGATTGATAGTCGCCGATATCGGCCAACACAGCATCGCAGATCGGCAACTCGGCGCGCTCGGCGGGAACCGGCATTCCCGACTGGGCCATGAGCGTAAGCAGGCCGATGGTCTTCAGCACCACGGTTTTGCCACCCGTGTTAGGGCCGGTGATGATCAGTTCGCGGCCGCGTGCCGCCTCACCGGGAGCGGAATGAGCGGGCAGCGCCATCGGCAATGGCGAACTGCCTGACTCCGGCGTTTCCACGGCCTCCATGTCCACGGTGATCGGGACCACCGTGGCGCCCCGCAGTCGCAAATTTCTCTCCAGCAGCGGATGGCGCGCGTTGAGCAGATACATTCCTCCGTTGCTGATCCCCACCGCTACGCTGGGATAATCCGTGGCAAACCGCCCTTTGGCGAACTGCAGCTCCAGTTCGGACAGGGCGTCGGCGGCGGCCAGGATTGCCGGGCTGAGTTCGGCGACACTGCGTGTCATCTGCAACAGGATCCGGTGAATCTCCGCCTGTTCTTCCTCCAGCAGTTTTACCAGTTCGTTGTTCTGCTCGATGGTCTCGAGAGGTTCGATAAACACGGTTTGACCACTGGAGCTGAGACCGTGCACCACGCCATCCACCCGCCGGCGTTGCTCGGCCTTGATGGGGACTACGAAGCGCTCGCCGCGGATGGTTACCAGTTCTTCCTGCGCGGTTCCAAGATCGGCCAGGCGGCGCACATAACTGCGCAACGATTCCTGGATCAGCCGTTTCTGCCGTTCGATTTCGCGGCGTACCTGCGCCAGCTCGGGCGAAGCCCGATCGTCCAGGGAGCCATCGGGGAGAATCTTGTGCCGAAATTGGCGCAAAAAGCCGGTGAAATCAACAATGGCGGAGGAGAGCGCCACGACCGCCGGCCAGGGCGAAGCCGAGCCTTCGTCGCCGCAGCGTTCGCGGTCTGCAGGGACCTTCATTTGCGATGGCGGATGGAACGCGATTTCCGACCATTCGGCCGCCCGATCCGCCAGGGTCAACAGATCGCGAATTTCCCCGGGCTCCAGTGCCACGCCGGCGATACGCGCTCTTTCCAGCGTGGGCGCGGGATCCAGCAGGCCGGCGAAATCAAAGCGTCCGCCGGCGCGCTGGAACTCGCGCACCTCGGCGGTGAGCTGCTGCTGGCGCTCGATCCAGGTCCGGTCGGTGGAGGGAACCAGCCGGGTTATGCGCGACTGTCCCAGCGCCGATTGCGCGTAACCGCGCAGCAGGTCACGCAAACCGTCGTATTCCAGGGTGCGGGCACTGGTATGACTAAGCGGTGCAGGAACCATACGGGCAATTACAGATATTATCAAAGGCAGCCGTCGGCTCTCGGTCGTCGGTCTTCGGCCAGAAATGGCAGCTCCTGGTTTTCGCTGTCGGCGAAACCAGAGATGCAGGAACGCGAGAGTCAGTCTGTCATGGGCCTTTCTCTTCGCCGCGTTTGGCCGACGACTGAGGACCGAGAGCCGACGGCTGCCTTTCCGTGATTCTGCTAGAATTTTTTTGCGAGGAAACGCTTATGACATTTCCAGCCACCCGCCTTCGCCGCCTGCGCCGGACCAATCGGCTGCGCTCTTTCGTGCGGGAAACCCGGCTATCGCCGGAAGGATTGATTTATCCGCTCTTCGTCTGCCCGGGCGAAGGGGTCCGGAAGGAAATCAGTTCTATGCCCGGCGTTTGCAATCTTTCGGTGGATGAAGTCGTCAAAGAAGGGCGTGAGATCAAGAGTCTGGGCATTCCTGCCGTGATTCTGTTCGGTCTGCCAGAGAGCAAGGATGAAATGGCTAGCGGCGCCTGGGCAGACGATGGGATTGTGCAGCAGGCCACGTGCGCCCTCAAGCGTGAAGTTCCGGATTTGCTGGTGCTGGGTGACGTCTGTTTGTGCGAGTACATGTCGCACGGACACTGCGGCATCGTGAAAAAAGTGTCAACCCCAGTTGCTACCGGTGCAGGCACGGCGGCGGCCGCGGCCACCGATTACGAAGTGGAGAACGACGCCACCCTGGAAATTCTGGCCCGCACCGCGGTCTCGCAGGCCCGCGCGGGAATGGACATTATCGCTCCCAGCGACATGATGGACGGGCGGGTGGCGGCCATTCGAAAAGCTCTCGACGATAACGGCTTTACCCATATACCCATCCTCTCCTATGCCGCCAAGTTCGCCAGCGGCTTTTATGGCCCGTTCCGGGAGGCTGCCGATTCCACCCCGCAATTCGGAGACCGCAGCAGTTACCAGATGGATCCGGCTAATTTCCGGGAAGCTATGCGGGAGATGCAAACCGACCTTGAGGAAGGTGCGGACATGCTGATGGTGAAACCCGCGCTTCCGTATCTGGACGTTATCCATGCGGCGCGTCAGCGTTTCGAGGTTCCCATCGTCGCCTACCAAGTCTCCGGCGAGTACGCGATGATTGAAGCGGCGGCCCGCAATGGCTGGATCGATCGCCAGCGCATCATGTTGGAAACACTGACTTCGATTCAACGTGCCGGAGCCGGCATCATCCTGACCTACTTCGCCAAGGACGTGGCGCGTTTGTTGGGCTAGGCCAAGCTGCCTCAGACAAATAAAAAGGGCGCTCACCACTCAAGGAGCGCCCACCAAGCGTCGCGGGTTTGGCTTGGATCAGAACTTAAGCGTATTTGTACGCTTGAACTAGCCGATTGCAAGTTGCAGCCCAAAACCAAATCTGCTTAATTATCAATAGCGTACCCGTCATAGCGGCATGATTTCCCTAGCTATTTGTATGGAATTTAAAATATTTCAGGTGTCCTACCTACCAATTCTCGTATGTTGTTCACACGTGGAGTCGGTTTTTTAGTTGTTTATCTGGGTACAGGGAGAGGCTTCGCTGCCATAGAACCGGCAACGAAAGGCGTGCTTCTTGGCAGGGAAGGCCAGATCATAGAAGGCAGATTCAAAAAGCATTGAAACTGGCTTTCTTTATTCGCTCGCGCCAGTCGATGCCGTTCAGCTCCACCACCCGGCACATCTCATGTAGGCGCGAACGCATGGGTTCGGTGATGCGTTCGCCCAGGGTGGGTTGACTGCTGGCCTGCCGCGCCGCCTCGGAACTGCGTAGGTTTTCCCTGGGGGAATAGTCGCGGGGCGGTAAATTGGGCAAATTCGTGGTGATCACGGTGGTGAGTTGGTTGTTATAACGGCTGTTCAAGATCAGGCTGACCGTGTTCCAGACCCATTCCGTGGGTTTGATAGCGCCCAGTTCGTCGAGCACCAGTAACTCGATTTCGAAGATCGGACGCAAGACGTCCATTTCGCTGGCTTCCACCGAAGAGCCATAAGAGTTTTGAATCTCTTTCAATAGCTCACGGTAGTCCCAAAACAGGCACGGCACTCCCTTACTTCGCATTAACTCTTTGGCCACACCGACAGCGAGATGAGTCTTGCCGACGCCCACGGGGCCGAGAAAAAGCAGACCCTGGTTGCTCTCCAGCGGATACTCTTCTACGAACTTGCCGGCCATGAGGCGCGCCCGCGCCATAGCAGGTTCATACGGTCCTGAAAGCACTTCAAAATTCGAGATTTCGCAGTGGCGATAGCGCCGGGGTATGCGTGCCAGCTCCAGCAGGCGTTCGGAGCGCACTAGGGAGCGGCATTCGCAAGGGGCAACGCGGCGCTGCTCTTCCGAGCCCACGTACTTCCAACCGGTGTCATTGCAGAGAAAGCAGGGCAATATCTTCCTCACTTATTTGTCGCTGAGATATTGGATCAGACTAGGAAGAATTTACCTTTCCTGCCATTGTTTCGCAACCGGCGGCTTACCTTAGGAATCAAAGTTTCCAGAGGCGGGAAGCTACGCCTCGGCCGCCGCGGTTCTAATCCCCGTCATACGTCTGGTCGCGGTTCCAAAGCTTGGTCAGGTTTTGGTTGGACACAGGTAGGCGGAATTTCCCCGGCAGTATCGGCTGTAAAGGAGTAATTTCATGGCAAGCAATGGCAGTTTTCCTGGACTTGAGTTTCACTGGCGGACGCATCAGCGCTGGGAAGGCATAGAACGTCCGTACAAGCCCGAAGACGTAGTACGACTTCGGGGTTCTATTCACATCGAGCATACCCTGGCGCGTCTTGGCGCGGAGCGGCTCTGGGAATTGGTGCGCACGGAGCCTTATGTGGCGGCCTTGGGCGCCATGACCGGAAATCAAGCAGTCCAGCAGGTTAAAGCCGGTTTGAAGGCAGTTTATGTTAGCGGGTGGCAAGTAGCGGCCGACAATAATGTGGCGGGCGAGGTTTATCCCGACCAGAGTCTCTATCCGGCCAACAGCATGCCGGAGATGGTACGGCGTATCAACAAGGCACTGATCCGGGCTGATGAAATTCACCACTCGGAGGGCCGGAATGGTGTCCACTGGTTTGCGCCCCTGGTGGCCGATGCGGAAGCGGGCTTCGGCGGCGTGCTGAATGCCTTCGAGCTCACAAAGGCGTTAATTGAAGCGGGCGCGGCTGCGGTCCACTTCGAGGATCAGCTGTCTTCGGCGAAGAAGTGCGGCCACATGGGAGGCAAAGTGCTGGTCCCGACCATGGAAGCGATTCAAAAGCTGGTAGCGGCCCGGCTGGCGGCCGACGTCATGGGCGTGCCCACGGTCATTATTGCCCGCACCGACGCCGACAGCGCCAAGCTGCTGACCGGCGACATCGATCCCCGGGATCACGACTTTATACGCCGGGGCTCCCGCACCTATGAGGGCTTCTTCCACTATGAAGGTGGCGTCGAGGCAGCTATCGCACGTTCGCTGTCCTATGCTCCTTATTCCGACATGCTGTGGTGGGAGACCTCGGAACCGAATCTGGAGGAGGCGGAGCAATTCGCCGACGCGATTCACGCGCGTTTCCCGGAAAAGGTACTGGCCTACAATTGCTCCCCCTCGTTCAACTGGCGAAAGAAACTGGATGAGAAGCAGATTGCCCGCTTTATTCCTGCCCTGGGAGAGATGGGCTACAAGTTCCAATTCATCACCCTGGCCGGATTTCACTCGCTGAACCTGGCGATGTTTGAGCTGGCCCGCGGCTACCGGCAGACCGGCATGACCGCTTACTCGCGCCTGCAAGAGAAAGAATTCAGCCGCGAACGCGAGTATGGCTATGAAGCAGTGAAACATCAGCGCTTTGTGGGGACGGGGTACTTCGACGAAGTCCAGATGTTGATCTCCGGAGGGTTGGCGGCCACGACCGCATTGACAGGCTCAACGGAAAACGCGCAGTTTCTGGAAGGGTCGGCGGCGCCGGAAAAGACCGGGGAAGGCCCGGACACCGCTTGTCAGCCGGTGCTGGGCGATTGCCCGACTTTCGGGGAGCAGCCATTGGTGCAACCGGCGCACGCGAAGCACTCGGAGAAGGAGAGTGCGGCGTAACCGAGCCGCAAGCAACAAGCGGCAAGCAACAAGCAAAAACTGAATTGCTTGTTCCCTGCCGCTGTTTTCTTCTTGGCTTGCAGCTTGTTGCTTGTAGCTTGTTGCTTACTGCGCAAATCCGTCGGACTGAGTGACGGCCCCTTTCGTTCCCACCTGCTTTTCGATGTAGTCGGCGCCGGCTTCGACCGCGCGGCGATCGAGTTCCACCAAGCTACGATTCTTGACAGTTTCTTCCAGCAATTCCAGCGCGGTCTGCCGAGGCATACATTGGGTCTTTTGCAGGAACGCACCCAGCATAACGAAGTTGGCCACCTTGGCTGAACCCAGCAAATCGGCAATTTCGCTGGCGGGTAGGCACAGCGTCCGTGCCTGGGGCTCCAAGAAACCCTCCGGCAGTTCCTTGTTGTTGTAGAGGATGATTCCGCCGGACTTTACCTGCGGCGCGAATTTGCGCAGCGAGACCTCGTTCATGGCGATCAGAACTTCAGGGGTAGAGATCAGGGGGGAACCGATCCGGTTGTGCGATAAGCAGACGTGACAGTGCGCGCTGCCGCCGCGCATTTCCGGGCCGTAGCTGGGCAACCAGCTTACTTCCATTCCCTCCTGCATGCCCATTTCGGCGAGGAACTGGCCTAATAGCAGTACGCCCTGACCACCAAACCCGGCAATCTTGAGGGCGCACGGTTTGGTCCGGCTCTTGCGTGCGGCGGTGGCAGCAGCGCTGCCCTTGGCCTCGCCCAGGCCCAGAACCTCGGCTACGCTGCGCTGTGGAGGAGAAGTAGTTTCCGGCAAAACCGGCTGGCGATCCCGGAAGACGCCGAGGGGATAAACCGGGATCATCTTTTCTGCCACCCACTGGCGCGCCTTCACGGGATCCTTCTTCCAGATCGTCGGGCAGGGGGAAAGGATCTCCACCAAGGCAAAACC
>Ga0326728_10020526_pt1 | contig 12585 bp, 14 predicted proteins | sample MB3enrmetagenome_FD_207602 | JGI IMG/M metagenome (GOLD analysis project Ga0326728, IMG submission 207602) | Lab enriched peat soil microbial communities from McLean, Ithaca, NY, United States - MB31MN | ecosystem: Environmental > Terrestrial > Soil > Wetlands > Peat | place: USA: New York...
TTTTGAGTATTTTTCCTTTCTCTGCGCCTGTTGAGGTAATGTTGAGATTCGGCATCACTGGAATTCCTATCTGGCAGATAATCACTAGCATAGCCGTAATGATATTATTTATTATCGGAGGATTGTGGTTATCCGCCAAACTTCTTCGGACTTTCACACTTATGTATGGTAAAAGGGCGAACATTCGAGAAGTTATTAAATCCTTAGTCAGTAATTAATCTTGTGCCGCGATTTTAGTTTTTCAACGCTATCTCGTCATGGTGGCTGTTTTGATGATCTTTCGTTCCATTGGTGATACCTTTACTAGGGTGCGATAGTGATGGCCATAGTGACTCTTCAGATGGCATTTTGGCCAGGTCTTTCCCGAAGGCGGCAGGTATGGGGGATGTTAACCGTACTGGGGTATTCTCGACACAGCTTTTTGTGGCCTTTATTCAATCAGCAACTCAGTGACGTAAGATTTTAGCCGGTCTGTTTCCCGGACAGTGACAATAAACCTGGCCGTTATGCCAAACAAAATAGTTCTGGCAATAATACCCCTCTTTTTTGCCTGGCGCAGCCTTGTCAGTTACTTTTTTTACATAGATATTATCTTGCTAGCCTATATTATGGTTCATGATAGATCTGCTCAGGGGGAAATTACGTCCGACTCCAATCTAACAGGTGGCAGATCCATCATCCTTATGCCAGTCTCAAAATAATTTGATATCCGCAAAGGAATAGTGATTTATATTACAGAGTGATTATTATTACAGATAGTGTGGGTAGTCTAAACTACGATTACATCCAAGTAAGGAAACGCCGATGTCCAAATGCAAAAAGCTATTTGTCGGATGCGGATTAGTCATCATTACTTGTGTAATGTGGCTGGTTTCTGGCTGCTCCCAATCCGGAGTCAATTTAGTTTCGAGTCAGCCGCCCAAAGTTACTAAACCATCATTAAACAATTCAACTAAAACGACTGAACTATCAACCTTGAGTAAATTGGCAACTGTTATAAATACGATGACCGCAACTCAATCACCCGCTACGACGAGCTCCCCACCAGCAGAAAGTCCGATAACAACCAATGCGGCACTCGCAGTCACCACGACACCACCCGCCACAAGTGCGACAGCAACGACTGCTCCACCTCCAATAATTACCTTGACACCCACAAATACTCTGATAACTTCATCAGATATCGGCAGCTATCTTCTTGATATAAATGGACTTGTAAATAATGCCCAGAGTTTATCCTACCAGCAAATCCTCGCAATTCCTTCTACAACTCAGATCGTAGAGATTGCCTGCCCTGGCGTGGAATATGAAGTTGACCAGTGGACAGGGGTACCGTTATCAACATTGCTAAGTACAGATGGTCTGTCTCCAAGTGATCAATTGGCTTGAGCACTTCCTATTGGTGTGTACGACAACGTATACTTGGAACGTATACGTATTAAGTGGTCTGGAAAAATGCTGAAGGGTCTATCTTTGATCTATGACTTTGAGCATTCACTTTAGGAAAGCTTGAGGATTCATGTGAAGGGAAGATCAAGTAATTCGATCTTGCTATTTTTTTGATCCACTAATAAGGTCTGATTTCGAAGCAATTATTCACCCATATGGGGATATTTCGTGTTTCCCGTGCAGTTATATTCTACTCCATCTCTCAATATCCATACATTTTTACGCTCAGGTGTCGAAGTTAAGGGAGTAGAGGTATGGATTGAGAAATTTATCAATATTAAGAGAATTCTCCTTTAATGAGCCACGCATACTGGGGTTATGGAATGCACCGAGTCAAATTCGTTTTGAAAGTTTGAACTACCACGTTGTCTGGATCTAAATTTAAACACGAGTAACAAAACGTCAATATGTTGAGGACAACTTAAGGGTCACGATCTACAACTTCTCAAAAGGTGAACTAATAAAACCAGTTTATGGGCCATATTAGTTCATCAATAAAAATAACTAATCTTGCATCGCATGCTTTTTAAAAAACTGCCAGATGACTTCGAAGGGTCCCGCGCCCGTTTGCGAAAAGATATGAAATACGTGATGGGGCAATTCTCGACGACTCACTTACTAAAACGCTCGGAGAGTGTCAATTACAACCTGGAACAGCTATTTACGATGCTCCGGGGCAACCATATTCAACTGCCGTCCAATACATTCCTGCTCTTGAAAACGATTGTAATGGCCCAGAGTTTGGGGAGAGGCTTAGACCCGGATTTCGATATTACCCCGTTATTGCAGTCCAGTGTCATCCGGATAATAAAGAAGAGGTATTCAGTCACGGCGGCCCTGCGCCGTTTGCCGGTGGCGGCAGCGGAACTGGCAAGCCTGGTTGGGGGACTACCCCAGCGGATGGACCGTATGATGAAGACGGTTGAGCGGGGTGAGATGCAAGTACGTGCTGATGTATCAGGTGTGGACAAGTACGTCAACAATTTGAAACAGTTGGTCACCAGGGCTGCAATTATTATATTGGGCGCATCCGTTATTATCGGACTGGCGTTATTTTTTGTAGGGACGCGGTTGGGACATTAGAAAATTCCCTTGTCTACATTGAGGATGGGAAAAATGAAAGAGTTTATTAAAAAACAGTCCACCTTTATTCTTTATGGGTTTGTTTTCTGGCTGCCGGTAATACTGGTCGTCTATGTGATAATTCTTCTTTTCAGTAACGGCGATAAGGTCGGGAAACTGATTCTGGGCGTGGCCGTGCCCGAACAGTATTTATTTGTCGGTATCGGTTTCATCTTTTGCATTTTAATTATCTATTTTTCCGGAATGTTATTGAAATTGACGAAAGTCGGAAAAGTGCTCTCTAAAATTCCGGTAATCGGACTCTTTTTCGGACAAGGCGAAATCATGACGATTGGCCGACTGAGTGGTATGCAAGCCTGTCTTTTCCTTTATTCACCGACCTGCATTGCTTTTGGCTGGGTACTTGCGGAAGAAAAGGTTCAGGTAGGTGAAGAGATAGCCGATTTCCCTTTAATCTGCGTTTATTTTCCAAGTGTGCCGACACTGGTTACCGGGTCTGTTCATACCGTTAGAAAAAACGGCGTGATGAAACTGGGTAACACTTCGACCGAGGTAATAAATTTGCTGCTTTATGCTTTCCGCAGCCCGGCAGCGCTGAAATATTTACCCTGGGAAGACGAGTCCCCAGATGAATTTAAAGAAAGGTCAAAAATATTCGGGCTTAAGTAATCAAACCAAAAGCCTGTTCAAGGAGATGGGAAATGTACGCGGATAAAACAGCGGCGAAATCGCAGGAATACTCAGACAGCATCATTAATACGGTTCGAGAACCATTAATCGTTCTGGACCAGGATTTAAGGGTGGTAACAGCCAGCCGTTCTTTCTATGAAGTCTTCAAAGTTGAACCCGGCGATACGGTGGGGCAGCTTATTTACGATTTGGGCAATAAACAATGGAATATCCCCAAGTTACGGGAACTGCTGGAGACCATCCTGCCGCAAAAAACAGCCTTCGATAATTACGTGGTCGAACATGATTTTACAACCATCGGCAGGCGGATAATGCTGCTCAATGCCCGGCAAATTCAAAGAGTGCTGGGTAAAAAACGAATTATCCTGCTGGCGATTGAAGATATCACCGAGCGCAGGGAAATCGAAAATGGTCTGGAGAAGACCAGGAAGGAACTCGAAGTTATAAAAATATCAGCCGATGAAGCCAGCGAATTCGCGGAGAGTGTGATTAACACCGTACGTGAACCTTTGATTTCACTGGACCAGGATTTAAGGGTGGTCTCCGTCAGCCGTTCTTTTTATGACGTGTTCAAAGTGAAACCTGAAGAGACCGTGGGACACTTGATTTACGATTTAGGTAACAAACAATGGGATATTCCCAAGTTACGTGAATTGCTGGAAACCATCCTTCCTCAAAAAACAACCTTTGATAATTATGAAGTCGAACACGATTTTGCCGGCATCGGCAGAAGGATAATGCTGCTAAACGCCAGGCAGATTCATCGGGTGCAGGGCAAGAAACGTATTATCCTGCTGGCGATTGAAGATATCACCGAACGCAGAGAAATCGAAAACGGTCTGGAAAAAGCTCATGAAGAATTAAAGGCGTTGGCGGCCGAGTTAAAACGCACTGCCCGGGTAAAATCGGAATTTTTGGCCAACATGTCGCATGAGCTCAGGACTCCGCTGAATTCGATTAACGGATTCTCTGAAGTCTTGTTCGACGAGACTTTCGGGCCGCTGAATGAGAAACAGAAGCAGTATGTTAATAACGTTTTAACCAGCGGCAAACATCTGCTTTTATTGATAAATCAGATTCTGGATATGGCGAAAGTCGAAGCCGGGAAAATGAAACTGACGTTATCCGACGTATCCATGAAAACCTTATTGAACGATATTTCGATGCTGGTGGCCGATATGGTGAGTAAAAAGAAAATCGAAATGCAGCTTGAAATACCTTCAGACTTGCCGGATATCCAGGCGGATGAACTTAAGGTAAAAGAGATTATTTACAATCTAGTTTCCAACGCGGTGAAGTTTACGCCCGAGGGCGGAAAAATCGGGATGCGGGCGAACCAGATCGGTTCGGACATCGAAGTAGTGGTTTGGGATACAGGCGTCGGCATTGCAGCGGAAAATATGGGGAAAATATTTGAAGGGTTTTTCCGTGTTGATACCCCATATTCCCGGGTAACCGAAGGGACCGGCCTGGGTTTACCGCTTTCTAAAAAGCTGGTAGAACTGCACGGCGGCAGGTTATCCGTAGAATCCGATGGACTTAATCATGGGACACTGGTGCGGTTTACATTGCCGATTATGCCTAATAGTGAGGACCAAAATGAAAAAAGTCTTAGTGGTTGACGACAATGCCAGCAATCTGATGCTGGAAAAAGACCTTTTAGAAATTGCCGGTTTTGAAGTATTTGTGTCTGAAAACGCTGCCGGCGGTATCGCCATTACCCGAAAAGAAAAACCGGATATCATCATCATGGACGTACGGCTGCCGGATATGCGCGGCACCGAAGGCGCCCGAATATTACGCCGGGAAAAAGAGACCAGCGGAATCCCGATTGTTTTTGTAACCGCTTCTGTAATGGCCGGGGGTATTGAGGAGATAAAAAATATCACGAACAGCGGATTCATCGGGAAACCGATAAATACGCGCACTTTTGCGAAAGAAATCAGTCAATTTATACAGTGAAAATAGAATGCTGTGCGCCCGAAACACAGGAGAAAAATATGAAAACCAAACAAGTAATTTTAGTGGTAGACGACCAGACCCAGAACAACGACCTGCTGGAAGCATATCTGGTGCCCGAGGGGTATGAAATAATAAAAGCAACAAGCGGGGAAGAAGCCCTGGCGAAACTGGCCGGTAATCAAATTGACCTGATACTGCTCGACGTAATGATGCCCGGCATGGACGGTTTTGAAGTTACCCGAAGAATCAGGCAGGACCCCCAAACGAAGCTGGTGCCGATAATTTTAGTCACCGCCCTAAAGGAAACGGAAGACCGCATCCAGGGGATAAAAGCCGGCTGTGACGACTATATTTCAAAGCCTTTCGATAAAATGGAACTTTTAGCCAGAATACAATCTCTACTCAAGATAAAGGCGTATAACGATCTGATGAGCAATTACCGGAAAGAACTGGAGTCTGAAATAGTCAGTATGACTGCAGAATTAAAACAAAGTAACAAGGAGTTGGATGAGCAAAACGCGCGGCTCAGTTCGATTATGAACAGCCCTGAAGACATCATGATATTTTCAATGAACCGGGAATACCGTTATACCAGTTTTAACGAAAACCACCGCAAAGCAATGAGAAAGGAATGGCAGGTTGATATTCAAATCGGGATAAGTTATCCTGATTGCATAACGGCACCCGAACTAAAAGCAGCAGCGTTGCGCAGCATTGGACGGGCTTTGGCCGGCGAACATTTTATCGAAGTCCAATATCAACCCGGTTTGAGTGTATGGTGGGAGTTAAACTGGAATCCCATCCGCGACAAAGATACAGTGATCGGTTTATCGGTTTTCGTTCAGGACATCACGAACCGCCGGCGCTCGCAGGAAATAGCACGCGGTGTCAGAAGGGAATTTTCTTAAATATTAGCATTGTTTAAGGATAAATCCCCTGCATAAATCAAGTTTGGGTGATGTTAATTGAATGGGGAATACGAACGTAATTTTGCGGAAAATAAAGAACCGCCTGCTTCAAATCCCGATTGTGCGGGTACTCTTAAGTACGATACAGGAATCCGGGAACCACGATGCCGGACAAAGAGCCGCCGGAGTGGCTTATTACGCCATCATCTCCATATTCCCGCTGCTTTTAGGGCTGATCGCGGTTTTTGGATTTTTCCTGCCGTCGGTCAATCTGCAAAACTCCCTGCTGAATTTTGTCGGGAACAACATCCCCGGCGCAACCAACATATTAAAAGAAAATATTAGCGGCATTATCCGGTTACGCGGTGTCATGAGTATTCTCAGCATCGTCATACTTTTTTGGGGCGCGAGCGCACTGTTCGGTTCCATCAGTCTGGCGATAAACCGCGCCTGGAATATCAATAAGCAACGTCATTTTTTCATTAGAAAAGCCAGTGAAATCGGAATGGTAATCGGTACAGGGATTCTGTTTTTGCTTTCACTGGGAGCCAGCACATTCATCAGTTTTATGGGTAATGCGTTGAACCTACCCGACCGCAACTTAGCGGTGGTGAATCTGGGCGCGAAACTAATCGCGTTCCTGCTGATGCTGGCGATATTCTTATTACTTTATAAATTTGTGCCCAACACCAAGACACGCTGGCGCGACATCTGGCCGGGAGCGGTATTGGCGGCAGTCTTTTTCGAAATCGCACGGGCTCTTTTCATTTTCTATCTGGAGCATTTCGCCAATTACCAGGCAATCTACGGTACTATTTCTTCGTTTGTTATCCTGCTGGTCTGGATTTATTATTCGGCATTCATTTTGATTCTGGGCGCGGAATTCACTTTTCAATATAGCCGTTCGCGGGCACCGGCGGCTGCAGACAGCAGCACCGATGAATAAAGGGAGGCAATATGGGAGTTTTATTAGTTATCGGCATTATCCTTTTGGTTTTATGGCTGCTTGGATTTATCTTTTTCAAGAGCATCGGGGCACTGATTCATATCGCGCTGGTTGTGGCCGTGATTTTAATTATCATCTGGCTGCTAAAAGCAGTGTTTAAGCTGTTTTAATTATTTTATGTTCCGATGACAGGCGCCGGGTTCAGGGATATAACCGCTTTTTCTTAAAAATTAACTCACGTAAGGCGTGCTTTAAAAACACGATAAAAAGTGCTTGAATAATTACACACCCGGTTATGTGCTCGAATTTATCTTATTTCAAAATTAAAAAGGAGGGGCAGGTTGAAGAAATTTATCCTTTCCGACTTGCATATCGGGCACAAAGATGCCCAATATGATGCGATGGACGAGGCGATAGCTTATATTCAACGGGAGGCTAAACCCGGTGATGAAATCTGGGGACTGGGCGATTGGTTCCATATGTATGAAAACGGTTTTGAACATTGCCTGCAGCACCCGATGACGCGGAAATTTCGCGATCTCGCCGGACAAATTCCAACCAAATTGCTACCGGGAAACCATGACCACGTACTGGAAAAATACCGGGACAATCCCGGTCTGGGCAATCCGGTTAGCCCCATCAAGCTAATCGAGCCATTTATGGCAGACGGCATCTGGTATTGCCATGGACATGAATACGACCCGTCAGTGCAATATATCCCGCACCGGCTGATGTGGCTGTGGAATCATCTGCCGCAGAAAAAATTGACTCCCAGCAACCTTAAAATGAATTTCATCACCGAGCGTTATATTATGCTGGTTTATCTGGTGCAATCCAGGGCCTTAATCCATCTGCAACAAAAAGTGCAAAAGGAACATGAGGCATGCAGGGGGATCGTGTTCGGCCATACGCATTTACCCCTTTTTCAAAGGTCTCCGGATTTATTGTTTTTACTCAATGATGGGGATATGAGACACAGCGCGACTTTTACCGTCGAAGATGATGCTGAGTTCCGCCAAATGACCTGGAACTCCGGACAATCTCGATGGAATGTAATAAAAATTCAAAAACCGTAAATGATTCATCTAGGAGGTGAGGCATGGAAAATACGAATCCAAAACGTAAAGGCGGGGTACTAAGACATCTCAGGAACGTATTCCTGGCCGGAATCCTTACGGCAATCCCCCTGGTGGCGACCTATTTTGTCCTAAAATTCCTTTTCGTATCGCTCGACGGCATCTTCCAGCCGATTGTTAAAATAATCGTCGGGAGGACGCTGCCCGGAGTGGGGCTGGTGGCGCTGATTATTTTAGTCTACCTGCTCGGTTTACTTGCCACCAATGTGTTAGGTAAAAGTTTGTTACGATGGTTTGACGCCGGCATGTCCCGGACTCCGGTAGTCAAATATATTTATACCGCGACCAGACAGGTTATGGATTCTTTTCGCCGGCTGCAGGGTGTGCCTTTCAAGAAAGTGGTGATTGTAGAGTTTCCCAAGGTGAATATGTACTCTGTCGCTTTCGTTACCGGCAAGCCGGTTGATTTCAAAGGGGAAAAGAAGATTCCGCTGTTTATCCCGCATACCCCTAACCCGATGACCGGGTTTCTGGTGCTGCTGTCCCAGGAACAAATAATTGATACGGAAATGACGATTGAAGATGCGATGAAAATGGTGCTTTCCGGCGGACTGCTGTCACCGGATAACATCGGATAAAACGTGAAATTTGAATGAAACGTGGAGGGGTAGTTAAGAGATTTGTCCGATGCCCCGAAAATGTTGATACTATTGAAAATTTCGGAGACCGGATGGGGAAATGATTGACGGCGACAATAAAGAATTGATTCAAGTCTTGAAACGCCTGGAAAAATAATTAAGTGACATCAAAGATGATTTGGCCGATATTAAGAGGCAAATGCCCAAAGTCCCTTATTACCGGGACCTGTTACAGGACCGTATAAAAGCTGTAGAAAATATCCATAAATAATCCTAAATATCGATAACCTCACCGGCTGTTTTCTTTTTCGCAAACTCAGGATTTTAAGGCGGGCAGAACAGCAATCCAGTCCGGGTGGTAAACGGTAGCGGGGCGCTTCGATTTCACCAACTCGTAGGCATCGCGGTATGGAACGCCGTACTTGCCCGCGTAATAGACCATCGCCAGAAAGGGCGTACGATCAACTCCCCAGACACAGTGAATAAGAGTTCTGGCCCCATTCTCCGAAAGTACCCGCAGGAAATTCGCGTGGGTAATTATCTTCTCTGCGATCGGCACGATGGGATAATGGGTAAAACATAACCGGGCGTCAAGAATCAGGTCAACATCCTTTTTCATCAGAGTGACAACTTCCTCCGCATCAAGCAGAGAGCCAACCGCAATATTATTGTCTATCCAGTCCATTTCAGGCCCTCCTTTATAAGTAAAGTCAGAATTTTTAACCACGGCAGCCGATACAAAAAATTTTGTTTCGGATTATTTGTGATAAAGGGGCGGTGACTACTTTTAGTATCCGACCCAATTTCATTTCCCTCCAGTCCTTCCTGAACAACCGGCGGCGACAATTAATTAGGTGCACACTATGTCTTAGTTACCCTGATATAGAAAAAAACAAATGTCGCGATGCCCCCGAGAGTTGCGACAATATCACAAAAATACCAGGGTAAAAAAGTCCATCCGCTTCTGGGTCGGAAGACTACCGATTCAAAAATCATGGATAACATGGCCCAGAATATTGTAATCGCAACCCCGATAGCTACCAGACTCCAGAGTTTCATTTTAGTAGTCATTCTTAACCTGCCTTCCACAGCGTTAGCATTATTTTACACGGTTTTTTGAGATGTGTACTGCTCAATTGTTTATCGCGGCACTTGATTTTCAATGGATGAGTACCTCCAATAATGAAGTTGAGGCCCATTTGTAATTAATTTGTCATGTATTTTCTTTTTTGTTTATGCCTTTGTAATCCTGTGTATATCATAATTAGGGAAGGTTGGGATAAGTTGTGGTCTGTGGACGCATTTTTATTAAGTTATTCGCAGAAAAATATACGGAAGTAAAATTTACTCTGAAGGTGTACTATGAGTAATAATGATCAAAATTCCGAGCGGGAGGAGTCCCGCGGCGCTAAAATTCAAATCTTAGGCACTGATCCGGATAACCCGGAGCAGGGAAGAATATTCGTCTGGACTAAAATGGGTTGGTTCGAGCGTCTGGAAGGACCTTCGGGAGATGTCGCTTTTACTCCCATCGCCGATTCCGAAGAGGAATTGCGGGAAGTGATATCCAGGGATAACCCCAACGCTGACCTAGACGATATTAGAGGTGAGTACCGGAAAAAAGTCTCCGAGGAATTCATCGAACAATCCCCGTCATATGCGGATTCAGCTGAAGATTCCAGCGAAGAGGCCGATGACGACGAAGAGCAAGCTTATGAAGAACATGATTTATGACCCGGTTTGTTGATAAATAATCTAATCTTGGTGAATATCGGTGCGTATTTATATAAATCTGAAAGAGTCTAAACTTTATTCGCATGCCCAACAATATGTAACCATTTATACCCGTATCTTTGGCGGTACGATATCGTAAACTCGTGGATATTGAACAGAACTTTTTGAATGACATTCTCGCTAACGCTTGCATCAGGTGTATTAAACCCTAGAAGAGTATAAACAGCACACATTTTAGTGAATTCACCTATCGACTTTTCCAAATTTGACGGCGTTTGAGGTCTTGTTGAATCTGTTGACACAGGAACCGGCCTATCCCGCGGGCTTTTACCAGGCATTTTCGCGGACTGCCGCTTTTACCATTAAGTCACATTGCGATAAATTTGGTAGCGGGGTTGAATTTGCACCAATGACCTTTTGGTTATTGCCCTAACAGAAATCGAGCAACAAAAAAGATAAGAAAAAGAAAGTTCGAAGGTTCTACCTATTGATATCTCATCTCCATCAAATTCGCCCCGCAAGCCGGCCACCCCGCCCAAGTTTCAATAATCAAGATTCAAGTATCAAGCAAATTTCAAATTCCAATCATTGAATCCCGTGTAATAATCCGTTCTATCAGATATATTTTGTTGTATAATGAAATCCGGCTTTATCATTATTGAGAAAAGAAAAGATACACATTATTCGCATTATGCCGCTAGAAACCAAAGATACCGGCTACATTGTCGCCTGGAACAACGGGAAGGACGTTGACTTTCTGATGCAATGGGCCGGCCGGGGCTATCGTTATCCGCTGACGGCAGAACAGATTACAGAACGGCTCGTTTCCAGCGGCGGTAAGGATTATAGAATATTCGGCATTTGGATGAATGAAAGTATTATTGGCACAATTGAGCTGTCGAAAATCGACATTATCGCGAAACGGGCTGTTATCGGCCATTTTTTAATTGACCCCGCACAAACAGGCAAAGGTCACGGAACAGAAGCCTTGCAGTTATTGGTTAACAAAGTTTTCGCCGAAATGCCGCTCAACACACTGGAATTAACTGTTTTTGAATTCAACAAGCCCGCCATCCGGTGTTACGAGAAAGCCGGTTTTGTCAAAACACACGAAGCCGTGCGGCCCAACGGCTGGATTGCAATTATTATGGAAATCAGGCGGAAGTATTGATAACTGACAGCGACCCTCTACATAGCCCGGCGAAACTCGAAAAAATGACCGATTTTTTTGAGGCCCGCATTGATGGCTATGATGCCCATATGCTAAATGATATCAAAGGCTTCAAAGAGGGCTGCCAAAAACTGGCGGAATTGATTCCAGCGCATACAGCCAAAATCCTTGACCTCGGCTGCGGCACCGGGCTGGAATTGGATGGGATATTCAAACGCTTTCCGCAGGTCTCGGTCGTTGGCATCGATTTAACACAGAGAATGCTTGATGAGTTGAAACCAAAATACCCTGATAAAGACATTAAGTTAATCTGCGGCAACTATTTTGACATTGACCTGGGAAACAAAACCTTCGATACGATGATTTCTTGCCAGACCTTACATCACTTTTCACACGATGAAAAAGTCGGATTATATCAGAAAATCCGTAAAGCATTAAAGCCGAATGGTTCTTATATCGAATTGGATTATATGGTGACCGAACAGGCAACAGAAGATGAACTGCCCGCCGAAAATGTTGGGATACGGCGCGAGCTGAATATCCCCGCGGGGGAATTTTATCATTTCGATATCCCTTTTACGGCGGATAACCAGATTGCAATGTTCAATGAAGCCGGTTTTGTCTCTGCCGAAATGGTATTTCGTATCGAAAACAACACCATAATACTGGTGAAAAAGTAACCTGGCGGGAGCGTCCTGAATGATAATCAGTATGAGCGACGGATTCTACCGGAAACAATCTCAGTTTAAATATATTCATTGCCTTTCATAATGTTGAGGTAAATTTCCCATCCCACGCCCACCGGTTTTACAAACGATTTGAAATAGTTATATAATAAAGTTGATTAGTTAAGCGAAGGGCATTACATACCTTATACCCCCATCCCCCTGAGTGTTGGATGACCCGAACTCTAACTAAAATATTTTAG
>Ga0326728_10020527_pt1 | contig 12585 bp, 11 predicted proteins | sample MB3enrmetagenome_FD_207602 | JGI IMG/M metagenome (GOLD analysis project Ga0326728, IMG submission 207602) | Lab enriched peat soil microbial communities from McLean, Ithaca, NY, United States - MB31MN | ecosystem: Environmental > Terrestrial > Soil > Wetlands > Peat | place: USA: New York...
GCAGCATTTTCCTAGAAACGCTAGGCCAGATCTTTGAAGAACGCGGCTACACGCAGAATTGACCCAATAAGGGAAGGAAAGTCAGCAAGTGGACGAAGCAGTAGTAAAGTATTACCGCAAGCTCCTCAGATTCGGCTTTGAACATGCCGGTTCATTTGACAACCCTTCAGTATTCTTAGAATCCCGGGGTAAGGGAGGAGTCTGTGGTCGCGCTGCCGACTACCTCCACATGTTCATCAATATCCGCGCCGATAGAATCGATGAAATCAAGTATCTCTGCACGTGCGACCCCACCGCTAACGTTGTGATAGAAATACTCTGTACCTTGGCGAAAGGCAAGAGACTAGACGAGGTACAAGCCATCACTGAAGATGCGCTATTGCAGACAATTGGAACAAGGAGCGAAGACGTGCGAAAAAAAGCGGGAAGTCTGCTGGAATTACTGAACCGCGGACTCAATCAGTATCAAATGCGAGACGAACGATAGAGTGAAGAAGTCCGGGAATTCCACGTAAATCACAACAATGTTGCTGTACTTCGTTCGCCTCGACGCAGGGCTCTCAGTTCGACTGATTAACTCACCTTTTCCATTCGGTGTTGACGTGTTGGGATATTGCGTCGTCTCTGGTTACAACGATTGCATTCGATTCGGCCGCGAGAGCGGTTATCAGCGAATCAAAATACGTTAACCCTTTCGCTCTAAATGAGGCAGCAGTCAAGTGGGCAGAGGGAGTCGTGGCAACATAATTGTCCTCCACTAACGAGGAGAGCGCTCGCCAAGTCTCCGCAATTTCTTCTTCGGTATAGCCCTTGTTGCGCATGACCAGGTCGAATTCGATAAGGGTTGAGGTTGGCACATGAGTTGATTCAGATGTTCTGAGTTCCTTCAAGTACATCATTGAGGTTCTGTGATGTTTGTCGGTTGGGTTCATCGCCCCGACCAGGACCATAGTGTCCAGAAGTTTCAATCCCGCTCTTCCTCTCGGGCAAGTTGATGCGCTAGTTTGTCTTCCTCGTGTTTGCCCTCTGCCCAGGTTCTCAGTTTTCTACGACCAATGTCCTGTGCTCTCTTCAGGCTTGCCTCAGCGGACTGCAGAATAATCTTCCCATCGCCTTCAACAGTTACCACTAATTCGCCCGGAGCCGTTATTCCGCTCTGTTCTCTTACCTCCTTCGGAATCACAACACGGCCCTTTGGGTCGATCTCTACGGTCTTCAAATCAATTTCAGTCTCCACTCGAGATTTCAATATCCCACTTACTTTAGTATGTGGTTTTTCCATCCAATAAATGGGATTGTGGTGCGGGGGAGGGGATTCGAACCCCTGAACCCCTACGTAGCTTTGACGAAAACTATGTGCCTGCCCATTTTCGGCAGAAGCTTTTGAACGGCCACTTACTTTGTCGTCGGAACTTTCGGAATTAGGCCGGGCATACTTCGTTACTCGTACCAATGATACTTGAAAATCGCTGCGCGCGTCACGCGGGATTCATGTATAGCATGTTGCCTCAAGGTGGCCTCATAGCGAATGTTCGAATATCTATTTCACGTTGTCTGTTGCATCATAGATCCTTGTATTGTCGTTTAGCGCCCCAATTGCAGCTCCGCAGAACGTACAGAAGTTTTTCCTAGATTGCATCCTCCTTCCGCATTGAACACAGAAAATCTGAGATCGTCCACTCGCGGCCATGTTTTGGCTCGATAATGCTGATTCTGTCCGCAAAGCGGCCGGTGTAGCACTCTGACTTGATACTGGCATAGCCGCCGCCGCACTTCCTGTCTTTGCTTTCGTGTTGTAATTCTCAATGGCGACGTACGCGTGAATGTAGCTCACGACAGCGACAACAATCGCAAGAGGAGAGTACACGAAGAGAAAGAACAATCCGAGGGCTAGGTAGAGAATCCCGAATCCCCATTGCCCCGCATACATGAGCCCGGCTCCCGCGAAAAGCAGGAAATTCAAAAGAAAAGCCAATCCCACAGATTTAGTCTTGGTTTGTGGTACGGCGGAAACCTGAGCCGAATGAGTTTCCCCAATTCCTGCCCAACGATTCTCAGATCCTACGTAAACCACATCATCTGAGTAGCAATAGAAACGCCTGCTATCCTGATCTAGCAATTGCATCGGTTTACCGCACTTGGGGCAAGTAATCGAAGACATAGACTCGTTCTACGAACGAAATGAATTGTTGGTATATGTCTTTCGACTTCGATGACGAATCTAACGTGCCGAAGTTGCAGAGAGAACCAGTATTCTACTTTCGAGCCCCTTGTCTACTCATATGTCTACGGCCAACTCGTTCCCTTGGGACATGTTCCTTTTGGTTGCTCTTAATCCTAGAGAACGCTGACCGATCATTCTTTCTGATGATTGTTCCGGCCCTAGTTGCAGCAGATTCCTATTATCCTACTCTCATATTCTCCTGGAATGGAATAAGGTGTTTCAACGTAAGAGCCTAGCGTGACATAGCTCACAACTTGCTGCGTCCTTTGGGACTCTCGCGCCGCAATACCGGCAATACTTAGTTATCGAATTGTTTCCTACTTGAGCTTGAGAGTCCTTTCCCCATGGAAAGTAGACTCTAGTAGTTTCAACTACTTTTGTAAGAGCCTCTTCAAATCCGCCATACTTCCAAACCAACCAAGTTCCAGTCCCCAACACTAAAACTTGAAACGAAATAGTGGCTCTAAGCACGATGCCGGCGGTAGGTAGAGATGTTGACTCCACTAGAATGATCGGAATGCAGGTAATCAGCATTACCCAAAGTCCTTTGCTTGGTGCGCCCAATGACTCTATTCCTCCAAGAATCGGGCTCACTCTAATCTCGGTCTCTGGGTCGAGATTAGATTTGCGATCAAGGTGCAGTAAATGAACTCGGAGACGGGTTGATTCGGGTTGGTCAAGCGTCTGTTCGATCCTTCAGGAATATAGTGCTCAATGGCGAAGAGAAGAGCTAAACTGTCTACCACTCATGGAGCGTTGCCAAGATCTGAAGAAAAAGTGTTTTCTGGTGATTCTGCGTTTCTTTAGTACGAGCAGTCTAACCACGATGAGGGTGGCCTACTGGTGCTAAGAATATTCCAGTCATGTCCAGGCGCAGACGACTGCGTAACATTTGCTACCCGCATACAATAAAATTGTCTAAACCAGACGGCTCAACTATTCCCGAGAATATGCGATCTCAGGTACGTACGATGAACTAGTGGGAGTGTTCTACCTCCTTGGTTCAGAATCCGTGTCAATCTGCATTTCGCATTAGCGAAGAGCAAAGCCGAATTGGATTATTGGATGAGGCTGAGTTGTAAGCCTGGCTCGTAAGCTTTTGTTGCTCATGCCTCATGATCACTCATATTTCCTCGTGTAATCCCTACGCGATCCTCTTTTGTTCCAAATCAATATAGAGAGCGACACAGCGAATGTGATGAGCGCGCTTAGAATCAAAATAGGTGTGCTATAATCAGTTTCCCATTGTGCCTCAACAGTCTTGGGTCCATTCATTGTTATGGTCGCAAAGTAAGTCTGGGCCTCTGTATCACCAGTCCATCCACGGAAAACGTATCGCGCGCCCAAGAATCCTAAAAGACCTCCCACCGACGAATGAATATCGCTGACCGAGAAAGCAGCGATAGAACCTAGGTCGTACCAGCCCGTTCCTGAGATGGTGCCATGGATGGATTTGACCATTAGAAGGAACTGTGTCTTGTACAATGCAATCATGATAATGGGGGTCGAATCATTCAATTGCACGGCTCTCGGATTGGCTAGATTGCCATCACCCCACCTCGCAAAGACATCATGCTTCCCTGAACCCTGATCGACTTCATCCTGAACTTGAATTCTGTGTGTACTCTCAATAAGCAGAAGCTGAACGGATACACTTCCATCGGCGCCAGTCGCTAATTTCTGTCCATCAACGGTTACCGCAACTCCTGAGTATGGTGTCTGAATCGTGAGCGGCACTATAAGCGACGTGTTCAAGCACTCAAGAGGAAGATTTGTTAGGCTTTCGCTGGCGCTCACCGTCCAGTCGAAGTAGCGGTTAGACGGCGCCGAACCCTTGAAGTCGACAGTGATTCTTTGGGATTGAGCACATCTCGTATAATCGATGGATTTGCCGTTCGATCTAACAAAATTTACATCGTAACCTGTGGGAAGAATTACGCGAACTGATTGCGGTATGGGCGCCGAGCTGTCTCCCCAGTTCCAGCTAAACGTAAGGGTTGAGAATGTCGACTGAACGACTCCGGAGCCGTGGAATTCAACTTCGAACGTGTATCCGTCGGGTTCCGGTTGAGGAAAATAGATCGTGCAGTTGGTCCAACCATTGGACGCAACTCTCTGAACTTTAAGCGATGCCCCTGTCGTCACGTCATTTGCATGAAAATCAACGATGCTTGAATAGAGATTCATTCCCGCGGATGTCCAAGTTTCTGAAGCTCCTGGATGGATCACAACGAAGGCAAGCACGCGTATGATGGTCAAATTTTGTAGGTCGAACGTCCAATAGTATTCGTAATATGGTTGCTGGCCGCATACTGGCGGGAAGAGCAACGAAGTGACTATCAAAAATGTGATAGAAATACTCGACAGCCAGCTGGTCCGACCCAACTTTCCCAGGCACCTATTGGTCGGCTTATCCTATTTAGCCGCGCTCAATGGTCTTGTGTTTGGCGCTTAATTCAAGCGTTTTCATTGAGCTGGTCTTTGGATTATCAATTTCTCTTGCCGAGCTTCCGTTGTCGCATTCGGAATGAAAATTCGTTTTCTTTCGTAACGGTTGCAATGTGAAGAGCACGGCGCCTCAAGGCTAAAAGCCCGTGTTCCAGATGTTATCAGTTTTCTAGTTTTTCTTCTTAAGGAGATCATCGGCGCAAGAGGCTTGCGTGGCACATTTCACAAGTCGTGGCATCTCGAGGAATTTGTGCCCCACAGAATCGACAAAACTTGCTCAACTCAGATGCTTGACTTCCTTGATCCCCCATAGGTGTATCTTTACCCCAAGGAAAGAAAACTCTTGTTCGCTCGATTACATGTGTAACGGCTTCCTCGAATCCTCCATATCTCCAGACCAACCAAGCTCCAGAGGATACGATCACAGTTTCGAATAGAAGAGCGCCTTCAAGTATTGGGCCCCCCGTCGGCAGAAATGTTGCCTGCCAGAAGATGAGTGGAAGGCATGTGCAAAGCATGAACCAGAGCTCTTTGCTTGGAGAACCCATCACATCCCAACCCCGCATCTTAAGAGAGAAGCACTTTTCCTAAATCTCTAAGTTGTAATAAGACTTGCACGATAACTATAATAACGGTCCCGGGGACGTATTCTCAATTTGCCTCGCGAAAACTCTACACATTCCCTATCACACCAGTCCGTTCCTTCCACGACATATGTCGGAACGCTCGGATTGTTCCGCTGATAGTTACTTCTCACAATGGTCTTGGCGGACTCTGGACAGAAATCCACTCTTCCAACGAACGTCTTACACGGGCCAGCGTGTCTTTCGACCTCGTGCGTGAGTTGGCCCTCGGTGGGTTACTTGTTCGACTCGATGCAGCCATTCTCATCATCACGATGCTGGCTAAGCGAAAAAAATCCAATATGATGATGACTAATCATTAAGTGGCAGCGCCGATGTCGCATGCCTAAATTATCGATTTGCAGGGAAGGAGAATCCCCCGCACTATTAACCTGTCAAGATCTCATCACACGTTATTCCTCCCGTCATAACTCCGATCCAGCATTGTTTGCGAACTGATATACGCCAGTAAGGTTACCAAGATAGCACGCTTTTGGGGAGAAGCTCTTGGCAACAAAGTGTCCAGAGTGCGGTTGCTCTGTTCGCTCAGGGCGTTTCTGTACCCACTGCGGGTTGGCGCTGCGCTCCTGTCCAAACTGTGACAGGTATCTGAGGGTAGCTGCCCGTTTCTGCAATAACTGCGGATGGCAACTAGGTCGACTCGCATCAAAACCGTCGGGCGCGTCCGGAACTAAGACAGCTCTGGCGGCGGCCGCGCGAATATCTGTGCGTGAACCTGGACAGCCTATTCGGCACTTGCAATTGAAGCCAAATGATGTTGTGATTGGCCGTGACCCAAATGCCTACATATCAATAGGTTTGCCAAACCGAACTAACCCAGTAGGCTTGCCTGACATTTCTCGAGCTCACGCGAGACTCGTCATCAACGCGGGTGGATATTCTATAGTCGACACAAGTAGAAATGGCACTTATTTGAAAGGGCGACGACTTCTTCCTAACCAACCAGTTCAGCTTCAAGACGGAGATGTAATAAGAATAGGAGACCCATACGGGAATTCAGTGAGCTTAACTTATTACGAATCGATACAAATCGCAACCGCGAATACCCAGGTTATTAATTACACTACGCTGGCGAACCGGCAAATCACACAAATAGGTCGGGATCCTGCGAGTGACATTCCTTTACTCTCCCCTGCGGTCTCTCGCCATCACGCTATGATCCAAGCCACGGCGAATGGTTATGAAATTACTGATCTTGGCAGTACCAACGGGACTTACGTTAACGGTGTGCGAATTAGCAAAGCACTGCTGAGACAGGGCGACGCAATCTACATAGGTCCATTCAAGATGAACTTCGACCTCCATCGTCTGCAGCAAATCTCTAGCGTTGCCAACGTCAGACTCGACGCCATATCTCTATTCAAGGACGTTCGAGTAGGAAATAGTACTAAACTGCTCCTGAGAGACATCAACCTCACCGTGCTGCCGAAGGAGTTCGTGGCCTTGGTAGGAGGAAGCGGAGCTGGAAAGACCACTCTTCTGTGCGCACTGAACGGTGCAAAGTCACCTACCAAAGGACGTGTGCTTGTAAATGGAGATGATTTGTATGCCAATTTCGATGTTTATCGTACGAACATGGGCTACGTGCCGCAATCCGACACAATTCATTCAGGACTCACCGTCAGAAAGGCTTTGAAGTACACTGCTCAGTTGAGGCTGCCGCCTGATACGCCAGAAGGAGATGTGGAACGCCACATTGCTAACGTTCTGCAAATCGTGGACATGGAGGCTCAAAAAGAACAGCAAATCAGCAAGCTCAGCGGCGGTCAACGAAAGCGTGTAAACATAGCGTCAGAACTCATTGCCGAACCAAACCTACTGTTTTTAGACGAACCAACTTCTGGTCTAGATCCTGGCCTAGACAAGAAGATGATGCGTACACTGAACGAAATCGCAGACGGAGGTCGGACGGTGATTCTAGTGACTCATGCGACTAGCAACATCATAGGCGCCTGCGACAAAGTCGCTTTCCTTTCATACGGACGCTTGGTTTACTTCGGACCGCCTGACGAAGCACTTCGTTTCTTCAACACCTCTGATTTTGCAACCATATACGCGAAGGTCGAGCAACCAAAGGATGCAGAGGAAGCCGAGAGGCGATTCAGAGCTTCATCGGACTACAAACAGTATGTGGTGGATCACATTGACTCGCGACTGAAAGCTAAACCTAATCAATCGCAGAAACACCGCAAACGATTCGAATCGAACACCTGGATAAGACAACTTTCAATTCTCACGAGGCGCTACTTCGATCTCATTGTAAACGACCGGTTCAGCCTGTTACCGCTTCTTGGTGTAATGCCACTAATCGGTGTCCTGCTACTCGTCATTGCTGACCCAAAGAGTTTGGTCGGAGACTCCAACGCTGACATACAACAAGCCTTGAACGGAAGCACCCACGTCTACAACGTGACAGCGGGTTCACAGACATTGATTCATATCATGGTACTGACTGTCATCATGCTTGGAATCTTCGCGGCTTCCTATGAGATTATCAAAGAACGGCCGATCTATGAACGAGAACGTATGATGAACCTCAATATCGGATCATACCTCCTATCAAAGATATTGGTGCTCTCATCCTTTGGTGCCATCCAATGCTTAGCATTCTTGCTCGTCGTGTCCGTCAAAGTTCAACTTCCACAAAACGGGGTACTCATCAATGCCCCTACAGAAATCTACATAACCCTATTCTTAGCGGAACTCTCAGGAATCTGCTTAGGTCTCCTAATCTCTGCTTCAGTAAAGAGCAGTGATACAGTTGTCTACGTGATGCTAGTCGTCCTCGTGTTTCAGATAATCTTCTCAGGAGCTATGCTCAATCTGCCCGCAATCGCAGAACCAATCTCGTACCTTACTCAAACGCGGTGGGGCATGGAAGCGCTCGGAGCAACGGTCAACATGAACTCACTCAATCAGTTGAACCAAATGCTCATTCCTGAACTCAATAGAATCATTCAAGTTCCTCTGACCTTTCACATCAACTACGATAGCACAGGCAACCATTTAATTCAGACTTGGTGTAACTTGATGATTTTCGCAATAATCTTTGCTGCATTGACAGCAATCGTTCTCAAGAAACAAGATCATCACTGATCATCTCAACGCATGCCAACCCAAAACAACCAAAACTAACACCAAAATATCCAAAGCCAAATCAATGATTGCGAGAGAATTCCCAAGAAGCAAACTCACGCCACTAATAACGAAAACTATTACTACTATTATCACTGACAAGACACCTCCCTTGACTTGTAAATTCCAAAGCCAAACGCCCGCCAACAATCGAAGTACTCCTACACTAAGACTTACGATACCTGTCATTGATACAACCTCACTCAGATAGATGCCGAAGAATGGCACGCTCGATGCGAGATTTCCGATGGCCAACAGAACTAGTCCACTGATAACCGCCAGTATTCCAAGTAGTGCAGACAGGATTGAAGCGACAGTGATTGAGGCCGGACGAAGGTTAGCAGACGGCGTCTGCATCGGAGGGTAGACTTGCGCCGGTTGAACCGACCTGTAAGATGCGATGGGTTGGCTCGCAGGTTGAGGCGAAAAATTCGGGGGAGCACGAGCAACAAGAGTAACTTCTTTCCCGCAATGAGGACAGAATCTGTTTCCTTGTTTGATGCGAGCGCCACATATCCTACAATAGTTTGGTTGAGACAAATTCAAGTACACGAGCTCATCACAATTCTCTTTTCTGGACACTAAGCCTGTTGTTGCATTTTGGTTGAAATTGGAAAGACTTTTCGATGATATGACGTGCTCGTTCTAATTTTCTACAAGAGTTCTCTAAATCGCGAACTTCATCAGAAAATCATAAAAGTGTATGAATCATTCTGCACGCGAACGACAATAGGACTCTAGGCCGAGGTATTTTCGAATGAATGCTCGAAGTCGAACGCTCATGCACAAAGTCGGTGCCGTAGCGTTTTTCCTTCTTGGGTTCACGCTTCTTGTGTTGGCCTTCGGATCAGTTCAGCTGCCAGGGTTTTGGTCGGATTTGATGGTCTCATATCACACGGCGAATTTCTCTTGGTGGCCACAGGTTAATGGGCTTCCGCCGGAAACGTATTACTCGTCAAAAATCTATTTTACGATAGCCATTGGATTAGCACTTTTTCTTCCACAAGTCGAAACGACCTTCGTCTCCTTAATTCGCAGGCGTAGCCCTATTGGAGCCCCCTATGTTGATCGAACACACTTCACATGCCCTGTCTGCGGTATCGTCAATCGTCCCTCGGTGCAATTTTGCGTAAAATGTGGGTCTCAGATCTTTACGGGAACAAGGCATTGGGACGCGAGACAAAGCGGAGGTGCTCGCGCGAGTTCCTTCCTTAAAGTACTGTTGGGATTTTCTGCCGCAATCGGTATATTCCTAGGCTGCTTCGACACCACAATCTATTCATATCTTACAAACATTATCGGCATAAACGGTGCCACAGTGCTGGTGGCGGCAATCGCGTCGGTTGTTCCAAGTATCGCCGGATATGTTGCATTAAAAGAAGGCCCATTCCGGAAATACGCTTCACTCAAACAGTTTGACAGATACGTCTTTGGCAGTGAAATATGGCTAGTCTTTGGACTATTTTTTATCCTCTTAGCCATCCCGGCAGTAATCTCTGGCGCTGGAAATTCACCCGGCCTCACTGTCCTAACTGTCATGCAAGGTCTCCTTGGGGTTTTGATGATTTCCTACCCACCTATCCGAAGAAGATTTGCCCGTCCGGGAACCCAGACTATATCATTCGACGACAGCAGAGTATGGTAATAATGATGTTTGAACGTCCCGCCTGATACAGAACCTGCTGCAGAAATATGAATCCCGAAAGAAGTTCTTCCATTCTTCTCGAAGAACAGCAGGTCAGAGTTTCTGGCCAATTAGCGATTTCGGGGGCAAGGAAACATACGTCATCGCCTTGCATCCAAAGAAGGGCAGTTTCAGAAAAGACATCACGCATTATCATACCCTGTTCGAGTGTTGATGGAGGAGATCAACTTAACAGAAGAATTTTTTCGTGGCTGTCCTACTCTTTTACATGCGGAACAGAGAGTAGGCAAGTTCAATTTTGGGGACAGGCAAGATTTGCACTGGTAAATTCATCCGTTCAGGTCGCCATCGCATAGTAGTAGGGCTCGTTTGGGATCTACCTAGCTTTCCTACGGAAGCCTGCGTCCGCATCGTCTGCAAAATGAAGTACCCGGTCCCGCGTGTGGTCTGTAACTAGTACCGCATGAAGGACAAGTTAGAACTCGAGGTGAAGCAGCAGGGGAGGATGACGGACTTTGCGAACGCGGACGTCTATGCATTTTCAGCAGAGCATAAACTGCAATTACGAGGGCGGCAATTGCCACAACAGCCAAGCTTAACGTTGTAATGTCTGAGGGGGTTATCACCGAATTTGTGACCGTGGATATACTAGTGTAGTTGGAAAGTGAAATGCTGGTGACCGTGTTCGTTTGTGTAGTCGTAACTGTAACAGTGCTCGCTGATGATGCTCCTGAAATTGTGGTTGTTGATGAAGCTTCAGAGTACGCAGGCTGTGGAACATTGAAGTATAACACTGCGAGGCTCACTACCACGAATAAAAGTACTCGCGTGCACTGCCGAGTATTCGACAACAAACTCCTCGATTCAGTGTTGTCGGTTTAGTATTTACGACTTATGATCAGCACAAGCGATTTGCGACTCGTACAAATTCTCTATCTGCAAACTTATTTCGTTACCACCGAATTATTCATCTAGGCGCGCAATTCCCTTTGTCTCTAAAGATTTATCCGTGACACAAAATTGGCGCTGTCAAAACACGCGGTCATCGAAGGCCAACGCGGAACATACGAACTTGAGCAGAAGATTTTCGAGGGAGGAATGGGGTTAGTATGGCGAGCAAAATTGCGTGATGGCAAAAGACGACTTGTTGTTAAGGAGCCACACGCGAAGGGCAGCGATGAGGAGATTGCGACTGATCGACTCAAGTTTGAATCCGATCTCCTGCAATATCTGAACGACGAAACCAACATTGGGACCGCGGATGTGAATCAACTCATAGCATCCCATGTGGTCAGATATGTGGACAGGGCAACAGCTGGCGAGAAACCTTTGCTGATCCTTGAGTTCGTTGAAGGTCCTTCGCTGACTACGGCATTCAAACGCGCAATGCCAGAGAAAACGTGCCTAATCCACACATCGATTTTGCTCAATGTGGTGATGGCATTGCACCGAAAGGGCATCATCCACCGAGACATCTCGGCTGGCAATGTGCTCTTTCATCCTGACCGGGGCATGGTCTTGATCGACTTCGGCACAAGTTTACTTTCACGACAAATTGCTGGCGTTAAGAACCCAGATAGAGGGGAAGTGATATTCAAGAGAGGATTTACCGCTCCTGAACTCCTTCAAGGACATTCGGACGAAAGATCGGATGTTTTTTCAGTTGGCGCAATCATGTTTCTATTATTGACGGGTAAGAACCCAGCAGATTTCATGTCGAACTCTCAGGTTCTTCAGAAGGCAGCTTGTGAACTGAACCCCAGCGTATCGCATCAAGCGTCAGGGATAATTCAAGCCGCAATGTCTCCAGACCCCAGAACCCGTTTCTTGTCCCCTTCACAAATGCTCCTTGCAATAGAAGATCTCCGTAAGCCGGCAGTAGTTTCAGGTGCCCGAATAGTTTTTGGTCACACAAACTTCCTAATTACGTCTCCCTACACTGAAATCGGCAGGCAACACGTTTGCGACAAACAATGTAGATCCTTGGGATTCAGTAACCCACCACAGATTCTGCTAGCTGATCCTCGGAAGTATATTGAGAAGCATCACGCCCGAATCTGGGTGCAAAGCGGAGGTAACTTCTCAATCGAAGACCTAAAGACCGTAAACGGGACTGCCGTAAGGTCGGCCTCCGGCGATTTCCGGACTGTTAACTCGCTTGAGAAGGTCTCTCTTAGAGATAACGACACCGTGGCTCTCGCATATACGCCAAAGCGAGGTCCTTACATTATATTTGAATTCAAACAGTAAGAATTGATAAGTACTAATCTTCACAGCTGCAACCAAACCTCTGAAGTTTCTCAACTAGATGTTTTAAATGCGAATCGGCGCCACATCTTACCGTGGCACGACAGAATGCGACGAATCAGGCTCATCATATCCTTGCTATTGCTTCTTGTTTGCGCCCTCTCGATTAGTTACCGACCGGATCTCCAAAATGTTCAGGGACTTAATTCAGGAGGTAATGGTGGAGGTAATGGAAGTCGAAG
>Ga0326728_10020528_pt1 | contig 12584 bp, 11 predicted proteins | sample MB3enrmetagenome_FD_207602 | JGI IMG/M metagenome (GOLD analysis project Ga0326728, IMG submission 207602) | Lab enriched peat soil microbial communities from McLean, Ithaca, NY, United States - MB31MN | ecosystem: Environmental > Terrestrial > Soil > Wetlands > Peat | place: USA: New York...
GCTGTTGACTCGTCCGGAAGGGTGGGGCCAGAGGCCACCATGGAGAAAAGATCCTCCGGTACGTCCGAAATGTAAATTGTTAACTGGCGCGCGGGGTACCCCCGAATAGCGAGTCGCCCGCCTTTCACGGCCGAGGTGTGCTTGCGAAGAACATTGATTTGCTCGATAGGCAAACCGCAAGTGACCAACACGCGGTTGAACTCACGAAGGTCCGAAAGCGAGACCGTGGAGTCAAAAGGTTGCTCGAAGATGGCCGACCCACCACCCGAAACAAGGAAGATGACGGCGTCTTCAGGAGTCAGATTCGAGACCAGTTCCAGCGCGGCGCGCGCTCCCTCGAGAGTTCCCGCCTGTGGATAGGGATGCCCGCCCAAGAAGTAGCGGAAACGACCCAATTTCTTTGCCGGCTCACCGGGCGAAACACAAACGCCAGCTTCAATCCGGCCGCCCAGGATTTCATCCAGCATAGCCGCCATCCGATTGGCGGCTTTGCCGAAAGCCACCACGCGAGGAGGACGCTTCAGGAAAAGCGAGATTTCCCCGGCCTTAAGCAGCTCACCGTCGCGCTTCAGCCTGGCCAGCATGGCAGTGCGCAGGTCCAAAGAAGCCATGGCGTCCAGAAAAATCTGCATGGCCAGTTCTTTCCCGCGAGAGTAATGAAGATTGGAGCGCGTGGCGAATTGGGCAGCCTGGGTCATGGGAGTTTGACCAAAGCCTCCACGCCCGCCTGCGCCGCCACTACGTCCTCTTCTTCGGTGCCCGCGCTCACTCCAATTCCACCTACGCATTGGCCATCCACCATCAGCGGCAGGCCGCCTCGAATGCAAGTGAGCTTTCCGTCCGTCGCCAGCGGCAACCCCAGAGAAAGAAAGATGCTGGGTTCACCGGCAGAGGGTGACGGTCCTGTGGGCGCGCGGCGCAGGGCGGCGGCGCGCGCCTTGGTGAGCGACACCTCGACGGAGGAGAGCTTGGCCCCGTCCATGCGGGCAAAAACAAGCAGATGACCGCCCTCATCCACAATGGCAATATTCTGTGGAACCTTGATCTCCCGGGCCTTGCTTTCAGCAGCGGCCAAGATGGCCCGCGCTCCTTCCAGGGTCAAACGAATATTGTTGCGTGTGAGCATGATTCCATTATTGGGAAGTGGGGCCAGAAAAACAAGGGGCTGGGGAGGGAGGATTGCCGATTGTCGATTGACGATGGCTGGGGGCGAGGGATGGACGATCGCTGGGCTTGGGGATGGACGATGGGCGATCGACAATTGTCCATCCCCAGCCGACCGGAGAGGCCCTCTATGTTGGCTGTGCAGCGCAGGCGGGCCCATGCCCCTGGAAGCGCGCTGAGCGCGAAGATGGGTAGAGGGAGAGCAGCGACTTTTTGACCTAACCGCGCGTCCCCCAGCGGTCCCTCCATACTGACCGGCTCTCCCCTGGGGTTTTCCAAACTCTGCGGCTTAAACCCACCCACAATCCAGCCCCCCGCCTCGCCAGGTCCAGACCCGCCAGGCTCACTCGTGTAGCCCCCTATGGGGTCGCAGTTCGTTTCTGCAAAAAACCGTGGTTTTTGGCCAATTTTGCGTTCGTTTTGCACTCATTTGCACGCATTTTGCACTCAAAAAGCATTGTTCTTTGCATAAACAAAAAACGCTAAGCCATTTGCTTGCCATAGATGACTGAGTTCGTTCCAACTGTTTGACATCTTTTTTCCTAATTCCCCGTTCTTCCCCACCGTCCAGGGCATTTTGTCTGCCCGTGGCGCTGGCCTGTTTCCTTGCCGCCGCCCTTGGCCAGGCCCCCTGACCATGACAATTATAGGCTACCCCAAACGGGCAGGGTTGTCAAGGGAAAAATCTCGTGGGGGCGCATAGGGGTTCGCACAGGCGAGGAATGATCCTCGCACCTTAAATTAACGCTTATGGACCCGAGCCCCCAACCCCCAAGCCCCCGCCCGAGGCAATCCTCAATCGACAATCGAAAATCGGCCATCCCCAGCCCCCAGTCCCTAGCCCCCAGCCCCAAGCAAGACTACAATGGGACAGTTCGCTGCCATATTTTCCCGACGAGAAACGTACTGCCTCTAGAAAGTGATTTCGGCGGTGAGGCCAGGCGATGGATGTGGCAACGATGGAGGAAGCGGGCGGCGCGCTAAATCCCGATCCGGGAATCGTCATGAGTGCGAGGGAACCAGCTTCGAGAACGCCTGGATTTGAAGCCCTCTTCCTTAGATTCTACCCTCGCGTGGTAGGAGTCTTGTACAGGCTGCTGGGTGACCGCGGCGTTGCCGAGGAGTTGGCCAATGACGTCTTCTGGAAGCTGCACCGCCAACCCTGGTTGGCGGAATCCGATGGCAATGTCGGCGGCTGGCTTTGCTGTACGGCGACGAACTTAGGGATTGACCACCTGCGCGCCAGGGCGCGGCGTAGGCAGCACGAGGAAGAGGCAGGGCGCTACATGATGGAAAGCGGCGCCTCCCCTGATCCTCTTGCGGAGGTCCTCAGGGAAGAGAGGGCCCGCCGCGTGCGCGCTGTATTGGCGAAGCTCAAGCCCGCTCATGCTCGCATCCTGATCTTGCGGGCCAGCGGCCTTTCCTATAAGGAACTCGCGGATTCGCTGGGCTTCAAGCTGGGAACAATCGGAACGATGCTGGTGCGCGCCGAAGCAGCGTTCCAGAAGAGGTATCGGCGCATGTACGAACAGGAGGAGGCATTATGAATTGTCTTGAGGACGGGGTTTTGCGCGCTAAGCTCGATGGTCAAGTGGCGGAAGAGGAGTCAAGGGCAATTGAACGGCATTTGGCCACATGCGCCGCGTGCCGGCTCAGAATGGAGACTCTCTCCGCAAACGCGGAACGCATCCGCACGGAGCTCGCGACGCTGGCGCCCGGCCCGCGAGAAAGCTTCAGCGCCCCCCCACTTGCCTATGCACGCTTCCAGGCCCTGGGAGAGGAAGCTCCGCGGGCCTCGTTTTTCGGCCGTTTGTTCTCGGCGGGGTTGAGGCCTGTTTGGGCAGCCGCCGGCCTGCTGGCGGTTCTGGTTGCATGCTTCAGTTTCGCTCCTGCGCGCAGTTGGGCCCAGCGCGTGCTGGCCATGCTGCGCGTGCAGAAGATTGCAGTGGTTCCTATTGACACACAGGGGCTGCAGGGTGTCCAACCCGGCAACGATACAGGGAAGATGATCGACCAGTTTATTTCGGACAACATCGTGGTAACAGAGCATTCCGGCCAGCCCCAGATCGCCGCTGACGCGTCCCAGGCCAATCAAATCGCGGGATTCCAGGTCCGCCTTTTGGCGGGTCGTTCGGATGCCCCGAAGATCACTGTCCAGGGAGAGCAAGGTTTCCAGATGACCCTCAACCGGGAGCGTCTGCAAGGCATCCTGGACGAATTTGGGCGCAGCGACCTGCAACTGCCCTCCTCCGTCGATGGCGCCCTGGTGGCAGTGCACATTCCCAAGTCTGTGATGGCTGTTTACGGCCAATGCTCCCAACCCGGAAAAGACAATTCGCAGAACCCGCCTAAGGCCTCCGATTTGATCGGTTGCGTTACGCTGCTGCAGGCGCCCAGCCCGACGGTGAGTGTTCCCCCGGAACTCAATGTCCAGCAGTTAGCAACCTTGGCCCTGCAGGCGGCCGGCATGAGCGCCCAGGACGCTCAGGCGTTTTGCGATACTGTGGACTGGACCTCCACGCTGGTCCTGCCTATCCCGCGGGACGCAGGCTCGTTTGAAACGACGAATGTGGATGGCGTCCAGGGCACACTTATTACCTTGCGGGGATGGGCCCACGGGATGCCGGGATACTCGCTCTTATGGGTGAAAAGTGGCATCATTTACTCTCTGAACGGGTTCGGCAGCGCCGAGCAGGCTGTGCCGCTGGCGGATTCGCTTGAATAGCAGGCCAGCAAAAGACCAGTTCGAGTCATTGAAAATGATTGTGCTGATGGCGTCTTGGAGTGCGGTAGCGGCAGCTACCGCCTTTTGCCCGGATTTCATGGCGGCAGCTTTGCTGGCCCAGTCCAAGCGCTTCGCGCAACTTCAGCATCCTGATAGAGGTTGATCCTTCTGCAACCTGTTGACAGCAGCGCCATCCAGACGCAGGGGCTTCGGAAAGTTTACGGCCAGAGGGTGGCCGTGCGGAGTCTTACGCTTGAAGTGCCGCGCGGCGAAGTGTTTGGTTTCCTCGGTCCCAACGGGGCGGGGAAAACGACCTCGATGCGAATGTTGTTGGGTCTTGCTGCTCCCAGTGACGGCCGCGCGCGGGTGCTGGGCCGGCCGGCCGGAGATGTAGCCATTCGCCGCAAGATCGGCTTCCTACCTGAACATTTCAGCTTCTACGATTGGCTGACTGCCACCGAACTGCTCCGATTCCATGGGCGGCTTTATGGCATGTCGCCGGCACACCTCCGGCAGCGCGCGCCTGCACTCCTCGAACTCGTAGGCCTCACGGATCATGCGGACAAGCATCTGCGCCATTTTTCGAAGGGGATGTTGCAGCGTATTGGCCTGGCTCAGGCGCTGCTGAACGATCCCGAGCTTATCTTCCTGGATGAACCTACCTCCGGCCTCGACCCCGTGGGCCGGCGCCTGGTGCGCGACGTCATCAAGGCCCAGCGCGAGCGGGGCGCCGCCGTGTTCCTTAATTCTCACCTGCTGAGCGAAGTCGAAATCACTTGCGACCGGGTGGCTTTTATCAAGCACGGTGAGGTCCTGGAGACGCGCGAGCTGCGTGGCGCGGAAGCGGAATCCATGCGCGTTTCCATACGAGCGCGCAAGCTCTCGGCGGAAACCATCACTGGGCTTTCTCTGTGGGCCTCCTCGCTGCGTTTGGAGGGCGAGCGCCTGTCTTTCACCGTTACCGGCGCCGAGGTCCTGCCGGAGATCTTGCGCTTCCTGGTGGGGCGCGGCGTCGACGTGTTCGAAGTCACTCCCCAGCGGACTTCCCTGGAGGAGATGTTTCTTCAAATCGTGGGCACGGACGGAGGGCTGTGATGGGCACCTGGATCATGGCCGGTGTGACCTTTCGTGAGGCCGCTCGAAAGAAGGTGCTCTGGATGGCCTTGGCCGCCGGAGTGGCGTTTCTGGGCCTGTTCGCGACCGGTCTGTACTTTCAGGTGAAAGACCTGAAGCCCCACTCGAATCTGATCCTCGATCGTCAGGGTGTGGGTGCCATGTTGATGGTGGGCCTCTACGCGGTGGATCTGCTGGCCGTGATCATGACCGTGCTGACTTCCGTGGACACCCTCTCGGGCGAGCTGGCCTCTGGCACCATCCAGGCTGTGGCCACCAAGCCGATTTCTCGCTGGGAGTTGCTGCTCGGGAAATGGCTAGGGTTCGTCGGCATGGTGACGGTTTACATCGCCCTGATGGTGGGCGGGACCACGGCAGTGACCTACTTACTGAGCCTGCACTCACTGGGTGGGGTTCTGCCCCATCACTTTCTGCGTGGAGCGGGTTTGATTTGGCTGGAGTGCATCCTGATGCTCAGCCTGACGTTCCGCATGGGCGCCAGTTTCTCCACCTTGACAAATGGCGTGGTGGCCCTCGGCCTGCACGGCATCGCCTTCATCGGAGGTTGGATCGAACAATTCGCCGCCTTTACCAATAGCCCGCGCGCCCTCAATGTGGGAATCACCGCCAGCCTGATCATGCCCAGCGAAGCTATGTGGCGCCGCGCCGCCTTCGAGATGCAGTCGCCGCTCTTGAACGCCTTGGGCTTCTCGCCTTTCAGCGCCGCCTCGGTCCCCAGCAATTTCATGGTCCTCTACGCCTGCCTATACATGGCCTTGGCTCTCGCCCTGGCCCTGCGCCGCTTTTCCCAGCGCGATCTGTGAGGAACTCGAGGACTTGCTCCCGCCTGGGGGCGGAATCTCCCCCGCCCATTCCGAGGGTCGCCAGCGCTCCGGCGGCGTTGGCAAAACGGGCGGCTTCAGCCAGGCTGTTGCCCCGGCAGATCGCGGCGAGAAACGCCGCTGCAAAGCAATCGCCGGCCCCAGTGGTATCGATGGCGCGAACCTCGAACCCCGGACATGAGAATGCACCTTCGGGGCCGTCCACGTAACACCCCGCGGACCCCTGCTTGACGATGACCGTCTTCACCCCTGACTGGTGGAGTCGGCCCGCGATGGCCCGCGGCTCCGTCTCCCCCGTGAGTTGCCGGCCTTCCTCCTGGTTGGGGTAGAAGTAATCCACGTATGCCAACGCCGGCTCGATCAGCGGCAGCCACCGGCCCGACAAGTCCCAACACGGATTCATCGAGGTTAGGCAACCAAGCTGCCGCGCGTGGCCCATAGTCTCCGCGAGTGGGGCGCCATCAAAGCTGGGGAGAGCGAAGGCGCTGGCGTAGTGAAAGACGCGCGTGCCCTTCACCAGGTCCCAGTTCAAGTGCCGGGCAGAAAAGTGTGCGTTCGCGCCGCGAAAGTGCAGCAGGCGCCGCTCGCCGCTCGAATCCACAAGCACCATGCTGGCGGAGGTTCGAGCCTCCTTGAAGGAGATCACGTTGGAGTCATCCACTCCTTCGGCGCGCACTGACTGGCGGAGCATTTCTCCCAGCCGGTCTTCGCCCACGGGCGCGGCCAAGGCGACGCGAATCCCTAGCCGCGCCAGCGCCATGGCGGTGTTGACCCCGTTTCCTCCGGGTCCCAGGGCGACCTCTTCCAACCGCTGGCTGGCGCCTGGGGCGGCAAGTCCGTCCACCGGCCGCGCCAGTACATCCACCACAGCATTTCCGGCGCAGAACACTTCGTATCGCGGATCCATGGAATGGCAATTATAGCTGATTTCCATACAGACCCTCACCCGATGGTACTTCGGTACCATTGTTATAACTACTTATTCATTATAAGATGAATAATGAAGCGGAGGGTTACTGAACCCAATTTGGCTGTAGTTCGAAGACGAGTTCAGAGTATAGCCTCCTACTCTATTTAAAAGGTAAACCAGCGTCTCGGGCCTTCGGTTCTATACCCGACCCAAAGGAGGTAGGAGAGATGATAAGTAAGTCTCATACCGCGCATTCTTGCTTTTTAGTGTTCCTTCTGCTGGTTAATGGTGCGGCGATGGCCGACTCCAGTCCGAGGGCCATTGGACTCGTGAAGGGCAGCACCAACACGAGCATAGGCGGCGAGAGCCTTCTGCCGGATACGACTCTTTTTAGTGGGGACCGCCTCGAGGTAAATGATGGTGTGGCCGTGGTTGCGCTCGGAGGCGCGAACCGTATGACATTTCACCCGGATACCGTGGCTTCCTTCGTACGAGATTCCGACGAAGTGACCGTTCTTCTTGGCGAAGGCGCCGTCTCCTGGTTTCATGGCAACAACACACCGTCCATCCGGGTGAGAGTGGGCGCAGTAACCGTGACGCCGGTTTCTGGGTATGAAACCCTGGGTGAAGTGGTCGCCACAGATGGCGTGGTGACAATAAATGCCAAAGATGGCAGGCTGCGAGTTGAGCACGGCGGCCAGATAGAATACGTAGCCAAGGGCAAGACGCTTACGTTGGCAGAAAGGGCGGGCTTCCCGCAGGCCGCCAAAGGATCTAGCACACCCAAACCTCCTCTTGTTTCGCCGCCCTCAGCGCCTCAATCCTCATCGTTGCACACTCAGGAAACAAGTCCGTTTGGGAGCCGTTCGAGAGCTTCGGTCGGCGGACCTTCGCAAGAGAGCACTGCGAATGCCGCCGCGCCCCGGGCGCCGCTTGATACCGCCGTGCCGGCACCCACTCCGCTTGACATGGTGCCTATAGCAGACGACGCGATTGGGGGTGCCTTGTGGCCGCTGAGGGATTGCAGACATCCACCCAGCCCTTACGAGCCGTACTTTTATCCTCCGGGCGGTTGCAGGCGCCCCCCCAGCCCTCCCAGGCCGCACCCGCACCCCCGCCACAGGGGGGGATTCCTCACCAGGGGCGGAGGGGCGGGGCCCAACAAGCCGCGGCCTATTGAGCCGAGGTGGGCGTAGCGCGCCTGAGCCATAGGGGGAATCTGCTGCCGCAGGTGCGAATGGGGAAGAATCATGAAGGCAATTCTACAGTTTCTTGGGGGAGTTTCCATGGGCCTCCGGCCCACCCGAGCAAATGAAAATCAGCGTCGTCACCCCCGCGCAGGCGGGGGTCCATGTCCGGAAGAACTGGATTCCCGCCTACGCGGGAATGACATGCGTGCGGTGATTTTCAGGAGAGCCAGCCGAGAAGGCTAGACATATTGTCACAGCCCCTCGCCAGATTAGCTGCGCTCGACTCGTTTGGAACCGCCGTCCGGAGTCGCCACCCAAATGTCACCATGCATGTCAAGCCACTCGCCGAAGGGCTCACCCTCCTTTGGCTCTGAGCCTAGCCGGAGCACGTTGCCGTCTATATCTTCGACCTGCATTTCATACGCCCACGGATAGTTGGTGGGAGGGTGCCGGACCTTGGCTCCTGTGGCGCGATACTCCTCGAGCAGTGCTGCCGCGTCGCTTACACCGATCCAGACCCAACTCCCGGGATTTCCCTGGTCGCCTTCCGACAGGAAAAGGTGGAAGCGACCTCGCGAGACAGATGCGAATGGCCCCGGACCCTGCCAATCGAACTTGAACCCGAGCACGCGAACGTAATGGTCGATGCTGGCGGCAAGGCTCCGAACGCGAAAGATCGGATTGCCTCCCTCGAACTCGACAAGTCCGGTTATTGTGGCATCTGGTTGTGGCTTGGAAGAGGCTCCTTATTCGCGAGCCAAGATCTGATCATGTTGAAGGCGAGGTGCGCCGCCCTTTGCTCCCAGCCTGCACCCAGCCCCGCTGAGGCAAGTGTCCCGTTTCCGTCATCCGCAGCAGAGCACGCAAGGCGTCGTTGACGGCGTCGTCGGTCGGGAACGCCGCAGCCAGTTCCGGGTCGAGGAGTACCAGCTTGGCTCCCCCGTAATATCTCTTCGCGTGCGCGCCCCAAACTCCGCCCTCCCACGATAAAGAATCGGAATTCGGCCCCAATTGGCTTGCGGACTTTCGATTAGCCTTCTTTTCTTCAGATCCCATGTGAAAACCTCAATTCCAGTATAACCCTTCTGATCCCGGCAAACACCTTCTCACTGCGGTTGGGCCCGCGGTTAACGCGTAGCGCTGACCTTCAGATCAGCAGTTTTTGGGCGGGAGCGCGCGCGTCTCGTCCGCTGTAAGGGTGTAAAGAATGCCCTATGGCGAGGCAGGTGACGGTTCCCGCGGGCACGGGAGGGTTTCCACCAAGGCAACCTCGAAGGCCACCCCTACGACGCGATTCAGAAACTGGCAGCTTCGGCGACCTGCGACTCTGCCGAGGCGGCAGCACGGCCCCGTCCCATGATCCCGCCCACAAATGCACCGAACAGCAGGCCCCAGACCGCGAGCTCAACCAAGTGGCTGTGGGCTACGGAGGGGGGAAAGATGGGGTTGGGCATGATCAGCCCCGCGCTTCCGTCCCACACCGCGTACATCAAGGCGGTTCCGAACGCCACTCGCAGGGCTCCACCGCGCAGCATCCGCACCGCCGGCAGCGTCAGCGCCACAAATAGCAGCGCGCGCCCAGCCTGAAACGGGAACATCCATGGCGTCGAAGACCAAATCCAAGCCATCTGCCCCCAGAAACTCCTGATGGCGGTCGTGCCGGAATAGAATTGACGCAACGCGGGGTTCTGCCAGGCGATGTAGTAGCCGCAAAGGTAGTATAGGGTCACAAAAGCCACAGTCGTTGAAGCCAGGGCGCCGGTCCAGCCAGCGGCGGACCAGCGTGTGCTTTTGCTCGGCGGTTCCCGCGGGGCTCGCCGGAAGCCTCCCAGTATCCAAACTGCAAACGGCGCAAACAGCGTGGCGGACACCAGCCCCGTGACCAGCGCTTGAGCGCTGAAGTGCGGGGACACATGGCCCCGGAGGTACGGCATGCCTTCTATCCCTGCCTGCGCCCATACGTTCAAGGCCAGCAGAAAAAGCGCGCCGACGATCTTCCAGCCGCTCCACTTACTTTCCAGCACCAGATAGGTGACGACGATAGCCTGGATAAGCGATGCTACGAAGATCAGCAGCAGGGCATTTGCCGGCTGGGCCGATGCCTCCGCCTGTCTCGAGGCAGCTTGTCTCGCGTTCGCCTGGCCCGACGCCGGCGGCGAGGCAGTCGCCGCTTGCCCCGCCGTCTCAGCCTGTGCCGCAGATGCCGGTTGCTCGGCCGTTGCGGTTGACTTCGAGGCAGCAGCGGGCGCGTTCCGTCCCATTCCCGAGACCATCGCCGCCACCATGAGACTGATCGTCAAGCCAACCGCGACAGCCATCGTCTTGAGCGCCAGCAAAACACCTTCTTTTGCGGTCATCGTATGCCTCTTTCCGCGCGTCCCTGCTCAGGCGCTTTTCCTCGGATGTTCTTGCATGTAGGCCCGGAGGAGGGCATTGATGCGGGTCTGATAGCCTGGCCCCTGCCTCCTATACCATTCAAGCACGTCGCTGTCTATCCGAATCGTGAGTTGCTTTTTGCGCAGCACAGGCTTCAGACCCCGCCGCACTACGGCACGGGCAAACATCTCGGGCGTCAGTTCCGGGGTGTCGGAAAAATCGATTTTCTTGTGCGGAAGCGTGTCGACCCGCTTCCAATCAGTCCGCGATTTGCTCGAAATAGCTGGCTTCTTCATTCTTCGTTGCCTTTCGAACCGAAGTAATTCTGAATGTTGAATCGCCGTTTGGCTTCGTCCCATTCATACCGCATCGACCCAGTGTAGCTACATTCTGTAGTTACGTCAAGCGCGACCGAAAGCGGGTCTGTGCTATTTTCTTCGTGTCACCGGTTCGCCAGCGTGTTAATCTCGCCCAGCCCCAGCAGCCGGTCGTTCTTCCCATAGTCAACTCGATTGGTCAAAAACGAAAAGCCGAGCAACGGACACCCACCCGTCCCGCTCCGGCCAGTGAAAACGCCGGAGCTAGGCAACCTCTCCACAGACGAGGGGTCGGTTCATCGATGCAAAACGAAACAAGCCGCACGACCAGGCGCAGAGAGGTGTAGAATGGCGCACCGTGTTATAGTTCATTCAGGGTCGCCGCTCATTGCGATCTACTGGGGGAGAAAGCATGTACCGGCTTGTGAAATGGCTCGCGCTCTGTTTGCTCTTATCTGTCACGGTTGGTTTTGCGCAGGAGGCGACCGAAGGCCGCCTGATGCGCTTCCCGGACGTTTACAAGGACAAAGTCGTTTTCAGTTATGGTGGAGATCTATGGTTGGCCTCCACTTCGGGGGGTGAAGCACGGCGAATCACTTCTCATCCTGGCCTCGAGTTGTTCCCAAAATTCTCGCCGGACGGCCGATGGATCGCTTTCTCGGCCCAATACGACGGCAACTTCAACGTCTACGTCATTCCTTCAGAGGGCGGCGAACCGAAACAACTGACCTTCCTGCCGGATCCCGTGAGCATGCCGGAGCGCATGGGACCGAATAACATGGTCTTCACCTGGTTCCCGGACAGCAAGCGTATCCTGTTTCTCTCCCGGCGCGATACTTTTAACGATTGGTTCGGGCGGCTCTTCAGCGTGAGCATCGAGGGCGGCCTGCCGGTGCGGCTGCCTATTGATAAAGGTGGGCTCACGTCGTTTTCCCCGGACGGCACCAAGATCGCTTATAACCGCATCTTCCGCAATTTCCGCACCTGGAAGCGCTACAAGGGCGGCATGGCCCAGGACATCGCCATCTACGACTTCAAGAACAACGCCTACGAGCGCATCACGGACTATCCGGGCGCAGACACCTACCCGATGTGGCACGGCGACACGATTTATTTCGGCTCCGACCGCGGCCCGGAACAACGCATAAACCTCTATAGCTACAGCTTGAAGAACAAGCAGACCCGCCAACTCACCACCTTCAAGGATTACGATGTCAACTGGCCCAGCCTGGGGCCGGACTCAATCGTTTTCGAGAACGGCGGATTTCTCTATCTGCTCGACCTGAAGACCGAAAAGGCCCGCAAACTTACCATCAACCTGGCCGGCGACCGGCCCTTGGCGCGAAAACATTGGGCGGCGGTCGGCCACTTGATTACGGACTTCGACATCTCTCCCGAAGGCAAGCGCGCTGTCTTCAGCGCCCGCGGCGACATCTTTACGGTGCCCGCCAAGGAAGGCAGCATCCGCAACTTGACCCAGACGCCGGGTATCCAGGAGAAATACGCGGCATGGTCACCCGACGGAAAGTGGATCGCCTACTTTTCTGACCGCAGCGGTGAAGACGAACTCTACATCATTCCGCAGGACGGGACGGGCAAGGAGGTTCGCATCACCTTTGACGGCAAAATGCATCGCCTGCCTCCCCTCTGGTCGCCCGACAGCAAGAAGCTGCTCTTCGCGGATAAGGACACACGGCTCTTCTACGTGGACATCGACGAAAAAAAGCCGGTGCAGATCGACCAGGGAAAGTACGCCGACCTGACCGATTACAGTTGGGCGCCCGACAGCAAATGGGTCGCTTACGCCAAAGCCGCTGAGAACACCAACTCGGTGATTGACCTTTACTCGCTTTCCGAAAAGAAAATCACACCCGTTACCACGGACTTCACCAGCAGTTGGAACCCCGTGTTCGACCCCACCGGGAAGTATCTCTATTTCTTCTCCAC
>Ga0326728_10020531_pt1 | contig 12582 bp, 9 predicted proteins | sample MB3enrmetagenome_FD_207602 | JGI IMG/M metagenome (GOLD analysis project Ga0326728, IMG submission 207602) | Lab enriched peat soil microbial communities from McLean, Ithaca, NY, United States - MB31MN | ecosystem: Environmental > Terrestrial > Soil > Wetlands > Peat | place: USA: New York...
GACCCTTGGCTAGACTATGCAGCCCTTTCAGGGCAACAGAGTCAAAAACCCCCTCAGGACTCGTGCACGGCAGACAGATACCGCCCTCTCTCGTCTTCGAGGTACTCGTTTGCGCGATGAGCCTTTTAAAAAGGGGGAGGCAACACTAAGCCCCACTGGCCGGATCTACCGAAATGTTTCTGAATTGCGACACAGCCTCTTTCGCCGGGGTGACGTCTATTGGGTTTTTCGCCCTGATGTGGATATTCAAATCCTTTTTCATCACCCTACCAGCGGCTCACCGCCCCTTCAATCGAACCTTACCGGCTCCTCCGGCCTTTCAATCTCCCGCGGGAAGTCGGTGAACGGAAAAGGCCGGGTGTTATCGTTCAACGTAACGTAGCGAATCAGCCTGTAGACAAAGGCTGCCGCCTTGTTTGAAAACGAGCGCAGCGGTTCGCTGTAGCTCCTGGTGATAAAAAGTATCACGTACTGGATAATGGTCAGCACCTGCACCACAAAGTGCATGATGCTCAGGATCGCCAGGAAAAGAAGCGTAAGAAGAAGCCTGATCCCGATCTTTCCCCGTGGTATATCGATTTTCGACAATTCGTCCATTTCTCTCCTTTTTGAATTCCTCCAAAATGAGTGTCGGTGACAGTACCCAAATCCGCATGTGCCGGCGGAAACCCGCCCCCAGAAGAAACGGCCTCACTACCGAACCCCTTTTCCTGCTCAGGCGTCCAGCACCGCGACCGGCATATCCGGGTTAACATTGCCGAGGAGCTTTTCCTTTTCCTCCATGGCGCGCACGAATACAAACCTCCCATCGGATCTTATTGCGCCGAGGGCCAGGTCGCCGGACACTCTCCACTCGCGCTCGTGCCTCCACGACGAAGCACTGGATGAACGGCTCAACTGAAAACGATATTTTTCAGCTTCGGCAAGCCTGGAATATGCCCGATCACTACCGTAGACGGCCGGCTTCGCCCCCAGCGAGCGCAAAATATCCCGCCGGACCGCAATCCCATACGGTTCGACTGTCCACCTGACCAGCGCCCGATTCCACTTTCTCATTAAGAACAACTCGCGCGGAGGATGCGAAGACCATGAAATTACCCCCGTACTGCCGCGAACCATCCTCGATCCGGCCCGGATCAACTTTTCCCGCATGATCCGGATAAGGGTATCAAGGGCAGAATGGCCCGAGAGGGGACACCCGTCGAAAAGGCCCAGCAAATAGTCCCGGCAGGCCTCGCCGGGCCATGGCCCAGCACAACCCCTGGTATAATGGAATAGGTAATCATCCCAGGCTATATCGTCGCTCCGCAAAATCGAGGTTTTTACCGGTTTGCAGCGGCCCTTGACGGCTGAACCCATGGATTTTGGAAGGCCGAATGTGTGCGCGAATTTTGGGAATTTTTCAAAAAGACCCTTGTTTCCCGCGCTGGCCATCGTGGCCTCGGCTGGTTCGTAGATCAACTGATGTCTCGGTGATTCTTCCTGGATCTCCTCCAGGGCTGCCGAGAGGTTTCCGCGAGACCGGACTTCCAGGATAAGATGAATATCGGCAAGCCGGCCGAGAATGCGGTCGCGGCAAACGAGCGCCTGAGGCCGGGGGCGGCAAAAGGAGTCCAGCATGCATGAGAGCACCGGCATTTCGTTTGCCGCTTCTCCATATATTTTGAATAATTCGCCTTCCGCCTGCAGGACCGGAAAAGGCAGCGCAAGGACCCGGGCCAACCCGGAGCGCACGGCATGCGCGCCGACCAGATCGTGAGTAAGCGTTCCGGTGCTGCCGGCAAGGGCGATCCCACGCAGGTCAAGGTTCAGGAAGAAAAATCGGAGCGCCCGAAGCCAGTCCGAATCGGGAGAAATGAGCCTGGGCTTTCGAGAATTGAATACGGCGAATAACGGCCGGTTGAAGTCTATCGGGCCTTTGCCGAACAGAACGGCGGGACATGGACGGGAGACTGATTGAAACGGTTCTTTCCATACGAATATCTTGATGCCGGCTTTAACAAACCGATCGGCCTGTTTTCTGCAAATCCCGCAAAGACGCGCGTCCCCGCCCGGGAAAAATTCCCGTACCCACGAGCGCAGATCGGCTTCGGTTCTAATCCCCGAGCCGAGAAGCCCATCCAACCGGCGGTGCCGTTCAGCTCCGAAAGGTTCGCCGGATCGTTTCATAAGAGCGTTCACGCTGAGAACGAAATGAGCATTCAGGTCGTCTAACTGAACGAACCGGCGGCAGTATGATCCGAGAGCAGATTTCAGGATCGCATTCAGGTTGGATTCGATTTGCATGAGCGACCCTGTTTTTGTCCACAAAGGCGCCTTTCGCTCAAGCGCCGCCATGCGATTTTTCCCGGTCCACCCGGCCCTGATAAGCATTTACGAAGCCGCCCGGGAAAAAACGCAAGAGAGTCGATTACATCGGGGCGATTTTACCAGACGGCTCCCGGGCCGCAAAACAGTTTCCACCCCGGCGTGGGATAATCACGGCGATCTTTGCGGAAATCATGGCTGGGGACCGTTGAACGTTGCCCATATCCGCCCACTTACGTGTAAAAGTCCGGCAATCCGGGGGCTTTCAAAAACGGACTCAAAACGCCTCAGGCTTCTATTAAAAAATGCTTCTCATTCCCATAATGCATGATATAGGAGAGTGATGAGTAAGGGTTAAAGGGTTCTCTGGTGGGAGAAACGCGAGAAAATTGCTCATGACTTCGTCATTCCTACGGAAGTAGACGAGATTTAGTAGTAAAATCAATGAATCGATGAATTCCTCTCGTCATACTTCCATTCAACGGGGTGCAATCCGTTGCATGGGTGATTCCGGCGGAAGCCGGAACCCAGACATTTTTTCAACTAGGTGACTTTATAGCAAAAAACATGGACCCCGGCTTTCGAGATTGTGTCACAATTCAGAAACATTTCGGTGGATCCGGTAGGGCTTAGTTTTGCCTCCCCCTTTTTTGAAGGGGGATCGAGGGGGATTTTAAAGGATCGATAGGGATTTCGATAGCTTATATAAGAGAGAACCAAAATCCCCCCTGCCCCCCTTTGGTAAAGGGGGGAAAAACCATAACTCATCACGCTTGCGACACAACCTCTTTCGCCGGGGTGACATCTATTGGGTTTTTTGCCCTGATGTGGGAATTCCAATCCTTTTTCATCACCCTGACAGATTTTTAATTTCTGGATATCCTCTGGATTTTCGGAGACAAACGTTTCACTCTGTAAAGCGTAAAACAACTTCAAAATATGTCGGCCATATGGAGAGCCAAGACCAGGGACGTAATCGATGGCTCTCTTTCTGTTCTAACAGGGGAACCCCATGATCTGGGATCGAACGAACCGTCCGGTATGGCTCCGCTACGCAGTCGGTGTTCTTCTCGCTGTCATCGCCGCCGCTATTAGGTTTCAGTTTTTTGGAATTCTTGAGCTCCGTGCCCCCTTTGTGACCTTCTACCCCGCCGTGATGGTTGCGGCCCTATATGGGGGACTTGGTCCCGGGTTGCTTGCCACAGTTATCTCGGCCGCCCTTGCCGACTATTTTTGGATTGAGCCGGTCGGCCAATTCGCTATTACGAACTTCGCCGACCTGATAAGCTTCGTTATTTTCCTATCCAGCGGCGCCCTGATCTCCTATCTCGCCGAAGCTACATACCGCGCCCAGGCACGGGCCAGAGCGATGGAGGCACAGGCTAAACTCGCAGTAGAACAGGAATTCCATTTATTCGTGAGCGAGGTTAGGGACTACGCCATTTTTATGCTCGATACCGCCGGGTGCGTGGTCAGTTGGAATATGGGGGCTGAGCAGATCAAGGGTTATCGAGCCGATGAGATCATCGGCCGCTCCCATTCATGTTTCTATACTCCCGAGGATAATGCGCGCGAATGGCCTGCTCAGCTCCTGCACCGAGCGGCATCTGAGGGACGGATCGAGGATGTGGGCTGGCGTGTGCGCAAAGACGGTTCCCGCTTCTGGGCCGACGTGGTCGTTACTGCGCTGCATGATAAGGAAGGAAGCTTGCGCGGGTTTTCTAAGGTCACTCGCGACATCACGGAGCGTGAACGGGCCGAGGAAGCACTCCGCCGGTCCGAGGAGAGGTTCCGCGTGACCCTCGGCAGTATCGGCGATGCGGTGATTGCAACCGATGCCTCGGGCCTGGTAACCTTTATCAACTCCATTGGCGTTGAACTGACAGGCTGGCAATCTGACGAAGCATTACATCAGCCGGTTCAGAATATCTTTCGGATTATCAATGAAAAGACTTGCCAGCCTGCCCTGAATGTCGTCGAACGCGTTTTGCGCGAAGGCAATATAGTCAACCTGGCCAACCATACCGCCCTGATCACCCGTGATGGCCGGGAGTTTCCTATCGAGGACAGCGCAGCGCCCATCAGGGACAGCGCCGGCGGCCTGGCGGGCGTTGTGCTCGTTTTCCATGATGTCACGGAGAAGCGGCGGGCTCAGGATGCTTTGCGGCAGCAGGCCGATCTGCTGCGGCTCTCGTTCGACGCCATTATCGTCTGGCGGTTGGGCGGGAATATCGAGATTTGGAACCACGGCGCAGAGGAACTCTACGGTTTTGATGAAACAGAAGCAATCGGTTGTACTACTCATGAACTCCTGCACACGACTCATCCGGTTCCGTGGCCGGAGATCGAAGCGACGTTGCTCGAAACCGGAAGGTGGGAAGGAGAGGCGCGTCACCGTGCCAAGGACGGCCGCGAGGTGGTCGTCTCGACACGCCACCAGCTCGTGCAGGGAGACGACGGTGTCCAGCGCGTTCTGGAGACCAATCGCGACATCACCGAACATAAGAAAATGGAGGAAGAACTTCTCCACCTTAACCGAACCCTGAGGGCGCTTAGCAATACGAATCAGGCAACGATCCACTCAGAGGATGTATCTGAGCTTTTGGACGCCGTCTGCCGAATTATCGTGAGGGACTGCGGCCATCCAATGGTGTGGATCGGTTTTGCGGAGGACGATGAAGAAAAGACTGTCAAACCTGTCGCTCAGGCTGGGTTTGAGGAAGGTTATCTGGATAAGATAAAGATCACGTGGTCGGATACGGAACTGGGGCGCGGTCCCACAGGTATTGCGATAAGGACCGGGGAGCCCGACGTTTGCCGGAATATGGTGACGGAACCCCGGATGCAGCCATGGCGGGAACAAGCCATAAAGCGGGGCTATGCCTCTTCCGTCGCGGTTCCGCTGAGGGCCGACGAGCGAACCTTCGGGGTACTTACAATTTATTCAAAAGAGCCCGACTCCTTTTCAAGCGACGAAGTGAAATTGCTTGCCGAGTTAGCTGACGACCTCGCTTATGGGATCACCGCCCTCAGGTTGCGCCTTGCCCATCAGCAGTCGGAGAAAGAGCTGCGCGAGAGTCAGGCTCGGCTTGATCTTGCACTGCGGTCTGCGCATATGGGGGTGTGGCACTGGGATATAATCGAAAACAGACGCTGGTTTGACGATCAGGTCTGTAATCTTCTTGGTATCAACCCGGCGGAATTCACCGGAGCCTCGGTTGAGTTCTTCAAAGCGGTGCACCCAGAAGACCGCTTTGCGGTCAGGGAGGCCCTCGCCCGAGTCATTGAACAGGACGGGCTGTACGAAATGGAGTACCGGGCGGTCTGGCCGGATAGCAGCGTCCATCATGTAACCTCGCGCGGGAGGGTGGTCCGTGACGATATCGGCCGGCCGGTCAGGCTTAATGGTATTATTTGGGACATCACCGAGCGCAAGCTGATGGAGGAAGATCTTCGCAAATCACGCGACGAGCTTGAATTTCGTGTTCAGGAGCGCACCTCCGAACTCAATAGTGCCAACGAGGATTTGCAGAAGCAGGCTGCACTTCTCAATTTGGCTCGGGATGCCATTTTTGTCCGGGGATTGGATCACACCGTACAGTTCTGGAATGAAGGCGCAGCGGAACTGTACGGGTTCACCAGGCAAGAGGCTCTCGGTAAAGTTACTCAAGACCTTTTGCGCACAGGGTTTCGAGAATCCATTGATCAGATCGTGGACCAGGTACTCGCATCTGGATGGTGGGAGGGAGAACTGCAGCAAACTACCTCCACAGGGAAAGAAATACTTGTCGAGAGTCGTTGGGCCTTGCAGCGTGGAACAGACGGCGAGCCGTTGGGATTTCTTGAAATTAACCGTGACACTACGGCTAGAAAGCTCGCAGAAGAAGCCCTGAGATCGAATATGGCAAGACTTGAGCTTGTAAACGCAGAGCTTCAGGAGTTTGCCCACGTTGCCTCCCACGATCTCCAGGAGCCCCTGCGCAAGATACAGACTTTCTGCGACATGGCCAGGAAACGATGCGCACCCGTCCTGGACACTGTCGGCAAAGATTACCTGGACCGGATCGTAAATTCGGCGAACCGTATGCGGCAACTACTGAGCGACTTGCTCGACTTCTCCAGGGTAGCTACGAGACTCGAACCATTTAAAAAAATAGACCTCGTCAAAATAGTGCTGGAGGCTGCGGATGTTTTCGAAGCGTCCGTCAAAGAAACAGGTTCCGAGATCGACATTGAAAACATCCCTGCCATTGAAGCTGATGAGACTCAGATGTTACGGCTTTTCCAGAATCTGATTGGCAACGCTTTGAAGTTCCGCAGCGGCGAGACTCCCAAAGTGAAAGTTCATGGGAAGCTCGTTGGGCGAAGGCTATGTGAAATTCTTGTAGAAGACAACGGCATAGGATTCGACCCTAAGTTTGCCGAGCTTATTTTCAAACCTTTCCAGAGATTGCATGGCCGCAGCGAATATGACGGGACCGGAATGGGGCTTTCCATATGCCGCAAGATCGTTGAGCGCCACGGGGGAAGCATCAGGGCCGAAAGTGAGCCGGGCACAGGTTCGACGTTCATAATCAGACTGCCGGTAAAGCAGGACCGTTGGGAGGGCGTATAGTGGCTGAAGGGTCGCAAAAGACGGTCTTGATGGCCGACGACGATACCGAAGACTGCTTCCTGGCAACTGAAGCGTTTGGAGAAAGTGGTGCAAAAGCTGCTTTCTCATGCGTTCTGGATGGCGTCGAACTCATGGACCATCTTGCAGAGCACTCCCGCTCCGATGCAAAACGATTGCCCGATCTTATCCTGCTCGATCTGAATATGCCGCGAAAGGATGGCCGCCAAGCCCTTGTCGAAATCAAGTCCGAACCCGCTCTTCAGAACATTCCAATTGTAATTCTAACTACATCCCAAGAGAAAAAGGATGAAGACCTGACATTGAAAGCCGGGGCCGAATTATTTATCACCAAGCCAGCGACTTTCGATGAATGGGTCGAAATGATGAAATCTCTGGCAAAGAAATGGCTAAGGTAGTTGGCTTCGCCCCAACGTGGGAATTTCAAACCTTCTTCATCACCCCGCCACGTCCAATCCCATTGGAAAGGTTCGGAAAAACCTGCATGTTTGGAAGTGTAGATGTAAATACATGGTAGACAGTAATTTAGAGGTACTCAGAAATGTATTTTCTACTTGAAGGGGACGGCCGGGATCTTGGAAAAGGTCTCGGCCGTCCATAAGAAAGTGAAATCCACGCATGTGTTGACGGGAGTGCCTGGTTATACATCAAACGACCCGCTCCCCTGCCCCGCCGTTACGGTCTTTTTGCTTCGATGCTGTTTTCCTTTTCTCAAACCCGATTCGCGATTCAAAAAAGACGTTATGTTACCCTGGTCGAGGCGTTTTCTTTCTGACGGATCAAAGCAGTCGCATGCATTGAGATATTCTATTGATTGTTTCACGTGGGCAACCGGGAGCCCGGACATTTCCACCATTATTTCCAACGCCCGCTTGTCAGTTCGCAGATGGGGATAAACACTTTTCAGAATATAGATTTTGAGAGCCTTTTCCGGCATTTTTGAGAAACGGCCGTCTATCATGAAATCGCAAAGTCTTGTAAACACAGGCGAGAGCGGCTCTCCGTCAAGCGCCATTTTTTTTGAGTGTTCCTGAACCAATGAAACGATATAGTTTTTAAAGACTCCACCTGACAGGTTTGCCATCAAGCCTTGTTTAATAATGAAGCGTAGACGATCTGGGAAACTCTCCTGGATCGAATCCATTATGATTTCTCCGCGTAATCACTTTTCTTCATTTCAAGCACTTCGAAAATAGCACTGTCAATAAAAGCATTCTCATCCATGGAACCGTTTACATACTCGCTCCAAGCTGAAAAGTTTTTGAAAAAGCAGTCATTAAGTCCTGACTTCGTGCAGGCATTGCGATATATTTTATTGGCAATTTTCGTTCGACGCCTCTTCTGGCCCTCGCTTGAGACACTTTCATCGGGTGTTTCCAAATCCCCGGGGCTCCAGACCATCTTGACGAAGTCCTTAACGTTTGCTTCGGCCCTGCGGCTGAGTTCGCTTTCGTCTATTTTTCCTTCTACATATTCACTCCACGCAGGTGATTTTTCCCATGAACAAGTTTTGATCTTGTGCTCCTCACATAGCCTGCAGAAAACCTTGGCTGCAAAGATTGTCCTTTCTCTGGTCCGGTGATCGAGATTTTCAGGAATATTTTCCGGATTGCACATATGCATCGCTAACTCCTGTGGAAGAGGAATCCGGGAAGATGTGAGCAGCGGAAGACCGGCCGATGCGAGGAAGGGAAACCTGGATGAAGGCCAATTCATTTCAGTTGCCCACGGCTGTCAATCGGGGAAGAATCCTCGACACATGGAGATTCCCCCGATAAAGAATACTACGAATGCGCAGCCGCGTTCTGAATGGGCCAAAGCCTGTATTTACGATCGAAATTGACCGTATTCGCAACGGTCGCAAGTCTCACAATAAGGGCTTGTCCGTAAATAAATCCTTTGTGCCCGCATCCGGCTTTTGGATCGCTTCGGCCGCTCCTCAATCGCAAAATCCTGACCGTAGGCCGGCTACGCCTGCGGTTTTGCTCAATCGTCGCGACCAAAATCGGTCTCAAAATCCGGCGCGGTCCCTAAAAGGCCTATTTACGGACAAGCCCTAAGACCCGCCGCAGGCTGTATGGTGAACTTTTATATACTCAAGGCGATTACCGGTTGCTGAGTTCTTATCCCTTTCTGGTCCAGATCTGGGTCCTCCCGAAAAGTGGAATCCCTATATAGCCCCTTACCTTGAGCCGACCCTCCCCATCCATTGAAAAAGTGCACCTGTATGTCTCTCCATCCTGGGGATTATAGATCATTCCCTTCCAGCAATTATCCCCCTCATAGCGAAACCCGGATATGAGTTGCAGGCCGACAAGCGTTTGACTTCTGAGAGCGGGATCATGGTTGTTCGTGTCTGCTTTGGGCATGCCGGGCATCCGTTTGTCTGTGGAAGGATAGTTGGGTTCTTCAAGGCTGTAGATTCTTCCGCAGTACAGCGATCCGCACCTATATATTTCGAAGACCGCGTCCTTGTCCTGCGTATTCCAGAAGCCGATTACGGAATCGGCATCGACTGCGCCGGCCGGGGCAGCCATGGAGACCAGCGAAATGAACACAAGAAGGGTGATGTTTCCAGACATTGTCAACTCCTCAATCGTTCCACGACAGGTTCTCTGCCGTATCTAAATATGATTATAAGAAACGATTCGTTACTTTCCGCAATAATCCGACCCGCACAATGTAAGTGGATGGTCATCATTTGACAGGACCTGAACCTGAAAAAGCGAGAATTTATCACGCCAAGTCGGAAGAAGGGAAGAAGAGATACAGGACGGGCTTGTTGGAGTGCGTCAAGGAAGCAGCTCTCGTCAAACATCCCGCTTCCATCAGCCTCTCACAGGCGGGGTACCTGACCGGTAAGCCAACGCCTGCTCGACGCGGCGCCCGGTTTTCTTCTTTTTTAAGCAGCCTGGAATCGAAAAACCGCAAGCGAACGCGACTCGATTTCAAACGTTTCGCCGGGCTTCAGAGGCGCCATGTCCGGTTTTCCGTCGGATATCGTAGTATCGAGTTCCGGCGCCCAGCTTCCTTTAAGTTTCTCCGACCGTTCTCCGGACCTGTGCGCGGGCATTACGAACGGGACCGGCTCCCAAATGGCGTTGAACAGCACGAGCGTGGTGTCATCGATTATCGAGTTCCCGCGTTCATCCAGCTCGTTAATGGCATCTCCGGCCAGGATCATTCCCAGGCAGTATGTGGAAGGGTCATTCCAGTCTTCCGGCGTCATTTCGTTTCCGTCAGGCCGAAACCAGGCAAGATCCCTCAGGTTCGGATCGCGCATCGATCTACCGTGAAAAAAGCTCTGCCTTCTGAAGACAGGATGCTCCTTTCGGAGTTGGATCACAAGTCTTGTGAATTTCAGTAAACTGCGCTGGTCCTCGTCCATATCCCAGCGTATCCAGGAGATCTCGCTGTCCTGGCAATAGGTGTTATTGTTCCCGTCTTTGGTCTGAGAGGTTTCATCGCCGCCAAGGATCATCGGAACCCCCTGCGAGAGCAGCAGGGTCGCCATGAAATTCCTCTGCTGCCTCGCGCGCAGCTCATTTATGCCCGGGTCATCGGTCGGGCCCTCTGCCCCGCAATTCCAACTGATGTTGTTATCGGAGCCGTCGGAGTTATCGTCGAGATTGGCTTCATTGTGCTTGCGGTCGTAGCTGACGAGATCGCGAAGGCAAAAGCCGTCATGGGCGGTCACGAAATTGATGCTCGCATAAGGCCGCCTGCCCGTACTGGCATACAAATCGCTGCTGCCGGTCAGCCTCCACGCAAAACTGCCGGTCTGTCCCTCGTCACCCTTCCAGAATCGCCTGACCGAGTCACGGTATTCCCCGTTCCACTCCGTCCACAGGACCGGGAAATTGCCTACCTGGTATCCTCCTTCGCCAAGGTCCCATGGTTCGGCTATGAGCTTCACCCTGGAGATTACCGGGTCCTGGTGGATGATATCGAAAAACGCTCCCAGCCGGTCCACCTCATGAAGCTCACGGGCAAGCGCTGCGGCCAGGTCAAACCGGAATCCGTCCACGTGCATCTCCTCGGTCCAGTACCTGAGGCTGTCCATGATGAGCTGAAGGGTGCGGGGGTGGCGCATGTTGAGGGTGTTTCCCGTGCCGGTGTAATCGAAATAGTAGCGCTTTTGGTCATCGACCAGGCGGTAGTAGGCGGCATTGTCGATGCCCCGGAAGGAAATCGTGGGGCCCAGGTGATTACCTTCGGCGGTGTGGTTATAGACGACGTCGAGGATGACTTCTATGCCCTCCCGATGGAGGGTCTTGACCATTTGTTTTGAACTCCTCGACCTGGCGGCCCCGGTTCCTGTGAAGGGCGTAACCGGCATGAGGAGCGAAAAAATTGATCGTGTTATAGCCCCAGTAGTTTCTCAGCCCCTTGTCGAGGAGATAACGGTCTTGCAGGAACTGGTGCACCGGCATAAGTTCTATTGCCGTGATCCCCAGTGACAGCAGATATTCAACGACTGCCGGGCTGCGCAGGCCGGCGTAGGTCCCGCGAAGTTCCTCGGGCACGAAGGGCGCGAGTCTGGTAAGACCTTTTACGTGGGCTTCGTAGATAATGGTCTTATCCCAGGGAATTTTGGGGCGCACATCGTCGCCCCAGGTAAAAGCCTCGTCGATCACGATACACTTCGGTGAAAACGGCGCGCTGTCACGATCATCCTTCGTCAGGTCCGCCTCCGGGTCTCCGATAATGTATCCGAAATGAGCGTCATTCCAGGAGATGGTGCCGCTCATCGCCCGCGCATAAGGATCGCAGAGCAATTTGGAGGGGTTGAACCTGTGGCCCTCCATGGGCTCGAAAGGCCCCTGCACCCGGTATCCGTATAGTTGTCCGGTACGCACTTCGGGGAGGTAGATATGCCATACCTGGTCGGTTTGATGGGTGACGGGAATCCGGATCTCGTTTTCCCCGTCTGAATCGAACAGGCACAGCTCAACCGCGGTCGCGTTTTCGGAAAAGAGGGCAAAATTAACCCCCGAGCCGTCCCATGTGGCGCCAAGTGGATATGCTTTTCCCGGCCAGAATTTCATCAGCCCCTCCATGCTTTCCATAAGAGAATGGAATGAAAGACCTCTTCATTTTTGCCAAGCTAAGGAGGGGAAATGTCGAAATAAATGGGCAAACCCCAGTAGATCTCGCCGGAGCTTAATCCCTTGTTTTCGAAATGCCATATTCTTGCCGACCTACGCTCTCATTGCGTTGGGAGAGAACAGCGAAGTCCGGCTGGGCTTACGACGCGAATTCCCATCATCTCTTTTACGCGGTGAGATGATGGTCGCCGAAGGGATAAAATCACCGGCCTTCAAAGCCCGGGCCGGATACTTGTCAGCAGTCGGATCGCCTTTTACGGCCTTGACCGAAAGCAGTGCCGGGACAACGATGGCTATCTTTTTCGGGAACAGCTCAATTTATCGAAGCCCCGGCAATGCACTTTTTGGTTCGGAGAGAGACAATTCGCCGGACTCCCCCGAATGGACGGTTCCGGGATCCCTCTATTTTTTGGCTCATCGCGCAAACGAGTACCTCGAAGACGAGAGAGGACGGTATCTGTCTGCCGTGCACGAGTCCTGAGGGGGTTTTTGACTCTGTTGCCCTGAAAGGGCTGCATAGTCTAGCCAAGGGTC
>Ga0326728_10020533_pt1 | contig 12582 bp, 14 predicted proteins | sample MB3enrmetagenome_FD_207602 | JGI IMG/M metagenome (GOLD analysis project Ga0326728, IMG submission 207602) | Lab enriched peat soil microbial communities from McLean, Ithaca, NY, United States - MB31MN | ecosystem: Environmental > Terrestrial > Soil > Wetlands > Peat | place: USA: New York...
AAGAACGTCGTCTTCATCAAAGATGACGAGATGCCCCGCACCGCCAACGGCAAGATCCTCCACCGTATCCTCAGGGAGAAGTACGGCATGTGGAAGGACCATCAGTAGAAGAGACGAGAGGAACCGGCGGCCTATGGCCGGCACGGGGAACAATATCCTCAAGCTCAAGACCGCGAGACGGGGGTGTCCCCCGCCTTCGCGGTAGGCTAAAGCGGAATACGGACTACATAAGGGGGCCGCTACGAAAAAGATACTACAGGGAAACGAGGCGATTGCGCGAGGGGCATGGGAGGCTGGCGTTACCGGATGGGTTCTTCGGCAACAAAATGGAGATTAACGATCCGGCTATAGGCGTGATCGCAGCAGGAGCCGCCTACATGTACACCAAAGAGGTCTTTCCTCGGTACTCCTATCTTAAGCTCGGCATGGTCTGGCCCCTGCCCAAGAAGCTGATCGCCGATTTCTCCAAGAAGGTGAAAAAGGTGATCATCGTCAAGGAGTTGGATCCGTTTTTTGAAACGGAGATTAAGGCACTGGGGCACAAGATATTTCACGGCAAGGACCTCATTCCGAACATGTACGAGCTTTCACCGGAGATCGTCGAAAAGTCCCTCCTCGGCACAAAATACAAGGCCCCGGCGATCAGGGTCGACGTGGGGGAGATCCCAAAACGACCGGCCAACATGTGTCCCGGCTGCTCGCACAGGGCGCTTTTCTATGCGCTCAAGAAGCTGGGGGTGAGAAGCTCGTGTGTCGAGCTTCGCCCCTTAACCTCCCATCCACGCACCCAGGCACCAGGGAAGAACTGAGGTAACGTAGGAAATGGGGAGGATCTCAAGAAGGGGGTGGTGGCCGCTCTTGCCTTAATGGGTGATTGAAATGCCCGGAATTAGTGTCGAGTTCGGATCGGAACGGGTGGCCGACTCCAGCGTTACACCCAAAAAGGGGAAGGTATGAAAGAGGGCGACAAGCGCTTGAGCAAAAAGAAAATCAGAATAGCCAAGGCGGGCGCGAATCTCTTCAGCAAGAAAGGCTTTGCCGAGACCAGCATGGAAGACATCTCGGCAGCGGCCAAGTTGAGCAAAGCGGGCATATATCATTACTTTTCCAGCAAAACAGACCTCCTTTTTTTCATTCTCGACAGTTTCATGGACATTGTGCTCGACAACCTGGAAGAGGAGCTTGGCGCCATAAGTGATGGGATGGCAAAGGTACGGAGGTTCATTTTCCGCCACGTCGAGCTCTACCCCAAGCACATGTCTGAAGCAAAGACCCTCTTCTTCGACGCGAAGAACCTTCCACCGCGGTTGTTCAACGTAATCGTCCAGAAAGAAAGGAAGTACAATCAGATCGCCGTGAAGGTGCTCTCTGAGAACTTCGGCTTTTCTGCGGAAAAAGACCGGGCGACCACGATAACCTACATCATTCTGAGCATGTGCAATTCGATCTACGCCTGGTACAACCCCAAGTCTACGATCAAGCCGGAGGATCTGTCTGAGATCATTTTCAAGATGCTGACCGCGGGGGTTCTCGAGCTTCCGAAAGGAAAGGGGCAGGCCGATCAGTGAAAAGGAGATAGCGGGCTGCGGCTGAACACATGAGATAGCCGGTTCGTCTAAAGACGACGGCACCATCCTCGGATCTCCTTCCGCTCTATGCCTCCCCTTTTGCAGCCTTCCGTCCCCCTCCCATCCTGTTCTCCGTTCCTGTCGCTAGGCGGCCGATGTTCTTCCCGTGCTTCGCGAAGATGAGGATCGCCATGGCGAGGCAGAGAAGCACGTACGGGGAGGGAAGCCTGAAGGCGAGGAGCAAAACGGGCATGAGGGCTGCGGCCACGAGGGAGCCGAGCGACACATAGCGCCACGTGTAGAGGACCGCGGCGAACACGGCAATGTCTATGAGAACGGCAAGAGGGCTCAAGGCTATGAAGACCCCGAGGGCGGTGGCAACGCCCTTGCCCCCCCTGAATGCGAGATAGACAGGAAAGAGATGGCCCACGAAAGCGGCCAGGGCCACGGCTGCGATCAAGGGCTCTGCTTCCCACGCGCGCATGGCCAACCACGCAGGGAGGAACCCCTTGAGTATGTCCCCCAGGAGCGTGAGGATCCCCAGGGCCTTCCCCGAGGCCCTCATCACGTTGGTCGCCCCTATGTTCCCGCTCCCCACCTTCCTGGGGTCTTGCCCCTTCAGCCTGGAAAGGAGGAGGCCCACGGGTAGAGAGCCGAGGAGATAGGCGAGCACTATCCAGACGGCTGGCAACGGATTCACCCTTCCTACCCCTGCCAGAACGGGGTGAGGTGAGGCCACAGGCGTTTGCGGATGGATTCCGGGACCACCTCGCGCCTCTTGTTGAGGATAGCCCCGAGGAGGGGCACCTCGAGGGCCGCAAGTTCTTCCTGGATTGCCCTCGCCGCCTCCCTTCGCGTCTTCTCTGCCTGAAGGACTATGACCAGCCCATCCATTTTGCTCGCCAGGACAGCCGCTTCGGGAGAATCGACCAGGGGCGGGGAATCGAAAATGATGAGGCCGTATGCCGCGCGCAGTCCTTCCAAAGCCTTGGCGAACGCGTCCGACTCGTACAAGGCTATGGGGTTCTCGACGGCCTGCCCCGCTTGAACGAACGAATATCTCTCCGGAATGACCTGGATGATTGCCTCGTCGAGGAGAGCACGACCCAGGATGACGTCACAGAGACCCGGAAGCCCCGGGCGCGACATATGAAGAAGACCGGGCTTTCTCACGTTGCCGTCCACAAGGACAACTCTCTTGGGTGAACGGGCAGAGAAGGCCGATGCGAAATTGAAGGCCATGGTCGAGGCTCCGTCTCCCGCCTCACAACCGGCGAAGGCCAGGGCATGCCCCCCCTTCCGCAGACTTTCACCGCCCCCCGCCCATCCTTCGTCGTCGGCCATCGCCAATCCGCTGGTCCTGTCCAGCCGCTTGAGGAGCTTCCAGAGGACCTTGTATAAGTGATCGTGCGCGGCAGAAAGGTCGCATATCGCGTGGCCTTCCAACGGGCTCGCGTCTATTCCAGAGGTTGACGGGTCGGCGCCGCGGCGTTCCACAAGATCATCCTTCGTGGGAAATGCCATTATCGAAAGCCCCTTTGGGCCGGCCCAACCCCTTGGGCTGTCCGGGTTCCGTCGCCCATCGCCAGTTCACCCCTGATCCTCTCGAGCTCTTTCTCGATGGGCAGGGATTCTTTGTGCTCCGTAAGGCGCGGGGAAGAGACGGCTCCGAGGTCTGCTCCGATGCCTTGGGTAGGCGTAGACGCCAAGCTCCGTAGAAGCTGTAGATGGCCGGAGGCCCCGATCGCTATGGAGAGAAAAATGGTAACTACCGCCGCGATGCCGAATACGAGCGCACCCGGCACGGCCACAGGCCTCCTGAGATCAACGCCGAAGATCTTGCGCAGTCGACCGAGCTCCTTTCCCTTCTTCTCGTCCCTTTTCTTCTTTCCTGCGACTACCGTTGTCTCGACGGGACTTGCCCTGGTGAAAGGCACGGTGAGCAAGAGGGGCACGCTCAAGTCGCGGGCCACGTCGCTTGCACCTCTAAAGATGTGTCTCAGAGATTGGCGAAGGGCGGAAAAGAGAAAGCCCACGATAAGACCCGCGATTGCCGAGTAGAGTACGATAAGTTCCTTGCGCATGGAGACAGGCTCCAGGGGAGGGACTGCCGTAGAGGCTATCCTTAGGTGTGCGGAGGCTTGCGCCTCGAGTTCCGCCGACATGCGCAATTCGTCTGCCTTTTCCATGTATGAGCGGTACTCCTTCTCGATCGCGTCTTTGTTTCTCTCCAGCTCCTCCCGCGTCGCTTGGGCAGCCTCCACCTCCTCGAGCCTCTTCTTTTCCGCTTCCAGCCGGCGGACGAGCGTCGCCTTTCTTTCGTTGGCCAAAGAGAGATCGACGCTGGCGGCGGCAAGGAGACTCTCTATCTTCAGGGCCCTCAGATTGGCTATCTGGCTGTCGATGGCCCTGACCTCCGTTGCGTCGGCGGAATAGAGCCTCGCGAGCTTTTCCCGCTCCCCTTTCAGGGCGAAGTAAGAGTCGTCGAGGCTCTTCAGATAGGATCGCCTGCCGGCTAGCGTTAGCCCGGAAGCCGGGGTCTCGATCCATGCTTCACGGCTCCGGGCGGCCTGCCGAAGCCGGGCGATCCAGCCCTGGGCGCGGGCCGCATCAAGGGAGGCCCTCTCTTGCCTTTTCGAGAGGTCCTCGACGTTTCTCGCGAGGAGATCCTTCTGGGAGGAGCCGTCGGACGCCTCGATGTCCGAAGTAAACTGCTGGAGCCTCTCTTCGGTCTCCCTCAATTTGTCCGCCAGGACCTCTGCCTGATCGCTGTATGAGCGGTACGTCTCCTGGGATTCCCGGACGCGGTTGTGCTGGGCTACGTACTCCTCCGCGTAGGTATTGGCTGCCGCTGCTGCAAATGCCGGGTCAATGGAATAGAAAGCGATGGAGACAAGGTTCGTACCCCTCACCGGCTTGACGCGGAGGGCTTCGAGGAAGCGGGCCATGCTCCGCCTTTCGGGGTCCGGGAGAGCGGGGACTAAGTTGAGCCGGAAAAGGAGGCGGTCCGTTCCCTCCTCGACGGTATCCGTTATCCGGCCTAAGAAGGACCCATCAACCGGCGGATGGATGCCCTTTCGCGCAAGGGTCGCCACCACCTCTTCCGTGACATGTTGCCCCTTCAGAAGCTCTATCTGGTCGCCGATAAGGCGAGACCTGTCTTCCCCACGGTACGCCTCGGGCCTGTACTGCTCTATGGGCGACAAACGGGGCGATGGCGCGAAGACGAGGAGGCGTGCCTCTCCCTTATAGATAGGGGGTGCGGCGAAACAATAGAGAAGTGAAAGAACGATGCCTGCGAGAAAAAAGGTGAATATGAGGGGGCGGTCTTTGAAGAAGATGTAAAGGAGATTCCGCAGCATCAACAGTCTTCTTCCTCCCGTCTTCCGATCATGGTCATATTCGTACAGGTTCGCGTGTGTTGTCAAGAAAAAAGAGGGGATGGGAGGCCTTGAGACGAAAGGCCTCGCTTAGTTGACAGATATGCTCAAGATTGTTGTATAATTGGAGAATCATTGCCATGTTTTCGGGACTACGCGAGGATATTCGGACAATTTTCAAAAGGGATCCGGCAGCGAGGAATGTTGCCGAGATCCTCTTTTCCTACCCGGGCTTCCATGCGGTCATTATACACCGCGTCGCCCATAGGCTGTGGCGCTCCCGGATGTACTTCCTGGGACGGTTCGCTTCCCACATGGGGAGGTTCCTCACCGGGATAGAGATCCACCCCGGCGCGAAAATCGGTCGCGCCTTTTTCATCGATCACGGCATGGGTGTGGTGATCGGTGAGACGGCCGAGGTGGGCGACAATGTGACGCTCTACCACGGCGTTACCCTGGGGGGCACTACGTGGCAAAAGGGAAAGAGACATCCGACGATCGGCAGCAACGTGGTCATAGGCGCGGGGGCCAAGGTGCTGGGGCCGGTACACATAGGGGCGAACACCAGAATAGGGGCGAACTCCGTCGTCCTCAACGACATACCGCCCAACTCCATCGTGGTGGGCATACCGGGTAAAGTAGTATTCAGGGTCGAGGGAGAGAGAAGGATCGCCCTGGACAAGGAGTTCATGCCCGATCCCCAGGGCCGCGCCATCGCGTCCCTCCTCGAACGGGTGGGTGAGCTCGAAAGCAGGCTCAACCGTATCGAGGAGGCAGAGGAGAAACGGGGCGTCGATGTATGAAGAGAGGGTCTACAGAAGGACGTCCGGGCCCAAGGACCTTGTCTGCTATGAGGTTGCATACAAGGAGACCGACCTTTTCTGCTGCACGTCGATCGACCTGAAAGCCTTCATAGAGGAAAAGACGCTTTTCCTGAGGAACCAGCTGGAAGGCTACATCAGGCAGCGACCCGAGTTTCAAAGGAGCCTCGTGCCCATTGCGTTTGATCCCCTCGCTCCGAAGATCGCTCGTGAGATGATCGAGGCGACTACACGGATTGGGGTCGGACCGATGGCGGCCGTGGCAGGGGCAATCGCGGAGTTCATCGGAAAGGCTGTCCATCCGCTGGCGGATGAGTATATAATAGAAAACGGCGGGGATATCTCCCTTCGGACGCGGAAAGAGAGGAAGGCCGTCGTATTTGCGCCGAGCTCTCCTTTTGGGGGGAAGATCGCCATCCGGCTGAAAGCCCGTGAGCAGCCTTTCGGCGTCTGCACATCTTCGGCAACCGTGGGTCCTTCCCTGAGCCTTGGAAGGGCTGACGCGGTCTGCGTTGTGGCAGAGTCTGCTCTTTTCGCCGACGGGCTTGCGACGAGGCTGGGAAACATAGTACGCACAGAGGGAGACATAGGCGAAGCCCTCAAAGACGCAGAGGCCTTCCCGGGGGTCATGGGCGTGTTGATCATCATGGGAAAGAGCCTCGGCGCCAGGGGCGATATCGATATCGTGGAGATATGAGGTCGACGTGAAGAAAAGGATAATCCTGAGGTTCAAGAGAAGTACCATTGACAAGCCGGTCGTCTACCGGCTGGCGAAGGATTTCGATCTGGTCTACAACATACTGCGGGCCAATGTTTCGCCCAGGGCAGAATCGATGATGGCCATGGAGATAGAAGGCGACGAGGCCAGGTTCGCCGAAGGCATGGAGTACCTGAGATCCTTCAACATACAGATAGAGCCCATGAGCCAGGACATCAGCCGGAACAAGGACAAGTGCGTCCACTGCGGCATGTGCACTGGCGTGTGCGCGACCCAGGCCCTCGATCTCGACCGGCAGACCATGGAGGTCCGCTTCGACTACGAGAAGTGCGTTGCCTGCGAGCTATGCGTGAAGGTCTGCCCGGTCAAGGCGATGCGAGTCTACTTCACCTAGAAGCAAGCGATGAGGCGAGTCTACTTCGATCACAACGCCACCACGCCGGTCCATCCTGCAGCAGCCGCTTATCTCGGGGATTTCTTTGGCCGCCTTTTCGGAAACCCGTCGAGCCTCCATTGGGCGGGCAGGGAGGTGAGGCCCTATCTCGAGGAAGCGAGGAGCCGGGTGGCGCGCCTCATCTGCGCTGACCCAACGGAAATCGTCTTCACGAGCGGCGCCACCGAGGCCGACAACCAGGCGATAAAGGGCACGGCGTACGCCCTCAGCCGCAAGGGAAACCATCTCATCACGACGCGGACCGAGCACCCCGCGGTCCTCAACACGTTAGCCTACCTCGAAAGCAGGGGGTTTGCGGTGACGTACCTCGACGTGGATAGGATGGGCCTCGTCGACCCCGATGACGTGAGAAGGGCGATACGGAAGGAGACGATCCTCATCTCCGTCATGCACGCGAACAACGAGACAGGCGCCCTCCAGCCCGTGAGAGAAATCGGCGCCGTTGCCCGTTCCGCCGAGGTGCTCTTCCATTCCGACATGGCGCAGGACATGGGAAAGATAGGGATCGACGTGCGGGAGCTGAACGTGGATCTGGCTGCCTTTTCAGGCCACAAGGTCTATGCGCCCAAGGGGGTGGGTGCCCTTTACGTGCGAAAGGGGATCGCTATCGACAACCTCATCCACGGCGGCAGCCAGGAGATGGGGAGAAGGGCCGGCACGGAAAACATGATCGGCGCGGTCGCGTTCGGCAAGGCCTGCGAGGCTGCCATGGATGAGATCGCTGAGGAGACGAGGAGGATGGAGTTCCTGAGGGGCAGGCTTCTCGAAGGAATTCTGGCGCTCGTCCCCGACGTGCATTTGAACGGAGACCCCTTGAGAAGGCTTCCCAACACGTTGAACCTCAGCTTCCAGTACGTCGAAGCCGAGTCGCTCCTCATAGCCCTCGACCTGGCGGGCATCGCCGTTTCCGCCGGCTCCGCCTGTTCCTCGGGCAGCACCGAGCCCTCGCATGTGCTCCTCGCCATGGGCATAGATCCCCTGCTCTGTCAGAGTGCGCTCCGGATCAGCCTCGGAAGGGACAACACCGAGGAGGACATCGACTACGCCCTGGAGGTGATTCCCCAGGCCGTGGGAAGGCTCCGCGCCATGTCCCCTCTTGCCAGGCGGGCTTGAACAGGGGATGCCCTTATGCGGAGGACTTCAGAAAGATTCTCGATTTTCACCACCGGCTGCAAGGCGAACCAGTGGGATTCCCATGTGATCGCGGAGAGGCTCAAATCAGCGGGACTCTCGCAGGGGACCCTCGAGAACTCCGATATCATCGTTGTCAACGCCTGTTCTCTCACAGCCAGGGCCGAAGCGGACGCGAGGAGGTTCATCGCGAAAGCCCGGAGGCGGAATGGCGGCGCGCGGATTGCCCTGGTCGGCTGCCACGCGCAGGCCTACCGGGAGCGCGATTTCGGCGCCGACCTCGTCCTGGGGCAAGAGGAGAAATTCGATCCGGAGCAGTATCTCGCGGACCATGGTTGTTTCGTTGTGAAGAAGCGTAGCTTCTCCATGGAGGCTCTCCCCGCTGATTGGGTGCGGGGGGATCGGACGAGGTGCTTCTTCAAGATTCAGGACGGGTGCAACAAGTTCTGTACCTACTGCGTGGTGCCCTACGCGAGGGGCGGGATACGGTCGAGGCCGGCGTCCGACATCGCGGCCTTCATGGACGTCCTGGCGAAGCGGGGCACGAAAGAGGTCGTTCTCACCGGCATAGACCTAGCGGCATACTCGGATCCGGGATCGGGCAGAGGGCTCACGGAGCTTCTGCAGCTCCTGGAGACCCTCGACACCCCTTTTCGCATCCGGCTCAGCTCGATCGATCCCGAATATATCGACGAAAGGTTCGTCGAAGTCCTCGCCGCATCGCGCAAGATCGCCAAGAGCATCCACATACCCGTTCAGAGCGGCTCAAACGCCATCCTCGAGGCCATGGGGAGGCGCTACCGGAGGGCTCTGGTCGCGGAAGTCGTGGACCGCCTGCTCGGGAGGGTGGAGGGCATCGGCATCGGCATGGACATCATGGCCGGCTTCCCCGGGGAAGATGGGGACCGGTTCGAGGAGACTTTTGAGTTCATCGAAGGCCTCGACATATACTACCTTCACGTCTTCCCCTTCTCGGAAAGGGAGGGCACGCGGGCGTGCGCGTTTCCGGGAAAGGTGGCAGAAGACGTCAAGCGGCAGCGAGTCAAGAGGCTAAAGATTCTCGACGCAAGGAAGAGGGCGGCCTTTTCGCGCCGGTTCATTGGCCGGATCCTGCAGGTCATCCCGGAAGGAAGGGTGTACAAGGACGGGTTCATGAGAGGCTTCTCCGACAACTACCTCCCCGTCTACCTTCCCTACGAGAAAACCCTTGAAAATAATATCGTGGAAGTTACAATAGAGGGCATGCAAGGCCCAAGACTGATCGGAGGTCACTGACTTGTTCATAGCCGGAGATTTTCTCTCTGCCGTTGCCGCCATCCTCGATTGGCTCCTTTCCGCGTATATGCTGATCGTAATTGCCCGGGCAGTCCTTTCGTGGGTGAGCCCGGACCCACGCAACCCTATCGTGAGGTTCATCAGCGGTCTCGTGGACCCCGTCTCCTACCGTATCTCCCGTATTATCCCGACCAGGATCGGGATGATGGACATCTCTCCCTTGATCCTGCTCGCCGCCATCTTCTTCGTGCAGAGATTCCTCGTGTCCGTCCTGCGCGATGCCGCCATGAGACTGCGGTGAACATAGAAGTAAAGGTGATCGCCGGCGCCCGGAAGCGGGCAATAATGCTGGAAGGATCGCTTCTCAAGGTGAAGATCCTCTCGAAGCCGCTGAAAGGCAAGGCGAACGAGGAGCTCATCGAGTACATCTCGGACACCCTCGGCATAAAAAGAAAGGACGTAGCCATCGTCGCCGGCCAGAGAGACACGAGGAAGGTAATCTCGATCCCGGTCGACGAAGAAACGCTCAGAAGGGTCCTCGCAGGAAGACCGTGAAGATGCGGTCCTTCACGTGGGATCGCTGAACAGACGCTCGAGGAGGGCCCTGGTCCTCCAGTAGATCCCCGGTCTCTGCGACTCTCTCGGGCCCGCCACGTTGAGAATGGAAACGCCATTCTCTTCGATCCACAGGCGTATCGCCTTCACGGCATCTGCCGTTGCCGTCCGGGAGATATCGACGACGAGGAGGGGCTTGCCTGCGGCGAGCGCCGCGGATCTCGTGAGGGCCGTTCCCCCCGATGGCCGGCCTTCGTGAAGAAGGAGGGTCCCGTCGGAATCGAGAACGTTATTGCGTGTCCTCTCCGAGTAGCGGCTGGTCTTGGTTTCCGTGAGCCTGTAAATGAGCGGAACAGGACCGTCTTCCGCTTTCCGGCCTCTGGGCACCCATCCGCCATGCTCGATGCCGCGGCTGATCGCAAAATCGAGGGCGCCCCTGTCGGCGCCGGTTTGGCCGCCCGAAACGATCCGTATGACCCTCATGAGATCCCCACAAGCGTTCTCGTCTAAACCCATCTTCATTGTAGACCCTGTGAGGTTGCGAAGCCATGGGTAACACCGGGCGAACCGCTGATTATACTAGCCCTTGACAATGATGTTGCTGGCCACAAGACTCTATGTGAGCCAGGAAGGTGCGCCATGGCGTTCCTGATCGCGGAAGAAGGGACGAAAGTTCAAGGAGGCGGCGGAGAGGCGATTGCTACCGAAAGGGTGAACGGCGATTCGGCATGGATGGGCGGCAGCAACGACGGCGTGCGTCGGGGCCTGACGAAGAAGGGCTACTTTCTGGGCCTGGCCGTCGTATTCATCTCATCATACTCCCAGTATCTCATTCCGCGCGTGAACCTCATCGCGGGGGCCTTCTGGGTATACGGCATTTCCATAGCGGCGATAAGCGCCATCTGGGGAGGATCGCTGCTGAGGAGGGCGTTTCACGATACGATCGGGGCGCTCAAAGTGGGGCTCGCCTCTCTAGGCATATTCAGCGTAGCCGGCAGCATCGCTTCATTCCTCGTCGTGGCGATGCTCAAGGGGCTCGATCCCACGGCCCTCACAGCCCTGCAAAAACCGCTGCCTGTATTGAACGTGCCTCACGAAACGGCATGGCTCATGGCCGGCGCCTCCATCCTCGTGGTGGGACCTTGCGAGGAGTACATATTCCGTGGTTTCGTATTTGGCGGTCTCCTCTCCCTCTTCGGCGTTCGTCGCTGGCTGCTTTTTGCCCTTATCTCGTCGCTCCTGTTCGCCGGTGTTCACGCCTATTACGCCATCGTCTACGGCGTGGCCGCCCTGGTCCCCTTTGTCGAGATCGTGGCAATCGGCATGGCCCTCGCCGTTGCCTACTACCTCTCCGGAGGCAACCTCCTGATGCCTGCGCTGATACATGGAGTCTATGACGCCACGGGATTCATAGGCGTGGCAACGCGGCCCGAGGTCGGGGCGCGTCTGAAGGGGGCCCTCATTCTCGTGAGCCTGCTGGTGGCAGCCCTGGTGATGATGGGCAGGAGAAACGGCCCATGGCCGCGTCCGATTGATCGCCCGTAGCTTTAGTCTTTCTCGCACGTATACCGGTGGTCAGGACAGGGGCGGACCAAAGATGCCTGCCTATCTTACCGTGACCTTTACCGCGCCCGCGCTCTTCTTTTTCAGGTCCGCGACGAGCATGGAGACCTGACGAAGGGAAGGCAGGGTGCCGATGATCTCGGCAAGGCTGTTCGTATCGCTCACTTTTGCGCCTTCGATCTCCAGGATGATATCACCCGCTTCAAGGCCCCCCTGGGCGAGAGGGCCCTTGGGCTCCACCGAAGTGACAACGACTCCAAGAGGGGACTCCAGACCCAGGGCAACCGCCTCCTTCTGCGTGACGTCCCGGAAATCACCCCCAAGTCGCTCTTTCATCGAAGCGACGAGGAGCTTCTCCTCGTCTTTCGGGTCCCCTATTCTCGCCATGATATCGAGCGTCTTTCCGCTCCTCAAGAGCGTCATCTTCACCTCGCTGCCTATGGGGGTCATGGAGACAAGGTTCTGGAGCACCGCCGGATCGGCTACTGCTTTCCCCTGGTAGGAGAGGATGACGTCATCCTTTCTTATTCCGGCTTTTTCCGCCGGTCCCCCTTTTGTCACATCCATGACCAATGCCCCTTCGGTCCCTTTGAGCCCCAGGGACTTTGCCTTGTCAGGGGTCAATTCCTGGACGGCCACGCCGAGCCAGCCGCGCTCGACCTTGCCGTAGGCTATGAGCGTCTTGCTTATGTGGACCGCAATGTTGCTCGGCACCGCGAACCCTATCCCCTCGGAGCCGCCTGATTCCGTGGCGATGGCAGCGTTGACCCCTATCACTTCTCCCTTCAAGTTGAGCAAAGGGCCGCCGCTGTTGCCGGGGTTGATGGAAGCGTCTGTTTGCAGGAAGTCCTGGTAGCTCGTCGGATCCACGATACCGCGCCTGTGCATGGCGCTCACGATACCCTGGGTGACCGTCTGATCGAGGCCGCGGGGATGTCCGATGGCAACCACCCATTCTCCCACCTCAAGCTTGTCCGAATCACCGAAAGTGACCGCGGGGAGCTTCTCTTTCGCCTCGATGCGGATGACAGCCAGGTCGGTTTTCGCGTCGCCTCCAACGACCGTGGCAACGTACCTGCTGCCGTTCGAGAGCTGCACGTCTATTTTCGTCGCTCCC
>Ga0326728_10020534_pt1 | contig 12580 bp, 12 predicted proteins | sample MB3enrmetagenome_FD_207602 | JGI IMG/M metagenome (GOLD analysis project Ga0326728, IMG submission 207602) | Lab enriched peat soil microbial communities from McLean, Ithaca, NY, United States - MB31MN | ecosystem: Environmental > Terrestrial > Soil > Wetlands > Peat | place: USA: New York...
CCCAGGTCGTGCGCGAGCGCGTTGGCGGTGCCGAAAGGAAGAATGGCGAGCGCCACCGGCGTGCCCGCCAGTTCCTGAATTACGTCGTGAATGGTGCCGTCGCCGCCGCAGGCAAAAACCGTATCGCTGCCGGCGGCCACGGCGTAGCGCGCGTGGATCTTGGCCTCGTGACTTGAGCGGCACACGGTCAAGTCGGCGTGCACGCCGGCCGACTGGATGATGCCAATTGCCAGATCGAGTTCGCGATCCTTGCGGTGGCGTCCGCGGCCGGAGTTCGGATTAAAGAGAATCGTGGCTTTGCGCATGCAGGCGGAAACGGGTTGCGACGGACGGGGCTGTCCCACGCTTAATTCTGGCGCGGTGGGCAAGCCGCCCCAGTTTTGTCTTGTTAGTCTAACGCAGAGAGGCGTGGCTAAGCGGCTCTTCATTAGTTGACAGTTCGGCACATGCGGGACGAACGCGCCACCGTGAGCCGCCTTTCAGCCCGAGCCGCCGCACCGCACGCGCCCATTCGCCCGCCAGCTGGCCACGCACTTCGGTGTAAGTTGTGTTGACTTCAATCGGCGTGATAATCATTATCAGCTCGCTTCGAGCCTCCGGAGAACAGTCAATATGAAACGCCTCGCACTGGGCCTAAGCCTGTTCGTGCTCCTCTTCAACCTCGCCTTTGCCACACAACCGCAAGCGACATCCGATGAAACCGCCGTCCGCGCTACCGTCACCGATTACATTGAGGGTTATTACACGGGCGATGCGGCGCGCATGGAGAGGTCCCTTCATCCCCACTACCTGAAGCACACCATCAGTGGCTTCGACAGCCAGATGAGAATGACGGAAAAAACCGGCTTGCAGATGGTGCAGGATGTGCGTTCCGGCGGACCGCAGGACCCGTCCACAAGAAAACAACAAATCACCGTGCTCGACGTTACCGGCGACATCGCCTCGGCAAAATTAGTCACGTCGCACTGGGTGGATTACCTCACGCTTTCGAAGTGGCATGGCGAGTGGAAGATTGTCTCGGTCGTGTTGCGGGAAAACGACTAGCAAACGGACCCGGTGTTGCTGGCTGAAGCTGCGGCAACGCACGGGAAAAGGCGAGTGACTGCCACAAATAGACAGAGGTTCTGGGCTCGCCAGAACCTCTGTCTGCTTTTCGATGAAAGCGTGCAGCCGTCTTTCCCTGCTACTTGCTTTCTTCTTCTTTCTTTTCGAGGACTTCCTTAATTTTCTCCGTGCCTTCGAATCCGGCAATGGCGGCTGCACCTTCGGCCAGAATCCCCGCGCCCGGATCGAGCTTCTTCACGCCTTCCACCGCGGCTACCGCACCTGCAATTTTTTCTGCTTCGTCCAGAAGTCCCATAACCAGTCTCCTTCTACCACAAATTAGTTTCACCCCTACGAGGCGCGTTCAAGGTTATCACTTCTAAACCGATCAGACCAATCGCAAGCACGCAATCAAAATGGGCTCGCCGCCGAGGCTCGCTGATGAATCCATCGGCAGCTGTCGACGTACCTGCATCCGGATTGCTCCGGCAAAAATTTTCAATCCCTCCCATCGGAAAATTAACGTTTTGTTCGGTCACAGGTCACATTTTCGCTACGGACGGTGTGCGACCCTCTAAGAGAAGTCTTCATAGGAGGTTTAGCTTTGCCGGAATTCATACATCCCAACTTAGACCGGCAGCTGCACGGTGCGCTGCGCGGGATTATGTCATCTTCTCGTTTTTCTAAGGGCACTACCCTCTATCGCGAGGGAACTAAGGCGATCGGCTTTTATCTGGTGGAATCGGGCTCGGTGCGGGTGCTCCTCACGGACGATCGTTGCCACCACGTGCTCGATACGGTGGGCGCGGGCGGCATCCTCGGTCTTCCTGAAACCGTTCCGGGAGGCACCTATCGCGCCACTGTCGAGGCTGAAGTCGCGACCAAGGCCGCGTTTGTGGAGCGGCAGGCATTCCTGCGGCTTCTCGCGGATCACCCCGAACTTTGCATGCACGTGATCCGGATGTTGAACGAAAACCTGAAAGGACTTTACCAGGAATTTCGCTTGGCGGGCGGGCAGCCTGCACGCCGCTATAGGAGGACCTCGCTGTAGCGTCAATCAGCTGACTGACCGGGGCGCGGCTCGTCCGCGGCGGGGTGTTCTTACGAAGCCCGGCCACTAACCCCGGCTGCGGCCCTTACGGTGCCACCAGCGCCAGCGTCGGCGCTCCGCCCACGTTGAGGATGCCCGTTTCGTGCATCTTCTCGGTGTCGATCACCAGAATGCTGTGCCTCTGCGGCACCGTGGCGTAGAGCGTTTTGCCGTCGTTCCCCAGCACCGCGCTCCAGAAGTGCTGCTTGGTCTTAATCGTGCCAATTTTCCGCCAGGTGTGCGTATCGAAAACGCGGAACTCGGCCGCAGTTCCCGTCGCTGGCCGCACATTCGGGGCGCGGCCGTACTCCAGGTAAAAGTGGTTGTCGAAATTATGGTCGAACGCGTTGTTATACCCGAGATACAACTTGCCGCCGTCGGGCGAAACCGGCCAGGCCGCAGGAGGCACGCGGTTGGGCACGTTCGGATGCTCTGCCGTCTCGCCAAATTTCTGCGTGGCCACGCTCATTTCCACCACCGTACCGTCCCCGCGAACAATCGAAATGTCATCGGCCCCCGGCTTTTTGATCGCCTCGGCAACCCCAACGCGTCGCTCCCACGGCATCACGACGTCCACGTTTTGCAGTTCGCGTGAGTCGCCATCCACTCGAATCATTCGAACCCGGTTCGATCTCGGGCATTGGACATCGAATCGGTCTGCGGTCGCGTGAGAAATAAACCGGACGGGCCCGCAATTTCCCAGGTGCACGCTCCGGCGAAGGAATTCACCCGTCCGCGTATCGAATGTGGCCAGCAGAAAAGAATCGTGGTCGGGGTCGTCCGGCTTCGGCGTGTCAATCAAAATCCGCAGCGCCAGCCCGTCGCCCGAAACCGCCATGGTCGGAAACGCGGGAAGCATGCCGCCCATCTCGCGGTAGTCGATCAGGGCCCTTTGCAGCACCGTTCCTTTGGCCGTATCGATTACTGCCAGCTCGCTCGTATCGCCTTCGATGAACGACGCAACATACAGCCGGCTCCCGTCCGGCAGCAGCGCAAAGTCGGCGCTCTCGCCCGTGCGAATACTGCCCTTCGTTTTGCCGGATTCCGGCTCGATCAAGCGGATGCTCCAGCCCGGTCCTCCGCCATCGGGCTGCGGATCGAGTACGTACAGCCAGCCGCGCTCGGGCTTAGTCCAGTTTTCGACCGCAATCTTCCAGTGCGGCTCCGGTTCTTTTGGCTGCGGTTCCTGCGCCTCCGGAGCCTGGCCTTCCGGAGCATGTGTCTCCGGAGCTTGCCCTTGCTCCTCCGCCTGAGTTTGTTCCTGAGCCGGTTTCTGTTCTTTCGAGGGCGCGGTCTCTGCATCGGCCGGAGAACCGGCGTCTTGATTCTGCTGCGGGCTTTGCGACACATCAGGACTCTGCGCGGCGGCTTGCGCACAGCCAAAGGTTAGAATCGCAATCAATGTGAGCGTAACTATTGTGAGCGTAGCAACGCTCGTCGGACCGAAGATCGTCGGAGCGAGGGTCGCGAGAAACTTAAGGGCACGGTGCATAAGTCTCCCCTTCTGATTGTCAACTTAACCGCCATGGCAAGCCGCATGCCAATGTAAGCCACTGCGCCAGGAAACGGCAAACGTCACATCCCGAGCAGGTTACCGATGCCGCCACAGCTCCCTGAGAGCTGCGCCTCGATCTGCCTGGTGGCCGTGATCAGCCAGCAGTGGTGCTTTTCAGCCACAAACGGCCGCGGCGCGCAAAACTCAATTCATGCTCGATATCGGCCGGCTAATCGTTGGACTCGGGATTGCACTCGCCGTCATCGGCGGCCTCATCATGCTGCCAGGCCGAACCGGCATCCTCTCGGCCTCCTGCCCGGAAATATCCTCTACCGCAAAAATTGCGCGTCATCCTGAGCGAGCCCGTACAAGCCCGGCCGCTCCTGCACGTTGGGTTCGCGAACGAAGGATCTATGCATTTTGCCGGCACTACCGCACCCGTTGCCACTTCGGTGAAGCTGAGCCAAATCTATGCCAGGAATTTCCAGGACACTACACTAGCCGCGACGTGCCAACGAGAGAAGCATAGAGAAAAATAAATACACAGATTGTGCAAAGGGCCAACCAATAATTATGAGTGCATGATTGACCGCGGCGGTCCATTTGTATAACATTTTCCGAAGTTACGCCCAGCAGTCAGAGCCCCGAAGTAGAAGCCCCTCGGGCCGAGCGCGACCAGCGTTCCTCTTTTCTAGTCTTGGGCAGTCCAACTGCGCCTGTTTGCCGGCGAATCGCAATCGGGCAGTGAAGAGAAGGTTATGCCACAACTCCGATCGTTCACACTAGTTATCACTCTCGTTGTGTTCTGCGTCGCCTCATCACTGGTGTCGTCTGCCCAAACCCTTCAAACGTTGGTTCCATTCGACTTCACGGATGGCGCTTATTCTTACGGGACGCTCATCCAGGACGCGGACGGTAACTTCTACGGCACAACCTATGACGGCGGGGCCAACAGCGAAGGAACAGTCTTTGAAGTCACTCCCGGCGGCACACTCACCACGCTGTACAGTTTCTGTGCGCAAGCCAACTGCGCCGATGGCGCACGTCCTATGGCCGGACTCGCGCAGGGCATCGACGGCAACTACTACGGCACAACCTCCACCGGCGGAGCCAACAGCAACGCGATGTGCCCAGGCAGCGGCGGTTGCGGCACAGTCTTTAGGATGACGCCGGCCGGCAAACTGACCACGCTGTACAGTTTCTGTTCGACAGGCAACTGCACCGACGGCATTAGTCCTGTTAGCGGACTCGTGCAGGACTCGGCTGGCAACTTTTACGGCACCACGCCTTCCGGCGGACTCAATGTCGCTGGAACAATCTTTGAAGTCCCCGCCGGCGGCACACTGACCACGCTGTACAGTTTCTGTTCTTTGGCTAACTGCGCTGACGGCATCGCTCCCTCTGCCGGACTGCTGCGGGGCACGGACGGCAACTTTTACGGCACGACCGGTTCCGGCGGAGCCGATAGCGCGGGAACGTTCTTTGAGTTCCTATCCAACAGCACACTGACCACTCTGCACTCGTTCTGTTCCCTGGAGAATTGCGCCGATGGGAGCGACCCGTGGGGAGGACTGCTGCAGGGCACGGACGGCAACTTTTACGGCACGACCCATACCGGCGGGGCCAATGGCCAGGGAACCGTGTATGAAATCACCCCCGGCGGCGCACTGAATACGCTCTACAGTTTCTGTTCTTTGAGCAAGTGCGCCGACGGCGATGCTCCTTATGCCGGACTGGTGCAGGGCACCGACGGCAACTTTTACGGTGCGGCCTATACCGGCGGGGCCCATGGCCGGGGAACCGTGTTTCAGATCACCCCCGGCGGCGTATTGAATGCGCTCTACAGTTTCTGTTCTTTGAGCAAGTGCGCCGACGGCGTTAGTCCTTATGCCGGACTGGTGCAGGGCACCGACGGCAACTTCTATGGCACGGACGTATTCGGCGGGAACACCACTACGGGGTGCGCCAGCGGTTGTGGCACTATTTACAAGTTCTCCTTTGCAGGTTTTCAAGTGCCAAGCTTCACACCCGCCTCGCTGGCATTTAGCAATCAAGCCGTCGATACCACCAGCATTGCCAAGTCGGTAACCGTCAAGAACCTCAGCACCGGCACGCTTGGCTTTAGCAACATCTCGGTGAGCGGGCCATTTGCTATCTCTGCCAACACCTGCGGGCCCGCGCTGGCGGCAGCCAAGACGTGTAAGGTGAGCATCACCTTCACGCCGACTGCACCCGGTGACTCAACCGGTGCGCTGTCGGTGTATGACAACGCCACCGGCGGCACGCAGACTGTGCCGCTTTCCGGTCCAGGGCTCCCTCAAACCACGCTCACGCCCGCTAGCCTGACATTTCCAACCACGAAGGTTGGTAAAACCAGCGCGCATAAGGTTGTCACCCTGAAAAGCAATCTGCTTGCCGATCTGACCAATATTTCGTATTCGACGACAGGCCCGTTCGCCGTCTCCGGCTCAACCTGCGCGACCACGCTAGGGTACAACCACAGTTGCACCATCAGCGTGACTTTCACCCCGACCACGACGGGACCCGCTACCGGTTCGCTGAGCGTGAGCGATAGCGCCAACAACAGTCCGCTAACAGTGAGCCTCTCGGGCGCCGGCGACTAGGAATGTTTTTCATCAGCCGCTTTCGGCGCTAAGCGGGACTCGCGTGCCCATCCTAAACGCGGCGTCTCTTGCCGCGCTAGTGAACCCTCTCTCTCGCTTTCCTTCCGCCGCACGATACACTGATCTCTCGTGGAAGTGATCTTTCGTGGAAGACAGCGGACAACTCGGATTCCAGTTTCGCGCCCCCGAACGACGCATCTGGACGGTGCGCGCTCTGGTCGAATCGGTTCGCGGACTGGTCGAGCGCCAGTTTTCCGATTGCTGGGTCGAAGGCGAAATCTCCAACTTTCGCGCGCCCGATTCGGGCCATTTGTATTTCACGCTGAAAGAGCAAAGCGCGCAGATTCGCGTGGTCATGTTCCGCTCGTCGGCGCGCTTGCTGCGCTTTCGTCCGGAGAACGGTCTGCACGTCACGGTTCGCGGAAGAATCACCGTCTATGAAGATCGCGGCGAGCTCCAGATCTCGGCCGAGTTCATGGAACCGCAAGGCGCGGGCGCGCTCCAACTCGCCTTCGAACAGCTCAAGGCGCGGCTGCAAGCCGAAGGGTTGTTCGAAGCCGCGCGCAAGAAGCCCATTCCACCACTACCGCAGCGCATCGGCATCATCACCTCGCCGCAAGGCGCGGCCTTGCGCGACATCCTGAATGTCCTCGCGCGCCGCCATCACTCAGCGAATGTGCTCATCTATCCCGCGCAGGTGCAGGGAGATTCGGCCGCAGGCGAAGTGATTGCCGGACTCCGCTACTTCCACGAGCAGGGGCGGCGCAAGGACAAGGACAGGGACAAAGACAGAGTCGATGTCATCGTGATCGCGCGCGGCGGCGGTTCCGCCGAAGACCTTGCCGCCTTCAACCACGAAGGCCTCGCGCGCACAGTAGCGGAATCGAAGATCCCCGTGATTTCCGCCATTGGTCACGAGACCGACTTCACCATCATCGACTTCGTCTCCGATCTGCGCGCGCCGACTCCATCCGCAGCCGCCGAACTGGTTATCCGCTCGTGCCAGGAGATTGAGGCGCAAGCCGAAGAGATGCGTCGCCGTCTGGAGCATGCTGTGCGCTACCGCTTGCTCATGGCGCGGCAGGAACTGAGCGACCTCGCCCAGCACGGCGCGTTTCGCAGCATGATGGACGGAATTCACCGCGGCCAGCAAAGGCTGGATGAGAGATGCTTCCGCCTGGAGAAGGCTGAGCGGCAACTGCTGGAACGACGCCGACGACGCCTCGAAGCCGCGGCCGCGGCAGTGCGCCACTACGATGCGAGGCGACGATTGGCTGCCATTCGCCAGCAGTTGAATGCGCAGGCAGCGAACCTTGTCGCTGCCATGCGCGCGCGCCTGCTCGCCGCCAGCGCATCCCTCGACCGCCGCAGTGCGAGTCTGGAAGCGCTTTCCCCATTGGCGATTCTGAACCGCGGCTATGCGCTGGTCTTCGATGCCAAAGGACGCTTGCTGAAGGACGCCTCGCGCCTGAAGGTGGGTGACGAACTCTCGGCGCGCCTGGCTCGCGGGCAGGTCAAGGCGCGGGTTCTGAATACCGAACCGGATCAATCGTAATGTGAAGGCTCTTCGCTGCTGCATTAGAATGAAGTCCGGAGCAAGCTGGCGAGCAAGCCAGGGAAGAGGGAGCGATGAATCCGGGCTCGTGGCCGCAAATCACGGTGCTGTCAGTCCTGGACATCGTCCTGGTCGCGATCCTGATTTACCAGTTCCTGATGCTGGTCCGGGGGACGCGAGCGGCGCTGATGCTGGTTGGAGTGGCCACACTGGCCTTGGCGTTTTACCTGGCGCGGATCGGCGAGTTGCGGACGCTGAACTGGTTGCTCAGCACGCTCTTGCCGTATGTCGTCTTCGCGCTGATCGTTGTCTTCCAGTCGGAGATTCGTCACGCGCTGGCCAACCTAGGCAGCCGCATCTCGCGGATGCGCTCCAGCAGTTCGGCAGCCGACGTCTACGATGACATCGTGCTCGCCGCCAATCTCTTCTCCCAGAATCAGACCGGCGCGCTGATCGTGATTGAGCGGGAGATCGGCCTGCGCACCTATGTCGAAAGCGGCGTGGCCATGGATGCCCGCCTTTCCTACGACTTGCTGGCCACCGTCTTCCGCCCCAGCGCGCCCTTGCACGATGGCGCCGTAATCGTGCAGCGCGATCGCATCGCCGCTGCCGCCTGCTTCCTGCCGTTGTCCATGAACCCGGTGCTTTCGACGCAGCTCGGGACGCGCCATCGCGCCGGCATTGGCATCACCGAAGAAACCGATGCCGTGGCCATCATCGTTTCCGAGGAGACCGGGTCGATCAGTGTGGCAGTGGGCGGTCACATCGAGCGCGATGTCACAGTGGAGCGCCTGCGCGAGCGTCTAAGCGGCCTTCTCCACCGCTATGCCCCGGCTCCGATCTTGCCCAGCGCAGTCGAGGAGAACTACGCCGAAGAAGAGCGCGCGAATGCTCACGGTGCGACGCAAGCGCAAGATTCCAGCGCACCCGCAGGAAAGGAAGAATGACCATGGGGAACTGGCTGCGGCGCTTGTTTCTCGACAACGTTGGCTACAAGGTGGTTTCCCTGCTGCTGGCCAGTGGGCTCTGGCTGGCGGTGGCGCGCACGCCGGTGGCGGAGATCGAGATGCGAGTGCCGATCGAGTTCCGCAATCTGCCCGACAATCTGGAGATCGATTCCGCCAGCTTCACGGAGGCGCAGGTCCGATTGCGCGGGCCGGAGCGCGTGCTGCACGGCATGTCGCCGGCCGATGTGCGGGCCGAAGTTGACCTTGGCGACATGCACGCCGGGGAGCGGACGTTCGACCTGACATCGCGGCATGTGCATGTACCCCAGGATGTGGCAGTCGTGCAGATCATTCCCGGCCAGTTCCACCTGGCGTTCGACAATCGCGTTACGCGCACGGTGCAAGTACACCCACGCGTAACCGGGACTTTTGCCGGCGGCCTGCGAGTGGCCCAAGTGACGGCAGATCCTTCAACCATCACCGTAACTGGACCACAGCACCGGTTGGAGAAGCTCGAGTCCGCGACGACCGATCCCGTCGATGCCAGCGGCGCGATTGGCCGAGCCTCCTTTACGACGCAGGCGTATGTTGCCGATCCGCTGGTCCAAGTTGTGAATCCGCACCCGATCGAGGTGACCGTTATCATGGAACGAGCGGGCGACGAGAGGAAACCGCAGTGACCGACCGGCGGAATCGCGACGCGGGAACCAAGATACTAGCCAATAGCGCCGCCATTCGCGGGGCCATCAGCGAAGAACCATTCTTACAAAGGATTCTTACCTCGATTTCATGACCTCAGCCAGGCAATTGTTTGGGACCGACGGAATACGCGGTGTTGCGGGAGAGTTTCCGCTTACGCGCGACAGTGTGTACTGGATTGGACGGGCCCTGGGCCACGACTTAGTGCGTGTCAATCCAAAGGCGCGTGTGGTGATCGGACAAGACACCCGGCATTCCAGCGCATGGATTGCAGACCGGTTTATCCAGGGCCTGTCCTCGGCCGGGGTGGCGAGCCGCAGCGCCGGCGTTCTGACTACGCCCGGAGTCGCATTTCTGGCGCGTTCGGAGGGCTTCGACGCGGGCGTGGTGATTTCGGCTTCACATAATCCATGGACGGACAACGGGATCAAGGTTTTCAGTGGAGACGGGTACAAGCTGCCGGATGCCCGCGAGTTGGCGATCGAAAAAGAAATCTTCGCCTTGCTTCAGGACGCGGATGCCAACCCCGCACCCGAGCCAGCGGCAGCAGGTTCAAGCTTGCCCGGTGAAGAAAGTCTGCGGCAGAGGTACGTGAATTGGCTCGCCTCGGGGCATGCGACAGAGCTGCGCGGCTTACGGGTGGCTCTGGATTGCGCCAACGGCGCGGCAGCGGCGGAAGCGCCGGAACTGTTCCGGGCGCTGAAAGTCAATGCGGCTTTTCTGAATGTGACGCCGGATGGAAAGAACATCAACGAGAATTGTGGGGCGCTGCACCCTGAGGTGGTGGCTCGTTTCGTCGCCGAAAAGAAGGGCAGCTTCGATCTGGGTGTGACGTTTGACGGCGATGCGGACCGCGCTCTCTTCTGCGACGCCAACGGAAGAGTGGTGAATGGCGATGCGGTTCTTCTGCTGGCCGCACGCGACATGCAAGCGCGAGGCGTGCTCTCAAATGCCACGGTCGTGGCCACGACCATGTCGAACATGGGCTTGGAAATCGCGCTCAAGCGGTCCGGCATTCGTATGCTGCGAGCGAATGTCGGTGACAAGTATGTGCTCGAGGAGATGCAGCGGTCAGGCGCGACCCTGGGTGGCGAGCAATCGGGACATATCCTGTTCCGCGACGGCGAGGCGACGACCGGGGACGGCCTGCTGACGGCGCTCCGCGTACTGGAAGTCGTGGTGCGCTCGGGTAAGCCGCTGAACGAACTAGTAAGCGACCTCAAAGTATTTCCGCAGACCATAAAGAATGTGCGGGTTCGAGAGAAGGTGCCATTTGCCCAGATTCCAACCGCGCATACAGCCATAGCAGCGGCGGAACGCGAACTCGACGGCAACGGACGCGTTGTTGTGCGCTATTCAGGCACGGAAGCGCTGGCTCGCGTCATGATTGAGGCGGAATCGAAAGAGCAGATGGACCGCATCGCCGGTTCGATTGCAGATGCGATTAAGGCAGCGATAGGAACATAAGCCACACATGATTGGGCTCGAGTAGAGTTCAATCTGCGGCCCACCTCGACTTACATATCCGTCCATACAAAACTCTGCCCTGAAAAGTGATTTTTATTGGTGGCGGCGGCGAGGTACGCCCAAAAGTACGGCGAAGTTATCTTGTCGAGCACAAACAAGAGAATGAGAATGAACTCATGAATTCCCGAGTTAGAGGAGCCTCATGAGAGTTCTCATTGTAGAAGACGACGCAGCACTTTCCAGTTTTCTAAAAAAAGGGCTGGAAGCGGAATACCATGCGGTGGACGCTGTTCCAGATGGCGAGCAAGGGCTCTCGATGGCAACGGGCATCGACTACGATCTGGCGGTGCTGGACCTGAATCTGCCGGGCATGGATGGCTTGACGGCCCTGAAAAGACTGCGGCAACGCAAGCCAAGACTGCCGGTGATTATTCTGACGTCGCGCAATGGCGTAGAAGATCGGGTGCAATCGCTTGACGCCGGCGCCGACGACTACGTGGTGAAGCCATTCTCATTTCTGGAACTGTCGGCGCGGGCACGAGCCCTGATGCGCCGTAGCCATTTACCCTCGGAGTCCGTGCTCAAAGTGCAGGACTTGAGCCTCGATCGCGTGGAGCGCAAGGTGCAGCGCGGCGGGCGATTGATCGACCTGACGACCAAAGAGTTCGCGCTGCTGGAATATCTGATGCGCAATGCCGGCCGGCGATTGACGCGAGCGATGATCATTGAACACGTCTGGAATCTCACCTTTGATTCCGCGACCAACATTGTGGATGTGTACATCAATTACCTGCGGCGCAAAGTGGACGACGGTTTTCAAGTGCCGCTTATCCATACTGTACGCGGCGTGGGCTATGAACTGACGGCGGCGCGGCCGCAATAAGCGATGGGCGCGGGGTCCTGGTCCGGCGTCGGGAAGCGGCGGTCAGGAAACATCTCGTGAAATCGCCTTACGGCGTAGTGTTTCGCTGCTAGGGATGCGCGTGCGGACTCTGCGCCGGATTTGATGCATGCGACGTCGCGGGAGCCTTGGCAACTTTCACGTCGAAGCTGATGGGCAAGCTCTTGGGAGGATAGCAAGCGGAGTTATCGCATGCCTGGTATTTGAGGGTACCGCGCACAATGTATTTTCCGGGTTCGACGGAGCGCAGGGGATGGACAACCACATTCACTGTGAAGTCCCCGGTGTAGACGTTGAGTTTTTCGTCTGGGGCAAAGGCGAAGCTCAGATCCTGGCCTTCGGGGTAGATGAGCTTGCCTACGACGATATCGGTCGTAGCGTCGATCTTGAGTACGGTGGGGATGAGGAACTCGGACTTGGGATGGTTGGAGTTGATATGGTACCCGGGGACGACATTGAATGTAAGAGGAACGGTGGCCGGCTTGGTCTGATATGCGGTGATGAGCGGCGCGGGCACCATCTTGACGACCGGCCCCTTGGGAGCGAATTCATCCTGGGCCGAGACCGATGCGGCCGCAAGAACTCCGACTGCGCACGCAAGTAAGAGTGTTGTTGGTTTCATGCCCTTGCCTGACTATCTCCGTGCTCTCCCAAGGTACTTCCTCAAGGCGAAACAGTGTAAGTGACGTGGCAGGTTACATCCGAGCCTGCGCGGTAGCCGCGGTGCCGAGGGCCTGTTTGATGTGGTCGACGAAGAC
>Ga0326728_10020537_pt1 | contig 12579 bp, 10 predicted proteins | sample MB3enrmetagenome_FD_207602 | JGI IMG/M metagenome (GOLD analysis project Ga0326728, IMG submission 207602) | Lab enriched peat soil microbial communities from McLean, Ithaca, NY, United States - MB31MN | ecosystem: Environmental > Terrestrial > Soil > Wetlands > Peat | place: USA: New York...
GCTTGAAACCTTACGCAATAAAAAAAACTTCTGGGTTGACCCTCCCGAAAGTGAGGTGGCAGATGCAGCGCCTGATAGCGTGTTGGTTGGGGACATGCCCCATCTGCCGTAGAAAAATAAATTATGGCCGTCTATCACGCTCTCCATAAATACTTAACGTAGTAGTGTTAGTGCATAATGTCAAAAACAAATTCAATAGCCGCGGAGGGCCAAATGTTCCGTCATCGCGTTTCGTCCAGCATCTATTAACGCATTGAGTCGATCCTGGGCCATATCAAATTCCATCGTTCCATACCCTTTTGCAGGAAGGCGACAAATTTCCTTCTCATGAGATCTAATTTCATCATTATCCTGTGTACTCATCATTGTGTCGATTAAACGTGAAATACGCTGTACGGATTTCGAATGCTCTAATAGGGAGGACGATTTGGCAGGAACGGTAGCGCCGGCGGCCTGAAGCTTTGTGTCAATCAGCAACCCCAGATTTTCAGCAGCATCGGCATCAGTATCACCCATTATCTCTTTAATTTCTGGGTCTACAGCAGGCTGAATGTCAATGAGACGGATAGGGAAATTCGAAAGCACTCCGCCATCGACAATGATGTTTCCAGCTTTGGACCTGCCGCGATATAAACTCCATTCGGGTTTCCACACTACTTCTCGCCACACAAAAGGAATGCACATTGACATGCGTACTGCCCAGGCAATAGGGCAATCGGGCGCAGTCCGATGATTTAGCACCAGCATCTCCATATCGCTTGTATCAGATGCAACCAAAGAGAGGTCGGTTCCAGTTTGATCAAAAAAGGTCTTTAGGCTCGCGTCGGCAGTCACGCCTTTTGTATTCAGCTTCTCAATGATCCAATCCAAGAATTTATCTCCCGCAAAGGCCCCGCCGCACTCCACCAGAGAAAATAGTTGACAGTAAATCCGGTTTTTAAGCAATTCATCCAGGAGAAAATGGCCTGCTACGCCTGGTAGATGCACTGATTGCAAGACAGCCAGCGTTTCGCTTCCGGAAAGTTGAGCAGCAGAAAAATCAGTAGCTTCCGGCGGATCCATAAAAGAAGAGAACCGCGGCTTACCGTCAGGGAGACGTTCATTGACCGCTGCGAGCATCTCTTCCGGCTTATATCCCGCTCCCAACAAGGTGGCCGTAATCGCCCCAGCAGAGGTACCAATCAGTCGGCGATAATTGTGCCCTTTGTTAAATAAGACTTCCAGCGCGCCAACGAAAACCGAACCTTTCGCGCCGCCTCCTTCAAAGACAATGTCAAACAGTGCCATTTCTCTCACTGCCTCCTAAAGCCAGGTTTATTGAGAGGACCACGTGTCGGTTACGAAGATCTAATTGCTGGGCGACGCCGAACTACGGGCGACATTAAATAGTTGACTCATTTTGCTGCATTTAGGTTTGGGATGTACGCTGTGCATCCCAGGAACTGCAACAGGTTATTTCTACTATAGCTTCGCAATCAAAGCCAGCGCCTGCACTATGTATCCGGCGATGCGTCCAGCCAAAGCAGCGTCGGAGATGATCTTTTTGACCTGCGTCTCCATGTCTTCCAAGACTTTAGCTTGCGCCTTAAGGGCACTGGTCGCCTGGTTGAATAGTACATCGTTTTCCGCAGCTTGAGCTTGTGCCGCCATATTCACACAACTCTGTATGCCCATGTACTCATTATTGATCTGGACGAGTTTGGTTGAGTCTGTCGTGGCTCTAGCTGCGGTTAGAAGGTCCGATAGGATCATGCTCAATTGCAGAATCAGCGAGTTGATGGTCGATAATTTGGAGGGGTCCACTGGTTGTGGCTTTTGTTCTGGGGACATCTTCTTCTCCTCCTTGCGCTACTTTGCGCTTGCAATAGAGTTATAAATGTCTTTTGCTACAATGGCTCGCTTAAACAAATCTTCGGCTGCTGCATAGATACCACCAGAGCCGGTTTTGGGATTGGCAATGGCTTGATTGCAGCTAACAACAGCATCAAGTGCGTCATTGATGGGCTTTGCAATGTCCAGCGGGTTTGCAATTGGTGTATTTGCGGGCAAGGCTAGCGACCGCTTTGTTAGAGGATCTGCACTGATAATGAGATTACGGCTGTTAATAATATCAAAGAAAGTTTCTATGGGCTCCTGATCTTTCTTCTGCAAATCGGCAATTAACGTACGCATGGTTATCTCTATCTGTCCAAGTGAGTCATTCATAGCCATGCCGAAACCGATATTCTCGCTTTTTAAAGCCGTCACTACTGTATTGAGATGAGGCTGCATACTCTGAGCAGCGGAGCGTATGGTGGAGTACTTCACCCGATCCAAAGCCATGTCGGCTATTGCTATAACCGCAGTCTCAACCCCTTGAACGATAGCTGGATCTTTAAGCTTTATCCCGCCACTGCTAGCAAGTTTGTTGAGGTTCTCAGCCAATGTTTGCGAATTGGCATCCAGTTGCTTGTTATCATCGCTGGTCGCTAATGCCTGCATTTTATCGGCGTAGAGGACGATAGCGCTCATCAGCTTATTTCGAGTATCAATTTGCTCTGAAGTTATTACTTCAGGTTTGCAATAGCCCGTCAAATCGAAGTTGCTTTTTTTCTTTTGAAGAGAATACTCATAAGCAGTTTTATAGAATTGAGCTTCGCAATCCACCGTCTGAACAGCATTCAAAAAGGCGCTTTCGGAGTTGGCCGCTGTGTGAGTCGCTTGATCGAAATGCGAGATAGGATCCTGTATCTGGCTTAACGGTGCGGTGGCACAGGCTGAAAGCGTCAAAACAGTTAGAGCAATACCAAAAATGTAACTAAGTCTATTCATAACAGTCCCCTCCTTTTTGCTCCTAGAGCTTGTAATTACGGCTGTTCACCAAAACAGATACTCAAGCCGCGCAGTTATGAATGATTTTGCAGGTTTCAATGTCGCTTCATCCCCTCGTTGACGCGCTGTGACAGCTACGGCAGTTTGTGCTTGGCCCGTGACATTTTGCGCGCTCTATCCACCCAGGACCACTTTGCTACCAGGCACTACCGTCTGGGTCGGATCGGCAAAACGCATCGAGGGATCGGATTCTCACCAAAGGAATCTCCGCTGTAGCCCAAAAAATCTCTAAAAAATCCATATTCGGTAATTCTAACCAGTTCTTATTGGACGAATTGAATCTTTTTCGGGACCCGCGCTCCTGCTGAAAAGGACCGTGGAATTTCATAGTTACCGGTTTTGGTTTTTATATCAAAACAAGGTTGCAAGATGGTTACATCCCCACCACAATTCCAGAACGTTGGAGCCACATCTGGACTAAATTTACCGAAAAGGACTGTGTTCAAATTATATTTTTATTTTTAACTGGAAGCTGAATTTTGGTCAGCATTGGGTCTGACCAAGCCAAGTGTTTGTCATGTCACGCATATTCAGGCCGGTCGATAGCGTCAGTGCTTGAAAATACGGTATCCGAGTTTCAATTTTGGCCACGGTTTGCAATTGGTGTTTGCCTGCGCCAAATTCCGAGCGTAATTACACGGGCAACCAGACCCCTTCCGGCGGTTTTCCCTGCCGTCAATATCATTCCGGTGATACTTGGAGTTCGCGAAGAATCCAAAATTACATCCAAAGCCTTGGCCTGCAATATGTTAAATACCTTTTAACTTTGGAGAACCCTGGCAGGCCCGAAGCCAGGTCAACTTCAACTTCGACCAGAATGGCGTCGATGCCGAAAAGAGAGCATGTGTAGGTTTTGGCGATCAACGGATATGGCCCTTTGAGATCGGGAGAAGCTTCAACACATGGATATTATTGGCATAAAAGCGAAAGGATGACGATGATACTCGTTGATTGGATCAAGCTTCCAGTTGTGAAACCATCGGTCCAGGCGGCGGCTAGAGGCTTTTGGTTAGCTGGAATTGAGTCGACGTTTACGTACGATCGATTGAATCGTTTCGTCAAGCTGTTGAAGAAAACGTGACCGGTCAATCTTCTTTAGCGGCGGAGGCCCGCTCGTTATCTCTCCTGCTCCACGAAGTTCCGACAACAGATCCCGAGTTGCGACGGCCTGACCGATGTTGTTTTCCGTGAACGGCTTCCCGGTTGGACTAATTACACGGGCGCCCTTCTTCAGGCAGCGGCTCGCAAGCGGAATGTCGGCGGTGATCACGATATCGTCAGCTTGCACGTGGTCGACGATCCAATCATCAGCCGCGTCGAATCCATCCTCTACGACTTTGAGCGCAATCCAGCGTTCATTTGGAACTCGCATCCAAGAGTTAGCCGCCAATCTGACATCAAGGCCATACCGGCTTGCGACGCGGTACACTTCCTGTTTGACCGGACACGCATCAGCATCGACAAAGATGTACAACAAACGAAGATCCTCACAGGCACCCCGGATCTGGTCCGAGTGCCGGTTAACGTGCGCCTGAGCTGTATGGGTCAACGGGTCGGCCCAAGTAAACATTACAATATCTAGAGGTAAAGTTCAAAAAAATGGACCCTTTTCAGGCTTAGAGGCCCATTTTTACCCCCAAAAACGTTATCGAAGAAGTGAGAGCTGCATTAGTCGGAAGCGCTGCCGGCCCGGGAAGCCTCTCGACCCCTTATACGACGTTGCGTTCAAGATAATACTATAGAAGCGTGGGGGTCACGGACCCATAAGCGCTCAAATAAGGACGGGATGGGCTCTTAAGAATTCTGTCATTCCGGTGCAAGAGGCTGTGTCGCAATGGGGAAAACAATCAGGAACCGTTAGAAAAGTGGAAAGAAGACCCTGGTTCCCGGCTTTCGCCGGGAAGACGGGCTCTGATTGACGCCAGATTTCCGTCTTTGAGTGGGAATCTTTTAAGAGCCCAACAATTGTGACACAGTCTCGCAAACCGGAATCCAGCGGCTGGCGCAAAAAGTCGAGCACGCTAACGTTGACGCCAACGTTTTATGCTCTACACTTACACTTACACTTAAGACTCTTGCAGATGACTCGTGGTTAACCACATTCACAAGGAGAGACTCGCATGCCCAAAGTCAAAGCCAACAACATCACCATGAACTATGAGCAGCAAGGAACCGGAGAACCACTGATCCTCATTCCCTATTTGGCAGCCGACAACGCCTGCTATGCCTTCCAGGTGGCTGAGTACGCCAAGCATTTCACCTGCATCTCCATCGACCTGCGCGGGACGGGCGAAAGCGACAAGCCGGCGGGCGTATATTCCACCGAGCTGTTCGCCGACGATGTGGCCGCGTTCATGCAAACCCTGGGGATCGCCAAGGCGCATGTCTCGGGTTTGTCTTTGGGGGCAGCGGCCGGCATGTGGCTCGCAGGCAAGCATCCGGACAGAGTCAAGACGTTGTCGCTGCACAGCGGGTGGGCGAAGACCGACCCCTTCCTGAAGACGGTGGTCGGGGGGTGGCAGGTGATGGCCAAAGCGCTGGAAAGCGTGCCCGAGATGGTCATTCTGGGCATTTTCCCGTGGTGCTTCACGCCCGAACTCTATGCCGCGAAGCCCGAGTACATCCAGGCCCTGGCCGAGTTTGTGCGGGGTCGGCCGGCGCAGCCTTTCGCAGCCTTCATGCAGGCATCGAACGCTGTGATCGCGCATGACGTTGAGGCGCAGTTGAGTCGGATCACGGCGCCAACGCAGATAACGTTTGGGCGTCATGATCTGGTGACGTCCACGCGTTTTGCGGATCGGATGAAGAGCAGCATTCGCGGCTCGGAACTGTTGATCTTTGAAGGGTGCGCGCATGCGCCGATCTATGAGAAGGTGGAGGAGTTCAACCAGAAGACGTTGGCGTTCTTGCAGCGCCATGTGGCTTAGCTGCAGGCAAAGCCTCCTCGGCGCGGCCCAACCGGCGGTTGCAGGCGACTCACGCTTGGCGCGCGCTGGTGCGAGCGCCTGAACCGCAACGTTATGCGATAAGAAGGGTAGAACGAAATGACGAAAGGTGATCACCTTCCTGTCGAGTTCCACCGTGCCATGGCAGCCGTCTATGACAATGCCCTGCAGAAATGTGGTTACAAAGCCGCGCTGTTCCGAATGATGGTCGAGAGGTATGGCGGCGCTGAGACCGCAAAATGACTACTGCATTCACCCACAACACAATATGGGCTCGAGAAATTGTGGGAGTGTGGCTGTCTTAACATCACCATGAAATTCCGAAGCCGCGCAAAAATGCCGGGACTTTCGATGATCTCTGAACGGCTCAAGCCGTACTGATTCCCGCTGTTCTCGACGTCCCCGACCGCGCCGTCCGCCCAAACTTCGAAGCCTTGGAGGTAATTTCTTTTCCCACAGCCGTTGCTAAACGGCCTGCACAACCGTCAAATCCGCCCTTGGGCCAATGGGGCCGGATTTAAAAAGGGGCAAGACCGGCGGTGGTCTATGCCCCTTGAGTGTCGATGGATTTATCGAAATTCCCGCGTTATGAGTTCCCCACCAGGCGGATGCTGCTGTTCACAGCCGCTGATGCCGTTCCCGAGGCGTCTTGAACTTTGAAGTAGACCGTTTTGACTCCGGGAGTCGAACTCAGTGTGAAGTTTGGCGCCGTCGAGTACGGCTGCCAGGCAGCGCCGCCGAAGCTCGATGATTCGCTGGCCATGTACTGAACGGGGGTGCTGCCTCCTATCGTGTTGTTCAAAGTGACGCTCGTGCTTCCGGTGGAACGGGCGCCGCCATTGATTTTGAAAGAACCGGCAACCGGTGCGATGCACATTAGCTTATTCTTCAGCCCGGGACTCAGTTGACTCATTTGTATGACAAGCTCGGCGTTATAAACACAGGAAGAGGAAGGGTCGCCGGGATTGTCGAATTGCTCGGGATCGTAGGGATTGTAGGTGGGAACGGACTGGGGATCGGAGAGTTCCATGCCCGGTCCCTGCTGCCACGGGTCGCCGAATATCTGCTGGGCTGCGAGGCCATACGTTCGCGATGTGAACGCGGGCGACGGCAACCCGTCCGGGAGTGGCGCCGGATTGACCGCGGGATCGACGTCGAGCACAAAGATCGAGATAGTGCCGTTATCGTTGAGGAGAATCTGGAAGCAGCGGACCTGCTGAGGATAGTCCCTCAACGAAGGGGTCTCGGCCACCCAAAAGCCGATGCCCTCAGTCCCGGTCGGGTCGAGGATGGGGTTGGGTTGCGGAGTTATCGTGTTGCGGTGGACATGCCCCGCAATCCACATGACAAGATTTGAATAGCTGTGGAGTGTGTCGAGCAACTGTTGTTCGGAGATACTCTCGTTGATGTAGTAGTTCTCGTTCCAAACGGTGAGATACTCCAAAGCCTCAGTCGGCTTATCCGGAGTCACGGGCGGATTCGGAGGTTTCTGCGCGTAGGCGTGCAGCGGGATATGCGCGCAGATGATCATCAGTTCGTCGTTGGCCTGACCTTGCTCAAGTTCGTTTACCAGCCAGTTGTAGCGTTTAGTGTCGAGAGCGGCGAATGCGCCGCCTCCTTTGTCGGTATCGTCGAGGACAATGATTTTGATCGGAACATTGGCCCTTGGATAGAAGTGATAGCAGGCAAATCCCTGGGCGGCCATCTGGGGCGTGAACCCGTGACCGACCGGTTGCGAGGTGGTGTTGAAAAATTCGTTCATCCAGGCGGAGACCGAGAGCGAGTGGCGATTCCGATCGGCCGCAACCCGCGGGGGCAAGCTATTGGGCTCCTGAGGCCCGGCATAAATGACTTTACCGGTCGGTGTCGTGCCGTCAATCACACCCATATAGATACCGCGGCTGTTCAAAATTTGGTTCCAGTCCGGGAGTGCATAATAAGGGGGCAGCAGGACTATCTGCCCCACGTTGAGGATGTTGGGTCCGACGAGGGTTTGTCGAAGGTAATTGGTGGTCAGCGTGGTGCCCATCCAGAACTGATCGTGGTTTCCGATGGCCTGGTACCATTTGATCGACTTGTTGAGCCCGGCCGCCTGGTATGGTTTCTGATAGTCAATAAAGGTGGCCCCGAGGTTGGCGCCGGAACTGGGGGTGATCCATTTGCCGTCGATGACGTCGATGTACCACCTGAGTTCGTTATACTGGTTGTTGTCGCACGCATCGCCGAGACCGATGCCGAAATCGAACGGATAACCGTTTTGGTACAGGTAATTGATGGTCTGTATCGCGGCATCGAGGACATGGGTCGTATAGAGTGTAATCCCCGAATAGCATGAAGAATTGCCTACGGGTTGAAGTTTGCCCGTCCCAAGATTGTATGTTTGGGGGTCCGGGTATATGTAACCGTCCCGGACCGCCCGAGCCGGGCTTTCTTTGTCGCAGATATGTATGTCGCTCATCGAAAAAAAAGTCAGAAGCGTCGGGGAAGACGGATTGGGTCCCAGTGATGTATTGATAATCGGCGGGTTCTGCATGCCCGGGAGTTTATAAGGGAATCCGGGCCCGGGCGGGGGCGCCGGCGCGGAGCCGTTCCAATTGCCGTACCACACGCCGTAGTTGTTTGCCGCGTAGGCCTCGATATCACTCGGAACAATGCTCGCGTAAGTTGGGGGGGTCACAAGGGTATTTGGCAGCACCGGAAAGGTCGCTGGAATAAGAGTTTGTTGGAGCGTTGTGTAGACGTCCGGGGAGATCGGGTATGTTGGCGCCGGCGCGCTAAGATTTTCACCGGCGGCAAGCACCTTCTCCATGGTCCCGAGAGTCGAAAATTCAAGCCCCAGGACTGCTGCCGAACCAACGCAATACTTCAAAAAATCTCTTCTTAAAACCATCATGACCCTTTCCTCGCTTTTGCCGTGTTAGTGGCGGCCGATCCGCGCATTCCCTGCGGCCCCATGGCGCCGAGTCTGCCCCTCACCGCTTATGAGCGGTCTAATTAATCTTCGGGATTATCATCGTTCTTCATGAGCGAAATTTGCTTGGGATAAGCACGCGGGGTGAAATAGTGACTCAAGTCTGCAGGTCGATCCGGTCGAGGATGGGGCCGGAACTTTTGCTCCGGTATCTCTGTATCGACCTGGCGGCGCAGGCGCGCGGCCCGAACGGATCTCCCGAATAGCCGCGCGGGCAAGGGTTCATCGCTCCAACCAGCATGAACCTTGCGGGGTGTGTGAGGGCGACCGCGGCCCTGGCGATGGCCGCCTGCCCGTCTTCGAGCGGCTGGCGCAAAAGGTCGAGCACGCTTCGCCGAAACTCCGGGAATTCATCCAGAAAAAGTGCGCCGTTATGTGCGACGCTCACTTCACCGGGTCTCGGGATATGCCCCATAAGCGCTCAAATAGAAATGGGATGGGCTCTTAAGAATCCTGTCATTCCGGTGCAAAAGGCCGTGTCACAATTGTTGGGCTCTTAAGAGTTTCCCGCTCAAAGGCGGAAATCTGGCGTCAACCAAAGCCCGTCTTCCCGGCGAAAGCCGGGAACCAGGGTTTTTTCCCACTTTTCTAACGGTTTCTGGCTGACTTCCCCATCATGACACAGCCTCGCAAACCGGAATCCAGCGCCTTTGGTTTTTATTGTAAAATCGATGAGTAAAGGCTCTCGCCCCAGGGACCTGTGGCGCGATGACGACATGGAAACACCTGTCCTTTCGCTCCCTTAAGTATCTGGTTCGCCATGGCGGCCTAGTTCGACTCTCACTTCATAGTCTTTGCTCCCGCTGATCTTTTCCACGGTAAAGCCATGACTGCGGGCAAAGGCCAGCATCCTCTTGTTCTCCGGCATAACTGTGCCAAAAATAGACTCCAGGCCACGTTCCCCGGCAATATGGATTGCGCGTTCAAGCAAAGCAGTACCTACGCCCTTCTTGTGCCATGGGTCACCGACTGCTATGGCGAATTCGGCGCTGGTGACATCAGGGTCGCCCATCAGCCGGGCCACTCCCAGGATTTTCTCCCCGCTTGAGAACTGCTTGCTCGCCACCACGACGATATCCCGATCATAATCGACCTGAGTAAGCCTTGTGAGCATGCTTAGGGGCAATTCCGGCAACGGGCAAAAGAACCGGAAATATACGCTGGTTGGAGACAGTGAGTGAAAGAATTCCACCAGGAGCGGAGCATCTTCAGGCTTGATGGGACGCAGGGAAATATCGATTCCTCCCTTCGTGACAACTTCCGTCTCGTAATGGCTGGGGTACGAGCTGATGACAAGATGCTGCGGAGCGGCGACTCCGGCCGGTTGGACCGCCGCGCTGGCGCTCATTGCATCGGCGCCATTCACACTCAAGACAAACGGATTTATCTCAAGCTCAATCACTTCCGGAAAGTCGGTGACCAGTTGCGATAGCCGGATGAGAATTTCCTCAAGCAGCAGCAGGAGTTCGGGTAACTGTTCCCGGTTGCCCTTAAGAAGCTGGTATGCCCCGCTCGCCTCGATAAGCTGCCGGGCGAGAACGCGGTTCAAAGGGGGAAGAGCCAGAGCGCACCCGCTGAAGATTTCCCCTGCCGCGCCCCCGGCGCCGCACAGAAGAACCGGCCCAAATCCGGGGTCTCTTCTGACGCCCAGCATCAACTCGTAACCATCCGTCGCGCCGGCGGCTCTGCCTGCCGGAATCCCGTATGCGCGCAACAGGAACTTGGAATCCTCGTTACCGAGCAGCCGCTGCCCGCCCTCAATGGCTCTCTGAATGATCGTTCGGGCCGCGCCGGTATCGAATTCCAGGCCGCGTGGAAGTTTTTCCGGGATCTCCTGGAGCATTTCCAAATTGTGCGCATAGGAGCCCATGTGCAGGAAGGCCTTGACGGCTCGTTCGGGGGTATCGAAAGTTGGAAGGCCCGACCGGTTCAGAATCCGGCGCCCCTGCTCGGCCTCCGTCGCCCCCAGCCATAGCGTGTATACCGGTATCCTCCTGCCGTGCAAAACCTCGACCAGAGATTCCGCAACGGCCGCGGCGCCGGCGCCGGGAACAAAAATAATCAAGAGAGCTTCGATTTCAGGCGCGGCGAGGCAGATTTCCACCACTCCGGCATATTTTTGTGGCGATGCGTCCGTACCCAAATCCACCGGATTTGCTCCTGTCCAGGCAGGGGACATGACGCAACTCAGACTGTTTACAACATCCGGTTGGAGCGACGTCAGCTCCACTCCGTGATCGGCAAGCGCATCGGCGGCCATCATTGCCGGCCCTCTGCCGTTGGTGATGATCACCAGTCTGGAGGCGGAAGGCCGCTGCTGTTTGGACAGCAGCTCAGCGCAATCGAAAAGCTCGGCGAAGGTGTTTACGCGTTCAATGCCCGCACGCTTGAAAGCGGCGCCATAAATGTCATCTTCACCGATGGCGGGAATTCTACGCTTGGGTTCAAAGGGTTCGCCCGGGCGAGCCCTTCCGTATTTCAAGGCGATGATCGGTTTGATGCGCGAAACCGCGCGGGCGGCGCTCATGAACTTTCGGAAACCGGTCACCTCCTCCAGGCACAAGGCAATGCTGCTTACATGGTCGTCATTGCCGAAAAAGTTGATGAGATCGGCGAAATCCACATCCTGCATTCCGCCAATGCTTATGAACGTGCTGAATCCGATCTGCTCCTTTATTGACAGGTCGAGAATGGCGTGAAAAATAGCCCTGCTCTGAGAAATAAAAGCCAGTCTGCCGGGCAGAGGCAGACTGGCGGCCTGGATCGCGTTGAGTTTCGCAGTGCTGAACGAAATACCTGAAGAACCCGGCCCCATGATCCTCACCGAACCTAGATATGCGGCCTCTTTAATTTGACGGATCAGTTCGACTCTGTCCCCGGCAGATAGTTCTTCGCCGTCCGCGAAGATCACCGCGCAGGCTACACCGGACTCGGAACATCGATCGAGCGCGGCGGGCACGGCTTGAAGTGGTGAGGCGATCAAGGCCAGGTCTACCGGATCTCCGACCAGATCCAGCGCCGGAAATGCGGGAATGCCCCAAAATTCCTCCCGATGCGCAGTCACGGGAAATATCTTTCCCGCAAAACCTCCTTTCCTGAGGTTGCCGATGAGGGTATCGATCGTGCTGTCGCTGCGTGAACATCCTCCAATAGCTGCGACGGCTGCGGGCTTGAACATTTTTTCCAGATTATGGATGCTCATTTTCACCAAACCGCCAAGAGGAGAGCCGCTTCATTATTTGACTCTGTCTAGTGTCCTGAATCACTAATCCTTTGACAAAGCCGCTTCACTGGAAGCGTCACCCCCGCGCAGGCGGGGGTCCATCGCTTTTGTAAGTAACATTAATAGGTTCCGCCACAAACACTGGATTCCCTCCTTCGCGGGAATGACGGTTTTTCTGCACGGACTTAGGTTGCGAACTTCTGACTCAGGACACTAGCGCACTTTAACCCTCAATCAAGAGCATGCCCCATCGTCAGGATTAGCCCGGCACATAGAAGTTGCTTGCTTCTGACGCACAGCAACTGATAGAATACGCCAACCTCTCGTATAACCCTCATTTTGTAACAAGTCGAAACTCATTTTACAAGCAAGGAGGAGTACCATGCTGAACCAGCTTCAGAATTTAGGGGATATTCCCCCTTATGCTGCAGAGCGGTACGGCGACAAGACCGCGCTGATTTTCCAGGATAAAGCCTTCACCTTTCGCGACCTGGAAAATCTAACCAACCGGCTCGCTCAATCCTTGCGCAAGCTGGGAATCAACCCGGGAGAGCGGGTTTCGATTTACT
>Ga0326728_10020538_pt1 | contig 12578 bp, 8 predicted proteins | sample MB3enrmetagenome_FD_207602 | JGI IMG/M metagenome (GOLD analysis project Ga0326728, IMG submission 207602) | Lab enriched peat soil microbial communities from McLean, Ithaca, NY, United States - MB31MN | ecosystem: Environmental > Terrestrial > Soil > Wetlands > Peat | place: USA: New York...
ACGAAATAGTACGGCTTGTCCGCCGGGTTCTTCTCGCCGGAGAATCCTTTTGGAAAGTGCGAAGGATAGAGCATGGGCGAGATGATGTCGAAATGATCCTTGAGCCTTCTCACATCCTGCCCGAGGGTTCTGATATCCTCATCCTTAAGCCAGTTCACGATTCCGAACATATCCAGCGACAGGAGCACGCCCTTGGACGAGGTGAGGGTGTGGATGCGGCCTGCATATTCCGCCAGCACATCGCTCCGCGACTCTCCCTCGATACCCGTATTGGATTTCCCATCCGTGGGATATCTGAAATAATCGATCTGGATCTCATCGACGCCGAAACCTATGAGCTCATTGATGACGGCCAGGTTATAATCCTGAACGGCCTTGTCGGCAGGATTGACCCAATCTTTGTCGAATCTCCACCTCTGATTCACGGATGAATTATGGATATCCTTGAACATGCAGACACGGGCCACGACATGGATGTTCTGCCTGTGGAGATAATCCACAAGCCTCGCTACATCCTTAATGGAATAGTCATAAGACGAGAGGCCCGTATATTGCTGCTGAACCGCGCTCTTGTACGTGGGCAGCCCCTGGACCTCCTTCGCATCGAACACCATGGTGTTAGCCCCGTATCTCCTGATCCGATCCGAGATGTTGAGCACCTGGCGCGAACCCGCCGTCCATTGGTTCGCATAAAGTCCTCTGGCATTAAAGGTCTTGGGCCTTTTCACACTCTTCGGCTTTACGGGTTCTGTCCTGACTACCGGAATAATAAGCTTCTGCCCCGGTGAGATTCCCTTGGTACCTATGTTGTTGAGCTTTTTGATCTCGTCAACAAATTCACCCTTGGTATATGATTCGGCCAAAGGAAAATATTGCGAGGCGATCTTGGCCAGCGTATCGCCGTTCTTGACGGTATAGGTCACATTCGCATGAGATCCCGAAGGTATAAGCAGGAGACAACATACAAGGGCTGGCATCCAGAATGAGATTGGAATCTTCATTTCTGTCTCACACCCATGATCCGCCTCGCTTCTTCAGGAGACGCCGGCTCCCTGCCAAGGGATGAGGCGATCTTCACAGCCCACAGAACCTGCTCAAAGCTGCCCTTGGCAAGACCGCCGTCAGGCAGCCTGATATTGTCTTCGAGTCCGACCCTCATGTGTCCGCCCATGAGACAGCCCATGGTAATAGAGGGAAACTGGTCCAATCCCACACCGCATGTAGTAAAGTTTGCCCCGTGGGGCAATGCATTCACCATAGTGATGAATGCCTCAGGCCTGAATCTCTGCCCCCCTGCAACACCCCAGACGAAATTGAAGTTCATGGGAGAGCTGAAGAAACCTTGTTTCGCAATCAGGAGCGCATTGTCGATGCCGCCGATATCGTAGCACTCTATCTCGGGTTTTATGCCGTTTTCCTCCATGGCCTTGCCGAAATCCTTAAGCATGGTGAAGGTGTTCTCAAAGATTGCATCGATGATGATCTCTCCCGTGTTCCTGTCAATAATACTGAAGTTCATGGTGTTGGTGTTCAGAGATGCCATTGCAGGCTTGATTGCAAGTATCTGTGCTATCCTATCCTCAGGTTTCCTGCCGACGCCGACTGCAGAACTTAAGTTCACGATGAGCTCCGGGGTCTTCTCTTTGATGGCATCGTGGGTGGCCCTGATACGATCGATCTCATGGGTGGGGATGCCGGCATCATTCCGGGCATGCACATGGACCATTGCCGCACCGGCGGCATAACTCTTTGCTGCCTCATCGGCGAATTCTTTCGGGGTGTAGGGCACAGCAGGATTCTGGTGCTTCATGGTAAAGGGGCCGGCAAGGGCTGCACAGATGATTACCTTGTTCTTCGAATCCTGCATTCGAAGCCTCCTTACCTGGGGTGAGATGCACCAGGGAACAGGGTAATCGTCATGAGGTTATCATGTTAGGCCTTCATGCCGCACGCGCCCGTGCCCCATCGATGAAGACCTTGAGGATGGCATTGGTGGCACGTTCTTGTCGTTTCTTGGTAAGGGGCTCCTTGCCAAGCACCATGACTGAAATAAATGTCTCGATGGCTCCATAGAAGATATAGGTAAGATGATGCGGGGGGATCTCTTTGCCCAAGAATCCACTCTCCTGGCCCTGAGCCATAATCCGTTCGCACAGGCTGAAAAACTTCAGAAATTTCGAGAGACCTTCTTCGGTATGGTAAACTGAGCTTCTACACACCTCGCTGACAAAGATAGAGATAAGATTGGGGTTCTGACCGTAGGTATTAAGGAAGAACTCGATGATGTTCACCAGCTTGTCCTGGATGTTCAGCGCAGATGAAATCTCTTTGTCCATCATGGCATAGAGGGTGTCCCACCAGGATTCCACGATGACTTCGAAGAGGACCTCCTTGCTCCCGAAATAATGATACACAAGCCCATAGGAGACCCGTGCCCTCCGCGCAATATCGGCCATCCGTGCATTGGCATAACCCCTCTCCCGAAAGACCTCTAATGCGGCATCGATGATCATCCCTTGCTTTTGGTTCTTCCCCATATGTTAACCCTTTGAAGAGATTAGATGGTATATCATTTTGCCTTGACGGTTATTTCTAGTCAAGCAATTAATCGACGTGCGGGTCAGATGAGCAAGATGCATTTCATCTCAAAATATGCTAAAAAGTTAGCTCCTATTTCTTACATGCAGGATCTACGATGGAGCATCAATTGAGAGATGTGACCGAAGGCTGCAGGATCAGGATCGACAAGGAAGGTAAATGGTTCTATGAAGGTTGTGAGATCATCAACCCCCTTGTCCTGCGTGCATTCTGTAACGCCATCGAGACTGATGAGCATGGCAGGCACCGGATCGTCATAGGCGATGAACTTTGTTACATCGAAGTGGAGGATACACCCTTCGTTATCTCAGGTATCAGGGGCGATCCGGCCATAGGGCTCTATGTCAGACTGAATACCCTTGAGACCTTTCCGCTTGACCCGACCCAGATCTGCATCGGCCGGGACAATATCCTCTATATGACGCTCGAAAACGGCATGAAGGTGAGATTCAACCGGAGCTCTTATTACAGCCTCGCCCTCATGATGGAAGAAGACGAAAACGGCATCATTGTCCTGAAAATCAGGGATATCAAATATCCCATATGTCCGGCAGAATAGAACATTATCAAATAGAGAGTTGATTCGGCCCCCTCAGCTACTGCTATTATTATTTAGACTATCAATCTGATCTGTCAGCCACGTCTTCTGGTTATCGAGCTGTGAAATCATTGTCTCCATGTTGACATATTCTTGCGTCATAGCTTCTTGATCCATGGCGATACGCGCTTCCAAGTCAGAAATATGCGTGTTGATATTGCCTATCTGGTTCTGAATAGACGTCTGCTGAGTCGCTACATACCCGGTATTGGGATCCGTCATGGCGGTCAGGTCTTGGTCGAATAGTTGACCCACGCCATTCACGAAGTTGAAGTCAAGAGTTCCCGTAGGAACGGTGCTCCCGGTATATTTGATTGCTAGTCCGTCTACATCCTGACCTGTAGCTCCGGTGAGGAGCTGTCCATTACCGGTCATGGTCTCCCAGGTACTGGACCCGGTCTTCCTGATCTGGCCGGCCACATCGGTACCTTTATAGGTGCCGTCGGTCATGCCGAGAATTCCATTTCCGTTGCTGTCACCCGTGTCGCCGGTGACGTTCAAGGTAAATCCCGAGGAGCTGCCGTATGCGTTGCTGGTAATTTCTAGCTGTCCGCTATCATTGATTGCCGTTATATCCATGGAATATCTGCCGCTTTGGGACCCGTCACCCGTGTTCTGATTCACGCCGATGGAACCGAAATCAAGGTTATCTGTAGGTGTGACGGAAAGGGAGAGTTGAGAATTACCCGCGGTGGTATCTTCAATGGCAATGCGGCCCTGGGAATCAATGTAGGCATCATAACCGGAACCAAAGGCACTATCAATGGCGTTCAGCAGATCTCCGACCGTGCCGGTGGAGGTATCGGATATAGTGTAACTCCCGCTGACCGTATTGCCGTTTCTGTTGGTCCCTGAAAAGGAGATGGTATCGCCGTTCTGCAGGTTCGCCGTTGCCCCGGTACTGTCATAAACACTGTTCCATGTTGTGTTCGCAGTGATAGCATTCGTTTGCGATGCATCCGAGTAATAGCTGTTGGCGCCTACTATGATCTGCTGGTATTGCTGTGAGAGTTCCGAGTTGATGGCGTTCACGATGGAGTTGATGCTCATCCCTTGGCTTAATGCTATCTGGGCCGTATTGCCGTTAGTATCGGTGAGATTGAGTGTGACATCCGAGCCCAGGGTCCCGTTAAAACCGCTGCCGGTTGTGGTAGCCTGTTGTGCCGCCTGGGTGATATTCACCTCGTAGGTGCCGCCTTGAGTATTTTGGCCTGAGCTTACATAGGTGAGTGCGCTATTGGTGCTCGAACCCTGCGCTATAAAAAGGTTCTTCACATCATTGAAATTCGTGCTCAGGTATCCATTGAGAGTCGTACTGTCAACGGATAGCATTCCTGTTTCATCGGCGTTGATACCAATAAGACATAGGTTATTCAGCGATGAGTTAGAGACACCACTGACCCCCGAAAAGATAACACCCGTGAGAATTTGCTTTATGGATTCCAGTGTTGCGTCTGCGAAGAGTGGGGGCTGATTAGCCGAAGAAGCCGTCGTACTACTTGTACTGCTCGTCGAATTATAAGTTTGTTGTGTATTGATATCCGTCATGACAGTATTATATGCGGATACTAGAGTGCTTATGCTCTGTTCGATCGAGCTGGTATTCTGGCTGACATTCAGCGTGATATCGGCATTTGGATCTGCCCCCAGCAGATTGAGTGTCACACCGGAGATCGCATTATTGATCGTGTTTGTTGCCGAGGTTATGTCGGAGCCGTTCAATGTAATTTCGGCATCCGTTCCCGCTGTGATCTGTCTCTCCCTCAGGGTTGATGAAGTGAAGGTCCCGAAATTAAGCGTGGAATTCCCGTTGCCGATAGTCGGCGTGAGCGTCATGGCAAGCTTTGAGGTTCCGGACTGGTTATCCTCCACCACGATGGCTCCACTGCTATTCACAGAGGCCGTTACCTGGCCTCCGTATGCATTGTCGATGGCAGAGAGCAGATCGGACATCGTGGATGTGGATGTTATGGTGAAGTCACTGGAGGCTATCGAATTGCCGTTGTGATCAGTGCCCTGGATCGTTATCTCATCACCTGAAGTCCAGGTGTTATATCCATCGATATCCGTAAGGAGCGTGTCCCCGGTTATGGCCTGCCCGTTTGCCGTGTTCCCGGTGCCCCCGGTGAGACCGATCACTGCGGAATTACCTTGTTTCAATACGCCCAGCGTCTGGAGGATATTGCTCGCATCCGTAAAATTCTGGGTCCCGTCGATCTGGAGCGTGTAGGTCGGGGTCCCGTTGCTGCTGGAGGAAACTATGGATGCGCTGACTCCTGCTGCCTGGAGAGCTGTATTCGCATTGATTTTTTTCGCGATGCTTCCCAGAGAATCGCTTGCAAGGTTTACCAAGATGCTTTGCCCGTCTATCTCCACCGTGTCCGAGGCTGCATTCGTCAGCCCCAGGAGAGACTGGATGCTTTGTGTGGAACTGGAAAACGCAGTTGATTGGGCGCCGCCGGTAATCGCATTGCGCACCGTGGTGGTATTGTCTGTGAAACCGAGGGCGGTAAGAACATCGTTTGCCGATCCGTTTGCCAGATAGATACCGCCGGATCCGGTATTCTGCGATGTGATGCTCATGCTGTATTGACCATTGCCTACCGAGTAAATTGACGCGGTGACGCCCGCATTGAGCGAATTTATATTGTCCTGGATATCTTCGAGGCTGTCGGTTGCAGCAATGTTTAAGTCTTTCCCATTAATGATGATATCTCCGGAAATATTCAGGGCATCTGAATCGGATACATAGCTCCTTGAGCCCAGCTCTTGTGCTGTTGCGAGATTATTGATGTTGATATTGTATGTTCCTTGGGTAGCATTGCTGCCGGCGGCAGAGCTCAACAAGTCACTTACTGGGTTTGTTGTGTCGCCGGTGACGGTGGCGTTCGTTGTGTAAACGTTCCAGTCATCAGAGCTGGAAAGCGCTTCTGCGGCAGTCTGCAAGGCGGAAAGATCGGTGTCGATCTGCTTCCAAGTGCTCTGCTGGTTTTGGAGCGTTGTTATCTGATCATCCATAAGCGTTTCAGGCTGCCGCTCGACTGCCATCATCTGGCTAATCAGACCCTGCCAATCGATCCCTGAAGCCAAACCTGAAATGGAACTCGCTGGGCTTGACATGAGCCTCCTCCTTTTTCCCCCAGAGCATGACTCAGGCCCCGACCTGGATCGGGACCTGAACCGTCTAGGCTCTAGACCTTCTTCTCTACAATCAGCCCGGACATCTCTTTGAGATGTTCCCTTATGCTGAGCACATCTTCGGGCGGTATCTGCCTGATCACCTTTCCCGTATCGCTGTCCACTATCTTCACCACAATGTCATTCGTCTTTCTATCAACAGTGAACTGTATGGAACTGTTCACGGACTTGAGCTGCATATTGATAGCATCCAAGTCCTGTTTGATCTCTTCGGCAGATGGTTTTTCTTTCTGAAGGGATTTCTGAGGTGAGATATCTTGGGTGTCCTGATTCGCAGATGCCTGGGCAATGGCTTGAGCCGCTGTACCGATACTTACTGCCCGGACAGGATCTGTTGATGCCGTGCTTATCCCATCTATTTTCATGGCCACACCCGCCTTTCTCCAGAGGAGAGGATCACGGGGTTACCCCCGTGATCCTCGAGGAGGTCTCATTACTTAAACAGGGTCAGGATATTCTGTGAGGAGGAGTTGGCCTGGGCAAGCATCGCCGTTCCTGCCTGTTCCAGGATCTGCTCCTTGGTGTAGGTTGTCATCTCGGAAGCCATATCCACGTCCTTGATGGCTGAGTCGGATGCCGTGTAGTTCTGAATGGTCGACTGCAGATTGTTGTAGGCGTATGTCAACCTGTTCGTGGTAGCACCGATTGTTCCAAGCACATTGTTCACCGCCGGAAGGGCAGTATTAGTAAGGGCCGTAAGCGTTGCTTCTGCGTCGGCTTGGGAGTTAAGATCCGATGCATTGAGGCCGAGGGCGGTTAACGATAAGTTACCCAATGACACATTTATTGAGTCAACACCAGCATCATTATTAGCACCGACCTGGAATGTGGCTGAGTTTCCTGTCAGCGCGATATTACCGGTTAAGGTATCGCCTGCGCCGCCCGTTGTTGAAAACGTTGATTCGGTGGTCAAACTAATACCTAGGCTACCGAAATTAAGCGTCTGAACCCCACTTCCCGCCGCTTCCACTGTCTGAGAAACCACGCTGCCATCTCCTTGTGTATCAGATATCGTGACAGCTGCACCTGTCTGGCTAACAGTGATTGTGCCGGTCGTATTTAATACTGAGCCGACACTGATACCTGCAGCATCAATGGTGGTAGCCGTAAGAAGTGTGCTATTGGCGGTATTTGTATCTAAGGAAGTTCCAAAGGTACCATCGATGAGGCTCGTGCCCTGATATTGGGTAGACTGGACAATACGGGTTATTTCTGATTGCAGGGATGAGAACTCTGCTTGGGTCGCAGAAATGCTTGACCCTGTGTTTGCTGATGCAGCCTCGGTTGCCAGCTCTTGCATCCTCTGAAGGATACTTTCAATCTGATCCGCCGAACCTTCAGCTATGCCGATCATTGCCGAGGCCTCGGACGTGTTCTGAGATGCAACGGTAAGCGCTGCGGTCTGTGAACTGAGTGAGTTGGAAATTGCCAGACCAGCAGCATCATCCGATGCGCTGTTGATGCGGTAACCACTGGAGAGTTTCTCCATGGCTGAAGTCATAGCTGTATCATTGGTGGCTAAGTAGTTGTGGGCGTAGATTGCTGCCATGTTAGTGTTAACGGTAAGTGACATGATTGAATCCTCCTTGATTTTTTTTGTTTTTCCGACCATCCCTGGCCGTTATTTTGTTTTGATCAGTTTTTACTGTCCTGATCAGACAGGGTTAACAACCATCCTCCTTTCGCAAGATTTTTGCTCCTTGTGATCTTATCGTCAATGAGTTTGAAAACTTTAACATAAAATTACAGTCCCTGTTGAATGCATAAAGTTCTTCTCCGATACGTTAGGGATTTTTTGCAATTTCCCTTTCTGATGCTGTCGGCAAAAATTATATCTCTCAAAGGTAGCCGTGCAGCGCCAAGGAAAGTCAATTATTTGACAAGCGGATTAACCCTGCGAACCCTGATTCTCACTAACATTGCAGGCATCACATTAATATTATTGTCTTTTCCGATTATGCCTCTCTCAGGCATGCTTCTTGCTGAATTAATAAACTGTTGTTGGTTCGTGATTCGTGATTTGACATACTGAAAGACGGGTTGATGAAAAAAAGATATCGCAATACACCATTAAAAAACAAGGCCCTCTTCGCCAGGTCCGAAGATCCTGATGCCCTGCACAGGGCAGGGATAGATAAATGGAAGGCAAAAGAATCTGATGATGCAACCAACTTGATCGGCAAGGCCATTATTCTCAATCCCCTCAAGGCGGTATACCACTTCAACCTCGGTGAGATATTATATGAAAAAGGAGAACCGGACAAGGCGATCAAATGCTTTAAAAAGGCCGCGAGCCTCAGCCCAAACCCTGCACGATCGTACATAGAACTCGGCTCTCTATTGATACGTCTTGGAAGATATGAAGAGGCAAACAGATATTACCATCTGGCAATCGAGCTTCAACCGGATTCTATCGAGGCCTGCTTGGGCCTCGGCTATACATTCTATAAGGTAAATGAATATGAACAGGCAATAGAATATTATAACAAGGTAATACATCTGAATCCTGCATCCGCAGAAGCCCACTATAATAGTGCAACAATATATATAGAACGCCGCAAGGTGTATGAAGCCATCAAATCATATCAACAAGCCATTGCTATAAATCCGGCTTATGTATTGGCTATCATTGGTCTGGGAAAGGCACTCATTGATGTGGGAGAATATAAAGATAGCGAATTGTGTCTGCGCAGGGCTCTGGATATAAAGCCCGATGATCCCTCTACTCATGGTTTTTTAGGACTCGTTCTCATGTATCAAAATAAGTTGAGTGAGGCGATCTCAAGTTTTAAAAAGGCCTTGGACCTGGATCCCAACGATTCTCACGCTCACTGTAACATAGGGAATATCTTGATGAGACTAGGCAATATCCAGGACGCCATACTCTTTTACCAAAGGGCAATGGAACTCAACCCTGAGATAAGTTTTTATTTCTCAAACATCCTGCTTGTACTCCATTATTCTCACCACATTACTCCGAATGATATTTATGCCCAGCATCAGAAATGGTCTGAAAGATATGAGCTGCCTTTATTAAATCTTTTACAGCCTCATACCAACGACAGATCTGCAAACAGAAAAATCCGCATCGGATATGTATCGCCTGATTTTACAGAACACCCGGTTTCCTATTTCTTTGAGCCGCTGCTTGCATCACATGACAGGTCGGGTTTCGAGATATTCTGCTACTCAAATGTTAACAGGGCGGATACCATGACGCAACACCTGAAAGACATGGCTGATAACTGGAGGCACATCTTCAATAAATCGGATGAGGATGTTGCCGGCATGATACGCAGTGATAAAATCGATATCCTTGTCGATCTTGCGGGACATACAGGCGACAACCGGATGATGGTGTTTGCCCGCAAACCCTCGCCTATCCAGGTAACCTATCTCGGCTACCCCAATACCACGGGTCTTAAAACCATGGACTACCGGATTACCGATTCATATGCAGACCCTCCCGGCAAAACAGAGCATCTGTATTCCGAGGAACTGATCCGGCTTCCCCATGGCTTTCTCTGTTATCAGCCGCCAGTGAAGACCCCTGATGTAAGGAAACCCCCATCATTAAAAGAAGAGTACATTACATTCGGATGTTTCAACAACAGGGCTAAGATAACACCCGAAATGGTGCGGGTCTGGGCAAAGATAATAAATATTGTCCCTAATGCCAGGATTATTTTCAAATTCAAATACTCATCCGACCCATTGGGGCAGAAATTATTCCGGGATATGCTCGATCAGGAAAATATTCCCATGGATAGGGTCGAACTGCATGATAATACCCTGTCAAAGGAAGCACACCTCGATATGTACAATAGAGTTGACATCGCCTTGGACACTTTTCCCTACAATGGTACCACCACCACGTGTGAGGCCTTGTGGATGGGTGTCCCGGTCATCACACTGGGAGGAGACGTGCATGTATCAAGGGTGGGCCTCAGCATCTTGTCGGTCATTGGCCTGCCGGAGTTCGTCGCCGGATCAAAAGAAGAATATAGAGAAAAGGCTGCAGGCCTTGCTGCGGACATTGAGAAACGAATATATTTGCGCTCAGACTTACGGTCTCTGATGAGATCCTCCCCCCTGATGGATGCCAAGAGATTTACGCAAACACTTGAGCATGAGTTCAGGGATATGTGGATAAAATGGTGTGAAACCTGACAAGGAGCTGTAATGGGAAAGAAGGCAAGAACATTAACACAGGAAACCCACGCTACGCATCTCAAATTCAGCAAGGATGTAAGTAACCTTCTTAGTTGTGCCTTTGATTACCATAAATCAGGCGAGCTCGATAAGGCACAGGATCTTTATACACATATACTCACCCACCATCCGGATCATCCGGATGCACTGCATTTGCTCGGGGTTGTTTCCTACCAGAACGGAGATATGGACACTGCCGAGAAACTCATTAACAAGGCTGTTATGATCAATCCTCATGTTTCTGATTATAAATGCAACCTGGGCAATGTTCTCAGTAAACAGGGAAGATATGAAGAGGCAATTTCATGCTATCGAGATGCAATAAGACTAAAGCCAGACTTTACCGAAGCATATAACAACCTGGGCGCATGTCTCAGAAAGGCATCCAAGATAAAAGAATCTATCGAATGTTATAGAAAGGCCTTGAAAATCAACCCCGATCATGATGCGGCACATAATAATCTCGGGAATGTATTCAGGGAAACCGGAGAAATCGATCAGGCCCTTTTTCACTATCAGCAGGCTGTCAGGCTGAATCCTCATGATGTTGAGGCATATCTGAGTCTTGGTAACACATTTTTTGATAAGAACGATTATCCCCATGCAATTATATGTTTTAACAAGGTATTAGAGCTAAAACCGGACTTTGCCGAGGCGCATTTACGTCTTGGTATGGCGTTAAAAAACATAGGCAAAGTTCAAGATGCCATCACCTCTTTTCATAAGGCCCTTGACATCAAGAAAGACTATGCCGATGCATATCACCTCCTGGGTATTACATATCATGAAACCGGGAGATTCAATGACGCCTGTACCTGCTTCCGGAAGGACATTGAGCTAAGACCCGAATTCCCCCAGGCACACAACAGCCTTGGGTTGGCCTCGCATTTTGCAGGAAAACCGGAGGAGGCTATATCCTGCTACCAAAAAGCCCTGGAGATCGACCCTGATTTTGCCGAAGCTTACAACAACCTTGGCATGGCCCTTCATGATACGGGAAAACCGGATGAGGCTGTACTCTCTTATCATAAGGCAATCGCCCTTGATAGCACGTTTGCAAAAGCTTACAACAACCTTGGAGGTGCCCTCCTTGAACTGCGCGAGACAGAAGAAGCAATTGAATCTTTTGAACAGTCTCTTCAACTCAATCCTGATTTTGTTGAAGCATACAATAATCTGGGAATTGCCCTGAAGATCATAGAGAGATATGAGGATTCACATATCTCCTTGCAGAAGGCACTGGCCATTAACCCTTCTTTCTCGGAAGCCTACATCAATTCAGGCAACACGTTCAGCGAACAGTGCCGGTACACAGATGCCTTGTCAGCTTATAAGAAAGCCCTGGAGATTACCCCTAACAGCATTGATGCCCTTACCAAAATGGCTTTTATCCTTTGTGCCCAGGGTAAGATAAAGGAATCTATCCATTGTTATCAAAAGGCACTTGAGATGGCTCCGGACCATACAACTGCTTATTCTGATCTTCTCTTATCTTTGCATTATCAGGATAACATAGACTTCCAGGCGTTGTCCGAACAGCATAAAAGATGGGGCAATCAGATTGCCCGGACAGTAACAAAAAACGCAAGCCCTCATCAAAATAAAAAGGCACCCATACGAAGATTGCGAATCGGCTATGTCTCGCCTGACTTCCGTAAACATTCTGTTGCCTGTTTCATTGAGCCGATTCTTTCATCTCATGATGAGTCAGCATTTGAGGTCTTCTGTTACTCGGATGTTGGTATAGCTGATGAGATAACCGAACACATGCAAACCCTTGTAAGGAACTGGCGCGATGTTCATCGATTGAGAGATGATCGGGTTGAGCGTATGATATGGGAAGATAAAATAGACATCCTCATTGATTTAGCCGGGCATACGGCAAAAAACCGTCTCTCACTTTTCGCACGAGAACCTGCACCGATACAGGTGACCTACCTGGGTTACCCTAATACCACCGGACTTACAAACA
>Ga0326728_10020539_pt1 | contig 12578 bp, 9 predicted proteins | sample MB3enrmetagenome_FD_207602 | JGI IMG/M metagenome (GOLD analysis project Ga0326728, IMG submission 207602) | Lab enriched peat soil microbial communities from McLean, Ithaca, NY, United States - MB31MN | ecosystem: Environmental > Terrestrial > Soil > Wetlands > Peat | place: USA: New York...
AGCCGCTGCGCAGGAAGGTCATCTGGCGCGCCACCAGCGCCATCTGCTCCGGCCGGTCCTTCCGGCAGGCTTCGTTCATCTCCTTGATCCACCAGATGTAGAGTCCGTGCAGGCGGTCGACCAGCTCCCGCTCGCCCTCGGGATTGAGCATGCCCAGCAGCTTCTGCATGATCTGGGAGACCCGGCTCACCAGCCGGGTCTTCTCCTTGAGGTCGCGCCGGCGGATGGCGTCCGCGGCCTGGGTCAGGAACCGCTCGGCCGCCCCCAGCAGCAGGGCGGCCTGCTCTTCCGGGCTGGCGCTGATGAGGCGCTGGGCCAGGTAGCTGTTGGCCTGGGTTCCGCCATAGGCATGGTGCATGGTCTACTCCTCGGTCGTGGCTCGGGCCTTCAGGGTCAGGACAGGGAACTGATGCTCTGGCCCGCTGCCTGGAGCTGGGCCAGGGTGGCTTCCATCTGGCTGTACTGGTTCTGCAGGGAGGTTTGCATGTTGTTCAGCATGTTCTGCTGGATGGTGACCTGGCTGGCCAGGTCGGTGTTGTTGCTGGTGATGTTCTTGAGCAGCTGGGTGATGGTGCCTGTGGCCGGGTCGGTCATGGCGCTGATGGCGTCCTCGGTGGCCTGGCCCACCCCCTTGGCCAGGTTGAGGGTGCCGGTGCCGGTGCCGGTGACGTTCAGGTACAGCCCGGCCAGGGGGGTTCCCGCTTGCCCGACCAGCATGCCGTTGGTGCCGGTAAGGTTGTACTGGGTGCCGTCCGGGGCGGTGATGGTCCCGGCCACGGCCCCGCCCGAGGTGTAGGAGGTGATGTTGAAGCCGATCGCCCCGGTGGCGGTGCCGGATCCGGCCGTCGCCAGGGACACCACTCCGTTGGTGGAGGTGGCGGAGGTGGCGAATACGTTCTGGACGTCGTTGGGGTCGGCCTGGAAGGCGTCCTGGAAGGCGGTGGTGTCCAGGGTCAGAGTGCCGTCCTGGTTCACCGAGAGCCCCACGGACGAGGCGGAATTGTAGGCGGAGGTCACCGCCAGCCCGGCCGGGGCGCCGGTGAGGGCGGACGTGATCTGGTACATGAGCGATGTGGCGGTCATGTTGCCCGCCAGAGGGCCGGAGCCCGTGGTGTCAGTGTTGTAGGTCCCGATCAGGGTGTTGTAGGCGCTGACCACCGCCTGCAGGCTCTGGGAGGCGGTGCTGGTGTCCGGGGCCACGGTGAGGGTGGTGGTGCCGGTCTGGTTGCCCTGCAGGAGGTTGAAGGTGACCCCGTTGACGGCGTCGGTCACGGTGTTGGAAGTGCGGGTGAGCTGGATGCCGTCCAGGGAGAACTGGGCGTTCTGGGCGGCCTGGTTGGACTGGGTGCCGCCGCTGGCGATGCTGGAGCCGTCGCTGCTGAGGGTGCCGGCGGCGATGCCCAGGGTGTTCACCGCGCCGCCCGCGGTGACGTCGGCGATGGTCAGGTTCGCCCCGGCGGTGCCGACCCCGGTCTTGCTGCTCTGCAGGATCAGTTCGTAGGGATCCGGCCCGCTGCCGGTGTTCACCACCGTGGCGGTCACCCCGAGGCCCACCGAGCCGGGCACGTTGGGATCGGCCACCCCCGCGGCGTTGATGGCGGCGGCCAGGGCGTTGATGTTGTTCTGGCCGCTGGTGAGGGTGATCTGCTTGGTGACCCCGTCGGTGCCCTCGATGGCGAAGGTGGCCGGGCCGTTGCCGCTGAACACCGGGGCGGTGGTGCTGGCCACCGCCAGGTTGGTGGGGTTGCCGTTGCTGTCCAGGGTCGGGGAAAGCTGGGCGTCGGTGGCGATATTCTGCACCTGGATCTGGTAGCTGCCCGAAGTGCCGCCCGAAGCGGTGGCCGTCACGTAGGAGTTGTTGGGGTCCGTGCTGGTCACCACCCGGGCGGGCAGGCCGGTGGTGTTGAGGTTGTCGATGGCGCTGGACAGCGCCGTCATCTGGGATTCCAGGTTGGTCAGCGCCGTGGACTCGGCCGAGTTGGCGGACTGCTGAGCCTGCAGTTCCTGCAGGGGCCCGCTGGCCTGGGCGATTTCTGCCTGTACCAGGGCGGTGGTATTGATGCCGCTGGTGATTCCCGCGAACGTGGTGCCGGACGAGCTGGTGCTGCCGTTGGAGAAATTGAGGGCTGAGGTCATGCGCTCCTCCAGGGTCCAGAAAGGCTCAACCCTCCTGGTCCACCAGGCCGCCGGAGGCGGCCTGGGGGTTGGCCATTTCCTGCAATTTCTGGGCCATGGCCAGGACTTGGGCGGAGGGGATCTGGAGGATCAACTGGTTGGTCTGGGTGTTGACGATCTTGACGTAGGTTTCGCCGCTGGTCTTGTCCACCTGCAGGGTGATGGACTCCTGGGGCTTGATGTAATCCTGGAGACTTTCGACGGCTTTGCCCAACGGTCTTGCGCTGGCTTCCGATACCGGACTGGCGGACTTGCCGGGCTGGGCGGCGGCGGGAGCCTGGGGGGCCGCTTGGCTCCCCTGGGCAGCCGCTGGCGGAGCCGGGCCCTGGGCCTGGCTGGCAGCTCCATTGCTGGTGTCGGCGTTGGCCCGGCCAGGAGGTGGCTGGACCTGAGCTGCGACCAGGGCTATCAGCTGCGCGCCGGAGGCCACACTGCTGGTGCTGCTGATCGGTTCGGCCATGTTGGTTCTCCCCAGTGAGATGCGGGAGGGCGAAAGGTGCCCGCCCCCCCGTCATTTCAACTCATCCTGCTACTGCAGGAGGGCGAGGATCGACTGGCCAGCCTGGTTCGCCTTGGACAGGGCGCTGATGCCCGACTGGTTCAGGATCTGGAACTTGGTGAGGTTCACCACTGCGTTGGCGACGTTGGCGTCCTGGATCTGGCTGAGCTGGGACGTCTGGTTCTGCATCTCGATGCCCAGCACGTCGGAGTAGGCCTGCAGCGATTCCTCGCCGGCGCCGATGTCGCCCCGGGCCGAGCCCAGCGCGCCGAGCACGTTGCCGACGGTGGTGGCGGCGGCGCTCGCGCCACCAGTGAGCAGCGAGCCGCTCAGGGCGGTGATGCCGGCAACCGTCACCGTGAAGGTGGTGGTGGAGCCGATGCTGCCCAGGGCGGTGGTGTAGACCGTGGCGGTGGTGCTGGTCAGGCTGTTGAAGGTGGTGACGATGCTTTGGTACTCAGCGTCCAGGGCGCTGGTGTCGGCGTTGTACCCCTGGGCTTCCTGGGCCAGCTGCGCCGCGCGGGTGAGCAGGTTGGTGGCCTCGTTCAGGGTGCCGTCCTGGGTCTGCAGGGCTGCCAGGGTATTGTTGGCGTTGTCCTGCCCCTGGGTGTCGATCAGGGTGCTGGCGGTCAACCCGTTGGCGATGACCAGGCCGGAAGCGTCATCCGACGCCATGTTGATGCGCTTGCCGGTGGTCAGCTGCTGGATCGTGTCCTGCATCCCGGTGCCGGTGATGCCCAGCTCGTAGCTGGCGCCCAGGGCGGCGATGTTGTTGAGAATGGAAGTAACGGCCATGGCATCCTCCTGATGCGTAAGGCAGCGTCCGTGCTGCCGGATGGGTGTGGGGACATCCCCACGCATTCTGTTTCGGACGTCCGGGGCCGCTCCTTTAGGGGATTTTTCCCCGGGCGGTCCCGGCACCGCCCATCGCCCGGTGCTATCATGCCGCGATGCCAACACTTTCCCTGGCCATGATCGCAAAGAACGAGGAGGCCTCCCTGGGCCGCTGCCTGGCCTCGGTGCGGGACCTGGTGGATGAGATGGTGGTGGTGGACACCGGCTCCACCGACGGCACGGTGGCCGTGGCCGAGGCCTTCGGCGCCCGGATCGGCCATTTCCCCTGGCGGGACGACTTCGCGGCCGCCCGCAACGAGAGCCTGGGACTGTGCTCCGGGGACTGGGTGCTGCTGCTGGATGCCGACGAGACGGTGGACCGGGCCGACCACGGCGAGATCCGCCGGGCCTTGGAGCGGGGCGAGGTGGGCGGTTTCACCCTGGTGTCCCGGAACTACACCCGGGACGGGTCGGCGAGGCTGTTCGACCAGCCGGTGGTGCCCAACCCCGGGGGCTACCAGGAGGGGGCGGGCCTGCCGTTCTGCGCCGACCAGCCAATGCTGCGACTGGTGCGGCGCCTTCCGGAACTGCGCTTCGAAGGCCGCATCCACGAGCTGCTGGAACCCTGTCTGCGCCGGCAGCGCCTGGCCGTGGGCGCCCTGGCGGCGGTGATCCACCATTACGGCAAGCTGGATCCGGAACGGGAAACGGCAAAATCGGCCTACTATCTGGAGCTGGCCCGGCGGGACGCCCAGGAGCGCCCCTCCGACCCAGGCCGCCAGTTCAACCTCATGGTCCAGGCCGAGACGGCCGGACACTGGGAAACGGTCCTGGCCGCCGGGTCGGCGGTGCTCCACCTCAGCCGCCAGGTGCCCCACGCGGTGCGCACCGCCCTGGCCGTGGCCTGCCAGGAGATGGGGCGGCACCAGGAGGCCCTGGACCATCTCGGCCGGGTGCTGGCGGCCCAGCCGGACCATCCCCTCGCCCTGTGCCGCCTGCCCCGGTCCCTGGCCGCCCTGGGGCGCCGGGATGAGGCCCGCGCCGGCCTGGCCAAGGCCATGGCGGCGTGCCCCCAGGATCCCGCTCCCTGCCTGGAACTGGGCCGCCTGGAGGAGCAGGAGGGGCGGGTGCAGCCGGCCCGCGAGGCCCTGTGCGCCGCCGCCGCCCGCCGGCCGCAGGATCCGCTGCTGCGCCAGGCGCTGGTGGAACTGGACCTGAGGCACCGGCTGGAAGCCCAGGCGGCGGCCGACGCCATGGAGGCGCTGCGGGCCCTGCCCGGCCAGGGCGGCGGACATTGGCACGCCCTGGCGGCGGGGTTCCTGCTCAGATCCGGCCATGCCGGACCGGGCCGGGCGGTGCTGGACCTGGGCCTGGCGTCCTTCCCCGGACACCCGGGCTTGCTGGGACTGGCCGCGGCGCTGGCAGCTCCGGAAGGAGTGGCCGCGGGCGCGTCCATGGGAGGGGATGGAATGAAGTTCAACATGGGCTGCGGCCACAACAAGCGCGCGGGCTACACCAACATCGACCAGTCGGCGGTGTGCGTTCCCGACCAGGTGGTGGACCTGGAGGCCACACCTTGGCCCTGGCCCGACGACTGCGCCGGGGAGGTGGTGTTCAACCATTCCCTGGAGCACATGGGCGGGGATCCCAAGGTGTTCCTGGCGATCATGAAGGAGCTCTACCGGATCTGCCGCCACGACGCCAGAGTCATCATCCACGTGCCCCATCCCCGCCACGACAATTTTCTGGGCGATCCCACCCACGTGCGCCCCATCACGCCCCAGGTGCTGACCTTGTTCAGCCGCAGCGAGAACGACCGCTGGGCGCGGACGGGCGCGGCCAATTCTCCCCTGGCCCACTACCTGGGGGTCGACTTCGAGCTGGTCGGCAGCACCGTCGAGCTGGACGAGCCCTACCGCACCGAGCTGGACGCGGGCCGGATGACCCAGGAACAGGTGCGCACCGCGCTGCGGGAGAAGAACAACGTCGGCACGGAATTCCGGATCGAGCTTAAGGTCCGGAAGGCGCCCAGGTGAAGCCCGGGAACCAGGCCCGGCTGGCGCGGGCCGAGGAACTGGTGCGGCGGGGCGACCTGGCCGGGGCCCGGCGGGATCTGCAGCGGATCCTGGCGGCGGCGCCGGCGGACCGGGCCGCCTGGAAGCTGCTCAGGGCGGTCGCGGCCCGGCAGGGTGACTGGACCGCCTTGCGGGCGGTGCTGGAGCGGGAGATCCGGCTGGATCCCCCCGGGCCACGCCGGGACTACGACGAGGGACACCTGCGCCTGCTGTTCGGGGACCTGGCCCGGGGCTGGGAACTCTACGAAGCACGTCTGCAGCTCCCGGAGCTGGCCGCCCCCTGGCATTTCTCCAAGCCGCGCTGGAACGGCGAGCCCTTTCCCGGCCGCACGCTGCTGCTGTTCTGGGAACAGGGCTTCGGCGACACCTTGATGTTCGTGCGCTATGCCGCCAGGGCCAAGGACCGGGGCGGCAGAGTGGTGGTCCTGGCCCAGCGGGAGCTGGCCGACCTGGTGGCCACCTGCCCGGGGGTGGACCAGACGGTGCCGCACCTGGACCCGATTCCGCCGTACGACCTCCAGGCGCCCCTGCTCTCCCTGCCGCGCCTGCTCGGCGGCGACCTGGCCTCCCTTCCCGCCGGGATTCCCTATCTGGACGTGCCGGCCCGGGTCCCCCACCGCCAGGCACTCGCCCAGGTCCTTGCGGCCTCCGCCGGCAGGACCCGGGTGGGGGTGGTCTGGGCCGGGAGCCGCACCCACAAGCGGGATGGGGAACGTTCCCTGCCGCCCGCGGCGCTGGCCCCCCTGGGCGACCTGCCCGGGGTGGCCTGGCACAGCTTCCAGCTGGGTGCGGAGGCGGCGCCGCCCCTGCCGGAGCTGGTGCACCTGGCGCCGCTGCTGGAGGACTTCTCCGATACCGCCTACGCCCTCAGCGGCATGGACCTGGTCATCAGCGCCGACACCGCCCTCACTCACCTGGCCGGGGCCATGGGCATCCCGACCCTGGTCCTGCTGGCGTTCGGGCCGGATTTCCGCTGGATGCTGGGGCGGGCCGACAGTCCCTGGTATCCCTCCCTGCGGCTCTACCGCCAGCCGACGCCCGGGGACTGGGAAACGGTGGTCCGGGCGGTGCTGCGCGACCTCAGCCCTTCTCCGAACCCTTGAGCATCATCTTGACGCGGCCGAAGAAGGACGTGGGCTGCGGCGGCTGGGGCGGGTTTTCGGCCTCCAGGTCGCGGTAGTCCACTTCCGGCGGGATGGGCACGGAGGGGTCCAGTTCCAGCGCCTTGTGGAAACAGGCCACGGCGTTGGTGCGGAAGCCCTTGCGGTAGTAGACCAGGCCCATGGTGACCCAGGGATCGGCGGCCTTGGGCATGATCCGGGAAGCGGCCTGGAGGGCGTTGATGGCGCGGGTGGACCAGGCCGGGTTGGTCATCCTCAGCTGGCCCAGGAGCAGCCACACCCCGTAGGCCGACTCGGAGGACGGGTCCAGCTGCACCGACAGCTCCAGGCAATGGATGGCCTCGCCGGTGCGGTCCTTCAGGTGCAGCTGCCTGGCCTTGCGGTGCAGGCTGCGGGCCCGTTCCAGGGGCGTCTGCTTGGGCATGGACGTCTGCATGGGCATGGACTGCGGTTCCGGTGACAGCGGTTCCATGGGGATGGTGATGTCATCGGCGGTCATGTCCTGCTCCACCTCCAGGAATTCCGGCTGGAAATTGGAGGACAGGTCCAGCTCGATCTCCTTGAAGGCGGACGGATCGAATTTCGGCTCGGGGATCTGCAGCGGCTTGGTGGGCGTGGACGTCGGCGCGGGGGCGGGCGCAGGCGGCGGCGCCGACGCCCTGGCTGCGGCCGCAGGCGGGGGCGGCGGCTTCGGCGCCGGAGGTTTCGGCGCCGGGGGTTTCGGCGCCGGGGGGGGCTCGGCGGCGATGGGCGGTTCGGGGGTGACCGGCGGCTTCCCTGCGGAGGCCTGCAGGGCAGGCAGGGTCCCCTGGGTCAGGATCAGGGCGCCCACGGCCCACAGGCTCAGGAAGATCCGCGTCGCCTCCTCCTCGCTGAGGCCGCTGAGGGCGAGGAAGGTGTCGAAGCTGATCGGTTCGGAGCCCAGGAACGAGAGGGCATAGGCGTTGGCGGGGGTGAGCGGCAGGTCTGAGAGCGTCTCCAGCAGCTTCGGGATCCCCTCCCATTTCCAGTCCTCGCGGCTGAGCAGGAAATCGAAGGTCGCCTGGAGGTTGTGCGCCTCCATGAAGGTGCGCCAGATGAAATGGCGGTGGTCCAGCTTCAGCTGCAGGTCCTCGCTGAGCTTCACGTTCAGCTTGTCCGGGTTCCAGGAGATGCCCAGGACGGGGTGCTCCAGGGCGTTGACCATCACCTGTTCCTGGAGCTTGCGCAGGTGCGCGTCCCGGTCCTCCACGGTGAGCAGGCCCCACTGGACCACCTTCTCGCCGAAGCGGTAGCGCTCGTCGTTGGCCAGCAGCTTGTTGAGCGCGGCGAAATCTATCACCCCCTGCCGGAGCAGGTAGTTGCCGAACTGTTCGCCGGCGGCGTCGCTGTGCAGGTAGACCAGTTCGCCCTTGCGCCAGTAGAGCCGGCGGATGCCGTCGTTCTGCTCCAGCACCAGCTCCCCGTCCACTCCTTCCTGGCGCAAGGCCGCCAGGATGGTGGGAAGGTCGTTGGGCAAGGCCTCTGGACTCACCTTGGCTCCCGGGTCAACAAGCGAAGAGCGATATAATATAATGATAGTAGCATCATCGGTCCAGGCACCAGCGCCGCCACATCTGCCGGTAGGCCGTTTCCAGGTTCCCGGCAAAGCGCAGGCCGTCCATGAGGGGCGAGGCTTCCATGCGGGCCCGCAGCCCGGCGCGGATTTCGGCCAGCCGGGGCAGGTCGGCGGCCAGTTCCGCCGCGATGCGCACGAATTCGTCGTCACCGGTCGCCGCCAGGTCCCGCAGTCCCAGGTTGCACAGCTGGCTCCAGCCGGCCCGCCCCACCACGGTGTCGCCCAGCTGGGTCACCACCGGCACGCCCATCCAGAAGGCGTCCAGGCTGGTGGTGTGGCCGTTGTACGGGAAGGTGTCCAGGCCCAGGTCCAGCCGCCGGTGCAGGGCCAGGTACTCCGCCCGGGGCAGGAAGGGGGAGAATTCCACCCGTTCCGGCTCGACCCCGCCCGCCAGCAGGCGGTCCAGCACCCACTGCCGGCGCGAGACCGGCGGCGCCAGCAGGATCAGGCGGGATCCCGGCACCGTGGTCAGCACCCGGGCCCACAGGTCGAGCACGGCAGGGGTGACCTTGCAGAAGTTGTTCAGGGACCCGAAGGTCACGCCGCCGCCGGCCAGGGCCGGCAGGGGGCCGGGCGCCGGCTCCGCGGTCAGGGGATCGTAGCACCAGAAGGTGTCCGGGAGCCGGAGGGAAATCTCGGAATACCAGTCGTCGTGCGCCCCGGGCGGATCAAGGTAGGGATCGGTCAGCCGGTAGTCCATGGCCGCCAGGCCGGTGGTGCCGGGATAGGCGAGCCAGGCGGCCTGCACCGGCGCGGGCTTGAGGGTGAACAGGCGCGGCCGGCCGCTGGACATGTGCATGGTGAGGTCCACCAGGATGTCGATCCGGTCGTCCAGCACCAGGGCGGCAACCTCCGGGTCGCCCAGGGCGGCGGTCTCGCGCCAGGTGTCCGCATAGCCGGCGATCCGCCGGGTGACAGCGTCCGGGCGGGCGACGCTGGCGTAGCAGAAGATCTCGAACCGGGCGCGGTCGTGGTTGGCCAGCAGGGGGATGGTGAAGAAGGACTGGCAATGGTCCCGGAAGTCGGGCGAGACATAGCCGATCCGCAGCCGGCGCTCGGGATCGGGATCGTTGCCGTGGTCCCGGCGGGCGCCGGGCAGCGCGTGGGCCCGGTCCCATTCCCGGTTCTCGCGCAGGATCTCGGCGGCCGTGCAGCCCGGGAGAAAGCTCACCGAATAGGCCAGGTTGCTGTGGGTGACGTGGTCGGCGGGATCCAGCGCCAGGGCGGCGCGGAAGCTCCGGACCGCTTCATCCATGAGCCCGAGGTCCTTGAGCACGGTGCCCAGGTTGCCGTGCACGACGGCGGAGTCCGGGCGTACCTCGGCGGCCCGCCGCAGCAGTTCCAGGGCGTCGTCCAGGCGCCCCAGGGCCCTGGCGGCGCCGCTGGCGTTGTTGTAGGCATCAACGAATCCCGGGTTGGCGCGCAGGGCCTCCAGGTAGGCCGCAAGCGCCTCCTCGTTCCGGCCCAGGGCCTGGAGCGTGTTGCCCAGGTTGTTGCGGGCCGAGGCGTGGCCGGGAGCATGGGCCAGGGCCCGCTGGTAGGCTTCGGCGGCCTCCGGGAAATGGAGCGCGGTGAAGGCCGCATTGCCGAGGTTGTACCAGGCGTCGGCGTAATCCGGCCAGTGCGCCACGGCGCCGCGCAGCACCGCCAGGGCCTGGTCCACCTGGCGGTCCGCCAGCAGGGCGTTGCCGAGGTTGCTGTGGGCGATGGGAAAGTCGTCACGCAGCTCCAGTGCCCGGCGGTAGGCGGCGATGGCGTCGGCCAGAAGCCCCCCGTCCTGCAGGGCGATGCCCAGGTCGTTCAGGGTTTCGGCCTGGTCCGGGCGCAGCACCGCGGCCTGGACGAAGGCGGCCAGGGCCTCCTGGCGCCGGCCCAGGCTCCGGCAGGCTTCGCCCGCGCCTTGCCAGGCTTCCAGGCAGGCAGGATTGAGGGCCGAGGCGCGGCGGAACGCCTCCAGCGCCTCCAGGGTCCGCCCGAGGGCCTGCAAAGCCTGGCCCATGCTGCAGTGGGACCGCCAGGCGGCGGGATCCAGCGCCACGGCCCGTCCGAGCAGGTCCAGGGCACCGTCCGCCTGCCCCACCTGCAGGGCCAGCACCCCCATTCGGTGCAGGGCGGTGCCGTGGTCCGGACGCACGGCCAGGACCCGGGCGTAGCCCGCCCCCGCCTCCTGCAGCCGGCCGGCCAGGTGGTGCTCCGTGGCTGCCTGCAGCACCTGCTCAAGGGTCGTTTCCGGCTCGGTGGGCGTTGCCATGGTTCCTCCCGGGTCTTCCTGATTGTGGCCGCAATCGGACCGCCGCAAGAGAGTCGGATCAGTCCAGGTATGATGACTGCAAGGCCCTGCCCGCCTGCGGGAGTCCCGTTGCAGCCGTCCATGCCCAGCGTTCCTCCGCCCCCGTCCCCGCTCCTGGAGGCCCGGCTCGGCTACCGGTTCCGGGATCCCGCCCTGCTCACGGCAGCCCTGACCCCGCCCTCGGCCGGACTGCCCGCGGACAACCAGCGGCTCGAGTTCCTGGGCGACGCGGTGCTGCACCTGTGCGTGTCGCACCTGCTCTACCGGGAGCACCCCCAGTGGGCCGAAGGAGCGCTGTCCAAGCTGCGCGGCCTCCTGGTCTGCACCGATGCCCTGTATCAGTGGGCCAAGGATCTGGGCATCGAGCTGGGTCGGGGCCCGCGCTCGCCCCGCAGGGCCGCGGCGGTGGAAACGCGCAACCCCATGGCCGATGCGGTGGAGGCGATCCTGGCGGCGGTGTTCCTGGACGTCCAGGCCCAGGGGGGCGACGCCCTGGGCACCGTGCAGGGCATCGTGGAACGCCGCTACCTGGAAGAGGTCCGCGGGGCCTTCGTGGGCATCTGGGAATCCCGGGACAGCAAGACCACCCTCCAGGAGCGGGCCGCGGCCCTGGCCCTCCCGCCCCCGGTGTACGAGCTGCTGGAACGGTCCGGCCCGGACCACGCCCCCCGCTTCACGGTCCAGGCGCGCCTGGGGGAGCGGACCGCCATCGCCACCGCCGGCACCCTGAAGCGGGCCCAGACCGAGGCGGCCAGGACGCTGCTGCGGTCCTTGTGAACCTGCCGGCCATTGCATCCTTTTTAATAGGCGAAGGTTAGGTTACCATCGCTGGGTCGAGGGAAAGGTCCAAGCCTTGAAGATCCTGCCCACCCTGCACCTCCAGAACGGATTGGCGGTTCCCCTGTTCGGTCCCGGCCCGTCGTCCAGGGACCCGCGCGAGCTGGCGGAAAGGCTGTTCGACCAGGGCTGCCACCGGCTCGCCCTGGTGGACGTGGATGCCGCCGGCGGCAAGGGGCACAACCGCAACCTGATCGTCGGCATCATGCGCCAGTTCCACCGGCGCAACGTCAAGGTCTGCATCCAGGTGGGAGGCGGCATCCGCAGTTCCGACCAGGCCCAGTTCTTCCTGGACAGCGGCGCCACCTGGATCGTGGTGGGGACCGTCATCCAGAGTTCACCGCTGGTGGTGGACCAGATGCTGGCGCGCTTCCGGGACAACCTCACCGCGGGCGTGGACGCCCGGGCCGGGGAGATCCAGACCTCGGGCTGGCGCGAACCGGCGCCCCTGAAGGCGGCGTCCACCGCCCAGCGGATCCGGGACCACGGCTTCAAGCGCATCCTCTTCACGGACATCCCCGCTTCCGCCGACGGCGAAGTCGAGCCTGATTTCGGGACGGCCCAGATCATCTCCCGTAACGCCCACATCCCCCTTTTCATGGGCGGGACCATCCGGTGGCGCAAGCACCTCAAGGCGGCGGCGGAAGTGCCCGGCCTGCAAGGTGTCGCCATGGACGCGTGCCAGCTCTTGGAGGATCCGGACCTGCTCGGCGCCCTGGACCTGGCGCACACCTAGGAGGGTGACCATGCATGGCTGACGAAGCGGCATTCATGGCCCAGCTTCCCGAGCAGGACCGGATTCCGTTCCGGAATCTGGCGCTCATCCGGCCCCAGGTGCCCACCGAGGGGCAGCTGGCGCTGGTGGAGGGCCTGGCCCGAACCCTGTCCTCGCCCAGGCTCCTGACCCTCATCGCCCGCACCCCCCACTGGCTGGTGAGCGGCGCAGTGCTCCTGGCCCTGGCGGAGAACGAGGCCACTCCGGAACCGCTGCGGCGGGACCTGGAGCTGGCGGTCGCCCTGTTCGACCTGGTGCGGGACCTGGACCGGGCCCCGGCCGGGGAGAAGGAGGAGCGCACCGAATCGATCCGCACGCTGTACCAGCAGCTGCCGCTGGAATTGCGGGCCATCGTCAAGCAGCAGGCGAAGCAGA
>Ga0326728_10020540_pt1 | contig 12578 bp, 10 predicted proteins | sample MB3enrmetagenome_FD_207602 | JGI IMG/M metagenome (GOLD analysis project Ga0326728, IMG submission 207602) | Lab enriched peat soil microbial communities from McLean, Ithaca, NY, United States - MB31MN | ecosystem: Environmental > Terrestrial > Soil > Wetlands > Peat | place: USA: New York...
CCTTCAACCATGGTTTTGATTTCGCTGTAAGCGCCGGAGCGCAGGGCTTCCATGGCGCGGGTCTGGGTGTCGAGTTGCTTGAGCGTTGCATCCAGTGGCAGCAATAGCTCTCGAATCGCCTTTTCCTTGGCCTCCAAGGTCAGTTTGGCGTCCTGGGTCTGGCCACTCAGTTGCTGTTTGGCCAGTGTCATGAACGATTCCGTATTGGCGCGCAGAGCATCGGCTGCGGCGCCCTTGAAAGCGGCGTCGAGGTCGGCCTTCATCTGCGCGTATTTCGCTTCCTCGTCGTGCAGCTTCTGCCGGGCCGTGGCCAGTTCCTGGCCGCGCAGGTCGCGTTCCTCCGTCACCGAGCGAAGCCGTGTTTCCAACGCTCCCTTTTCTTCGCGCAAGCCGGCGATGGCGGCGTCGCGTTCTTCCGTCTGGGCCTTGAAGCGTTCGCGCTCCTCGGCCTTCGGCTTCAGGGTCGCAACCTCGCCGCGCGCGGCCTCCAACTGCTCGCGCAGGGCGGCATCGCGGGTTTCGGCGAGCATGCGCTCATTGGCAAGCGCCTGCGCGGAGTGGCTTTGCGCCGCTGTGCCGCCGTGACGGGCCCCCAGCCAGAGGCCGGCAAGAAAAAGAAGGATCGATACGATTACAAAAATGAGTGCAGAACTTCCCATGCGGAGAATCCTCTTCGCCTAACATACGCCTTTTGACTGTGGGTTTTCGAGCAGATTCACCTGATTTCAGCCTTCCGGTAGGGTCTTTTCCGGGCCCCGACCCCTGATCCCTGATCCCTGTTCCCTAGTCCCTAGTCCCTATTCCCTATTCCCTGCTTTACACACCTGGGGTGGCCCAGTAGACTTGAAATTTCAGGGCAAGAGTTCTTTTTTTGCTGAAATGGTTGTCTGGGGTAGCCTCGGGCCGGTATGGTGGCAGCGTGGGCGCAAGCGGACGGCAGGCCCTGGAAGGTTTTTGAATTCCGAAATTCACTTGGGAGAAGCACGCATGGCCGTGGAAGAGAAGGTTAAGCAGATCATCGTCGAGCAGTTGCAGGTGGACGAAGCCGAAGTTACCCCTGGCGCCAGCTTCCAGGAAGATCTGGGCGCGGATTCGCTCGATGTCGTCGAGCTTGTGATGCAATTCGAAGAGGCTTTTGACCTGGAGATTCCCGACGAGGACGCCGAGAAGATCAAGACCGTCAAGGACGCCGTCGAGTACATCGAGAAGAATGCGAAAGGCGGCAAGTAAGCAGTGACCCGACGAGTCGTCATTACCGGCCTGGGGCTGGTTTGCGGTTTGGGCAACACTGCTCCTGAGGTATGGCGGCAGCTGGTGGCAGGCGCAAGCGGAGTGGCCCCCATTCAAGGCTTCGATACCACCGGTTTTCCGGTCACCTTCGCCGCCGAGGTCAAGAACTTTGACCCGCTGGCATTTGTCGATAAGAAGGAAGCGCGCAAGATGGGGCGCTTCATTCACTTCGCCTTTGCCGCCACCCACGAAGCGCTGACCCAGTCGGGTCTCCAGATCACCGAGGAGATTGCCGATCGCGTAGGTGTCTTTATCGGTTCCGGCATCGGCGGCTTCGAGATCATCGAGCGCGAACACACCAATCTGATGCAGGGCGGGCCGCGCAAGATCTCGCCCTTCTTCATTCCCGCCGCCATCGTCAACATGGCGGCCGGCAATATCAGCATCCGCTACGGCGCCAAGGGGCCCATCTCGGCTACGGCGACGGCCTGCGCCACCTCGGCCAACTCCATTGGCGACGCCGTGCGCATGATCGCTCACGGCGACGCCGACGCCATGATCGCCGGCGGAGCCGAGGCCGCGGTTACCCCGCTCTCGGTGGGCGGATTCGCTTCCATGCGGGCACTCTCGGCGCGCAACGACGAACCCACCCGCGCCAGCCGTCCCTTCGACAAGGATCGTGACGGATTCGTCATCGGCGAGGGCGCCGGCATCCTCATTCTCGAGGAGCTGGAGTTCGCCAAGGCGCGCGGAGCCAACATCCTGGCCGAGGTCATCGGCTACGGCATGAGTTCCGACGCCTACCATATGACGGGCATTGCACCCGAGGGCGCCGGCGCGCAGCGCAGCATGAGAGCGGCACTGAAGGACGCCGGAATCAAGCCGGAAGATGTGGGCTATGTGAATGCCCACGCCACCTCGACCCCTGCCGGTGACGGCAACGAGTCGCGGGCCATCGAACTGGTCTTCGGCGAGCACGCCCTCAGCCACACACTCAAGGTCTCGGGCACCAAGTCCATGCACGGCCACCTCTTGGGCGGCGCGGGCGGGCTGGAGGCCGGCATCTGTGTGCTGGCGCTCGCGAACCAGATGCTTCCGCCCACCATCAACCTGGAGAACATCGATCCCGAATGCAAGCTGGACTACGTGCCCAACCAGGCCGTCCCGCACAGCTTCGATATCGCTCTGTCCAATTCGTTTGGATTTGGCGGCATCAACGCCACGCTGATCATGAAGCGCTGGACGGAGTAAGGCAGCCGACAGTGGACAGCTAACAGTATTCACGCATCGAAAAGGCGCTCATCCTTCGGGGTGAGCGCTTTTTTCATGCGCCCACGCAGGGAGGGCCAAAAAACGGCGCGCACCCTGACCGGATGCGCGCAGCTCTGTTCAAAGAACCAAGAAGATCTCAGCCCATGGCTGCGGCAAAGCCGATGCCGATGAGCACAAAGATTGCCCACCAGCCGAAGACCGCAATATAGCCAGAGCTGCGCTTGACCCCGGCCACAGTGGCCGTGCCGATTGCGAGCAGTACCAGCGTCCAGATGGTGACCACATCCAGCGACGTAAGGAGGGAATAGAGGGCCTTGTTGGTCTCCAGAGGATTCAAAAACGCTCCAATGTTGGTGGGCGCGAAGTTCTTGATATTGAAGGACTCCGGTGCGGCGCCGGAGAAGATCACCACCATCCCCAGGAGAGATTTGACGATGCCAGGCAGGCTCGCATACATCCAAACGGAAAAGATGCTCCCGTACTTCGCCTTGCCGCCAAAGACGAAATTGATGGTGCCCCACAAGCCCAGCGAGAGCAAGGCGACGCCCGCCAGCACCAGCAGCGGGTTAGCAATGAAGATGCCTTCGGTAACGTACAAGGAAATCTTGGCGCCCATCTCCCGCTGCGCCGGTGGGGCCTGCGCCATCTTTTCTTCCTGCGCCGGATTGAGATGGACCTGGTTTTCGACTACCTGCTGCATGCCAACCTTGAAAGCGATGGCGGCGAAGAGGATGTATCCGACCAGGGCAAAGATGAGGAACGGCATCCACCAGCTCTTGTTGCCCGCTTTGATATCGTTGAAGGTCTTGGACGGCGCGGTGAAGATGTTGCTGACGCGCTGCCACTGCGACAGGCCGGCGCTCTGGGGAACAGTCGAGGGGATTTCCATCTCGCTCATGTTTTGCCTTTCGATAGCCGCGAACGGCTTTGATTTCTTCTTTGCTTGCAGAAATCCGGCAAGCGGGGCAGCTTTCCTCAAATTGCACAACGATCCAAGAGTTTTAGACCCGTGCTTTTGCAAAGAAATCCGTTGCCCGCGATTGTAACCTCGAAGGGCGCAAATACCGCAATCAAATTCTGTTGACTTGCCTGGCGATGCCTGCAAAAGCAGCAAGGGCACGGACCGAGGTCCGCACCCTTGAATGGAAGCCTGAGTTTTGGGCAATTACTGCTGTCTGGCCGGCTATTTGCCCTGGTCGGCGGTTTCATCGCTGTCCGGCGCGGGCATTTGCAGCGGCTGGTCATCGAATGGCTCGGGCTCGGCATAGCTTCTGTAGACGACAATGTGGAAGCAGGCCTCGCGGAACTCCTCCTCGACATCGATCTTGCCCTGGTTCTGCAGGGGCAGCAGGTAATTGCGCATCCATTCCCGTTCCTGCGGGGTGAGCGGGCTTTTGGCGATGTCCACCGCCGCCCCGGTCAGGTGGGGGCTGGCGATCTCGCCCACGGCGGGGGCGGCATTGCGATTGTGGTGGCGCAAGTTCTTCTGGAAGACCACGGTGCGCACCGCGGAGCTGACCAAAACCGGAACGTGGAAGAGATCCGCGTGGGCCTTGGCCAGGTCGGCCAGGAATGTCGCCGTCCAGGGACGGCAATAGCGGCGGTCCTCGGGGAGGCTGGGGTTGACGGTCAGCGCTTCCGAGGCAGGAACCGGAACCAGTGCCTTGCTGGCGATGGTCTGATCCAACTGGCGGTCGTTTTCCATGCGCTCCAGGCCGTCTTCGCCGACCTTGACGTTTTGCCGCACCAGCGAGTCATGGGAGCCGGCCACGGTCGAGCCCAAGGGCACGGTGGCGAGGCGGCTGAAGGAGGCGCGCCGGACCCTGCCACGCTTGCCGGCGGCGCGGTCGGCGCGGGACTGGCGGGAACGCGGCGCGGCGGGCGCTTTGGCATCTCTGGCGAGGGCCTGGGCACTGCGCGTGCGGTGCGATGGAGTTGCGGCAGTTGCCTTGGCTTCGGTCTTGTCGGCGCGAAGGCGATGCGTCGTCTTCTCCGCAGCCTTCCGCGGAGCCACGCCCTTCTTGGCCGCGTGGGCGGCGGAGGCGGGAGCGGCCATCCCCAGAAGGAGAGCCAACAGAATCAGAATTGTAGAGGTTCGCCGCATGAGGAAGCCCGCGGAGAGACCAGAGCAATTCCAGTGTAGGCCGTGGCGGGCGGAAATCCGAGTGCCCGCGGGGATGCGTCCGTGTCCGATAATCGAATGCCGTGAAAATGCCAAGAGTACCGCCTGCCCGTCGATCGTATGACTCAGTAAAATGAATGCGCTGCTACTACCCAGGGGAAAGCCCCCTCTGATGAGGATATACGCATTGTGAGATTTACCCCAAGGACTCTTTTTTTTCTAGTGTTGTTGCTTCTTTTTGTGCAGATGACGCAGGTGGCGCTGGTGGTGCACCGCGAGTCGCTGACCTTCGACGAAGACGACCACATGTTCGCCGGCTACATGATGGAGCACACCGGAGACTACGGCCTCAATCCCGAGCATCCGCCGCTGGTCAAACTGCTCGCCGCGCTGCCGATCTACAGGCACAGTCTGTGGGTTCCTCCCCTGCAAGGCCGAGAATTCAAGTCCGAGGCCTATCTCGATGGCCGCGACTGGCTGGCCCGCAACGACGGATCGAGCCAGCGGATGGTCTTCGCCATGCGCCTCTGCGCCGGACTGCTGGCCCTGGCGCTCTCGCTGCTGGTCTTTTTTGCTGCACGGGAGTGGTTCGGGGATCGCGCTGCGCTGCTGGCGCTGCTGCTGTTGAGCTTCGATCCCAATATCCTGGCCCACTCCGCCCTGGTCACTACCGATATGGGCGTGACGCTCTTCTTTCTGGCCGGAGTCTATTTTTTCTATCGCTATGTGAAAGAACCCTCGATCTTCCGTCTGCTGCAGGCGGGCTTGGCTGCGGGGCTGCTGCTGGCCAGCAAACACTCCGGCATTCTGCTGGCGCCCATGCTGCTGTTGCTGATGGGATGGGAAATCGCGGCCGCCGCCAAAGGCAGCCGGGCGCGTCTTACACTACGTCTTACAGGCGCTTTTGCGGCAATCACGCTGGTGGGGGTGGTGGTTCTGTGGGCCTTTTACGGCTTCCGCTACGCCGCCCGGCCCACCTGCCTCTCACTGAGCACTTCGCTGGCCGACTACGCCGCCCCGCTCAGCCATTTCAATTCCTCGGCGGTGATGGCCATCTCCCATCTTCGTTTGCTCCCCGAGTCCTACCTGATGGGGCTGGTGGATGTGAAGCGCATGGCCGAGTTCTATCCCACCTTCATCTTCGGCACGGTCCACGCCCACGGCGTCTGGTGGTACTTTCCCATGGTGATTCTGATCAAGAGCACACTGGGGTTGCTGGGGCTGTCCCTGGTCGCGGTTCTGGCGGTGCTCACCGGCCGTCTGCGCAAGGGCAGGGAACTGGTCTACCTTCTACTGCCCGGCGGATTCTACCTTCTGGTGGCCATGACCTCGGGGATGAACATTGGGGCGCGTCATATTCTGCTGCTCTACGCGCTGGCGGCGATCTTTGCCGGCGCCGGCGCGGTGGCCCTGCTGGACTCCTGCCAGGGCCGCAAACGGATGGCGGCTTGGGGCGTCGGCTTGCTGGTGGCGGCGCACATCGCCTCTTCGCTCAGCGTCTTTCCCAATTACATGGCCTACGCCAACGAGGCCTGGGGCGGGCCGAGAAACCTGCACAACCTGCTCAGCGACGCCAACGTGGACTGGGCGCAGCAGTTGAATCAGGTCAAGCAATGGCAGGACCGCCACCCCGGCGAGGAGTGCTGGTTCGCCTACTTCGCCAATCCCGAGGTCGATCCCGCGGTCTATGGCATTCGTTGCCACAAGATGCCCACCATCGACACCCTTTGGCTGGGCGGCGCGGATGTGATTCCACCCACCGTGAGCGGCAATGTGCTGATCAGCGCCGGCGACCTGAGCGGCTGCGAGTGGCCCAGCGGGTTGATGAATCCCTACCGCGGCTTCCAGTCCATGGAGCCGGCGGAGATGATCGACTACGGGGTGATGGTCTACCACGGCACATTTGACCTGAAGCAGGCTGCGGCCCTGAGCCGCGCCCAGACTGCGTATGCGCTGCTGGGCAAAGGAAAAAGGGCGGAAGCCCTGGCCATGGCGCGCGAGGCCGTCGCCATCGATCCCACCGAGATCGTCAGCCAGACGGCGCTGGGCGACATCGCCGCCGCCCAGGGAGAAAAGGAAGTGGCTCGGCGAGCCTGGCAGGCGGCCATGGTCAGCGCCCGCCGCCTGGAACCCGATGCGCAGGTCAGCTACATCCCCGATCTGGAGGCGAAATTAAAGAAGATCTGAGCCGCGCTTGACGCCCGGCTGCGCAGATGTTCGACTGGGGCAGAATGAGCCAATCTGTGAGTCTGCCTCAATTTACCCTCGATAATTACGTAAACGAATTCGCCGACCGCCATCTGCTCCACGGGGTGGTGGCCAAATGGGCGCGGGAAAAGCCCGCAGCTCCGGCCGTGATCGCCGCCGAGGATGGGCGCAGCGTCAATTGGCGCGATTTCGACCGGCTGACCACGGCGTGGGCGGCAGAGTTGGCGCGCATGGGCTTCGCCAAGGGCGACTTTCTGGTCACCCTGCTCCCCATGTCGGTGGATCACGTCCTGCTGGAATATGCCTGCTTCAGGATCGGGGTGATCGTCGCCCCGCTGGATCTGCGTTTGTCTGCGGTCGAGGTGCTGCGCGCGCTGGAGATTCTGCGCCCGCGCGGTTTTGTCGCGCTGGGGGTAAAAACGCCCCTGGATCTGCGTGAACTCTGGCGTGCTGTGCAGGCGGATTGCCCATGGATCGAGCATGGCATTGCCGTGGATTCGAACGAGGCGATTCCGGGGACGATTCCTTTCGCGTCCTTTGCCGAGGCGGCGAGCCGCGCTGACGTGTATTCTTCCGCTTTGGACGGCGTAACCGTGAGCGAGAACGACGGCGCGCTGGTCATCTTCACCACCGGCTCGACCGGTTCGCCCAAGCCCGCCCTGCTCTCCCACCGCAACATCACGGTGCAGAACATGTGCCTCTACGGCGCTTTCTTTGGCGGCGAGCGCGGGGCGCGCATTCTGGTCAATCTGCCGCCATCGCACGTCGGCAGCCAGACGGAGATGCTGATGAGCATTCTCTTTGGCGGCGGGACGGCGGTTTTGCTGGAGTTCTTCGACGCCGGGCGCTCGCTGCGCGCCATCGCCCAGCACCAGGTCGAGATCCTGGGCCAGATTCCCGCCATGTTCAATCTGGAGTGGATGCTGAAGGACTTCGAGCGCCACGATCTCTCCAGCCTGCGCTTCGCGGCCTATGGGGGCAATGCCGTCTCCCGGCCGTTTGTCGACAAGCTGGCCGCTATGGCGCCGCTGATCGGCACCGGGCTTGGGCTGACCGAAACCGCGGGTTTTTGCACCTATGTGCAAGTGGCTGCAGATGACCAGGAAAAAATCCTGGCCAGCCTGGGCCAGGATATGCCCATCTATCCCTGTACGATCCGCCAGCCCATGCGCGCCGATGGACTTGCCGGCGAAGAACTGCCCGCGGGCGAGATCGGCCACGTCTGCTTTCGCGGGCCGCAGACCTTTCTGGGCTACGTCAACGATCCCGAAGCCACCGCCAAGACCGTCTCGTGCGATGGTTTTCTCTATACCGGAGATCTGGGCAGCAAAGACCAAGCGGGCTTGCATCTGACCGGGCGGGAGAAGTGGGTGATCAAGTCCTTCGGCTACCAGATCTATCCCGGCGACGTGGAGCGGCACATCTGCTTGCTGACGGAGAAAGTGGCCAACTGCGTGGTGGTGGGCGTGGCCCACGAAGTGGTCTCGGAAGCGCCGGTGGCTCTGGTGGAGAAGAAGCCAGGAGCCGAGCTCACTCGCCAGGAACTGGATCGCCATGCGCGCACTTTGCCGTCCTACATGCGTCCGCGCCACTGGATCGTTCTGGAAGCCGGGCAGATGCCGCTGAACCGGGTGGTCAAGCCCGACTACCTGCGCGCCCAGCAGATGGCCCGCCAGGAGATCTCTGCAATGCGCGCCCGCGGCCTGTGGGACAGGGTGCACGTCCTGGGCGATGTATAAGATAGGTTCGCCCTCTTGCTCCCGCGGGGGAGAGGTTATGCGGCGTCTATCATCTCGAGGCGTAGGCGCTTGCCCACGGCGCGGGCGGCGCGGGCGATGGTTGCCAGGTGCACGGCGCTATTTCCCGGGTCGAGCAGGCGGTCCAATTGCGAGCGGCTGGTGCCCATGCGTTCCGCCATGGTTTTCTTGCTGATCTTGCCCGCTTTCATGGCTTCGCTGAGCTGCCAGGCAAGCACACGCTTGATGGCAACCGTCTCGACCTCGTCAAGAATGCCTTCTTCTTCCAAAAAGCTGTCGAAACTGGAACCGCTATGATCGAATGCCGTGCTCATTTCAGCCCCTTCTCAACACTACGCCGCGACGTCGAAGCGCTCGATCTTGGGCCGCTTCTTGTGTGCGGCCTGCCACATGTCGTAACCGGCTTGCATCTCATACCAGAAACTGGCGTGGGTGCCCAGTGCGTCGGAGAGGCGCAGCGACATATCCGCTGAAATGCCTGCCGCGCCGTTGAGAATGCGCGAGAGCGTGGTGCGCGAGACGTGCAGGCGCTTGGCGGCGGTGGTCACGTCCAGTACTCCGAGGTACTCGCGGAGCACCTTGCCGGGGTGAGGCGGATTGAACATTTGCGTCATCGAGTTAACTCCCATGGTAGTCCAGGTAATCGACCAGAATCACGTCTTCGCCTTCGAATCGGAACGTGAGCCGCCAATTGCCGTTGACTCGGATCGACCAGTGGTCCTGCAGGTCGCCGGCCAAGCGATGGATACGCCATCCCGGTGTATTCAGGTCGGAGGGCGATCTCGCCGTATCCAGTGCGTAAAGCTGGGTGGAGAGCTTGGCGGCATGGGCCGGTTGAATCCCGGCCTTGCTTCCGGTCTTGAAGAACTTCTCAATTCCGGCATGGCGAAAGCTCTTGACCATGCGTTAAGCGTAGCGCCTCACGCACATCCGGTCAAGACTCTTGAATCTCGCAACTCCAAAGCCTCCCCACGAAAAATCCCCAGGTCCGAAGACCTGGGGATTTTTTACTGACCACTGTTCACTGAAAACTGACCACTGTCTTCACAGCAGCGTCGGTTCGTCGTCCTTCAGTTCCTCGGGAGGGATGATGACGGCGGCGGCTACCTTGTCTTCGCTGTCGAGGTTGAGCAGGCGGACGCCCTGGGTGGCGCGGCCGGCGGCGCGGATGGTCTTGGTGTCGATGCGGATGATCTTGCCGAACTGGCTGATGACCATCAACTCCGAAGTATCGTCGACCAACTGGATGCAGTTGACGCGCCCGATGCGCGGGGTGACGGCCATGTTTTTGACGCCCTTGCCGCCGCGGGTTTGCAGGCGGTAGGCGTCCACATCGGTGCGCTTGCCGAAGCCGTTTTCGGTGATGGCCAGGATGCGGTAAGCGCCGGGTTCGTGCTCCTTGGGAGTGATGGCGACGCCGACCACATAGTCGTTCTTGGCCAGTTCGATGCCGCGCACGCCGTAGGCCGGGCGGCCCATGGAGCGCACGTTGGCCTCGTCGAAGCGGATGGCCATGCCCAGGTGGGTGGCCAGGAAGACGATCTCCGAGCCGTCGGTGAGGCGGGCGGCCACCAGTTCGTCTTCCTTGTCGATGCCGATGGCGATGATGCCGCGGGCCATCACATTGGAGAAGTCCTTGAGCGGAGTCTTCTTCACCGTGCCCTTCTGGGTGGTGAAGAAGATGAACTTTCCTTCCTCTTCCAAATCGCGCACCGGCAGGATGGCGCGCACGTTCTCTCCGGCTTGCAGGTTGAGCAGGCTCTGCATGGACTTGCCCTTGCCGGCGGCGCCCACATCGGGCACCTCGTAGACCTTGATCCAGTAAACGCGGCCGGTGTTGGTGAAGCAGAGCAGGTAGGCGTGCGTCGAGTCCACGATCAACTGCGAGACGAAGTCTTCTTCGCGCGTCTTCATCCCCATGCGGCCCTGGCCGCCACGGCGCTGCTGGCGATAGATGCTGATGGGAGTGCGCTTCAGGTAGCCCTGGTGGCTGACGGTGACGGCGACCTGCTCGTCGGCGATGAGGTCTTCGAGCTGCAACTCGGCGCTCTCGTCGACGATCTGGGTGCGGCGGGTGTCGCCGTAACGGTCGCGCACCTCTTCCAGTTCCTTGACGATGACGGAACGCAGCTTGGTCTCGGAGGCCAGGATGGATTCGTACTCCGCGATCTTCTCGCGGATCTCGTGCAACTCCTTCAGGATCTCGTCGACGGAGAGCTGGGTGAGGCGATAGAGCTGCAACTCGAGGATGGCGTCGACCTGACGCAGGGTAAGGCCCTTTTCCTCGTGGGGCAGGCGCTCGCGGTCCAGGGTGATGACGATCTCGCTGCCCTTGCCCCAGGCGTAGAGGTTCTCGCGGGCTTCGGCACGGGAGCCGGAGGCGCGGATGATGCGGATGACGGTGTCCAGATTGTCGAGGGCAATCTGGTAACCCTCGAGAATGTGCTCGCGCTCGCGGGCCTTGCGCAGCAGATAGACGGTGCGGCGCTGCACCACGTCGATGCGGTGATCGATGAAGCACTGAATGGCCTGATCCAGACCCAGTTCCCGCGGTTGGCCGTTGACCACCGCCAGGAAGATCATGGAGAAGCTCTCCTGCATCTGCGTGTTCTTGTAAAGCTGGTTGAGCACGATCTCCGGCTGTGCGCCGCGCTTCAACTCGATGACGATACGCATGCCGTCGCGATCCGAGTGGTCGTTCACATCGGAGATGTCGTCGATGATCTTGTCGTTGACAAGCTCGGCGATGCGCTCGATGAGCTTGGACTTGTTCACCTGATAGGGAATCTCGGTGACGATCAGCGCCTGCTTTTCCTTGGTCAGGTTCTCGATGGCCACCTTGGCGCGCATCATGAAGCGGCCGCGGCCGGTGCGGTAGGCGTTGGGAATGCCCGACTTTCCATACAAAAAGCCGCCGGTGGGGAAGTCCGGGCCCTGCACGTGGCGCAACACCAGGCTCAAGGCCAATTCCCGGTCCTGCATGGTCTCGGGATTCTGCACCATCTCGATGGCGGCGTTGAGCACCTCGGTGAGGTTGTGCGGGGGGATATTGGTGGCCATGCCCACGGCGATGCCACTGGAGCCGTTGACGATGAGGTTGGGAATGCGGGTGGGCAGCACCGTCGGCTCGAGGGTGGTCTCGTCATAGTTGGGCGTGAAGTCCACCGTCTCCATGTCGATGTCGGCCAGCAACTCGCCGGCAATGCGCATCATGCGGCACTCGGTGTAGCGCATGGCGGCGGGCGGGTCGCCATCGACGGAGCCGAAGTTGCCCTGGCCGTCGATGAGCGGATAGCGCAGCGAGAAGGGCTGGGCCATGCGCACCATGGTGTCGTAGATGGCCGAGTCGCCGTGGGGGTGATAGACACCCATGGCCTGGCCGACCACCTTGGCGCACTTCGTGTAGCGCTTGTTGTGCTCCAGGCCCATCTCGCTGAGGGTATAGAGAATGCGCCGGTGCACGGGCTTGAGGCCGTCACGCGCATCGGGGAGGGCGCGGCCCACAATCACCGACATGGAGTAGGCCAGATAGGAGCGGCGCATCTCCTCTTCGATGTTGATGGAAATGAGGTTGGTTCCGCTGGGAGGCGGAGTGCCGCTTTCGAGAGGGAGCTCAGGGTTCAGATCGTCTGCCATAAGGTTTTTCTGCCCGCCGGAAGGCGCCAAAATCGATCAGATAGATTTCCGGAAGAAGCGGGGCCGGGCTCCGCGGGCTACACTCTCATTTTACCCCTTGGCGGGGCTAATCGGCAAGCCGGACGGCAGTAAATAAGTCCTTATTTTTGCGCGCTTTATCGAGAATTTTTGAGATCTTTTCGGGGGTCTGGGCAGATCACGCGGCGCGGCGCGCATCAGGTTTGGATTTAGCCGCGTTTTTTCCTCTCTTCTTGGCCGTTTTCTCGTTGACGGCCTTGTTCGCATTCTCGCCCAGTCCGGTTAGAAAAACGGGTTCGCGGTCCGGAAACTCGACTTTGAGTGTCAGCTTTCCG
>Ga0326728_10020541_pt1 | contig 12577 bp, 10 predicted proteins | sample MB3enrmetagenome_FD_207602 | JGI IMG/M metagenome (GOLD analysis project Ga0326728, IMG submission 207602) | Lab enriched peat soil microbial communities from McLean, Ithaca, NY, United States - MB31MN | ecosystem: Environmental > Terrestrial > Soil > Wetlands > Peat | place: USA: New York...
GCGGGATTTGGAAAACGCGGGCCTTGGCATTCAACGACTTGCGTCGCGCCACAGCCGAAAAAAAGTCAAAACCGCCCTCCAACCATGAAATTTCGGTTAACCCTGTACTGACTTCAGTTTTCGATCAAAACAGGTCTGCTCGCAATCTTCGAAATCGTAGAAATGCATCAAGGTCGCCGGAGGGAATAGGGTCCTCAAATTAAAGCGTCATTGCTTGCTTGCAACACTCAAAATTCGGTGACTCCCCTCGAATTCTGGCACCAGAGAATCTGGGAATCAATCTCATAAATTATTCATTTGCAACTGCTTACAAATAATCATAAGATGCAGGATGATGCGACCATAACCTGACCGCGTTGTGCCCGCCCGCCTCCGTGCAGGTATTCCTCACGCTCCACTTTGCTCCCGGCCAGTCGGCCCAGGTGGATTGGGGCAGCGCCGGCGTTCTTCCAGTGGGCCACACGCGACGCCAGCTTTCGTTTTTCGTCATGGTCCTCTTTTCCAACTGAATTTCTGAATCGCTCAATCCGAGCAACCGGGCTCCATACCTCAAAGTGGTGCCTTCGGCCACCACCGCCCATACTCTTTTTCCCCGGCGCGATTGCTTTCCATAAAACGTTTCTCAATCCAGGTTCCGTGCTGCCCGCGTGGATGGATCGTCCTGCTGATTGTCGAACACATCGGCCAACGCGGTTGAGTCGCCAGCCTCGTCAAATCCCAGCGGTTCAACGACGGAAACGGCCCGTGACCGTCCGGCCAGTTGCGTTCCCGGCTGCATCACATCGGTGGTGGACGTGTGTGTGCTCCGCCGGCCAGAGCGCCTCAATTTGACGGCAAAAGAGGCTACGGTGCTCGCGGCGGCCTTTTTCCCGGCTGCCTCTGCCCTGGGCAACAAGGCTGCGGTATGGGCGATGGTGTCTTGAATCAGTTCTGAGGCGTCTGAATTGCAAGATCGTGTTCGGGGTGAAGCTTTCGAGATTCCTGTCCGCCGCTTGCTTTTTGTCCGGCGTGCCGGTACTCTTGAAGTGACGCTGGCCGTCCGGCGTGGTGAAAGCGCAAAACCAGCTTGGCTTTCCGGGTTGTTTGTGAATGCTTGCCATATTGTTTGGCACGCGGTGGCATAACAATCAAGGGTGTCAAGCCTGTTCAAAGCTGTCGTTTTCTCCTCGGAAACATGTAAAACGGGGGCTTGGAAACGATTACAGATTCAAGTCCTGTCGTGGGTGCCAAGTCAACCACGAGAATGGGAGCGGCGGCGCCAAGAAAGAAAGAGACTTTGATGGCCTCAACAATCAGACCGGCCACGGCGGCGGATGCCGCGCCCTGGCTGGAACTAGCCAAGACTGCCCTGGGCGAGCAGTACCCCGCCAAAGACCTGTTCGATTTAAATTGGATCACCCGCGAGCTTTCCCCGGGAGCGCTCAACGAAACCTGGGTCGCTGAGGAGAACGGCTCTTTGCGCGCCAGCGTCAGCTTCCTCGGCACCGAGGAAGTGAAGACCAACCCGATTGCCAATTTGGGCCGGATGCTTTTCCGCCCCGACAGCTTGGCCGACGGCTCGGCCAAGGCCCTCCTGCAAGCCGTCAATGAACTGGCCGAGCAGCGCGGGGAAACGGTCGTCACCCGCGTGTCCCCCCTGGACAACGGGCACCAGGTTCTTTTCGAAAATCTCGGTTACACTTGCGTCGGCTACCAGCCGATCAAACATCTGTTGCAGAAGCGGACCGGCATGCTTTTTTACGTGCGCGGCGCCAAGGCCGTGCTCGTCACCCGGCTGCCGCTCTCCGAATCGCTGCCCCAGGTGGCCGAACTGGCCGTCGCCACCCTGGAAAACTTCCGCATCGTCAACCCCATCGTCGTGCGCGACGGCGCCAGCGGCTATGCCTTGCAGAGCGACCTGAAAATAGCGGGTGCCGCGCCCGAAGATTACCAGGCATGGCGAACCCAGGTCCTGGCCTCCAATCCTGCCCACGAACTTTCCGGTCGCTTCAACATGGGTTCCGGCCACATGCGCATCCCGCCCAAACAGCCGATGCGCGCTTTTCTGGGCCAGAAGGACGGGAAGACCGTGGCCGGGCTGGCCTACTATTTTGACGAGATGGACCGCTGCGCGCGGCTGTCCGAAGCCTTCTCGCGCGATGACGTTTCCATGGGGGCGCTCTTTGCCCACGCCCTCAAGGCCGCGCAGGAGAAGCTTGGGGCCGTCTATGTGGAGGCCGACATCCTGGCCAGCGCGCCCCGCCTGCTCAAGTGCGCCGAGCAATTGGGCTTCGTGCCGGTGGCTTACCTGCCCGCCTTCTATTGCCGCGCCGGCAGTTATACGGACGTGGTCAAATTGGTGAAGCTGAATCTGCCTTATTCCCTGGACACGGCCGAGTTCACCGCGCACGCCAAGTCGGTGGTGCGGATCATTGACCGCAACTTCGAGGACCAGAAACTGGGTCTGGCCATCATCAATCTGCTCCGGCACCTCTCCATGTTTGGGGGGCTGGGCGACGGCGAACTGCGAAAAATCGCGCGGCTTTTCGTGCAAAAACTTTACCGGCCCGGCGAATTCGTCTTCGCCAAGGGCGATTCCGGCGGCGAGGCTTACATCGTCCTGCGCGGAAAAATCAACATCCAGCTCGAACGCGACGCCGCGCCGGTGGCCCAACTGACGGACGGGAAAATCTTTGGCGAGCTGGCCTTTTTGGACGGTTCGCCGCGCAACGCCTTTGCCGCGGCGGCCCAGCCCAGCATCCTCCTGGTCGTGCAGCGCTCCGCCTTTTCCGATCTGGTCCGGCGCGAGCCGAATCTGGGCATGGTCGTCATGCGCAACATTGCCATGGATTTGGCGGCCAAGCTGCGCCACGCCGACAGCACCCTCTCCGCCGCGCCCAAAGCGGCAGCGTGAGAAAGCGACGATGGAAGACGGCCAATTGCGGATTGCGGATTGCGGAATTTCTGGATAGAATAGCTATATAAAGGAAATCATTATGAAAAACTTCAGATCTTTGCTCGGACTAATAACCTTGGCTCTTGCGTTTGCCGTGTCCGGCCATAAAGCCGCGGCGCAAGCCGGTTTTGGCGGACCAGGAGGAGGTGGCGCTGGCGGCGGCGGTTTTCGCGCCCTCATGGGCAATCCCGCGCAGAGGGCGCAGATGCAGGTGGACGCGTTGCGGGATTCCCTGGTGGTGACCAACGATGCCGAATGGAATGTCATCTCGCCGCGCCTGCTCAAAGTCGTCCAGCTTAAATCGGAGAATTCCATGGCCGAGATAGCCAAGATGGCGGCTCCGTTGATGGCGATGATGGGCGGGGGCATGGGGGCGGGCGGCGCGAATCTTTTCGGCGTCCAGCCTGACCGGACCGCCGACGCTCTGCAACAGGCTTTGGACAACAACGGCACCCTGGAGCAGGTCAAAGCCGCGCTGGCCAGATTTCGCGAGGCGAAAAAACAAAAACAAGCCGAACTGGCCAAGGCCCAGGACGCCCTCAAGGAAGTCCTCACCATCCGTCAGGAAGCCGCCCTGGTCGCGTCCGGCTATTTGGAATAATCCGGCCCGGGGAACGCCACCGCAGACAGGAAAGCACAATTTCCTTTTGCAGCCCGGCTTTTCGGGGCATGTTAGGAACATGGGACAACGCCGTGAGGCGCGTGAACGCGCCGTGCAATTTCTTTTTCAGCACGACCTCAATCCATACGACAAGCTGGACGAGGCGCTGGACCAGTTTTGGGATTCCCAGCGCGCCCCGGCCATCGCCGAGGAAAAAGCCTCCGCCACCTGGGGCCTGAAAACCGAACTCCCGCCCCCCACCGCCGCGGAACTGGCCACCCGCCAGTTTGCCGACCGCCTCATCCGCGGCGTGGTGGAACATCGCGCCGAACTGGACCGCCGCATCATGCAATTCGCCCAGAACTGGGACCTCAAACGCATGGCCGTGGTGGACCGCAACGTCCTCCGCCTGGCCATTTATGAAATGGTCTTCCGCGAAGATATCCCGCCCGTCGTCAGCATCAACGAGGCGGTGGACATCGCCAAGAAATTTTCCACCGAGGACAGCGGCAAATTTGTCAACGGCATCCTGGACAAAGTCAAGGGCGAACTCATGCGCCCGGCCCGCATTGTCAAATGAACGATTCCCCTCCAGAAATTCGCCCGCCCGCGCCGGCCGCCGCCCCCCGCGCCCCGGCCGCCGCGGGGGCGCGGGCGGCCCGGGCTTTCGCCGATCTCCACCTGCACAGCCTTTTTTCCGACGGCACCTTCACGCCCGAAGAATTGGCCGGGCACGGCGCGCGTTGCGGCTTGGCGGCCATGGCCCTGACCGATCACGATACCGTGGAAGGCTGCCCGCGCATGGCTGTGGCTTGCGGAAGACTGGGCATCGAATTCCTGCCCGGCGCCGAACTGACCGCCGAACTCGATGGCTCCGAATTGCACATTTTGGGCTATTTCCTCGACCAGAAAAATCCCAAATTGCAAACCGACTTGAAGAAATTCCAGGCCGTGCGGCAAAACCGCATTCATGAAATCGTCGCGCGCCTCAACCGGCAGCACATTCCCCTGCGCGCTGAGACTGTCTTTGCCCTAGCCAATTGCCACTCTCCGGGCCGTCCCCATGTGGGACGGGCGCTGGTCCAGGAGGGTTTCTGCGCCAGCCTGGACGAAGCGTTTGACCGTTTCCTCAAAAAGAACCGCCCGGCCTACGTGCCCAAATTCAAAATTTCCGCCTTGGAGGCCATCGCCCTGGTCCACCAGGCCGGCGGCCTGGCCTCGATGGCCCATCCCGGCCTCAACCGCAGCGACGAAGCCATCCCCGCGCTCGCCGCTTCGGGCCTGGATGGCCTGGAATGTTTCCATTCCAAACACACCCCGGCCATGACCGAGTACTACTTGGAGATGGCCGCCCGCCATCATTTGCTGGTCACCGGCGGCTCCGATTGCCACGGCTACAGCAAAGGCAAGCCCCTCATCGGCGGGGTCAAGCTGCCCGTCGTCCATTACGACCGGCTCCAAGGGCACTATCGGGCCAAAGTCCTGAGAATGGTGAATGGTGAATAATGGTGAATGTTGAATGGTGAATAGTGAATAGTGAAATATATCCTGCTTTCTTCATTCAAAATTCAAAATTCACAATTCCAATTTAGACATGGGTTTGTTTCAAAAATTCAAAGAGGGCCTCCGCAAGACGCACAGCAAACTGGCCCACGAAATCAAGCGCATCATCACCGCGTCTCCCAAGCTCGGCGCCGCCACGCTCGATGAGTTGGAAGCCAGCCTGATTGCCGCGGACCTCGGCCAGGCCACCACCACCAAAATCATCAACGCCGTCAAACACGCCTACGAAACCCAGGGCCGCGCCGGGCTGGATGTTCTGGCCATCGCCCGCGCCGAGATCGAAAAAAGTCTTTCCACCGCCCGCGCCCCGCTCCACTGCCAGGCCGGCGGCCTGACCGTCGTTTCCATCGTCGGCGTCAACGGCACCGGCAAGACCACCGCCGCCGCCAAACTGGCATACGCCGTGCAGGCGGAGGGGCGCGCCGCCCTGCTGGCCGCCTGCGACACCTTCCGCGCCGCCGCCGTCGAGCAACTCAAACTCTGGGGCGCCCGCCTGCGCGTCCCGGTCATCGCCGGCGCGTCCGGGGCCGACCCAGCCTCCGTGGCCCACGACGCCGTGGCAGCCGCGCTGGCCCGCCGCGCCGATTACCTTTTTATTGACACCGCCGGCCGTCTTCACACCAAGCACAACCTCATGCAGGAACTGCAAAAAGTTCACCGCGTCATTGCCAAACAGCTTCCCGGCGCGCCGCACGAGACCCTGCTGGTGCTGGACGCGACCACCGGCATGAACGCCCTCAACCAGGCGCGCGAATTTCACAAAGCCGTTCCCCTCACCGGCCTCATCATCACCAAGCTCGACGGCACGAGCAAAGGCGGCATGGTGGTGGCCATTCAGAAGGAACTGGCCCTGCCCGTCAAATTCATCGGCCTGGGAGAAAAGCCCGAAGACCTGCAAGCCTTTGACCCCGCCCAATTCGCCCAGGCGCTGTTTGAGGAGGCATAACTCAGAAACGTAAGCGTACACGGCTGAATAGGAATTGATACTGATAGGTTACCAGCACACACGCTGTATGGCATCCAGCGCCCTGTTGTCCTTCATTTTCCTTCGTCCTTCCAGAACTGCCGCGCCATGCCAGTTTGAAGTTTTCCGTGAAGACGCAAGGCGGCTTCGGCTTTTTTGAGCTTCTGGTGGATCGCGCCGCCGAGGATCAACTTCTGCTCGGCAGGACTCAACGTCTGCGGCGAGAAGTGAGCGCCGCATTCGGCCAGGTCGGCGAAGTTCGTTTCGTTTGTGCCGGTGGTTAGGAACTTGTCGGCGTCCTGGGAGGCCAGCCAAACAGGGAAGCCCCATGACCGACCTTGACGGGCAAGTTGGCTGAGCAGGCCCGCCTTGTTCTCTTTCGGCAAAAGCAGGTGAGCCTCGTCCACAAATAGGACCATTCTTAGCGGTTGAACATTGTTCTTCACCGGAAGTTGCTGGCCCAATTTCTTAATGAGGTAATTCAAGATAAGGGCGACGGCCAAAGCTTTTGTTTCGCTGTCTGTGCTGAAATCCTTGAAGTCAATCACCATCGAGCAATTCAACCACTCCTCTAGGGACACAGCCTTCTGCGTGCTGGCAAACAGCTTGAATCTCACAATCTTCTGGATTACGGCTAGGTCAACTCCTGTCGCGCCGGAATTTTCCAATTCCAATGCCAACGATGGAAAATCCGGGTTGGCGAGCCTTTGGTAGCATTCGGTTATGTTGCCCTCCTGCTTCGCGCCTAATTGGGGAGCGAAGCACCGGATTAAATTTGCGATCTCATAAGCTACCTGCGCGTTCTGAGTGGGGTTCTCGTGGCGATATAACGGGTTTATCGGCAATTCGTGCTGGATGAGCCGAATATAACGCGCGTTCGTTTGCTCCAAAAATAGTGTGCGGTTCTTGCGCTGCTGCGGATTGTTTGGGTCGTCCTGCAATTCACCCTTCAAATCAAAGAACACAAAGCGCACGCCGAAATTTGCAAGTTGGGCCAACAAATCTAAGGCCAGTTGGCTCTTACCAGTGCCAGGCTGACCGGAAATCACGAGCAAGCCATTATTTGTGCCGGGGCCATTCACTGACCATTGATCCGCCTCGGTCAAGACCTTGAGCTTGACTTCTGTTTCAACGACGGGCATCGGCATTGCCGTTGTTTTTGAAACTCCCAGTACACCGGAACCGCCGCCGGTTAGCTTCAGCAAGGCCGAAACAAAACGCGCTTGGTCCTTCCCGGACTCGTCCCACACTTGGCGCAATCTGTGGCAACCATACTCGAAATGCCGGCGGAATTCTTGGCGGTACCCAGATTCGTCCAGCGAGTCTCCAGCGCGCTGATTTAGCGCGGCGCGAACTATCTCTCGAAGATCGTCGCCAACAACTTGTTCGTCATTTAATGTTACGCCCTTGGAATCCTTGGGCTTAAATTCCGCAGGAACACTCTCGCCAAGGGCTAAGAAAAGGGCAGCGCGTCCGAGAATTGCCTGATTTCGCGCCCCGACACGGGCAAACACATTCTCAATGAACTCGTGGGCCTCAGTGCTGGTCTCGAATTTCATAAGCTTTTGGTGGCCTAAAGGTCGTGTCCAAAGTAGTCGCAACTGATGCGAACTTCATAGTCTGTGCTCTCCGGCCGACCATGCGGATGTAGCGTGTATGCGCGAGCGAATCGGTCCCTAACCCGCTCAAAAAGTGGTCCTTCAGGGTCAATCTCAGCATTCGTGCTTAGAATAATGGATTGGTGGCCGCTGAGGTATAATTGGTCGAGTACGTTGGCCCGGACTTCCTTGTCAAGGCGTGCCAAAGGTGTGTCCACGACAAGGGGTGGTACAAGTTTCGCCAATCGCCGTAAAGCTTCGTAGAAGGCGAGCATCCGGACCTGGCGCTGTCCAGCGGAAGTGTTCGTTTCTTCCCATGTCACCTTTTTCCCAGCGCGATGAACCAGCCAGCACTGCCAATGGCTGTCAAAATCCATGCCGTCGAACTCGCGTTCTCGTTCCGTAATTTCAACCCACAGTTTGCCAACCTGCTCGGAAATTTGGCGACGCATTTGAATTGCTGCGCGGCTACGAATCTCCCCAGCGGCTTCGCGATAACGCATGGCCATTTCGGCCAAGCTTTCCCCCTTCTCGGCGCGTTCGGCAATCTCGCGCTGGACGGTTTCCTGACGCTTTAAATCTGTAAGCTCCACATCGAGCCGTGCTATTTCCGCGTCATTTTCTTTAAGGCGCTTTGCGAGTTGTTCCCGTCGTGCGAGCAGGCCACCGCGCCTTTCGTGGAGTTCAACACCCCGCTTGTAAGCCGCGGTGTTCTGCTGCATCTGCTTCAACTTTTGGTCGAGCTCGCGCAACTCGACATCCATTCTCTCGATGCTGCCGCACATTTCCGCCATGTCGCGGAGTTCGCTCGGATTCGATGCGAGACGGTTTCTCACCTGGATGCTCGTATCGTTTCGCTCCGTCAAAAATATCCTATCAGGCATTCCTTGCGGAGGAGGATGAAACAGACGACCGAGGGCATCCTCCAACCGCTTCATATAAAAGGACTCAAAGTCCGGCTGCAATTGAAATTCTTTCGGCACGCCGCCAAAAACATCCTGCTTGACCTGTGGAATCTTTGGCTCGACAGTGGATTTGGCACCTTCCCATTCACGCCGTCGTTCTTCGTTCAGCAGCAAATCATGTAGCACCTTTCGGTAGGCCCCGAGCAATGATACCGGCAGGGCCAATTCCCAAGCGGCCGTAAGTCTGGATTCGAGCTTGGTCTTCGTATCTGCAATCTCAGAGCGGCGTTCCTGCGATCTTTGCATGTCCTCCGGGTCAACTGCCCCAAGAGTTTTTAGGTCATCCTCAACTTCCAACAACTCAACCTCAAGCTCACGTAATTCACGTTCATGCGACTCATGCTCCTTCCTTCGTGCCTTCAGGAGGCCTTCAGCGGTGATAACCTCGCCATTTAACTCAGCAAGCAGCGAATCAGGGTCAGGCCCGGCCGTGGAATTGAATACCCGTGGAATCTTTGAATTAATCAATTGGCGGAGATCGTTTTCAAGTTCGGAATACGTCCAGAGGCCGAGAATTCGACTGACGCCTTCGACAATGTCCTGCTGGCCGAGATTGATACTCTGACTTCGCTCCGCATCAAAAAAGAAGAACCGCGCAAGGTGGCGTGGCAAGAACGCATCTCGCAGCTTATGGATGGCCTGTTCATCTTCGATGCGGCCCGGCGTGTCTGACCGCGTGGCGTAATGTTCCCAGACTGGCGAAGAATTTGGGCGGAACCTGACCTCCCGTAGCAATTCGATCTTGCGGCTGCCGACTTTTTCATCACGAAGACTGACGACGGCTTTGACGCGCAGTGTGTCTTGACCTTCGGCCAGCGCACGGCGATTCAGTGATTTCTCGAAGGCAAATCGCGTGGCATCAGAGCCGGTTTCCAGCTTCTTCAAGTCGCCCACACCGGCCTCACCAACGACAGCCAAATAAAGCGCACGAAGCAAGTGGGTCTTGCCGGCGCCATTTTTTCCGCCAATGAGAATGCCGCACTTACCTTCCAAGCTGCGGAAGTCAAGCGTGTGCTCGCCGTAGAATGGGCCAAAATTCTCCAGCGTCAATGAGTCAATATAGACCTCGGCCATGATTAACCCCTTTTCGCGATCGTCTGTGCTTCTAAATCGTCTTTCAGGATGTTGAGCAAATCATCCGGCAGGCCGTGGGCGCGCTGGCTTTCGCTGTACTCCTCAACTTTTGCGATCATACGCCGCAAGGTATTGGCATTGATGTTTTTCTCCCGGGCAACGTCTTCTTCCAATTCGCGGAGCCGGTTCAGTTCCTTCAGGTTGGCGCTCATAAAAACACCTTGCTGTTTGTTCATTATCCGGGCGACACCGCGCCCATCGTCAGGGTCGCGTGCCGCTTTCCACATTTGTTGGATTAAAAGCAGCTCTTCCGGGATGATGATAGGGAGGTTGGTCTCTTCCTGCAAGGCAATAAGACGCCTGAGAAGCTCACGGCGGGCTTCGATGCTCAAGGGTCCGGGGCCTTCGTCGCCATTCTTCCGCCGGTTGTCGCGTTTCCCGTTGGCTGGGTCACGAAAAAATTGGAGAGTTTCGCGAAACTCAATCAGCCTTTCCATGCGCTCGTCGCCGGCTGCGAGAAGCCCCTCACTGGCTTTGTCGCGGTCAACGACCGTGCATGTCCAGCAGCCAAAACGGGAGTGACCGCAACTCGGTGTGCTCGTGTCAATCTGGATGGGGCATTCACCGTTGGACGCGCTGGCATAGAGCTTGTAAAGGTCCCGATTGTCGCCGCCCCACGGGTTGGGCTTCTGGAAAAGATACGCCCAGACTTCCTCGGTTTCGAGGTGCTCGATGGGGTTGGACACCCAGACACGCGGCAGGTCGGGATGGCGGCTCAAGCCATTGCGTGAATCGCGGTTCGCCATTGTCTGAGCACGAGTCGAGCTTTCGGCACGGCGCGCCCCCAAGTGCAGGATGGCTTCGCTCCAATGGCCCAAACGTTGCTGGACAAAAGTTGTAACAGGGTCAATCTTAAGCCTTTGCGTACACCAACGGAAAGTGCGGTTTGGTGGCGGATACCCGCGCCCGATAATATTGACCCAAAATGATTGCTCGGGCGGAGGGCGGAGCAAATGCACCTCGATCTTGAGGTTGTTCTCATAAGAGAACTTGCGGATGCGGGCGAGGGTCGCTTCCACTGCCTCCACGATGGCGGGTATTTCCACGCGCGTATCAGTACAAACAAAATGGACCTCTTTGCTCCTTTTCCCTTGTGGAACCGAAAGCACCGCATCCACGATGAGAGCCGCAACGAGGGTGCTGTCTTTGCCGCCGCTGAACCCGACAAGCCAGGGGCGCGTGTCGGCCAGATAAAGCTCCGTGAGATGATCTTTAATCGTGTTAAATGAAGTCACCGGCATCGCGTCCCCTGTTCTGCATTAGCGTGACGTCTTAGGCAAGCTTTTTCCAAAAAATAGCGCTACACCTTCGACAAGGAACCGAAACTGATTTGAGGAATAAAACCTCTCATTAGTAACCCGGCGGCGCGGCGGGGACAATCCGATAGAACCGGCTCGGGTCGGTGCCCCCGTTCGGATCAACGAACTGGGCGGAGCCTTTGAGCACTGTGTTGGTGCAAACGGGCAGCCAATCCACCAAATCGGCGGATATTTGCAGGGAGAAACTCATGCCGTTGGGCGCCGGAAGCGACACCTGGATGGAGTTGTCGGACAGATTTTGAATGGTTGGCGGCACTATCGGCAGGAGGTTCTCCTCCAAAATGATCGCGCCCGCGCTCCCCGGTGAACCGATGGTATAAGGCGGCGGCATATTGGTTGGCACGGTCAGCGCCAGCACCACAGTGTCGTAAGAACGCCAGGCGGAATCACTGTCGTTGAGCGGCACAATGGCAATCAGGGCGTAGCGTTGGCCGGCCGGGATGGTGACATAATTCGAAATTGCGGCGTAATCCACCCCGTTGGAGGCGCTGCCGCCGATCGAAAAATACACTGTCAGATCGGCATTGGTCGCGCTGTCCCGCCGCACCAGGAAGGTGGCGTTGTTGGAGCCGGTGCAGTAGTTGCCAAGGGCGTTCGCCGGCCAGAACCAATTGGTCGTGGTGTTGGTCCCTTCGACTGCCACCGGGTCGGGCGCATAAATGCTCACGGAGGGTGGCAAGTTGGTGACAACGGAGATATTCACCGGAGCCGAGGTGGCCGTGTGCCCGGCGCTGTCCGTCGCCACCGCGGTCAGGGTGTAATTGCCTGCCGGAACATTGCTCCATGCCATGAAAAACGGATTGGCGGCCTTAGGGTTGGTCAGCAACACGCCTCCGGTATTGGTCACGATGCCGATGCTGGTTGCGCCAGAGAAATACTGCACCGTCTCCACGACGTTTGAGTCGGTCACCATTGCGTGAACCCCGATGGTCGCCGGGGCCAGAAATATCTCGCCATTGGTCGGATACCAAAAGGTGACGGCAAAGGGCACGGGCGGCGGATTGGTGACACTGATGTTGACCGGCGCGGACGTGACGGTGAGGCCCGCGCTGTCCGTCGCCACGGCGGTGAGGGTGTAGTTGCCCGCCAGAACATTACTCCATGCCAGGAAGAACGGGTTGCCAGTGTTGGGGTTGTTCAGCACCACCCCCTTGGTATTGGTCACGATGCCAATGCTCGTTGCGCCGGAGAAATACTGCACCGTCTCAACGACGTTCGAGTCGGTCACCATTGCGTGAACCCCGATAGTCGCCGGGGCCAGAAATGTCTGGCCGTTGGTCGGATACCAAAAACTGACGGCAAAGGGCACGGGCGGCGGATTGGTGACACTGATGTTGACCGGCGCGGACGTGGCGGTAAGGCCCGCGCTGTCCGTCGCCACCGCAGTCAGGGTGTACTTGCCCGCCGGAACATTGCTCCACGCCATGTAAAATGGATTGGCAGTGCTGGCGCCGCCAGGCGACACGCCCCCGGTATTGGTCACGATGCCAATGCTCGT
>Ga0326728_10020542_pt1 | contig 12577 bp, 7 predicted proteins | sample MB3enrmetagenome_FD_207602 | JGI IMG/M metagenome (GOLD analysis project Ga0326728, IMG submission 207602) | Lab enriched peat soil microbial communities from McLean, Ithaca, NY, United States - MB31MN | ecosystem: Environmental > Terrestrial > Soil > Wetlands > Peat | place: USA: New York...
CCGGAAGGCAAGATCAAAACCTTGGACAACAGTATACTGTTGCTGACACGACCGATTGCCAGTCTCATTCCCCATGGTACTGTCTTCATTATCGGAGCTGCCAGGGGATTTTTACGCAATTGGGCAAGTGTATACGGCTGGAAGTTGCTGGAGATCGCCGAGATGGATGATGTGGCCATACTGAACGCCATTCCTTCAGCCGAAGGGGCGATTCAGATCGCCATGGAGCAACTGCCGATCACTATCCACGGCAGCCAGTCGTTTGTGCTGGGTTTCGGAAGGTTGGGAAAGACCCTGGCGCGGATGCTGGCGGGGATCGGAGCGGCAACTACTGTAGCTGCCAGAAAGAGCGCGGACCATGCCCGGATTTATGAAATGGGTTATCGCCCTGTTCAGTTCGACGAACTTCAGGACCATATTCAGGCCGCAGAGATCATTTTCAACACGGTGCCGCAACTGGTGCTGGATGAGAAGATCTTGCGCCTGGTCAAGAGAGACGCTCTGATCATCGATCTGGGAACCTACCCCGGCGGAACAGACTTTAAGGCGGCGCAAGAGTTGGGGATCACTGCGCTGAGTGCGCCCGGATTGCCGGGAAAGGTAGCGCCAACGACCGGTGGCAAGATCCTGGCCCGGGTAATTCCCCCGCTTATTCTCCGTGAATTGACCTGACATTTGCGAGGATAAGGCAGAGGGAGGCTTTTGAAGTGCAACTGGAAGGAATACGCCTGGGATTTGTCGTTACCGGTTCTCATTGTTGTTTGAAGGAAGTGCTTGTCGAGGCAGCGAAGCTGGTCGCAGAAGGAGCGGAGGTCACACCGGTGGTTTCCTACGCGGTCAGCACCACGGACACCAGGTTTGGCAAGGCTGCCGATTGGTGCTCCAAGCTCAACGAGATTACGGACCGGGAGCCGATTAAAACCATAGATGCTGCGGAGCCGATTGGCCCTGGAAAGCTGTTCGATCTTCTGGTGGTCGCCCCTTGCACGGGAAATACACTGGCAAAATTGGCGAACGGGGTCATCGATACCCCGGCCCTGATGGCGATCAAGGCCCACTTGAGGAATCAGCGTCCAGTGGTGATTGCCATATCTACCAATGACGGTCTGGGACTGAACGCCAAGAACATCGCCACCCTGATCAATACCAAAAACATCTATCTGGTCCCTTTCGGGCAGGATAATCCTATTGCTAAGCCAAACTCACTGGTCGCCAAATTTGACAAGATTCTTGATACAATCTGCTGCGCTCTGGAAGGAAAGCAAATTCAGCCGTTGTTGATACAGGCTACTGCTAAATAATCGGTTATATTTGAGATGTGTGACTATGGTTGCGGTTAAAGAGCTCCACTGAGGTTTGAGCATCCTGCCGGCTGCCAGCACTGATAAATAATCGATCCTCAAGCAGGACACTGCATCTTTGTGTCAAATTTATATAAAGTGCTTAGCTTGGCCCGAGTGGAAAGCAAGGCGCTGGAGCGATCTGAGGTTTTCCCGATACACTAGCAAAGATGTTTCTGATATACTCAGAAAAGGTCTTTCATCAGTGCCGGGAAAGCCTTGGTTGCATTCAACTATCGCCTAGTCCCGCATCATAGGCGGCGGGTTCCAAGCAATTGTTCGGTCGGTGGAGGTTAAATCTCCTACCGACCGGCGAAGTTGAAAAATTCTATGCCGTGCCATATGTTTGCTTCCTCCGCATCCGGGCTAACGCCCGGCCTGAAAGAATGCGGAGAACAGCTCACAGGCACATGACTTTTCAAACTTCGCTTCGGTACGTTTGAAACTGATTTTCTTATAACATTCATTTAAAACACGTGCCAGGTACGCAGCAAGATCGGATATGCAGTATGAGCAGGGGAGGATATTACAAGATGGCGGCAGGATACCGGGTAGCGGTTGTCGGAGCTACAGGAGCGGTGGGACAGGAGTTCTTAACGGTCTTGAAAGAGCGCGGTTTTCCTATAGCCGAGCTGAAAGTGCTGGCGGACGAATCGTGGGATGGGAAGCAGATCGCTTTTGGCGACGAGCAGTTGACCGTGCAGACTGCAGTGCCGGAGTCCTTTCGAGGGGTAGAGATCGCCCTCTTTGCCACCAACGGCCCCGTCAGTGAGGCACTAGTTCCAGAAGCGGTAAAACGAGGTGCCGTGGCAATTGATAACAGCAGCGCCTTCCGGTTGGATCCGGAAATCCCTTTGGTTGTGCCCGAAGTCAACCCTCAGGATGTGGGCTGGCATAAGGGCATCATCGCCAACCCCAACTGTTCGACGATTCTCTTCGTAGTGCCAATCAAGCCCTTGCATGATGCCGCCCGCATCAAGAGAGCGGTGGTATCCACCTACCAGGCGGTATCGGGCGCCGGAGCGGCCGGGCTCGATGAACTGCTGACACAGACACGACAGGTGTTGGCTGGCGAATCCATTCAGCCCGGAGTGTTTCCCTACCAGATCGCCTTCAACCTGATCCCGCACATCGACGTCTTTGACGAAAACGGTTATTCCCGGGAGGAAATGAAGATGGTCCTGGAGACAAGAAAGATCCTGCATGACCAGAACCTGAAGATCTCTGCCACGACAGTGCGGGTGCCGGTGTTCAGGAGCCATTCGGAGTCTGTGAATATCGAAACTGAACGCAAGCTGACACCGGGCGCTGCCAGAGCGATTCTGGCCGGAGCGCCCGGAGTAGTGGTCGAAGATGATCCCAGGGGATTGAAATACCCGATGCCTCTGTTCAGCTCAAACCATGACGAGGTATTTGTGGGGCGAATTCGGGATGATCTATCTTGCGAGCAGGGATTGAACTTTTGGCTTTGTGGCGACCAACTACGCAAGGGGGCTGCAACCAATGCGGTGCAGATTGCCGAGCTGCTGGTAAACGATCGCCCGGCCCGCAGGATCTAGCCCTTCAGGGGATTGGATGCAAAAAAGATAAAAAACTAGTGAGGGTGACGATATGAAAAGAGATTTTGGTCGGGTCATGACGGCAATGATTACTCCTTTTACGGAGAGCGGCGAGGTGGCCTACGACAAGGTCACAGAACTGGCGCGTCACCTGGTTAAGACCGGATCCGACAGCATCCTGGTTTCGGGAACTACTGGCGAGTCTCCGGTACTCACCAGGGATGAGAAGGAAAGGCTTTTCCTGGCTGTCTTAGAGGCGGTTGACGGCCAGGCGGCTGTGGTTGCCGGCACAGGTTCATACAACACGGCAGAAAGCATCGCCATGACTAAAATGGCGGAGAAGACCGGTGTTGACGGGATATTGCTGGTGACTCCGTACTACAACAAACCTAGCCAGGAGGGGCTGTACCAGCACTATAGAGCCATTGCCGGCACCACCTCTCTTCCGGTTATCTTATACAACGTGCCCGGTCGTACATCGGTAAACCTGCTGCCGGCTACGGTGAGCAGGCTGTCGGCGATCGAAAACATCGTTGCGGTGAAAGAGGCCAGCGGTAGTATGGATCAGGTGGCGGAGATCCGCCGCTCCACCCCGGAGGAATTTCTCATCTACAGCGGCGATGATTCCCTGACGCTGCCAATACTGGCTTTGGGTGGGCATGGCGTGATCAGCGTCGCCTCCAACGTATCCGGGTTGCTGATCAAGGAGATGATCTACTCTTTCTTTTCTGGACGGGTTGACCGGGCCAGGGAACTGCACCTGAAATTATTCCCGCTCTTCAAGGTCATGTTTATCACTACCAACCCGGTGCCGGTTAAGGCTGCCGTGAACATGATCGGTATAGAAGCAGGGATTCCCCGGTTGCCTCTGGTATCGGCCACACCCCAGGAAGAGGATGCAGTGCGTAAGGTGTTGACGGAACTCGACCTGTTGTAAAGTGTCGCTGCTTAATTTATAATGATAAAGGCATAATACCGGGTAACCTACCTTTAGGGCATTGTGGAGGTAGGTTTTCTCTTCTAACAAGTGAGGAACAAATATGAAAGAAGACACAGTAAGTATCATTCCCCTGGGTGGCCTGGGAGAGATCGGCAAGAATATAATGGCCATCAAATACAAGCAGAACATCATTGTGATTGACGCCGGGCTGATGTTTCCGGATGATGAGATGCTTGGCATCGACCTGGTGATTCCGGATATCTCCTACCTGGTTGAAAACAAGGAGATAGTTCGGGCGATCGTGCTCACTCATGGGCATGAGGATCACATCGGGGCCCTGCCTTACGTTCTCAGGGAACTCCACGTCCCGGTGTATGGCACGAAGCTTACTCTAGGCTTATTGGAAGCCAAGCTCAAGGAGAGTGACCCTGGGGAGAAAGTCAAAACCAGGTGCGTCAAGGCCGGTGACGTGGTGAATATCGGACCGTTCCAGGTGAATTTCATCCGGGTCAGCCACAGCATTGCAGACGCAGTAGCTCTTGGTATCAAGACGCCGGTGGGTACTATCCTGCACACCGGGGATTTCAAGCTGGACCAGACTCCCGCCAATAACCAGGTCATCGACTATCATAAAATTGCCGAACTGGGCAACGAGGGTGTGCTGGTCCTGATGTCTGACAGCACCAACGCTGATCGGCCTGGCTACACCCTATCAGAGCGGTTGGTCGGGGATAAGTTCGACGAAACTTTCCGGAAGGCTGAAGAGCGCATTATCATTGCCAGCTTTGCCTCCAATATCTCCAGGATTCAACAGGCGATCACCTGCGCCGGGAGATATGGCCGCAAGGTGGCTGTAGTCGGGAGGAGCATGGTCAATGTTGTCAGCATCGCCATTGACATGGGATACATCGAAATTCCACCGGGTGTGCTGGTCGATCTGGATGAGATCCAATTTGTGCCCAAGAACGAGACGGTGATCCTGACCACCGGAAGCCAGGGTGAGCCAATGTCGGCCCTTTCGAGGATGGCGGCATCGGACCATAACCGGATCGAGATCATTCCCGGTGATACCATTATCATTTCGGCCAGCCCGATCCCAGGTAACGAAAAACTGGTGCACCGCACGATCGACCAGTTGTTCCGCCAGGGTGCCGAGGTGATCTATGAGTCCTTTTCGGGCGTTCATGTTTCCGGTCATGCCAGCCAGGAGGAGCTCAAACTGATGCTGAACCTGGTCAAACCAAAGTTTTTTATCCCGGTTCACGGCGAGTACCGGCACTTGATCAGGCATGCCCAACTGGCCGAGAGCGTGGGGATCGACCCCGAAGACATCTTTGTGGCAGAGAACGGGCATGTGTTGGAGTTCAGCAGCAAGCGCGGGGTTATTGCCGGCCGGGTAACTGCAGGCAGGGTGCTGGTTGACGGCCTGGGAGTGGGAGACGTTGGGAACATCGTGCTGCGCGACCGGAAGCATCTATCCCAGGACGGGATCTTGATCATCGTGATCACCGTTAGCAAGGAAACCGGGACCGTCATCGCCGGTCCGGAGATCGTGTCGCGGGGCTTTGTCTACATGAAAGAATCCGAGGAGCTGCTGGAAGAGACCAAAGAGAAACTTCGCTCCATTCTAAAGCAATGTGAGTGCGAGCAAATCTCGGAATGGTCAGGAATCAAAGCTAACGTCCGGGAAGTGGTCGGCAAATTCTTGTATGAGCGGACCAGGAGAAGGCCGATGATCCTGCCGATCGTCATGGAAGTCTGAAAGGATGCCAGACCGGCTGGCGAAAGGAAGGCCCGGACGGTTTAAAATATCATGCTTCCCGGTATCATTGTCGCCTCCTTTTTAATATCCAGTTCTGGGTGACCAAAAGAGATTGTCCGGCCGGGCTGGAGCTCCTGTTTTAAAAAGGCGTAAGGATCAGTGCTCTTGATCTGAACGATCCGGCCGCTGTTCATTCCCGTCGGCTGAACGATCAGGGTAATCCCCTGATGTTCGATCTCCTGCAGGGACATGGTCTCGCTGGAGTCTGTCGCCCAGATCAGTTCTGGTGGCATCGGTGTATAGAGAACCAGGGTTAAAACCTCCTCACTCGCCTGGAATAATGGCTGTTGTTAGTATGGAACATTTAGCGTGAGTTATGCTGAGGCCTTCGAAAGGGCCTTTTTCATTTTCCTGTTCAAGGTAAGGAATGGCCGGTTTTTCTCAACTTATGCCGGAACGTCCTGATTAAGAATTACTCCTGGCTGGCGTTCGCCTTCCTGTCTGGTATAATCTATCCTGTTACCGTTACTTCCGGCGGAACCCGGCATGGCGGGTTGTGGCATACATGAAAAGGCACAACTATGTTGGTGATAAGATGATCGTATTGCAGGCGCAAAACATCTCAAAGTCATTTGGAGAACTGCAGGTATTGCAGAAAATCAGTCTGACGTTGAATGAAAAAGAACGGGTTGGACTGATCGGGGCAAACGGTTCGGGCAAGACCACTCTCTTGCACTGTCTGACTGGCGCCCTGGAACCGGACGAGGGGGAGATCTGCAGAGCCGCCACCTTTTCTCTAGGATGCCTTGAGCAATTGAACAGTTTACAGCCAGGAATGACCGCCTGGACGGCGATGATGGAAAATTATACAGATCTGATCCGGATGCGCCAGCGGATTCATGAACTGGAAAGAGCGATGGGCACCGGCGATCAGAATCTGGCACACAATATGGATGTTTACGGGCGCCTGAGCGGCGAGTATGAAAAGGCCGGTGGCTATGAATGTGAAACGACTGCCCGCAGGATCCTGATCGGTCTGGGTTTTTCCCAGGATGAATTTGAGAAGCCGCTAGAGCATTTTAGCGGGGGCCAGAAAACCCGGCTGAACCTTGGCCGATTGCTGGCTTTATCTCCGGATGTGTTGTTGCTGGATGAGCCCACCAACCATCTTGATATGGAGTCGGTTGAATGGCTGGAGCGCTTTATCAACACTTATCCGGGCACGGTACTGATAGTCTCTCACGATCGGATGATGTTGGACCGGGTAGTGACGCGTATTGCCGAAATCAGAAACGGTAAGCTGCAAACCTATTCCGGAAACTACAGTGAATATATTCAGAAGAGGGCGGCCGAGGATCTGGGGCAGCAGAGGGCCTATGCGAAGCAGCAGGAGCACATCCGGCAAACTGAAGCGTACATACGTCGTTTCAAGGCCGGCATCAAAGCAAAACAGGCCCGTGGGAGACAATCCCAGCTTGATCGCTTGGAACGCTTGAAAGCTCCTGACCAAAGCAAGAAGATCAATAAGCTGACGATGAGTATCGACCGGGAGAGCGGTCAAAGTGTGCTAGCCATGAAAGATGTGGGTATTGCCTTCGGGGGAAAGGAATTATTCAGCCAGGTCGGCCTGGATCTCAAAAAAGGTCAAAAATTCGCCCTGGTCGGACCAAACGGATCAGGGAAAACAACCCTTTTGAAGATTGCCTTTGGGAGCATCTCTCCTGACCAGGGAGAGGTCAGAGTTGGCTCCAGGGTCGATATCGCCTACTTTTCTCAAGTCTTCGAGAACCTGAATCCCCAGGCTACTGTCCTTGAGGAAATATATCAGAAGTTTGAGATCACGCTGGAAGAGGCCCGTACAGCCCTGGGAGGGCTCCTCTTTTACGGTGACGATGTTTTGAAAAAGGTCGAGAATCTGAGCGGCGGAGAGCGAAGCCGTCTGTGCATTCTGCAGATGATCCTATCTGGGGCAAACCTGCTCCTGATTGATGAACCCACCAACCACCTGGACATCGAGAGCTGTGAGGCCGTGGAGCAAATGCTGTCCGGCTATAATGGATCTATTCTGCTGGTCTCCCATGACCGTTATTTCATCGATCAGGTTGCCGACGGCATAGTGGCGCTAGAAAGACGACGCCTAAATTATTACTGCGGAAACTATAGTTACTATCAGCAAAAGAGACAGGAACAGCAGACGGATCGAGCGGACAACAAGGAGATTTCAATCAGCCCACAAGCCAGGGAGCGTGAGTGCCAGAAGGAAATGCAGCGAAGCAGGCGCACTTTGATCAAAAATATCTCAGAGAGTGAGTCGCTGATTCAGAAACTGGAGGACCGAAAGAAGGAATTGGAGATCCTGCTCTTCGATCCGCTGGTCAACCGCGATCTGGAGAAACTGTGCAGTCTTCACGAGGAATATCTTCAACTGGAACCCCTGATGGAAAAGGCAATGCTCCAGTGGGAGCAAGCCAGCCAGGCTTTGCTGCAACTAGACGCAACAGAACGGCAGGCATCGGGGGAGGACTGAGTAGCCGTCTCCGCGCAGTTCCCATTTGATTTTAAGCTTTGCCGCCCTTGAAGATCATTCGAGTGCCAAGCGCTCCGGAATCGGAAAGCTGACCATAACAGTTGTTCCACTCTTGCCTGTCTTTATTTCGATCCTGGCGTGATGGTTCTCGACTATCCGGTTGCAGACCGATAAGCCCAGCCCCGTCCCCTTTTCCTTGGTGGTAAAGAAAAGCTTGCCGAGCTTCTTCAGCGTATCCGGCGGGATGCCGCTTCCCTGATCTTTTACGCTGAGGACAACCTTGTTCCCCTTAATGCGTGTTTTAACCGTTATCTCTCCATGCTTCGTCATAGCTTCGATGCCGTTGCGGACAAGGTTGAGAACGAGCTGCCGGATCTGTCTCTCATCGAGGTTGATTTCTGGTGTATCCGATAGAGTTAAATTTATAACTATTCCGTATTCAGCCGCATCGGCCTGGATCAGGGGTAAAAGGCTGGTTAAAATAGTATTGATACGTTGTTGTTTGAGGTTCGGCGGGGCGTCTTTTGCTAGAGATAGGAATTCGGTGATGATGGCATTGGCCCGATCGACTTCCACGATCATCGTATCGAAGCGTTTCTTGTAAGCAGTAAGCTCCACTTTGGGCTGAAGTATCTGCAGGTATCCTTTGACCACGGTCATCGGTGTCCTGATCTCATGGGCTATGCCCGCGGCAATCTCTCCCATCAGGTTGAGGCGGTCCAGCCGGGTCAACTCTTTTTCATACTTCTTGCGTTCAGTGATATCTATAACCGCTCCTAAAAGACACTGCTCACCGTTAATTGTTATAATATCACTGGACCGCAGACCATAACGCTCTTCGCCTTTTCTGTTAAAATAGACGAACTCCCGGTTTTGGGCTTGATCATGCTCCTCAAGGGTCTGAAGGATCTTTTGGAACTGGTGTTCAGGTACTACTCCCACCTCATCGAACCTCTTGCCGATCACTTCTTCGCGGGAGAAACCGACCGTATCCAGCCACTGTTGATTGACGTCTATATATCTGTGGTCGACGAGAGAGACAATCGTCATCTGGCACGGGTTGGAATGAAAGACTCTGGAGAAGCGCTCTTCGGAGTGGCGCAGTGTTTCCTCTGCTTCTTTGCGTTCGGTGATGTCGTCATACACGAGAAGCAGGTGCGGCTCTCCACCGGAGATGAACCTGCTTAACCTGAAATCCCACCATGACTGCTTCCCGGAGGCGTTCCGGTCATGCACTTCAAGATGTTCGGGAGTCCCTGTCGAGAGCACCCGCTTGACAGCGTCCAGCAGACCCGTCTGCTTCCAGGATTCAAGGTCGCTGAAATTCTGTTGCAGGATCTGCTCTCTCGTTCCCCCGAGAATGTCAGCACCAGAGTTGTTGGCATATAAAGCCTGTCCTGAAGAGCCATAAGTGATCATGCCAAATGGCGAGGATTCCAGTAGTTTTTGGTTGAACTCCATCGCTTCGGCGATTTTCTGCTCTACCTGAGCCAGAGCGGTTTTTTGCTCATTGATGTCGGTAAAAGTGATTACCGCTCCCCCGACCACATTGTTTTCATTCCGGTACGGCAAGACCCGCATCATGTGCCAAATACCCTGCTTGGTCTCGACCTCCTTATGGAATAACGACAGGGTGCTCAAAACTTCTCTGACGTCTTCAACAACATTCTCTCTTACCAGGTTGGAGACAATATGCTCGAGCGGGCGTCCCACATCGACCGGAAGCAGTTTGAACATCTGGGTCGCCAGGGGGGTGAAGCGCCGGATATTCAGTTCGCTGTCCAAAAATATTGCCGCAATCTCGGTGCTGTTCAGGAAGTTATTCAGGTCGCTGTTTGCTCGAGACAGATCGTCGATATTGATCCGGAGCTCGCTGTTGACCGTTACCAGTTCCTCGTAAAGAGACTGCATTTCCTCTTTGGATGTTTCCAGCTCTTCATTGCTGCTCTGCAGCTCCTCATTGGTGGACAGCAATTCCTCGTTGGTTGAGGCAGCCTCCTGGTATGACGCCTCCATGCCTTTGGTGGTTGCCTTTAAAAGTTGCCTGGCCTGGCTCAATTCCTGCTCCAGCAGAGAGACATGTTCATCTACGGCCGAGACAGGCCGTGGTGTTTCGTCTCTTGCCTGGCCTTCAAACATCACCAGCAATAGACCCTCTAGAGACCTGGAGCCGGTTATTGGCCTTACTGTCAAGTTTACAAGTTCAGCGCTGCCTTCACTCACAACCAGCACATTTTCATGCACCACTTCCACCTGCCCGGCAGTCGCCTGCTGAATGGCAGACTTCAATTCATACTTCAGTCCCTCACGGGCCGCATCAAAGACACTCCAGGGAGGTTGACCGGGAGCCAGTTCGAAGTATTTCCCCGTCCGGCCATGCACGTATACGATCTCTGCCTTGTCGTTGATCACCACGCTTGGAGGCGCATACTTTTCCAGCAGTTCCTTTTCCAGCACCTGGGAGATGGTTGGCCGTCCTACTTCAGGAAGGATAAAAGACGATGCTCTCTGCCTGGCCAGCGAGTTCGAGGAAATAATGGGGTAAGCGCCGGTTATCGGCGGCAGACCGGAGACCTCCTTGCGCTTGAATAACTTGCATTTCTGGTCAACGACCGTAAAATAATCCGCTAGCTCCCCCAAGGTTTCGGCATTGCCGAGCAAGAGGATCCCATCAGGTTGCAGCAGGTTATGGAATAATGAAAGAAGCTTTTTTTGCAGGGGGGCTTCCAGATAGATCAGGAGATTGCGGCAACTGATCAGGTCCAGTTTGGCAAAAGGGGTGTCCTTCGCAACGTCATGGGTGGCGAAAACCGCTGCTTCTCTGATGTCTTTCCTGATCTTGTAGGTCTCGTTCTCCATGTTGAAAAAACTGTTTAACCGCTCGGGGCTGATATCGGAGCTGATATTGAACGGATAGGCGCCCCGTCGCGCCTTGGCAATCGCCTCCTCATCAATGTCCGTACCAAAAATCTGGACATTAAATTCCCGCCGGAGGGCATCCAGGCACTCCCTCAGAATGATCGCCAGGGAATAGACCTCTTCTCCGGAAGCACAGCCCGGCACCCATACACGTACCGGGTAATATTCCAGCTTTACGGAGAGCATTTGCGGAAGAACTGTCTCTTTCAGGGTGGTAAACACCTCAGGATCTCTGAAAAAACTGGTGACGTTGATCAGGAGCTCCCTGAAGAGGATCTGAGTTTCTCCGGGGTCATCATGCAAAAGGCGGACGTACTCTGTAATGCCAGCGATCTGGGTGACGTTCATTCGTCTCTCGATGCGCCTCTCTACGGTGCCCTTCTTGTAGAGTGAGAAATCATGCCCGGTTCGGATCCGCAGGATCTCCAGCACATCGTTGAAAGATTCACGACGGCTATCCCGGGCCGCCGGAACGCTTCCGCTCTTCTTCTGGTGAGAGCCGTTCATGTAGGCGAGCAGTTGTGCCGGCATTTCCTCAACCGGCAAGACATAATCAGCGAGCCCCGTATCCGAGGCGTTTCTGGGCATGCCGTCGAACTCCGCAGTTGCCGGTTCCTGAACCATTACCAGTCCCAGTTCCGCCTTGACCGTTTGCAGCCCTAATGTGCCGTCCTTGCCGGTGCCTGAGAGAATTATGCAGACAGCGTTCTCTCCCTGATCCTCCGCCAACGAACGAAAAAAGAAGTCAATTGCCAGGTGTGTGGAACGTGGCATCGACGGCTCCAGTACCCGCAGCGCCCCATGCTGTATGGAGATATCCGACTTGGGGGGGATCACGTAGACGCAGTTGGGGGCGACGACCATCCCGTCTGCTGCCTCGAACACTTTCATCCGCGTGTATTTTTGCAGCAGTTCTACAAAAATACTGGCACGGCTGGGGTCCAGGTGGATAACGATGACAAAAGCCGCTCCGCTGTCGGGAGGCAGGTTCGTGAAAAAGCCTTCGCATGCCTTGAGGGCGCCTGCTGAAGCCCCGATGCCCACGATTGTAAAACCGGTCGTATCGGCTTGTCCTGTTGGCACTCCCTGCGTATCCGGTAGATCTTGCTGTAAGTTTTCCTTATTATTCTTCAAGACTCTCCCTCCAGATACGACGCCTAGGCTAACTATGGGGTCAAAGTATTCAATGCAAAAAGCATCCTATGGCACACAATTCTAATATTCTCCGAAATAGTGGATATTCCTTCAAATATACCATTTAAATACTGGTATAAGGTGCAGGAAAATGAAGCACTATGATGGCAAAAAAATAGCGCGGGTGGCGCTGCATTAACTTGGGAATAAAAAATCACCTCGTATCGCTCAGGATACGAGGTGATTTGTATTGGCTAGTGGAGCCTCTTTTTATCCTTCTTCTTGCCATCCCGAATCATCTCCTGCAGCTTGCTGACCGACTGTCCCAGGCCGCCGACGGCATCGATCAGCCCTGTCTCCACCGCCTCGTTGCCGAGCAGAACTGAGCCGATGTCT
>Ga0326728_10020543_pt1 | contig 12577 bp, 10 predicted proteins | sample MB3enrmetagenome_FD_207602 | JGI IMG/M metagenome (GOLD analysis project Ga0326728, IMG submission 207602) | Lab enriched peat soil microbial communities from McLean, Ithaca, NY, United States - MB31MN | ecosystem: Environmental > Terrestrial > Soil > Wetlands > Peat | place: USA: New York...
TTTTGATTAGTATATTTTCTATAGCAGTCGTTCTAATCTTCACTCTGGATACGACTACAACTGAAGTTGTGAGGGAGATTCGGCCTGGATATATATTAGCTGCGCTTGTGATTCACTTATTTTCCTTCGTTATCTGGGGTTTGCGCATAAAATCAATGACTTCTGCACTCGGACATAAAGTAGGACTTTTCAGATCTTTTGAAATTGTAGTTTCAGGAACTTTCGCTGCAGCTATGACTCCTTCTTCTATAGGCGGAGAACCTTTAAGGATTCATCTACTCAGGCAGGATCAGATACCAATTGGAAAGGCTACTGCAGTTATTTTGGGTGAACGCATACTGGATGCTATATTAATGTTGTTGGCTGCGCCTTTTTCTATATACCTATTCCATGGTATATTGTCAGATCCACGCATAAATGTAGTCGTAATATTAGGGGGACTTCTTTCAGTAATTAGTCTGATCATAATGTTTTATGCGTTACTAAGACCTCGTTATGTTAAACTTGCCATAAATAGTCTTGTAGCGTGGATGATTAAGCGTTTTAGTTGTAAAAAAATTGGAGAAAAACTATATAGATTCTCTGAGTCAATTGATACGGAAATTGATGAGTTTCATGAAAGTATGTATATTTTTTGTACTGAAGGACGTGTAGGTTTATTCTATGGAATCGTATATACAATTATATATTGGATAGTTGATTTTTCTTCTCTCCCAGTAATTCTTCTTGGCCTCAACCAGCCTCCTTCCGTACTAATTTGTATTGCAGCGCAGGTACTGCTCCTTATTATTATAGTTGTACCTTTGACTCCGGGTTCAAGCGGAGTAGCGGAATTTGCCGCAATTTCTATATTTTCAGCTTTTATGCCAGTAAGTATTCTCGGAATTGTAGTGGCAACATGGAGAGCTTTTACTTTTTATACAAACATTTTAGTAGGAGGATTTGTGAGCTTTAAGTTACTGAAAGATACGGAGCTTGTACAGAAGTATTTAAAGCGATCTTGAGCAATCCTTAAATGATCTTTAAAGGATAACATAAGTGGTTTGAAGAAAGGAAGTAATTCAACATCAGGTGAGTATTTTAGGTTTTATCAACATATCCTTAAATATAATGCAGATGCGGCTAAAAAGCTTCTGAAACACTTTAATGAAGTAGCTGATGCGGGAAACTGCGAGGTTTGCATGTGGATTTTGGAGCTGTGGTTCCTGGAAGACTACGACAGATGTGAATATTGTAAAATGAATGTTGTTTCAGAAAATAAAAAAAATATTGAGATAATCGTTTAGGATGTAGAGAACACAAATAAAAAAATTCTAAAGAAGCTTTGTATGGTTAGAGAAGGAACGAGTTATTAACTATTTTAATTTTTTTAATCTAAATTTGACCTATTTTTACTAGAAGACCAACTTATTTTCTTATTTTATTCTGTTGTATACTTTACCAAAAGTTACCAAAACCACCGCCCATGTTTATTCTTATCCAATAAAATGTTATCGGATAATCATTTATTAAGTGTTGTAATACATCCTTCTTGATTTTTCTAAAATTATTAATATTCCCTACTCTATATTCTGGTTGGATATTATTTGTTAGGAAATCTTTAATTTCCTTGAACATATCACGATTTGATTTTTCCTTTTGATTGCGACTTCTATTACATTTTTAAATAAAGATATTGTTCTTGCGGTTGTTTTGCTCATCCTCGTGGGGAAAGATTTTTGAATTGGTTCTATAATTGACTGCTTATTATTTGTTTTTGCAATTTCTTTTTCTAAAAAATGTAATAAATGAGAGATAGTAAGAAATATTAAGAAGTCTACCATATTTATTACAAGAAGAAACTCGTTATTGTTCTGAAAATCAACTTTATGAAAGAATTAAGTCGATAGCTGATAGAAAATACAAATGGGTTTCTGAAAGAGCACATTGCCGTTCCCAACAAAATTCTGGCAATTCTAATAAGAAAATTGATATCTTGCAGTACAAGAGTTTAATGCTGAGTATTCTATAAGGTGATAGGGTGAGAGTGTATAGTAGCGAGGATATGAATATCATTTATCAGGTTCAAGCAGTAGCTTTGTGTACTGCACTACCAATAGTTCTTACTATATTTAAGAACTTTTTCAAAATTTCAGATCATAACAAGCAGAATTTGGAAGAATATGAGAACCTAACTTTCGAAGAAATTAGTTATAAGGTTAAAAATGACCCTTATTTAGTAACTGCTAATCATATTATTCCTGATGAATTTATCGAAGGAGCTATTAAAGGTCTTATTGAGATAAGGTTTTTGAAGCAATACAGGAACGGTTTGAGCTTAACAGAAAGTGGTCTAAAGGCGGTAAAACTCCTGTTAGTTATGGATACAAATAAGTAGGTGATTTAATGAATTGGATAATAGGTATTTTAGCTTTTCTTGGTCTATATATTAACCTACTTTATAATTTTTTAGAGGATGAACAGTTATTAAAAAATAAATATAATTTAAAATTGTATATTTTAGCTTACATAATTACTGCGTTTGTTTTAACAGCGGCTAGTTTGTATCTAGAATGGGAAAGCTCAGTGCTTATTTTTAATTGGATCGTCGGTTTAACTTTACCACAAATAGCGATCTACTACATAACAAAGAGAAACTATAAAAATTATGAAACATGGGCTGATAGTAAACTTAAGGAAAAACAACGAGTCATAGAAGATTTGAATAGGTCTCAAAGTGAGTTAAAGAAATCAATTGCTACTTCTCTAGCTCTTTCTGATAGTTTTTTTGTGGAAATGTTGTTCAGTGGTGGATGCAATAAAAACGAGATTGAACAAATTCTTAGAAATCGACGGGATAATCATGTTCTACATGGACTATTGGCTAAAGATGTAAAACAGATTTATGATGCTTCTATCAAAATAATTATTGAGAGCAAATTTATGTTCAAGGATTACAAGTCAATGGGTCGTCTGAGCAGTATACCGAAAAGTTTGTAAAATAGGATCGACTCTTTATCTGGTGCCAAACGCTATAAGACAACTAATCACAGGAGAGCACTCGCAATAGACGCTCACTATACTTTATAAGCCTCAAAAGTTTCAATAAATATATAGGAATATAGATATACGATTGATAACCCCCCACAAATGCCAAAAAAGTATTAAAAAAGCATAGTAAAATTTATTAAATTTTACTGCTATCGATTATTAATTCGAATTAACTTGTGAAAAATATTTTATAAAAACCTATTTTTAATCCCATGTCGCCATATATTCCTTTGATACCTACTAATAAAACTGAGTTTAACCCAATTTCCACCTACAAACTATAATTCTTGTTATCAAACTTGTTTTCCTATGATTCAAAGCTTAAATTAATTATATTGATCCTCAATTCTGGGATCACAAAAATTCATCATGTTTCCCCTATTCTGCAACCGAAATAAATCAAAAATCCTAAAAATAAAAAAAATATTTGATTTTAAAAAGGGTTTTTTCTTTAGAAAGCCATTTGCATTGACGATATTGCAACTCACTTATAATGTACTTATTATAACAACAAGAGTTGGCACTTTAAGTACAGTATTTCTTGTATGATAATGCGATTTGTTGTGAAATAATTCAGAAAACTTTCTTATGACAAAACCATTTATTCCTTAACAGCGGAAAAATTTATTATACGATTTTTTTAATGAAAAAGTTCAGATAAAACTTCCTCAGTTGGAAATCTTCATCATTTTGTGAAGTAAATGTTCTGAGAGGGAGGAATAAGTGATATAATTACGAAATAAGAGAATTATCTCAAGAAGAGGTCAAAGAGAACGAGTTTATTCAGTAACTAAAAAAATTCAAAGCAAGAAAAGTTCTTGCCATCAATGTTCAAAGAACGAATTTGAAGATGTTGTGTACAGCTTTTTGTATAATCTCCATCATTGATTACATTGAAAATAAAAGGAGTATTTTAAGTATAGTGGACGCTATCTTTAAAATCAAAGAATAATGAACCAGAAAAGAAAAAATCTGATTGAATATAGAAATTAGCGAGAAAGAATTGAACAGGATTCCCGCGAAAAAAATAGAGGTAAATAGGAATCCTTTATGCGACACCTTTTAAATTGAGTCCTCATTTTATTTAACCAAAATCAAGGGAAAACTTTAAGCTACAAAAATAAGAAGGTAGCATAATATATCATAATACATGGGGGCTGAAATGGTGATTATGAGGCTCGAAAATTAACAAATGAGCATATAGTAATACTCTCATTAAGGCTTTGCAATATATTGTATTAAACAAGCAGATCAATATAACAGGTTATGAGAAGGAAAACTGTGTTAATTTTTCTGTAAAGTTACAAATCTCAATAAATTATCGCGCAGAAATTCATTATCAAAGAAACCAAATTTTATAAAGTATGCAAAAATTTGATTTCAAATTTAGAATAAATTCGACATACTGTAGATAAATGCATTAATATATGCATTATTTCTTCGAAAAGAATCATTTTAAATTTTCATAAGTTAGTCTATTCTGTATTTTTTAATTAAGAAATAACTTAAATAATGCTTTTAACTATTGAGAGTATTCACAATCCACTGGAAAAACAGCAAACTGAAACCTTAGTCTTTTGTTGTAATTAATGGAAAAGAACTTGGTGGCTTTTAAACTCGTGGAAGCATTTCCCACGGTGTATCTCATAAATAAGATAAAAACAAGAGGATGATATTCATGGACTTTGAAAAATTAAGACATGGGACAGAACTTATCAAGCGGGGCTTTGCAAAGATGCAGAAAGGGGGTGTGATCATGGATGTAACAACCCTTGAACAAGCCAGAATCGCAGAAGAAGCCGGAGCAGTTGCTGTTATGGCCCTTCAGGCTGTTCCTGCAGATATCAGGAAAGCTGGTGGAGTTGCCCGAATGGCAAATCCTGAAATAATTCAACAAATCATCGGTACTGTTACCATTCCTGTAATGGCAAAAGCCAGAATAGGGCATTTTGTAGAAGCTGAAATCCTGGAGGCACTTGGTGTTGACATGGTAGACGAATCTGAAGTACTGACTCCAGCTGATCCTTTCTTCCATATAGATAAGACACAGTTTACAGTGCCTTTTGTCTGCGGTGCTAGAAACCTCGGAGAAGCCCTCCGAAGAATTAACGAAGGTGCAGCCATGATCCGGACCAAGGGAGAAGCCGGAACAGGTGATGTCAGCCAAGCAGTGAAGCACATGAAGCAGATAATGGGCGAAATCCGTGCACTTTCTGGCAAGACAAGAGAAGAACTGATTCTAGTTGCCAGGGAGATTGAGGCTCCGATAGAACTCGTGATCGAAACCGCAAAGATGCAGCGCTTGTCTGTGGTTAACTTTGCAGCTGGTGGAATTGCAACCCCTGCAGATGCAGCTCTTATGATGCGCCTTGGAGCTGATGGAGTCTTTGTGGGTTCAGGCATCTTCAAAGCCGAAAACCCTGAAAAGATGGCAAAAGCAATTGTTGAAGGTGTAAATAACTATGATAACCCTGTAAAACTTGCTGAGATATCAAAGGGTATTGGTTCCGGAATGAAGGGCATCAGCGCAGATATGATCCCCGTAGAAGAAGCTCTTCAGGAACGAGGGTGGTGAAAATTTCGAATTGCTCTTTGGAAAGTACTGTTCCCCTTTTCGTTTCACTCAAGAGGGCTAAAAATTCAAATCTATGCAAATACATCTTTCTTACAAGTCTGTGAGAATAAATTGATTTGACTTTGTAAATATCTAGCCCATCAAAAATCGTTGTGGGATATCTATTTTGATGCGATAGATACTCCTGATTTCCAACTGATTAAAGAAGACGAAATACAATAAATAGCCTACAGTTAAATAAAATCAGCCCACCGAAATTTGCTCATTGAATCGAGTAAAGATAGTTAATTATATTGTTTTTCCCGGGCTTAATTGTACTTAATTTTTTAGAATTTTAAGTCCAACAAATAAAAAGTTAATTTCTAGAAAATGGTGCTTCTCATGAAGATAGGTGTAATCGCTATCCAAGGAGCGGTTTCTGAGCATGTTGATGCTTTAAAGAGAGCTCTTGTGCAAAGAGGGAGAGATGCAGAGATAATTAAAATAAAGCATAAGGGTCTTGTCCCTGAATGTAGTGGGATTGTGATTCCTGGTGGGGAGAGTACAACTCTTTGCAGGTTGCTGGCCCACGAGGGAATTGCTGAAGAGATAAAGGATGTGGTTGCGAAGGGAGTTCCAGTTCTCGGTACCTGTGCAGGGTTGATTGTGCTCGCAAAAGAAGGAGACGAGCAGGTGGAAAAAACTAGCCAGGAGCTGCTCGGGATTATGGATATTAAAGTCAACCGGAACGCTTTTGGGAGACAGAGGGATTCTTTTGAAACGGAACTTAGAGTTGAAATTCTCGATTCTCCTTTTAAAGGAGTATTTATCAGAGCTCCTGGAATAGTTAACTGTGGGCCTGGAGTGAGTGTATTTTCAAATCTTGACGACGTGATAATTATGGCAGAACAGGGAAATGTACTGGCTCTTGCATTTCATCCAGAATTAACCGATGACCTACGAATCCATCAGTATTTCCTGGATAAAATATTCAACCGTTGATATTCGTATAGGCTTCCGAATTAGTTTATCAATACCCTGCAGCTTGCTGCGTAGATGGAAACTTCCCAGAAAAATGTTATTAACTAACTTATATATATTTTAAGCTACCTTTGCACTATAAAATGGAAGGACGTCATGCAAAACCTTTGCGTCTATAAAATTATGAGGATTTAGATAAAATCTTTAATTATCTCATATGCTTATAAATATTATATCTATGATCCGTAAAAATCAGAGGTTATCTAAATCCCCTAAAATATATGATTTGGAATAATTCCTTTATATCCAGAGCTTGAGTGCGAGCATAACCAATCGCTTGCAACGGGGTGAAAAACCGAAAGTTTGATTTTTTTCCTCCAGTTAGTAATCAGAAGTATCCATTAAATAAAAATAGATATCTCTAATTGATTAGTGGTAGACTGTATAGTTACGAATGGTAATTCAAATTGCAAAATTAAATGATTTAAAAAAAATAATATTATGATGGGAACAAATTGTGAAAAATACTATTTTGGAGGAGCCATATGAAAAACCGATGAATCAAGGACACGATATAAACAAATAACCAAGAGAAAAAAATATGGCTGAATAAAAGCTGAAGATTGAGTGAAAAGAAAGTTAATTCTTATTCAGAATCTGTCCAGATCATATAAGCTTCAATTATCTCCTGCCCTTCCAGGAATATAAGTCCATTATCTTTGCCATATTCTTTTGCTTTTTCTTTGGAAAGGGCCTTACCATTGATGTCATCAAGCATCTCGCAAACCACCATTGCGGGAGTAATTCCAGCCATACGTGCAAGAGCGATTGAAAGTTCGGTTTGCCCGTTGCGTTCATCCAAAAGTCCTTCAGCAGCTTTCAGAAGTGCTACGTGCCCTGGGGTTCTGAAATAGTCCCCAAAATGAGTTAGGTCTCCAGAAATGTTTTTTTCTGTAATTTCTCCAATTTTTCGGATAGTAAGGGCTCTTTCATCATCAGGAATCCCAGTTCTGGTATCTCTATGGTTGACCCAGAGGGAAAAAGAAGAACGAAAATCATAAGCAAGGTCTCCTTCCTTTTCCACAATTTTTCCAAGAAAGTCACTGGTTTTGCTGGCCTCGCTAACTAAGTCCACCATAAAAGGTAATTTCAACTGTTTTGCAACCAAAGGGTCTATTGCAACGCAGATAAGGCCACCAGCATCTTTTCGCATCCATTTCACGTCTTTGTAGGTTACCGCTTTTGCAGGAATTACTAGATCGGTTTCACCTTCCCTTGAGTCCGAATCATAGATCTGGATCATTTCCCCGGCACGCAGGGCATTTAAAGCCCTATTGATATTCTGATTTCTGTATTTAAGACACTCATATACTATATTTTCGCTCATTTTTTGCTCTCCATACCCTTTTTTTAATCTGTATCACAACTCTATCTCCGTCTTTCAAGCTAAGGGTATCTCTTAATTTCACCGGTGCAATGATCTCAATCAAATCTGAAGGGTAGTGTGTTCTTTCAGGAGCTACCACAGCAGCCTCAATACCTCTTACACTAACCGGATAACATCTCCCACCCCCAAAAGTGCGTTTTCCGTCATTAAAGCCTTCTATCTGGACAGCCGGTAGTTCAAGTAATCGATTTAGCACAGTCAAACTATTTCCGGAAATTTTTATATTAAGAGTTCCAGGAAAAGGTGAGAAACATAATTTTTCCTCAAATTGCTTTCTGTATCCAGGTATGTTTACATAATATTGGCCCTCGCCAAGCCCCGTGAGAATGTTTCCCTCAAGTTCCAGACTATCGGACTCTGGAGAAAAGATACTGCTATACTCCCTATATTCATTCTTAAGAATTTCAATTCCTTTTCCTGTAATCTTTATCAACTGGCCACCGGAAACGATCCTCCTTTCTATCAGCCCTTCTTCTTCCAACTGCTTTAGTTTTCTTGCTGCGGTTTTGGAACTTGCTACAGTGTGCTTTTGAAACTCACTCGAAGATACTTTAATTGTTTTATCTACTGCTCCTATAAGGGCAAGTTTTTTCAGATATTCGATATCATGCACTGTCAGCACACCCGGTGTCTTAATTTTGAGATGCATCTCAATATTGAGATGTTAGACTATGCATTTGCCTATAATAAAACTTTTGATGATAAAATTAAACCGGATAGAACATCTCTTCATCAACTGTATAGAATTATATTCTGGAGAAGTTCCTTCTAAAGATGGAAAGGTTATTCTTGATAATGGAAACTTGGGATTGTCAACTAATAACCAATCATTAAAGCCATTTACTTTTAAATTTCCCTCGGTCTTCAGCAGATATTTCCAAATATATTAGAGCAAAATAGAGGCATTTAACTTTTATTTTGTTCTTTTCGACAGGGGTAACAGAAACAGTAAATCTTTCGTTTTTGTTGGTGATGCAAAGGAAGATGTATGGTAAAAAGAGTTTGTCGAATATTTAGTTTTTACACATATTGCTAGTTTTTGTAAAATGAATATGTTTTTCCATAATCAGGATTAAGGGTATAAAAGGCAAATTCACAGCTTTTACCTGTTTTAAGTATTTTTAGTAGTCTTCGTTAAAATATGAGCTTATTTGAACGGGTGTGTAAGATCCACTTTTACAGGAAGAATGTTCGATTCTTGCGGATTTATGCCTGAAGAATATCAAACATGTCTTACTACACAATTAGAAAGCCCAACTACTTCCACGATATCACTGTTATCTGGGGAATTAATTATCATTTGCCCTTTTTTAAGATAAGGAATTCTTCGTTCATACTCTTTCGGAACTTTCAGAGACGTAATTGCTGCGTCGTTATTGAGGTTAAGGATCAGCTTCGTATTGATCTGTTTGAAAACAGTGTCATCAATATCTTGGGGATCCTGCGTGATCAAAAATAGACCTAGTCCTTCCTTTCTACCCTGGCGGGCTGCATCTGCAAAACGGGAAATAATTAAGCGAGAATGTTCCCCATTTGCCCTAGAGAGATAACGGTGAGCTTCGTCCAGTCCCAAAATTATTGGAGTTTCTTTGATAGCATCATTACCAGCGGTACTGAGTTTGTTATCTACGATCAGGCTCATGATCGTGAGCACTATCAGGTCTCGGATTCTCGGAGCGCTTATATAGTCGGTTGGGAAAACCGAAATTTGGCCTGGCTTGAAGATTCTGTCCAGGATATCAGTAATTGAGGTTGCATGCTGGTCAAAGACTTTCGAAAAAAATCGACTTTTTGTTCGCCTAACAATCCCATCAAAAGAGGACTCATGAAGTTTCCCACTATCTACGTAATAGGAGCGTGTACTCTCATTGTCAATATGATCGATGAAATTGCGGTAAGTATAAGATACTTTTGACTTAAAGAAGTCACCAAGAAGCACCTCAAGACCTATATATTGAAGTTCTGACATTCCAGCTGCTGCAATAAGCCAAGAATTGTACTCTACAAGGGAAAAAGGAATTGTAAACTCAATTTGTTCAGCCCTTGTCTTATCTCCGGGATATTTCTGCCCATCTATCTTTGCTACAAAAGCTTTTGTAGACTGAACCCTTCCATAAGCAACTTTTTCGGATTCGAACTTGAAATTATTCTCCTCTGTTAAAGTTTCATTATCCTCAAAAAGCTGAGAATATTCATCTTGAGGATCCATAATAACCAGGCAGGGATTTTTCCTGGCTTTATTAGGAGAACTCCGCACCCTGTACCTGTTGTATTCTGTCATGAACTGGCGGAGAATATTTTTTGAAAGGAAGGTTTTTCCTGTCCCTGTGCTCCCACAGATAAGAATATGCCTGAAAATAAGAGGATCGCCCATAGAATAGTCGTTTCTGAGGTAATATGCAACTGTTTCAGGCTCAGAATGGGTTTTTACAAGTTCCCCCCCAACGCTCAGGTGCCCGAGAAAAATGCCCTCTTCAGGAATATTGAGCCCTGTCTGCACTTCAAGCCTATTCGTAACAGGCAGAATAGGAGTGTTGGGGCGAGGGATCCTGTCTGCCATTCTTCTTGTAAGTGTACCATCGATCTTCCGGTACAGAATGCAAAGAGGATCAAGGCAGGCAAGAAATTTGTAGTCAGCTTCGTATATAGGACCCCCGCGGGCACTTAGCATTCGCCTTGAGTGGATCTCAGTTGCGTCATCTACAACAAATTCTTGCCTATATTGAAGTTTACCTACACGAGCAAAAAGTTGTTCTCCACTCTCATAAGGCAAGACCACATAAGTCCCGAGCCTTATTTCATTCCGCCTTGAAGATGTAATGAAGCCAGTGATTACAGCTCCTGAGGGAGTTATTTCCAGAGGATCTATCCCTGTGGTAACAATCCCGAAGGCTTCTAATGACGAAAAAAGATTTAAGGTACCTTCGTCATAACCTTCGAAGGTTTCAAAGGGAAAAACTTCTTTTTCAGAAAACTTCACAGCCTGTGATTTCATAGAAGGATCGGGAAAAAAAGAATGGGCTTCAGATGTGAGCCCTGTATCCTGATCGGAAGCGCCTTTAAGGTGATTTACAACCTTAGTCCTCCTCTTATTTCCAAAATTATCCTCTTCAGGGATTTGCTCAAATTCTCCATTTTCTTCTGCACCCAAATTAATTTTAGTTGCAGGTTCCTTTTTCGATTTTTCGGAGATAAAAGCCAAAATATCGGAATCTTCATATTTCAATAATATTACCCCATCGAGTATCATTATAATTTAAATCAGGATTCATATTTCCAAAGAATTTATCGATCTCTTGCCGCTCCACTTTCCTAATTTTTGAGAGATTATCTACTTTTGTGAGGGTAAGAGGAAAGCCATGTAGAGAAAGATCAAATAGCACTTTTTTGGTAATTTGCATGCGCAGTAAATTGTCCTTAATAAGCCCATAAGGAGTTTCTATCTTGAAGACCACATCCTTAGAGGGGACATAAAGCATGAAAAAACAAAGGGCATAATCCTCAGGTGGAAAATTATGCCTGAGTTTTTGTTGAAGCGTATCACCGGCTGCAAGGGGTGAAGTTCCATTAAGCAGCCTCTCATAAAACCTATTGGGCTGTAAAAACCAGTTAGTATAAGTAATATAAGTATTCCTGGAACCATTATATATGTCATTTTTCCCGTCATTTTTAGAATTTCTTCCACCATGCCCCTGTCCACATTTACTATCAATTTTTTCTGGGGAGAGAATATTTCGGAAAAATTGGGAGTCAAGCGTCCATGGCAATTCAACAGCTTCCCTTTTCTTCCGGATACTGTCCATAATTTGCTTGTCAATAGGATTTTTCACAAATCCGATTAAAGGCCTCCGCTTTTCCAGAAAATTATCCATGATGTCAATGTAATTCTGGAGTATTTTTCGGGCATTGTCGTTCTGTCGGATTTTTACTTCCTTGTCATCCAGCACCATCCAATACATGAGCTGCTTTGGATAAATCGGCCCATCCATTATGAAAAAGCTTTCTGGATTCACCTTTTCCTTCATAAAAAGAATATGCTCGGATTCGGCCAGGTACATTGCAAAATTATGGACCATATCAGGCGTTTTTTTTTTCACCTCGTCAGCTGCAATTGTGACCAACTTTGCCCTCCCAAAACCTTCATCAAAGATTTCCCAGCCTTGTGTAGCCTGCATAGCCACTCTTCGTGAAGAAGAATAAGCAGCACACACAATTGTTCTGTATTTTTGGATATCAAGATCAGAAGGTGTTGCAGCCAGCCCGCAATGGCAGAAGTCCACAAAAAGCCCGCTGTCATAAGTTCTTGGATTTGTGCTCCCACTGTCACAGGCATAAGTAACCGGATATGGATCCGCGCCCTGCGACATTAACTCAGTCTTGACAATTCCTCGGAAGAGTCGGTCCATAGACTTAAGAATAACTTTTCCGTCAAGTTTTAACTCCTCAAGGAGACTATAAATATCAGTAGCTGTCTTAGGATCCTCAAGCTCAAATGACCGATCAATCCTTTTTGCAAACTCCGAGATCTTATGCATATGAACGGGCTCAAGAGTCATAAATGGAAG
>Ga0326728_10020545_pt1 | contig 12575 bp, 9 predicted proteins | sample MB3enrmetagenome_FD_207602 | JGI IMG/M metagenome (GOLD analysis project Ga0326728, IMG submission 207602) | Lab enriched peat soil microbial communities from McLean, Ithaca, NY, United States - MB31MN | ecosystem: Environmental > Terrestrial > Soil > Wetlands > Peat | place: USA: New York...
TCCTGCCAGACTTCGACTTCGTGAAATACTACGCACAGTTCTTTGCACTTCGAAGTTGAAACCGGCCATCCTAACCGTTGCTTGCCTTGTATTATCCCCGGAGCTACTGGAGTTGCAATCGGCAAGGCCACGGTTTACCGGATTCTCATACGTGCATGATCGAGGTGTTAGTCGCGCTGTACCACAGTCCATGGATGCATCCATCAGGGTGCCGAGGACTTGAACAATTCGTGTGAATGAATGGAGTGGGCGATGAAGATGAAAGGGCTGTTCGCGATAGTAGGAATCGTGCTAGTAATTCTCGGTTGTGCGCAACGGTCGATTGCACAGGCACCCCCTGGCACCTACGCCGACGCCAATCACCCTGCCGGTCCACCCGACCCAACCAAGCTCGATAGCATCTGGCAGGTCGACCCTCTGACCGGTTCGGTCAATATCACGATTCCATTCACGACGACGCCTGCGGGAGGCCGAGGCCCCAAGATTCCATTCACGCTCCATTACAACTCCGCGTCGACGGTAACCCTGCAAACTACGGGCAGCTTTTCTGACGTAAACGTAGTAGGTCTTGTAGGCGGAGGTACGTCCACGTTGCAAACATTCACATGGGGTCCGGGAAACCTGACCAACGCCCCTGTACCAGGCCCGCTGGGTCCATGGACAACTTCAGGACCATTCATGTATAACTCTGCAACCAATATTCCAGATCAGAATGTTGTGCCCCCACCCGGACCACCAGATATTCTTACGGGTTGCTGGATTTATGGGCCATTTATCTACACGGATGAAAGTGGCGCGGCGCACGATATGAATCTGGAGGAAACAAATTTATCCATAGGTTCGGCTTTTCTGATGCCACCATGCCAGATCGCATACAGCGCTAGTACAAACTGGGGACCGGTATCTGCTACATCTGACGGTTCCGCTCTTGCAACCAACTGGGGCCGATCGATAGGGGATACAACACAAAACGGAGTTGCGCCAACGGTCTTGTACCCGGACGGTACGCAGTTCTATGGGCAGTCGGGTGGAATGCTCGAAGATTCCAATGGCAACATGGCGACGTTCGGGGAGAATGGCAACACCTGGACCGCGACTGACAGCCTAGGACGCACGGCATTCTCCACCACCATCCCTATCGACTATGCTGGCCAGATCCCAGCGGGAACCTACAATGTGACCACAACCGGGGAGAACAACAACCCCGAATCGTATTCCGTGGTATTTTCGCAGATTTCTCTCGGATCGTTCACCATGCCTCACCCTATCGGCGGACCAGTCGGGAGTGCCGGGACCGAGACGGTGATTCTAGGATTCTGCGGGTTCTCCTACGAATGCCCGACAAACTTTGGCATTATTCAAGAGACTCCGGGAAGCACGTTGCCCGTGCTGAGCTCGATCACTCTGCCGGACTCGACCCAGTACACCTTTCAGTACGATCCAACCTACGGGACCATCTCGAAGATCGGGTTCCCGACCGGCGGATACGTGCGGTTCGTCTGGGGAATTCGAGCCAACGGCGGAGGTCACGGGCAGTTCAATCTTCTTTCGACCCTCGTGGTGACGGATGTCTATACCTCCACCGGCTCAGGAAGCGAGAACCACTGGAACTACAACTTCCCATCCTGCGCAACTGTATGCAATCAACTCACTTCGACCGTTTATGCTCCCGATGGAAGTTACACTGCCTACACCGGAGTCCCCCTGTATTACAGCGGCCCGCCGCTCTCTACAATGGGAGCGGCGCCAAGCTGGAAGGAGGCGAGCCGCCTCGAATACTCGAGCAGCAGCACGCCCATGAGGTCCGTGGCAACAACGTACTATACCACTGGAATGCCAGCTCAGATTGCAACCACGCTCTTAGACGGCCCAACGCCTCTGCAGCAGGTTGTGCAGTATTTGTATGACGGGTATGCAAACGTCATTGAGAAAGATGAGTCCGATTTCAACACCTGCACATCATCTTGCACGCCCCCGGCGTTTCCGGCGGCACCGTCAGGCGGCTGGCTGCGCAGCACATACACAAACTACCTCTGGTCCAATCCAAGTGCCGGTCAGCCACCCTATAACTACACGGGCGCGCATATCGTCGATAAGCCGTCGCAGGTACTGGTCACGAATGGCAGCGGAACACCCGCATCGTTGACTATATATACCTACGATCAACCAGCCAACATTGGCTTCTGCCCAGGGGCGAATCCCGGGTGTGCCGCGGGCATTTCCACGCATGACGATAAATACTTCGGTTCCAACGCGGTTCCACGCGGAGATTTGACAACGGAGGCCCGGTGCATCACTATTTCCGGAACCGGCACGTCTGCGACCTGCGGGACTTCTGTGAATACGTCTTACTATTACGATCTGACCGGCCAGTTGACTGAGAAAATAGAGGGAGCGAATACACTGCCAGCTCCGACGATCAATACCTGGGGCGGCCTGAACGCAGGGTTCCTGATGAGTGTCATGCAACCGAATGGGCTCACGGATTCGTACACCTATTTCCCGCCGACGGGAGAGGTTAAGACACACACAGACTGGAACAATCAGACGACCACCTACGATTACACCGATCCGCTGAACAGGATGGTGTCCATTACGCTGCCGGCAACGAAGGATGGGACAACCGGCAATATGGGAAGTGGAAACCCCAACACGAATTATTCCAGCACCCGCTACACCTATATCGACTCCTCCGGAGGATTTACAGTACAAGAGCAGCATGCGGTGGATACGGCAGGCACGACGACCTCGGTCACGAAGTACTACGACGGTCTGGGCCGATTGACAACGACGATCAGCGCCTCGCCGCAGTGCGGAATTGAAACCGATACAACGTATGACTCCATGAGCCGGGTTGCCTCGGTTAGCAATCCGTATTGCTCATATTCCGACACTACCTATGGGATTACGCAGTTTTTCTATGATGGGCTGGGCAGGAAGATCGAGACAATGTATCCAGACTTCCCCGCCAATCCTCTATCTTTCAGCACCATCGCCTACGCCGGCAACGCAACGGAGACGACCGACCCACCCAATGGCACAACCAGTGTTCAGCACATTCAGCAGGTTGACGGGCTGGGACGCTTGACCAACGTGTGTGAGGTGGCCTTATCAACGCAGGTTGGGGCTGCACCAAGCGCCTGCGGGCCGTACATCTCGGGGTCTGGTTCACCGACCACATATATCAACATACCGGCCTCCGGCTCGCTCACTTCGTACACCTACGACCCACTGGGTAACATGACGAGCGTGAATCAGCATGGCTTGGCGCGGTCGTTTACCTACGACGGCCTCTCGCGCCTCACCTATGCGCTGAATCCCGAAGTTGGAACGGATGTCTACACGTACCCCAGCTCAAGCACTCCTTGCGCCCCAAGCGCCGCCGTTCCATGCACCCGGACCGATGCGCGCGGGGTGGTGACATCGTACGCATACGACAGCATGAGCCGCCTGACGAGCAAGTCGTATTCGACCTCCGACCTGACCTCCTGCTACCAATACAACACGGCGATCACCAACTATCCGGATTCCAATCCGAAGGGCCAACTTACGGCCGAGTGGCAGCAGGCGGGGAGTTGCCCAACCGTGGCGCAGAGTTCCATCCCATCCAGCGCCGTGGGTGCTCGCATCCGCTCCAATCACGACGCCATGGGCCGCGTGGGCCTGGATAGCCAGTGCCTCACCGGCACGAGTTGCTCGGCGACCACCGGCAATTTCGTTTACACCTACAACCTGCTCGGCAACCCGGTGCAGGCCAACAATGGCATTGCGCCGCCGACGGCGGTTTCCGCGACCCAGACTGCCAATACGAACGGCAACGGCACCCTGATGACGGCTCCCTCAATCACATGGCAGACGACCTACGACATGGCCGATCACATCAATAATGTCGTGGTTCAGGACCAGCCGTCCACATCGGTCTTCCCAACGAATACTTACTCCTTTGGGCCCACGCTGCTCCAGCCCACCAACTACGACCCGTTCGGCCACATGACGGCCGGGCTGTTGGGCATCTCGAACGCGACTGCTCCCACGGGCGCGGTCACCATCTCCCGCCAATATAACAACAGGAGCTGGATTATGAGAGAGACGGATGACGGTGATGCTGTTTCCGCTTCAGCCTCAGGCAGCATGGGCGTCATCTCCCTTTCGGGAGCCGAGGCCGGCCCACTCACGGCGCCTGCCTCCTCCGGCACGGGCGTCCTTACCGTCTCCGGATCGGACGGCGGCCATCTGGTGTGCACGATCATGCGCAATCAGTACACGAGCTGGCAGACCTGCAACTACGTGTCCGACACCGGCACGCTGCAGGTAACCATCAACGGCTTCACGGCCTCGGCCTACTATGGCTCCGGCTCCTCCGACTCCACTGTCGCGGCTCAGCTAACAGCCGGGCTCAACGGCTCCGGCTCTCCGGTAACGGCCACGCAAAACGGATCGTCCATCACCGTCACCGCCATTGCCACCGGAACGGCCAGCAACTATCCCATCTCCATCTCGAATGGCGACTTCTCGGTCTCCGATCCCAACTCGACGCTCACCGGCGGCCACGCGGCCGGTCCCGTCTACGACGCGGGCACGGCCACGGTGACCATCACCGGGGGCTCGCCAGCGGTCAACTTCACCACCTCGGCGGTCTTCTGGGGCCAAGGCGACACTCCTAGTACGTTGGCCACGCATCTGGCCTCGGCCATCAACTCGGCCGCGGGCTCCGTGGTAACGGCCAGCGCCAGCGGCGGTTCAGTCAACCTGGCCAGCACGGTGACTGGCGACGGGACCGACTACACTGTTTCGGTCTCCATTACCGACACGCAGACGGCCACCTACCCCTCGCTCTTCCCCAGCCCATCGTTCAGCGCCAGCGGCGGGAACATGTCGGGGGGGGCGACGGCGGGCTCCAACTACGGGACCATCTACTCCTACAACATTCAGCCAAGCGGTTACGCGCCCAACGGGAATATACTTCAGCATACGGACTCGGTGATGGGCACGTGGAACTTCCATTACGACGCGGTGGACCGGCTGACGACGGCGACGCAGACGGCGGTTTCTCCCACGGTCGCGGCTTCGCAGAATTACGCGGGCAGCTACGCCTGCTGGGCCTGGAGCTACGACTCCTACGGCAACCGCACACTGGAGGCGTTCTCCTCGGTACCGTGCACCGGGTCGAACCTCGTGCCACAGGTGCAGGCCTTCTATGGCACGGTCAACACCAACAACCGGATTCAGTCCATCTCCGGCAACAATTTGGCTACTTTTAGCTACGACGCCTCGGGCAACACCCTTTACGACGGCAACAATGAGTACTGGTACGATGCCGAGGGGCAGTTGTGCGCGGTGCAGAGCCAGCGCTACACGGGCGCGGCGGTTATTCAGTACATCTACGATGCGGAGGGGGCGCGCATCGGCAAGGGCACGCTGGCTTCGGCGCCCAGTTCCTACACGGCCACCTGCGCTCCGCCTTTGGCCTCGGGCTTCACGCTCACGGAGTGGTATCTGGTGGACCTGGGCGGCGATCAGGTGACAGAGTTGAGCGAGCAGGGTTTGCCCACTCCGCAAACCGAGAAATGGCAGCACTCGAATGTCTGGGCCGGCGGCAAGCTGACGGCCACCTACGACTATAACTATGGCCACGGGGGCATCCACTTCGAGCTGGCCGATCCGCTCGGAACCAAGCGTGTCCAGGCCAACGCACTGGGCCAGATCGACGAGCAATGCACCAGCCTCCCCTTCGGCAACGACATCAACAACCCGCCTAATCTTGCGGGCACAAGTTGCACCTTCGTTGCCAACTTGCTCTCCACCGCCGACGACGCCACAGAACATCACTTCACCGGCAAAGAACGTGACTCCGAATCAGGCAATGATTACTTCGAAGCGCGCTACTACAGCAGCGCGATGGGCCGGTTTATGTCGCCGGACTGGAGTGCAAAAGCTGAGCCTGTGCCCTATTCCAGACTCGATGACCCTCAGACTCTGAATTTGTATTCCTATGTCGCCAATAATCCACTCGTGAGAGCAGATCTTGATGGTCATGATGGAATACTGCTAAACAATTCAAGCGGAGCATATGGGTACGGTCACAACGCGGTACTAGTCGGCAATGACAAGCATGACGGTCAGGGAACCGGCTGGGTTTATTTCTCTAAGAACGGGACGAGCGGGAATACTCAACATTGGTACGCGACGTTTGCAGATTTTCAGAAGAGTACAGACGCGAAACAATACGACCGAGGGTTTCGAGTTTCTACTTCAGAAAAACAGGATCAAAAAATGATAAATACAGGGGTTGATAACATCAACAAGGACTACAGTGTCAAGGAAAAGCCCAATGTTGATCCAAATACGGGCAAGGAAACAGGAGGGAACAAGGCTGAGAACTGCGCAGACTTGTCCGCTACCGTTCTTGGCGCAGGCGATATCAAGATCGACAAGCCAAAGGAATGGAATGCTGCCGTCGGAGGCTCCTTTACAGCACCAAACGATCAATATAACGCAGTTGTTAATAACAATAAAAATGGGCAAGTTGTAAAGCCGTGTGTAGGAAGCGATTGTAAGAAATAGAATTTCGCTGCAGTTTGGTAATGAGTCCGGGAGGTCAAATGTTCAACTGGGTCAACGTCGTGTATGAGTCACTGCTCATCGTCGCTTTTTCGGCTCTTGCTTTACTGCCCAGAGGCGCCGTTCCATACCAACTCATTTTGTGGGTGCTTGCAGCCTCTTCTTACCCCTGCGTTGTCGCCTTAGCACGGACGAGCATGTCTCCGCTTCGAGAAATGTTAATGTTTGTTGCGATGCTCCTCGTCGCACAGTTGCTTGGGTTTATCGTGTATGTTGTAGCAGAGAACCCCATTAATTACCGTGGTGATGGTAGTTTTGTCCTGTTTGCTGGCGAACTGATCGAGTCCGCCATAGTAGCTTCTGTTGTTTATTGGATAAGTTTCTTTGCCTTTCGCGCATGGTCTAGGTCGCGATTTTGAGACAGGGGATTGATCTACGACAGAGGTTCACACACCTATGACGGCGGGTGGCCCCGGTCCCGGTGATCTTGTCAAGCCACACTGAGGGTGCCCCCAGGGCAAACGCATTTGAAAACCGATTGAACCAGTGAAGGTACTTTGGGCGGGTGGCCACGGTCTCGGGGGTCCATTTTAACCACACTGAGGGTGCCCCCGGTCTCGATTTTGAGACCGGGGATTGATTTACGACGGAGGTCCAAGTTGAGTTCTACATCTACGATGATCTCCACCGTTTGTGCAACCACAACACGTTTTTCACCATCTCGTTCTACCGGCAAAGAACGGGACGCCGAATCAGGGAATGACTACTTCGGGGCTCGGTACTATGCATCCAGCATGGGAAGGTGGATGAGTCCTGATAAGCCCTTTGCCGATCAGCATATAGCAAACCCGCAAAGCTGGAACTTGTATTCGTACACGCGAAACAACCCGCTCAGGTTTGTAGATCAAGATGGGCAGATTGTCGTCGAGACGAGAGATACAACCTACTACCAGGTATCAGGAGCAACTGCGAACGAGGCGCTTGCAAACGCAGGTCAGCATTTCTCAGGCGAGTTCGGTGGGATGACCACGTCGCACATGGACTTCACGTATCAATTCAGCCGAACGCCGTCGCAGAACGGTGACAGCAGTTTCACGGTGAAAGACACGGTCACGAGTGACACTATCACGCTCAAGCAAACCGTGGAACTTCCAAAGTGGGACGGATATGACAAAGCCAGTCCCGAAGAACAAAAGGCTTGGGATGCGGCTGTAGGTAAGCTCCAAGGGCACGAGACAGACCACGAGAACATCAATCGGGCCGGAGCGGATGCTTTAGATAAGGCGTTACCCGGAACGTCGGCGTCGGCGACTGGGAAGAACCTTGATCCGACAGCCAAAGCCGCAGATAACAAGTTGAAGACAGCCGTTGATGACAAGGCGACTACGAATCAACAGCAGACGAACCAGAACAATCAGCATCTTGACGCCTGCACGAACCACGGCACACAGACGTGCAAGTAAAGGAGGAATCAGAATGGCAATACTGCACTATGTCCGCATTCCTCTGCTCGCGATGTCGATGTTCGTCGCAGCTTCAGGGCAGTCTCAAACCGCAACTGCCAAGGAAGAACCGAAGGGAGACGTAGAAATACTTGCCGTCATGAATGGCTCTTCGATGTGCATCGGAACAGAGCGTCTAAACGTCCGAATCGTGATTACAAATAGGGGCAGCGAGCCGGTTGAACTGGATGTTAGTAGCCTCTCAACGACAGCCGGATTCATGGCGTTGATCGACACTACAGAAATGAAGTTCCGCACTCAAACCCTTGGGGTGAACAGTGATCCCGTGGGCAAGCCCAAGCCCCCGGCAGCAACCCAGCTTCCTCCGAACGGTTTTTTCGAGAGGGACATCCAACTTCCAATCCGCGATCCATTTTTTAGCCGGGCAGGTTTTTACCGGCTCAACCTGTCAAGTTCAGTTCGGGTAGGACAGGCCTCGCACTCACGTGACGTGTTTTCGTCTAGCAGCGCAATCTTCGAACTACGTGCTTGTGAAGCGCAGTGAAAACCAGCAATGAGCCGCTGTTGTGATCCATCCGCAAGCCGTCCTCCGGGGCGGCTTGCTTGCGTCAGTGGCCTCCGTCCAAAGCCTCAGCACGACCGGCAGAAGCCCGCGCTGCTCCGCATCGGATTTAGGTGGACACGCCACCTCCGCCGCGTTGCGATTTGCAGTTGCGATGCGCAATGAATAGCGAAGCCCACATCGAGCACGGCGTTCTATACTGCGGCTACCAACCAGGTGAGCGCGACCAGCCTGAACGGGGGCGCGGCGCTGGCCTACGACGCGGCGGGCGATGTGATTGGAGACGGGCTCAACTCGTATCTCTACGACGCCGAGGGGCGGCTGTGCGCGGTGCTGAACTATGTGGGCGCGCTGACCGGGTATGTCTACGACGCGGGCGGCACGCGCGTGGCCAAGGGACCGCTGGCGAGCTTCAGTTGCAACTTCGCTCCCTCGAACTTCACCACCACCACCAGTTGGGTGCTGGGGCCGGGGGGCGAGCAGGTGACCGAATACGCGGTGAGCGGCGGGGCGGGCGCCTGGGTGCATACCAACGTCTTCACCGGGGGCAAGCCGCTGGCCACTTACCGGGATACGAACACCTACTTTGCGCTGACGGATTGGCTGGGCACCAAGCGGGTAGAGGTGGGAGCCAGCGGCTGCGCCTCCGCCTACGCCAGCCTGGCTTACGGGGACGGGCTGACTCCCGTTCCCTTGCCGGGGTACTCTCCCTGCCCGGACGCCACAGAACATCACTTCACCGGCAAAGAACGGGATACCGAATCAGGGAACGACTACTTCGGGGCTAGGTACTATGCAAGCAGCATGGGCCGTTTCATGTCGCCCGACTGGAGCGCGAAGGAAGAGCCTGTACCGTACGCAAAACTTGACGATCCGCAGAGCCTCAACCTGTATGCGTATGTGTTGAACAATCCGCTCACTCACGTTGATCCAGATGGGCATGACTGCCACACATTTCTTGGCATTACGGTTTGCTTCGGAAAGCCTGCACCACTACCGCCACCGCCCCCGACACCCAAGCCGCCGCCGGTGCCACCACCACCGCCCGTGACTTTCAAACCAAAGGTGCCCGCACCTGATCCGAACAGTGGTCTTGGCAAGTTGATTCAGTGTACAAATAGCTGTTTGAACCCTGTCCCGGTCACAGCAACTTCTACGAGTGAGAAGATACCTGGCCATCCCGAAATCCATGGTCCAGGTACGCCCCACGGAAAAGGCGAAGCGTGGGATTTCAAAACTCCGGGTGGTGCGGCAGACGCTCGTCAGGGAATGATGTGCAGCGCATCTTGCGGGGCAGGATACGGAAAGAATGAGTGGGCTAATCCATCAGAACATGCGCTTGGTCCAGGTCATGACCATGCTCAAACGGGCCCGGGGCTTGGTGGAAGTCGTGGTGATCTTCCAGATGTTCCGCAATAGGAGTAAGCATGCTTAACCTGAGAAGGATGTTGTTTGTACTTGGCCTCTTGTTCGCTTTGCGAGGAAGCGCATTAGCAGCCCCATGTGATCTGAGGTCGCTTCCCGATTCAATTCAATCATCACTGGCCAAAGATTATTCTGAATGGAGAATCGTGACTCCCGGCAGATTAGAGAAGTCAGACCGTGAGACCTGGCTTCAAAACTATGCAAAGGAATGTCCCGGAATAGCCATGGGGAAGTTTTCTGTAGAAGAAAACGGCTATGCCCTCAATCTGCTTAAGAATGCCAATGGAAAGCTTTACCAGCAAATTGTCTATTTTGAGCCGTATCAGAATGGATTCAGGACAATGGTGATTTTTCCTAGCACAGCGATCAAAATCGTCACTGTGATAAGGAAGTTTGCTCCTGGGAAGTACAAACCTTCCAATGGCGGGAAATCTCTTTTCATCAAGACCGATACCATCGGCATTTCACAGATCGATGCTTGGACAGAGGTCTACTACTGGGACGGATCACGTTTTCGTCAGATGGTCACTTCTGACTAGATCGAGTAGGGTGGGTGGGCAGGCGGGTGGCCCCGGTCTCGATTCTGAGACCGGGGATTGATCTACGACGGAGGTATCCACATCTATGACGACCTCCGCCGTTTGTGCAACCACAACACATTTTTTACCATCCCGTTCTACCGGCAAAGAACGGGATGCCGAATCTGGCAACGACTACTTCTCTGCGCGGTACTATGCAAGTTCAATGGGGCGTTTCTTGTCGCCCGATTGGTCGGCGAAAGTTGTCCCTGTACCGTATGCAAAGCTGGATGATCCACAGTCGCTCAATCTGTATACTTATGTCAGAAACAATCCGTTGAGTCGAACTGATCCAACTGGCCATTGCGCGAACAATGACATTGATTGCCTCAAGAGTTCCGGTGCCTGTGGTAAGGCAATTTGCGGGCCGCCTCCGCGCAATTCTGATGGGTCCCTTGCGCCTCCCAGGGTACCTCTGCCTAATGGCAAGAACGGCGAAGCGAACGAGTGGGTAGTTAAGGACGGCAGTGGAAATCGGACGAAGTGGGGTCCAAAGTACCAAGTACCGAGTTTAACAGGCAGTCAACCGCAAGCAAGCTGGGATGATCGGAATGGCAAGGGTGGTAAGGATCATTGGGATGTCGATTGGGGCGGCGGGACTAGAACAAGAGTGGACGCGGATGGGAATCCTGTATCGCCAGCGGAAGCGCATGGAATGATGTCGTGCGCAATGTCCTCCAGTTGCAGATTGGAGCAACAAATCTACATGGCGGTCAGCCTCGCCGGGGGAGCGATCAAAACCTACGACGATTTTCAGAGGGGTTTATCTAGCTTGGTGACCGACATTACCCGGATGCCTGTCAATGCAAATCCGGGATATCCGGTTGGAGTTCCCCCGCCAACATTAGGTGGTTACACTCCAGTGGCTCCGCCACCCATTTATCTTGTTCCGTAGACGCGAAAGGTGTCCCTTGTTGAACCGAACACCAAAGAACCTTGGAGAAATCTGTGATTACGCTGTCAGTTAACGAATCAAAATCCGATGCGTCTCCAAAGGGTGTGGAGCAGAGGGTTGTTGATCTTAATAAGGGCCTCGCTCAGTACGGCGGCGGCTTCGCAATTCCGCCGGATTCGGGGATGAAGACTGCCTTGGCACGTTTCACTTCTTTGTTGTTTGAATCGCTTACAGAACCTACCATCTACATTTCCGAATGGAGCATTTGGCCCTCTAGCGAGAATCCTGATCTATTCGACTCCTATCGCCAGGCAAAAGGTGAGGTGCGGAGTCTCGAGGAGACGCCTGTACATCGCTTCAGTTCGGCTTCTGAAAATGCTTTTGTCGGCATCCTCTGCTTCGTGCTCTACTTCCTGTGGGACGCCCAGGTCTTCGATCTTGAAGGCAAGTGCCTCGTCACAATTAGTCATGATGAGTGGATCAGCATCCGAACCAATGATCCTAAAATCCGCCAACAATGCGATCAGGCAGTCAAGGAGGGCTTGCTAAAGAGACTGAGCAACTAGGATCAACTCATCAGGCAAGTGGCCCGGTCATCAGCCCTGAAGAATCATGCTGAGCCATGAGAAGCTGTGGCAGGTGGCCCGGTCATTAACTCTTAGAAACCCGTGTGCCCCATTCATCCACAGTTTTATCGTGGATGAGTGGGAGACCACGAACCTCCACCCGCCGTCCTTATTTCTGCGCTTTCCTACGCCATTCAATGCGCATATCAATACACAGTTGGCCGCGCAATCAATCGCCAATCGGCGTGTGTTCACCCGCGCAATGATTAGCGGAATCGGTGATGGTGCTTCGCACCGGGTGATTTATGACACTCCATCCCTTGAAGGGTCATGCAAGGAACCCTGGGGTCACCCTGAATCCGAGTGAGGCAGGTGGCCCGGTCATCCCAGTAACCGGGACTATGCCCCGTTCATCGCAGGCCGGTTTCAACTTCGAAGTGCAAAGAACTGTGCGTAGTATTTCACGAAGTCGAAGTCTGGCAGGAAGAGTTCCGCGGGACATTTCCATCCCAGCGATTTTCTCGG
>Ga0326728_10020546_pt1 | contig 12575 bp, 10 predicted proteins | sample MB3enrmetagenome_FD_207602 | JGI IMG/M metagenome (GOLD analysis project Ga0326728, IMG submission 207602) | Lab enriched peat soil microbial communities from McLean, Ithaca, NY, United States - MB31MN | ecosystem: Environmental > Terrestrial > Soil > Wetlands > Peat | place: USA: New York...
ACCGACCACCTCGACGATGATCCCCTTCCTTGGTTGCTCGCCGAGGACACGCCGGCCGTTCGGGCCGCGACGCTGCAACGCTTGTTGGACCGACCCGTTGACGACCCTGACGTTGTCGCGGCACGAGCCGCGGCGATGCGGGCCGAGCCGATCCGATCGATTCTCGAGGCACAGGATCCAGCGGGTTGGTGGGTCAAGCCGGGTGCTGGCTATTCCCCCAAGTACACGAGCACCGTGTGGGAGTTGATCTTTCTGGACCAGCTCGGCGCCGACGCCGCCGATTGCCGCATTCAACGCGCCTGCGACTACGTGCTCACACATACCTCGACCGTTTCGGGTGGCTTCGGCGCCTCGGGCTCGAGCGATGACCGCCCGCCGCCACCGTCACAGGTCATTCACTGCCTTCATGGCAACCTTGTGAGGGCGCTCGTCGGCTTTGGTCGCCTCGATGACGCTCGGTTGTGGGCCGCCGTGGACTGGGCAGCCCGCGCGATCACCGGCGAGGGCGTCGACCGCTACTACGCCTCACGTACGAGCGGCCCCGGCTTCGCGTGCGGTGCGAACGACGGGAGGCCGTGCGCCTGGGGTGCGGTGAAGGAGCTTCGCGGCCTCGCCCGGATACCGCCGCGCCAGCGCAGCCGCCTCGTCCGCGAAGCCATCGACCAAGGCGTTGCCTTCTTGCTGTCTCGCGATCCGGCCGGCGCGGACTACCCGACGCCCCTAGAAGACACGAAACCCGCCAGCGCCTGGTTCAGGCTCGGCTTCCCATCCGGCTACGTCACTGACGTGCTCCAGAACCTCGAGGTGCTCGCCGAACTCGGGCAGGCGAGAGATCCCCGGCTCCGGAACGCGCTGCAATGGGCCGAGGCCCAACAAGAACACGGCCGGTGGCGCAACCGCTACGCCTACAACGGCAAGACGGTCGTCGACATCGAACGTCAGGGCCAACCCTCCAAGTGGGTCACCCTGCGGGCCTGCACAGTCCTCCGAGCTGCCTGGCACTAGCCAGACCCGGGTGCGGCGCGATGCACCGCCGCTCGGACGTGGGGCGCAGTCCAGATCGTGTCGCCGTCCGAAGATGGCGTTCGGCCGGATCTGCCGCTCCTCGGGGGCGCCGCCGCGCAGATGCGACGCGGGCCGGATTGGCGCGTCCGCGGGCCCGTCAGAAGCTCGACCCGCCGATCTCCAGCATCCGGTCGAGCGCGACCCGGGCGTCGGCCGCCGTCGCCTCGTCGACTGAGACACGGTTGCGCACCTCGCCCTCGACGAGGCCCTCGAGGACCCAGGCGAGATGGGGCGGGTCGATGCGGAACATCGTCGAGCACGGACAGACGAGCGGGTCGAGCGAGACGATGGTGAGCTCGGGGTGCTCCTCGGCGAGCCGGTGGACGAGGTGGATCTCGGTCCCGACGCCGATCGCCGTGCCCGGGGCGGCGCGCTCGACGTAGTGGATGATCGTGTCGGTCGAGCCGACCTTGTCGGCGAGCACCGCGACCTCGTGGTCGCACTCGGGGTGGACGACGACCTTGCCGTCCGGGTGTGCCGCCCGGAAGGCGGCGACCTGGTCCGGGGTGAAGCGCTGGTGCACCGAGCAGTGACCCTTCCAGAGCAGGAACGTCGCCTCTTTCAGGTCGGATTCCGCGAGCCCGCCCGTCGCGAGGAACGGGTCCCAGACCCGCTCGTTCTTGGCCGCGAAGCCGAGGGCGCGGACGGTGTTGCGGCCGAGGTGCTGGTCGGGGAAGAAGAGGACCTTGCGTCCCGTGGCGATGACGTGCTCGGCGAGCTCGGGTCCCGGGGCGGCGTCGTAGGGGACGCCGAGCGCCCAGCGCAAGGCGGTGTCGGCGTTCGCCGACGTGCACACCGTGCCGCGGTGGCGGCCGACGAAGGCCTTGAGGGCGGCAGACGAGTTCATGTAGGTGACGGGCACGACCGAGTCGAGGTCGACGACCGCCCCGAGCTCGGACCAGGCGGTCTCCACGGCGTCGAGGTCGGCCATGTCCGCCATCGAGCAGCCGGCGTTGAGGTCCGGCAGCAGGACCTGCTGGCCGGGCGCCGTGAGGATGTCGGCCGCCTCGGCCATGAACGTGACCCCGCAGAACACGACGAACTCGGCTTCGTGCTGGTCGGCGGCGAAGCGCGAGAGCCCGAAGGAGTCGCCGCGGGCGTCGGCCCAGCGGATCACCTCGTCGCGCTGGTAGTGGTGGCCGAGGATGACGACCCTGTCACCGAGGCTCGCGCGGGCCGCGCCGATCATGGCGACGAGCTCGTCCTCGCTTGCGTGGGTGTAGCGGTCCGGCAGCGGCGCCTGGAGGCGGAACATAGGTCCTCGTCGTCTCTGTTGTCGCTCCGCTAGCGGCCGGCGGGGACAGCCTGGTCGCCCGTCCGCGGGTTTGTCGGCCACGAAGCTCTGTCCGCCGGGATACCAGGCCGGCGTAGCCTCCAGGTTAGTGCTCGAACGTCCCAGATCCGTCCCGGATGCGCCCGGCTCGTACCAGTTCAAGGACGCCGACGGACGCATCATCTACGTGGGCAAGGCCCTGTCGCTGAAACAGCGGCTCTCCAGCTACTTTGGCGATCCCTCGCAGCTGCACCCCCGCACCCAGCAGATGCTCGAAAGGGCGCGCTCGGTCGAGTGGATCCAGGTGCGCTCCGAGGTCGAGGCGATCATGCTCGAGTACAGCCTGATCAAGGAGCACCGGCCGCATTTCAACGTGCGGCTCGTCGACGACAAGAGCTACCCGTTCATCGCCGTCACGACCGACGAGACCTGGTCCCGCGTCTCGATCGTGCGTGGCACGAGACGCAAGGGCACGCGGTACTTCGGCCCGTACGCACAGTCCTACGCGCTGCGCGACATGCTCGACATGCTCGTGCGGTCGTTCCCCGTCCGGACCTGCACGGACACCAAGTTCGCGCGCCACGAACGGCTTGGGCGGCCGTGCCTGCTCTTCCACATCGAGCGCTGCTCGGGCCCCTGCGTCGGGGAGGTGACGCCAGCCGAGTACCGGCGGCTCGTCGAGGACCTCTCCCGCTTCCTCGACGGCGACACCAAGGCGGTCGTCGCCAGGCTCGAGGCGGGGATGCGCCGGGCCGCCGCGGCCGAGGAGTACGAAAAGGCGGCACGCTTCCGCGACCAGCTCGAGTCGGCGCGTCTGGCCGGCGAGCACCAGGACGTCGTCGGAGCCGCCGACGAGGACTTCGACGTGATGGCGATCGCCGAGTCCGAGCTCGACGCCGCCGTGCAGGTCCTCCACGTCCGCCACGGGCGGGTCGTCGGCCGGCAGGGCTTCGTTCTGGAGAAAGTCGAGGACCTCGGACCCGCCGACCTCGTCGCCCGGGCGCTCGGCCAGCACTACGCCGAGACGCCGCTCGGCGTGCCGAGAGAAGTCCTCGTGCCAGCGATGCCCGCCGAGCACGACGCCTACGCCGAATGGCTCAGCGGACGGCGGGGCTCGGCGGTCGTGATCCATGTGCCCCGGCGGGGGCACAAGCGGGCCCTCATCGGCGTCGCCGAGCGCAACGCGGCCGAGCAGCTCGTCCGGCACCGCACCCGGCGCGCGACCGACCTCGCGTCCCGGGCCCGGGCGCTCGAGGAGCTGCAGGGCCACCTCGGGCTGGCCGAGGCCCCCCTGCGCATCGAGTGCTACGACATGAGCCATCTCCAGGGGAGCGACTACGTGGGCTCGATGGTCGTGATGGAGGACGGCCTCGCCAAACGCGGCGACTACCGCCGGTTCAAGGTGACCGGGGTCGCCGGCAACGACGACTACGGGGCGATGGAGGAGGTGCTCACGAGGCGCCTGAGGCGGCTCACCGAGCCGGAGGCGCCGGGGGCCGACGGGGAGGTGACGCGCCGGCGGCGCTTCGCCTACCCGCCGCAGCTGCTGCTGCTCGACGGTGGGAAGGGCCAGCTCAGCGTGGGGGTCCGGGTGCTCGGTGACCTCGGGCTCACCGACAAGGTGGCCGTCGCGGCGCTGGCGAAGCAGTTCGAGGAGGTGTTCGTGCCGGGAAGCCCCGACCCGGTGCGGATCCCGCGGGACTCCGACGCGATCTACCTGCTGCAGGAGATCCGCGACGAGGCCCACCGCTTCGCGATCTCGTACCACCGGGAGCTGCGGGCCCGCCGGCTGCGCCCGGATCCCCTCGGGGGCGTGCCGGGCCTCGGCAGAGCGCGCCGGGCGCGTCTCCTCGGCGAGTTCGGCTCGCTGCGCGCGCTCCGGGCCGCGAGCGCCGAGGACCTGCTGGGCGTCACCTGGCTCCCGGACGACGTCGCCGGCGCCGTCCACGCCAAGCTCCACCCCGCCGCCCCCGGGCTCCATCGGCGCGCCCCGGGCGCCGGCCCGCGGGTGACCCCGTGACGGAGCCCGCCCGCCGGGAGGCGGCGAACGCGGCCGGGGCGGGTCCGCCTCCTTTCGCCGAGAGCTGGGACGAGCACGCCGAGTGGTGGAGGACGACGTTCACCGGGGGAGCCGACCGCGAGTACGAGATCGAGATCATCCCGCTCGTCGTGCGCGAGCTCGGTGGGCACCGTGTCGTCGTCGACATCGGCTGTGGCGAGGGCCAGGTCGCCCGGGCCGTCGCCGCCGCGACCGGTTGCCGGGTCGTGGGCGTCGACCCCTCCAACTTGCAGCTCGCCTATGCGCTCGACAAGGCGGACCCGGATCTCGCCATCACCTACGTGCGCGCCGAAGGGGAGCACCTCCCGTTGGCAACCGGATCGGTCGAGGCGGCGTTCTGCTGCCTCGTCATCGAGCACGTCGCCGACGCCGACGCCCTGCTCGCCGAGGCGGCCCGTGTGCTGGCCCCCGGCGGGACGTTCCTCCTCGTCGTCAACCACCCGGTATTCCAGGGGCCGGGGAGCGGCTTCGTCGACGACCAGATCCTCGACGAGCGCTACTGGCGGGTCGGTCCCTACCTCGTCGAGCAGTGGGACGTCGAGGAGGTCGACCCCGACGTGTCGCTCGCCTTCAGCCACCGGCCGCTGTCGCGCTATGTGAACCCGCTCGCCGAGCGCGACCTCGTACTCGTCCATCTCGAGGAGCCCTCGCCGCGGATGGAGCTGCTCGCAGACTCGATCGACGCCGAGTTCGAATCCACCATCCCGCGCCTGTGCGCGATGCGCTTCGAGCACCGCCCGCGGGTGTTCGGGTGAACGGCGCGGTTCCCGGGTCGCGCCTGTCTGGGATGGGAGAATCTGCGGGGAGGTGGGGGAGTCCGTGGCCGAGTACCTGATCGTCGCGGGGCTGTCGGGAGCGGGGCGCTCGACCGCGGCCGCGGTCCTCGAGGACTTCGGTTGGTTCGTGATCGACAACCTGCCGCCCGCCCTCGTCGGCAAGGTCGCCGAGCTGGCCGCCCTGCCGGGCAACGAGTTCGACCGCTTCTGCTTCGTCGTCGGCCGGGGTGGGCTCGAGTCGGTGGCGGAGATCGTCCCGGCGATCGAGGACCTGCGCGCCTCGGGCGCCCGGGTGCGCGTCCTATACCTGGACGCCTCCGACGAGGTTCTCGTCCGGCGGTTCTCCGGCACCCGCCGGCGCCACCCCGTCGAGGCCGAGGGCGTGCTCGAGGCGATCCAGTCCGAACGGCAGCTGCTCGCGCCGATCCTCGGCGACGCCGACGTCGTCATCGACACGAGCGAGACGAACGTCCACGAGCTGCGGGACCGACTCGTCGAGATGTTCGCCGGGCGGGAGGCGACCGGCGAGATGGAGACCTCGGTCGTCTCGTTCGGCTTCAAGCACGGCCTGCCCCTGGAGGCGGATCTCGTCTTCGACGCCAGGTTCCTGCCGAACCCGCACTGGATCGACGCGCTGCGCCCCCACAGCGGCCTCGACGAGGACGTGCGCGACTACGTGATGTCCTCGCCGGAGGCGGTCGAGTTCCTGGCGCGCATCGGGGACCTCGTCGCGTTCCTGCTGCCTTACTACGCCCGGGAGGGCAAGTCGTACGTGTCGGTCGCCATCGGCTGCACCGGCGGGCGGCACCGCTCGGTCGTCCTCGCCGAGGCGCTGGCCGCCAGGCTGCGCGCCCAGGGATTCGCGCTCGACGTTCACCACCGCGACCTCAAGCGGTAGGGCTGCGGCGTCGGGCCGGAACCGGGTCACGGCACTGTCGGCCGGACCGAGGCTCCTGGGTCCTTAGCCTCTTGACCGTGGCCTGGGTGACGGCGATCCTAGGGGCGGCCCGGGGTCGCCCAGGCCGACACGGACACATCGGACACGTCCCGGTGGCGCGCCAGCGGGAGTCTTGGAAGCGGGAGTCGTGACATGACGGTACGGGTCGGGATCAACGGGTTCGGGCGGATCGGGCGGAACTTCCTGCGCGCGGCCCGCGAGTCGGCTGCGGACATCGAGATCGTCGCGGTGAACGACCTCCTCAGTCCGGAGATCAACGCCCACCTGCTCCACTACGACTCCACCTACCGGCGCTACCCGGGCTCGGTCGAGGTGAAGGGCTCCGACCTCGTCGTCGACGGGCACGTGATCAAGGTTCTCGCCGAGCGCGATCCCTCGGCGCTGCGCTGGGGTGAGATGGGCGTCTCGGTCGTCGTCGAGTCGACCGGCCGGTTCACCAAGCGCGAGGCCGCCGCGGCCCACCTCGCCGGCGGCGCCAAGCGGGTCGTCATCTCGGCACCCTCGGGCGACGCCGACGCGACCTTCGTCATCGGCGTCAACGAGGGCGACTTCGACCCCGCCAAGGACTTCGTCATCTCGAACGCCTCGTGCACGACGAACTGCTTCGTGCCGATGATGAAGGTGCTCGACGACTCCTTCGGTGTGGAAAAGGGCCTCATGACGACCGTCCACGCCTACACGAACGACCAGGAGCTGCTGGACTTCGCCCGGGACAACCTGCGGCGCGCCCGGGCCGCGGCCGTGAACATCGTGCCGACCTCCACCGGGGCGGCACGGGCGACGAGCCTCGTGATGGCGAACATGAAGGGCCGTCTCGATGGCTCGGCGCTGCGCGTGCCGATCCCGGTGGGGTCGATCACCGACTTCACGGGGATCCTCAACGCCGCCGTCGACGCCAAGGCGATCAACGCGGCGTTCGCGGCCGCGGCGGCCTCCGGACCGCTTTCCAAGGTTCTCGTCTACACCGAGGACCCGATCGTCTCCTCGGACATCGTCGGCTCGCCCGCCTCGTGCACCTTCGACTCGGCCCTCACGATGACGCTGCCGCTCGACGGCGACAAGACCCTGGCCAAGGTTTTCGGCTGGTACGACAACGAGTGGGGCTACTCGCACCGGCTCGTCGAGCTCGTCGAGCTCGTCGGCAAGTGATCGGCCGCGTACCCGTCCTCGAGGACTTGCCCCCGGTCGGGGGCAAGTCCGTTCTCGTGCGGGTCGATTTCAACGTGCCGATCGGCGAGGTGGACGGCAGGCGCGTCGTCACCGACGACTTCCGGATGCGCCAGGCGATCCCGACGTTGCGCTGGCTCCTCGACCACGGCGCCTCGGTCACCTGCGCGACCCACCTCGGCCGGCCCAAGGGCAAACCGGACCCCCGCTACGACGTTGCTCCCGTCCGCGAGCACCTCGCCGAGCTCGTGCCCGGCGTGGAGCTGCTGGAGAACCTGCGCTTCAACCCGGGAGAGGAGGCGAACGACCCGGCCTTCGTCGACACACTCGTCGCCGGCCACGACTGCTACGTGAACGACGCCTTCGGGTCCTCGCACCGGGCGCACGCCTCGATCGTCGGGCCACCGCAGCACCTGCCCTCGGCGGCGGGCCGGCTGCTCGCCCGGGAGGTCGAGGTGATCGGCGGCCTGCTCGACGAGCCCCGGCACCCCTTCGTCGCCATCATCGGCGGCGCCAAGGTGGCCGACAAGCTCGGCGTGCTCGTTTCGCTCGTCGCCCGGGCGGACACCGTGCTCATCGGCGGCGGGATGTCGTACACCTTCCTCGCCGCCCGGGGCCGGGGGATCGGCTCGTCGATCTTCGACGCGCCCCACGTCGACGCCTGCCGGGGGCTGCTCGACTCGACGAACAAGATCATGTTGCCCTCCGACGTCGTCGTGATCGGGCCCGGCGGCACGCTCCACCCGGGGGCGGAGTCCGTCCCCGAGGGCGACCCGATCGACATGCTGACGGGCGACTTCCCCGAGGGCTGGGAGGGCGTCGACATCGGGCCCGCGACCCGCCAGCGCTTCGCCGAGGTGATCGCCGGCGCGGGGACGGTCTTCTGGAACGGCCCGCTGGGCTTTTTCGAGGATCCGCGCTTCGCGGCCGGGACCCGCGCCGTCGCCGAAGCGGTGGCCGCCTGCCCCGGGTTCACCGTCGTCGGCGGGGGCGACTCGGCCGCGGCGATCGACGAGTTCGGGCTCGCCGGGTCGATCGGCTTCGTCTCGACCGGCGGGGGGGCCTCGCTCGAGCTCATCGAGCTCGGCGACCTGCCCGGGCTGGCGGCGCTACGCGGTGCCTCGAACGCCCCGCAGGGGGCCTGATCCCGGTGCTGGCCGAACGTGGCGTCCTCGTCAGCGGCAACTGGAAGATGAACGAGAACCACTTCGAGGCGCTGAAGCTCGTCCAGGAGCTCGGCGCGCTGCTCCTGGCGGGCACGATCCCGCCCGGGCGCGAGGTGAGCCTCCACCCGCCGTTCACCTCGCTGCGCACCGTGCAGACCGCCGTCGAGTCCGACCACATCCCCGTGGCGCTCGGCGCCCAGAACTGCCATTTCGAGGACCGCGGCGCCTACACCGGCGAGGTCTCGGCCGAGATGCTCGCCAAGCTGAACGTCCGTTACGTGATCACCGGGCACTCCGAGCGGCGCCAGTACTTCGACGAGTCTGACGAGGTGGTCGCGCGGAAGATCGACGCCATCCTGCGCCACGGGATGGTGCCGATCGTCTGCGTCGGCGAGACGCTCGCCGAAAGGGAGGCGGGCGGCGCCGAGACCAAGGTGCGGGGCCAGGTGCGGGCCGCCCTCGAGGGTCGCCCGACCGAGGTCGTCGCCTCGCTCGTGCTCGCCTACGAGCCGATCTGGGCGATCGGCACGGGCCGGACGGCCACTCCGGCCGACGCCCAGGAGATGTGCGCCGCCATCCGCTCGGAGGTCGGGGACTTCGCCCCCTCGGCGGCGACGGCGATCCGCATCCAGTACGGGGGCTCGGTGACGCCGGAGAGCGCCGACGAGCTGCTCGCCGGCGAGGACGTCGACGGCTTCCTGGTCGGGGGAGCGAGCCTCGACGCCCAGCGGTTCGTCTCGATCGTGCGCGCCCGGGCGTAGCTGCGGGCCAGGCCAACGGCGGTGAACTGCTAGTCTTCGCCTTCGTTCCGGGCGCGCCCGACGAGCCCAAGGAGGTCCTCGCACGTGCTCACCGATATCCTGGTCGGGGTCGAGACCGCCGCCTCGTTCGCGCTCGTGCTGCTGATCCTGTTGCACTCGGGCCGCGGCGGGGGACTGTCGGACATGTTCGGCTCCACGGTCGGCACGGCGGCGGCGGGCTCCACGGTCGCCGAGAAGAACCTCGACCGCCTGACCATCACCGTCGCCGTCATCTTCGCCCTCGTGACGGTCATCGTCGGCATTCGGTGGGGCTGAGACAGAACGCAGCCGCCGCGCTCGGCGCCCTGGTCCTCTCGGGGATCCTCGGCGCGACCTTCGCTGGGGCCTCGCCGACCTCGACGACGCTCGCCGGCCAGGGGGGCATCAGGATCCTCAACGGGGGCACGGTCACCGTCGCCGTGCCGCACCTCCCGCGCCAGTTCAACCCGCTGACGCCGGGCGGCTCGAACGCCGTCACCCAGATGGTGATGGAACAGGTCCTGCCCCAGGTCTTCGTCACCGGCCCCGACATGGAGGTCCGCGCCTCGCTCGGGCTCGTCGTCTCGGCCGAGGTCACCGGGCTGAAGCCCCAGACCGTCGTCTACACCCTCGCCAAGGGGGCGCGCTGGTCCGACGGGGTGCCGATCACGGCGGCCGACTTCGCCTACGACTGGAAAAGGCTGCTGACGATCGGCGCGAGCCTCCCGGCGACGTTCCCGCTCGCGGGGTACCGGGACATCGTCTCGGTCACAGGTTCGAGGAGCGCCAAGCTCGGCACGACGGTCACGGTCGTCTTCGCCAGGCCCTACGCCGACTGGATGGCGCTCTTCGCCGACCTCGTGCCCGCCCACATCGCCAGCCGCTGGGGCTGGGCGGAGGCGTTTTCCGGGACGGAGCCGTCGCACCTCGTCTCGGGGGGCCCGTTCGAGATCACGAAAATCGTCCCCGGCCGGGAGCTCGTGCTCTCGCGCAACCCCTCCTACTGGGGGCGGCCCGCCCGCCTGGCCCACATCGTCTTCAAGGTGACGAGGTCCGCCGCCGCGACGCTGCGGGGCCTGCGTGAGGGGTCGCTCGACCTCGCCGAGCTCGCCCCCGGGGCGGGCGCCGATGGCGTCGTGGCCGGGAGCCGCGAGCTCGAACAGACGGTCTCGGACTCGGCCACGCTCTGGCAGCTCGCTTTCAACCTGGCCGATCCGGTCACCGGCCAGCTCATTGTGCGCCAGGCGATCGCCGCGGCGATCAACCGTCCCGAGGTCGTCGCCGATTCGATCGGCCTGCTGGTCCCCGACGCGACGACCGCCGCCAACCGCCTCTACGCCGCGCACCAGCCGGGAGGGCGGTCCGACGACGGCGCCTACCTCACGCCGGACGACACCGAGGCGGTCCAGCTCCTCGCCACGGCCGGCTACCCGCTCAACGCGAAGGGCATCGCCACCTCTGCGTCGGGCACGCCGCTCGTGCTCACGCTGACCGGGCCGAAGGGGAATGCGATGATCGTCGCCGCCGAAGCCGAGATCCAGGCGCAACTGCTGCAGGTCGGCATCGAGCTGCAGATCCGCAACGTCGCCCGATCGGTCCTGCTCTCGACGGATCTGCCACAGGGCCGCTACCAGCTGGCCCTCGCGCCCTATCTGGAGTCCCCGTTCCCCTCGACCATGTCCCGCCTCTACACCGAACCGGTCGGGCCGACGCCGAATCCGGGCGGGGGGACGAGCCCGACGATCCCGCCGAGAAGTGGCGTCCTCGCCGCCTCGGAGAGGGAACCGAGCGCGGCGAACGCGGGAGCGGTGACCCGTGACGTCCTCGGCTACGACGACACCGTCATCGACCGCCTCTTCGCCGAGGCGCGCTCGGAACTGAACGCCGAGACCGACACGAACCTTTACAACCAGATCGACACGCTGCTCTGGCAGGACCTGCCGACGTTGCCCCTCTTCCAGGCGCCGACGGCGCTGGTGCGACAGGTCAGGATCGTGAACGTCGCCGACACGCCGACGCCGGCCGGGCCGATGTGGAACGCGCAGGACTGGGCGATTCAGGTGAGCCCGCCCCCGACGACGTCGACGACGACCCCGGGGAGCTGACGGGCGTCGCCGCAGCCCGCCCGGTTGCGAACGGTGGCGGAGGCGCGATCGGGGTCGCGCTAGTCTTTCGTGCCTGGTGGGGACGCATCCCCGCCGAGTCGGAGTGGCGGAATAGGCAGACGCGCCAGCTTGAGGGGCTGGTGCCCGCAAGGGCGTAGGGGTTCAAGTCCCCTCTCCGACACCCACTTAGCTGCTGCTCAGTGGCCAAGTCCTGGCGGTTACCTCGCGCTCACACGTCTGTGTCGGGATGGTCGCGGCCGAGCCAGTTCGCCAAGTTGCTGCGAATCGCGAGGGCATCTGGGTGCCTGGGGCCGAGCACGCGGGCCCCGTCGAGGTTGGAGGCAGCGGAACTCACTGATCGCCGTTTTGAGCTGCCCAGATCTGCACTCGACGCTGTATCGTCGCGGCGGCGTGGCCCGCGCCGCCGAGAAGGGGGGGCGAGATGAACGTCGCTCTTCGACCGCGCAGGGAGCACTGGCACGCGACCTCCCGGAGGAGCCGGCACCGCTTGCGGCTGGTCGGAGAGTTGGCCGCGGCGTTGGCGATCCTGACCCCTTTGCAAGCCGTCGGGGCGGTCGCGCCGTCTGCCCGGCCGTCGGGCGACCTCCGAGCCGCCCTCGCCAAGTCGAACCAGCTCACCCAGATCGCGTACACGCTCGTCCGAGACTCCAAGGGCGGCCACCCAAACCCCGGAGCAGAAGCCGACCTCCTTTTCGGAGCGAACGGCGAGGCGTTCTTGTACTTCGCAGATCCCAAGGAAGCTCTCGCCGAAGACGGGACCTACTCGTACTCGGGGGGACATCTCAGCCTGCACATCTCGACCCCGGACTTCAAAGTCAACGCCGACTTCGCGCTGAATATCTCGGCCGGCCAGGCGACGATGCCGTTCCTGGTGTTCTCCACCGGACACGGCACGTCGCTGTGGAACCGCAAGATCCTGAACCTCGGCGCTGGGATCCAGGCGATCTACAACGCGGCCACGAACGCGAGCACCCTGTCGTTGACGCCGGCCGAAGGCGCCCAGCGTGCCCTGTCCTTCGCACAGGCATGGCTCGCAGCCCCGCCTATCGGCGACCTCAAGGCCGCGGGTGGTCGACTCCGGCCCGGGTTGAAAGCGCCTAAGGGAAAGTGCACCGAAGAAGGCGACAACTGCATCACCGCGGTACGGAGCCTGGGTGACGACATCCTCATTTCGTACAGCGACGCGGATCCGACCCTGGTGACGCT
>Ga0326728_10020547_pt1 | contig 12575 bp, 14 predicted proteins | sample MB3enrmetagenome_FD_207602 | JGI IMG/M metagenome (GOLD analysis project Ga0326728, IMG submission 207602) | Lab enriched peat soil microbial communities from McLean, Ithaca, NY, United States - MB31MN | ecosystem: Environmental > Terrestrial > Soil > Wetlands > Peat | place: USA: New York...
CCGCGTCATCGTGACCCGGGGGGACGGCACCTCGCTCTACGTCACGCGCGACGTGGCCTTTCATCTCGGGAAGTTCGCCCGATTCCCGCGCGTCGTCGACGTGCTCGGGGTCGACCACCTCCTCCACGCGAGGACGTTGGAGGCGCTCCTGACGGAGATTTCCGAGCCTCGCCGGCCCGAGTTCATCCTGTACGCGTACATCACCGCCCCGGGCGGGGGGAAGATGAGCACCCGAGGCGGCTCCGCGGTGTATCTCGACGACCTCCTCAACGAGGCCGTGACGCGCGCCCGCCAGGAGGTCTTGGCCCGCCGAGAGGACCTGAACCCCGAGGAGGTCGATCGGGTCGCCGAGAGCGTGGCGGCGGGGGCGATCCGGTACTCCATCGTGCGCGTCGCCCCCGAGAAGACGGTGCAGTTCCGTTGGGAGGATGCCCTCTCCTTCGAAGGGCGGAGCGGGCCGTTCCTCCAGTACTCGTACGCGCGGGCGAGCTCCCTCCTCCGCAAGGCGGAGCACGAGCGCGGGCCGTTCCCGTTCCGAGTGGAGGAGCTCGGCACGCCCCTCGAGACGGCGCTCATCAAGAGCCTCTCGCGCCTCCCCTCCACGGTGAGCTACGTGGCCCGGAGCGCGCACGTCCACTCTCTCGCGACCTACGCCCACGACCTCGCGGAAGCGTTCAACCGATTCTACAACGAGCTCCCCGTCCTGCGGGCCGAGCGCGAGCGGGAGAGCCGGGTCGCCCTCGTCGCCGCTTCCCGCCAGGTCCTGGGGAACACCCTCGAGCTCCTCGGCGTGCCCCGGCTCGAAACGATGTGACGGCGGGGGCCCGCAGAAGGAACAAATAGCGGGGTTCCGTCCTGGGCCCTGAGGTGTTGTCCATGGGATCGATCCGCGAGGATTTCGCGAAGTTCATCGCGCAGGGTAACCTCGTCCAACTGGCCATCGCGTTCGTGATCGGCGCCGCCTTCGCGGCCGTCGTCACCGCGCTCGTCTCCGACATCATCACCCCGCTCATCGGCGTCGTCGCCAAGTTCAACTTCAGTACCTGGACCTATGAACTCAACGGGAGCATCTTCCAGCAGGGCCTGTTCCTCAATTCGCTCATCTCCTTCCTCATCATCGCGCTGGTCGTCTTCTTCGCGATCGCCCTGCCGTACCAGCGCTACCAGAACCGCAAGGCCGCCAAAGCGGCCGCAGCGCCCCCCACGACCCGGAGCTGTCCGGAGTGCCAGGGCACGATCCCCATCGCGGCCACCCGATGCCAGTTCTGCACTCAACCGGTGCCCCCGGCACCGGCCCCGGCGAAGACCTGAAGGTACCTACGCTACGCCAGAAGCGGGTCCGGGACCCCGGCCCCGCGGAATCCCCGGGCCCGCAGCCGACAAGCGTCGCACCGCCCGCACGGTCGGAGGCCCCCCCGATAACAGCTCCACGTCAGCCCCCACGGGACCCCTAGTCGTTCGCCGCGCCGAACGATGTCGACCTTAGAACGGCGGAGGAGCGGTGCTCGAATGCGGACCCGCCGGCCCTTCTCCACGGCGGCCTTTGTGGCCAAATTCGCAACGCGCTGGAAGGCGCGGAGGAACTCGGGTCGACAATCCGGGTACCCCGAGTAGTCCACGGCATTGACCCCGAGGTAGATGCGGTCCGCCCCCCAGCTCTCGGCCGCGGCGAGCGCGACGGAGAGCAGCACGGTGTTTCGGGCGGGGACGTAGGTCGCCGGGATCCGTCCGGCCTTGAGGCGCGAGGGGATCGGCATCCGGGGGTCGGTGAGCGCCGAACGGGCGATGGGGGCGAGCGGGATCTCCAGCACCACATGTCGGCCGACCCGGAAGTGACGGGCCAGGGCCCGAGCGGCGTCCAGCTCCCGGGCGTGGCGCTGACCGTACCCGACGGTCAGGGCGAACACGGGGCCGACGGAAGCGGCTTCGGCGAGGCAGGTGGCGGAATCCATCCCTCCCGAAAGGAGGACGACCGAACGAGGCCGAGAGGGGCGCCGGGACGGGGAAGCTCCGATCATATGGGGAGCCCCGCCGCCGCGAGGATAGCGACCCCGATGAGGACGGCGCTCAGCATCCCGAGGAAATTGGTGCCGCCCTTGGTGAGGTAGCCCCGATTCTCCAGTTGATCGCCGAGGAGGCTATCCACCTGACAGGAGAGGAACCCGGCGAGGAGCACCCCGCCGACGAAGAGGGCGGCGACCGGCTGCGGGGTCCGGAACGCCCAGAAGGCGAGGGCGCCCACGATCGCGGTGGCTGCGGCCCCGATGAACGCCCAGAGCTGTCCTAGGGTCGAGACCCCCCCATTGGTCCCCGCCGTAACGGGCTCCCACGTCGTGATCGACCGGGCTTGGTTCGATAGCACGCCGAACTCGCTCGCGAACGTATCCGCGCTGCCGAAGGCGATGGCGCAGGCGTAGAGGAACGCGAGGCTCGCCGCGGGGACCTGGCCGTTCTCCCCGACCGTCGCCACCACGACGAGCCCCGTCGGGATGAGGATGTGCGCCACGACGTTGGAGATCCCCCGCTCGCCCACGCTGCCCTCCTGCACGTGGCGGCGCATCTTCTCCCGGAAGGCGTACCGGGTCGCAAGCGAACTCGCCGCGACGAACAGTACGAGCAGGATCAGGAACGGGAAGCCCGCCAGGATGACGATGATCGAGCCGAACACCGCCGCCAGCGCGCCCGCCGGCCAGGTCAGCGCCCGGGCGGCGACCGCCGAGACGGCGAGGATGCCCGTGGCAACCACCCCGACCGTGGCGAGCTCTAACGAGAGCACCATGAGGTCAGGCGGGCGGGAGAGGGGAACGCTCTTAGAGCTTTCCGAGCGGCTCTACCGGGGCCTCTCGGGTCCTGGGGGGCGGTTTCCGTCCCCGGGAAGCTTCGCTCAGCCGACCGTGAGGATCTGGAGGACGGCCCCGAGGAAGCTCCCCGCCCGAAGGTCCGGGTAGCTCCCAACTCGGCGCAGCTCCTCTTCGGTCATCCGCTCGAGGCCACGCTCGGGGACCAGGGCGGAGAGCATGCCGAGCCGCTCACCGACCTGAACGTCCAGCGCCCGGTCGCCGATGATCGCGGAACTCCGAAGGTCGAGACGGTGCTCTTCGGCCGCCCGAACGAACAGCTCCGTCCCCGGCTTGCGGCAGGCGCACCCTTCCTCGGGGCGGTGGGGACAGTAGTAGAACGCATCGATACCGGTCCCCTCCCGCGCCAGCCGCTCGTTGATGCGCCGATGGATCGCCTCTAGGCGGTCGGCCGAGAAGAATCCCCGCCCGACCCCCGATTGATTCGTCACGCAAATGACGCGAAATCCGTGGTCGTGGAGGAGTTGGATCCCCCGAACGACCCCGGGCAGGAATTCGTACCGATCGGGCTCGCTGAGGTAGTGGAAATCGGGGTTCAAAGTCCCGTCCCGGTCGGTGAACACATCCCGATGAGGGAATTCGAGCCCCGACATGGGGCGAAACGGCCCCCGTGCGTAGATAACGGTGACGTGCTTGACGCTCCCGACGATGTCCTTGGTCCGTTCGGACTCCGACGACCCGAGCCCGGCCGAGCCCCTGGCGGGCTTGGCGGCCTCCCTCCGCGCCGCGCTCGGGAACGTCGCCGAGACCCCCGAGCCGCCCACCTTGCTGTTCAGCGGCGGCGTCGACTCGGTCCTCCTCGCTTGGCTGATGCGCACCGACCCGCGGACCCTTCTCGCCACCGTGGGCCTCCCCGGGTCCTTCGACCTCGGACGGGCCCACGAGGCGTCTCGGATCCTGGCGATGCCGTGGCGGCCCCAATGTCTCTCGCTGCCCGGCCTCCAAAAGAGCTGGAACGGTTGGGGGAGAGCCCTCTGGGGGGAGCCGGAGCCCCGGCGGAGCGTCCTGTTCAGCCTCGGGGTCGCGTTCGAGTCCTTCCCCCGCAGGGCCATTTGGCTCGGCCAGGGGGCCGACGAGCTGTTCGGAGGGTACGCCCATTTTGACGGTCTGGGAGTGGAGGAGTGCCAGGAACGTGCTCGGAGGGACCTCCAACGGCTCCGGGAGGTGGATTGGCCCCGGACCATGGAGCTCGCCCGAGATTTCGGGGTCTCGCTCCGAGCGCCCTATCTCGACGAGAGGTTTGAAGCGGAGGTGGAGTCGCTCCCGTCGCGCCAACGGTTCGGGGGTGGGGGGCGGAAGCCGCTTCTAAGGAAGCTCGCGAGCTACGTGGGGGTTCCGGAACCTCTCGCTTCGGGGCCGAAGAAGGCGATGCAGTACGGGAGCGGTATCTCCAAGGCCGTGGCCGGGTTCTCCCGAGCCACCCGAGCCGGTGCGCCCCCCCACTAGCCTTCTCGAATCCGAGTCCCGGTCTCGTCTTGGAGCGCCCGGCCGAGCGAGGTCGCATCCGTGATGATCGCCCTTTGGCCCCCCGCGCGGAGGAATTCCAGGGCAGCCTCGACCTTGGGACCCATGCTGCCTTCGGCGAACTCCCCTCGCTTCAGGTAGCTCGCCATCTCCGAAGGAGTGACGGCACCGAGCCAACGCTCCCACGGACGCCGGAAGCCGACCGCCACGGCGGGGACGTCGGTTACGATGGCGAGGGTCCGCGCTTTGAGCTGGCTCGCGATGACCGCCGCGCCCAGGTCCTTGTCGATCACCGCATCGACCCCTTCAAGACGGCCCCCCCCGCGTTGTACGACCGGGATGCCGCCGCCGCCGCCCACCACGGGCACCCAGGAGAGCCCGAGGTCGCGGTCGAGGAGCTCTCGCACCGTCTCCCCCTCCACCCACTTGAGGGGCCGCGGAGAGGCCACAAGACGCCGCCAGCCGCCCCGGGCCGAGTCATTGACGAGCTCCCATCCGCGGCTCTTCCGGAGCAGGCGCGCCTCGTTCTCGTCGTAGTACTGGCCGATGGGCTTGGTGGGGTGCTTGAAAGCGGGGTCCTTGGGCGAGACCAGCATCCGGGTCACGAGGCAGAGCACGGTGCGCGGGACCCCTTCCGTCTGGAGGGCCGGGGTGAGCTCCTGCTGGATCAGGTAGCCGATCTGCCCCTGCGTTTCGGCTCCGATGACATCCAGCGGCCGCGCGGGTACCTCCCGTTGAGCCACTTCGTTCTGACGGAGGCTCATGCCGACCTGGGGTCCGTTGCCGTGCGTGAGGATCAGGTCATTCCCGTCCGCGACGACGCGGGCCAGCGGCAGCGCGCTCCGGCGCATCTGGCCCACGGCCTCCGCCCAGGTTCCCGTTCCGCCGGCTCGGACGAGGGCATTTCCTCCGAGCGCGACCACCGTACGCTCTCTCGACATTCAGGTTGGTTCGCGGACCGTTCTCGGCTCTATTAAGTCGCCCGGCTTCCCAGGACGCGCTCCGAGGCTCTTCTCGCGACGTTTCCTGTCGGCACGCATATATACGCCATCCCGGGTCCTCGCACCGTGTCGACGGATTCCACCGACCTGTTCTGTCCGCTCGAGTTCCGGTACGGTCGAGAGGAGGTGCGGCTGCTCTTCTCCCGGTCTCGGCGGCTCGAACGCGCCCTCGAGGTCGAAGCCGCGCTCGCGGAGACCCAGGCCGAGCTCGGGATCATCCCCCTCGAGGCGGCCCGCGGCATTCGAGAGGCCGTGTCGGAGCGGCGCGTCTCCCTCGAACGCGTCGATGAGCTCGAGGTGGAGCTCCGGCACGACGTGATGGCCATCGCACGCGCCTTAGGCGAAGCGGCCGGTCCCGGCGCCGGTTACGTTCATCTCGGAGCGACCTCCGCAGACATCACCGACACCGCCCTCGCGCTCGAGCACCGGGAGGCCCTCGCGGTCCTGCGCCAGGACCTGACGGGGCTCTCGCGGGTCCTGCTCGAGCTCGCCCGCACCCACCGCGCGACCCCGGAAGTGGGCCGGACCCACGGCCAGCACGCCGTCCCGATGAGCTTCGGGTACAAGATGGCCGGAGCGGCGGCGGAGGTGCTCCGCCAACGGGAACGGCTCGACGAGCTCGCCCCGCGCCTCGCCGTGGGGAAGATGGCGGGCGCCGTCGGGACCGGGGCCGGATTCGGAGCGCAGGCGGCCGAGGTCGAGGTCGGCGTCATGCGACGGCTGGGCCTGACGGCGGACGAGGCGCCGAGCCAAGTGGTGGGCCGGGACCGTATCGCCGAGGCCACGAACTGGCTCGCCCTTCTCGCCGGCACCTGCGAGCGCCTCTCGACCGAGGTTCGCAACCTTCAACGGACGGAGATCGCCGAGGTCTCGGAGCCGTTCGACGAACGTCACCAGGTGGGGAGCTCCACCATGGCACAGAAGCGCAACCCGATGGCCTCGGAGAACGTCACCTCGCTCGCGCGCCTCGTGCGAGCGTTCGCGCTTCCCCCCCTCGAGAACATGGCGCTCTGGCACGAACGCGACCTGACCAACTCGGCGAACGAGCGGATCGTGATGCCCCATGCGATCCTGTTGACCGATGACATGTTGCACAAGCTCCTGAGGGTCTTCGGGGCTCTCCGGGTGGACGCCGCACGGATGGCCACGAACCTCGGCTCCAGCGAGGGCTCCATGACGGAGAACCTGATGCTCGCGCTGGCGGCCAAAGGGGTTGCCCGGGCCGAGGCCCACGAGGCGTTGCGACAGCTGACCCGGCCGGGCGCGGCCGGCACGACGCTCGCCGAGCGAGCCCGATCCGACCCGTACATCGCCCGGCACTTCTCTCCGGCCGAGGTGGACTCCTTGCTGGACCCGACGACGTACGTCCAGGCGGCTGCGGCGAAGACCGACCGCGTGCTCGCGCAACTCCTGCCGAAGCTCGACCGATGAGCGAGCTCTCGGAGTGGCAGGGCGTCATCGAAGTGAGCCGCCCGGATGCGGGCAGCGCCGAACGCCTCCGAAGGGCCCTCGACCCGGAAGCGGCACGCGAGGTCCCCCGGGCTCGGGCCCATCTTCTCGAACGCTCCGACCGTACCGTTCGTCTCGAGATCCGGGCCCGAGACACCGGCGCCCTTCGGGCGGCCGTCAATACCTATCTCGGTTGGGTCGCCCTGGCGACCCGGACGGAGGCGGCCGCTCTCTCCCCATCGAAGGGCCCCACCCGCTGAACGCCGGAAATCCCCCGAAGCGCTTATCACGGGATGGCGTCGTCGGTCATCGTGGCGCTACCCGCGAAGCTCCAGAACGAGATCAAGCAGTACCAACGGATCCAGCAAGACCTGGCCCAGATGGACCAGCAGCGGCTCCAGTTGGACCTGAAACTGAGAGAGGTCACCCATACTCTCGAGGAGCTGAAGACACTCCCCCCCGAGTCCGCCGTGTACCGTCCCATCGGCGCGCTCATGGTGAAGGCGAAGGACCACCAGGAGGTCCTGGACATCCTGACGGAGGAGAAGGAGACGCTCGAGGTTCGGCTCAAGTCGACCGAGCGCCAGGAGAACTCCCTGAAGGAGCGCTATACGACGATGCAGCGGGAGATCACGGAGGAGCTCCAGGCGGCCAACGTGGCGGCCGCCGCCAGCGCCACCCGTCCCGCGCCCGGCCCCGGGTGATCCCCGACCCTCTAGCGGTCACATGGACCGGTGGACCAATCGGTCCCCGACCTCTCTCAGGAGCTCGCGGTCGCCGTCCCGCAGGAGCTTGGAACGCTCGATGCGCCGGAACGCGCGCCGGCTCAGCTCCTCGATGCGCGCCTCCGAGTAGGCGAGGCTCCCCGTGGTCCGGATGAGCTCCCGGACCCGATCGAGGGCCTCGGGGGTCGCTTGGGGACTCCCCAGCACCTCCCGGAACACCCGCCGCCCTTCCTCGTCCGCGGCCCGATACGCCCGGACGACCAGCAAGGTGCGCTTCCCTTCCACGAGGTCGTTCGCGCTCTTCCCGGACTGACCGGCGTCGAGGCCGGCTCCGAGGACGTCGTCGCGCAACTGAAAAGCCACCCCGAGGTCGACTCCCAACGCCTCGAGCTCCGCGAGGAGCCCGGGGCGGCCCCCGCCCAGGATCGCGCCGATCCGCAAGGGTGAGGCGACCGTGTAGACGGAGGTCTTCAGTCGGTGGACCAGCAGCACGTCCTCTTCGGTGACCTCTTCGACGGGGCGGACCCCGCTGCGGATGTCGAGTAGCTGCCCGTAGGCGGTGTCGCGGGTCATTCGTGCGTACTCTTCGACCGCTCGGATCTTGCGATCCGCCGCGACCCGCACCGCGAGCAAGGAACGCACGGTGTACGGCTCCTGAAGGTCCCCCAAGGTGATCGCCATCCCGGCCCCGTAGGCGAGCGAGGCACCGGCCCATTGACGCTGGAGGTGCTCGGCCTCGAGCTCCCGATGGACGGTGGGGCCCCCCCGCCGGGTGTCGGCGTGGTCGATGATGTCATCGTGGATGAGCATCCAACTCTGGAAATGCTCGAGCGCCGCGGCCGCCGGAAGGACAGGGGCCGGGTCTCGATGGGTCGCGATCCGATAGCCGGCGAGGACGAGCAAGGCGCGGAACCGCTTCCCCCCCCGGAGCGTGAACTCGTGGAGCACCCCGGTAGCGTCGATGCGGGGAAGCCACCGATTGAGCTGCGCGAACTTCATGGAGGCGGCCCCATGACGCCCTTCCAGGCATTTAATCGAGCGGGCTCCTCCGACCTCCGCCCCGCGGGAGGCCGCATCGCACCTGCCCTTCCCGTGTCAGAGCAGGCGTTTAAGCTCCGACGGGCTCCCCGCCTCGATGCCGGATCCGGCGTTCGCCCAGCTCGTCAGCCAGATGACCGAGGCGTTCGGCCAGAAAATGGGCTCTTCCCGCCAAACGCCGGAAGGGATCCTCCTCCAGACCACCGACGGCTTCTTGTACGCCTTCATCGCCCATCCTACGGACCTATCGCTCGCGACGGTCCAACGATTCCTGAGCGAGACGCCCGGAGGAGCCCGCCACCTGGTGGTGTTCAGCCACGAGCACCTACCGATCTCCCTTTCCGCCGCCCTCCTCCAGGCGGGAGCTACCGTCGTGGAAGGAGCACGGTTCCTCGAGCTCGCCCACTCCCTGGGGCTCGATTCTCTGGTCGGCGAGGAGCCTCGGCCCGCCCGGGCGGGCTCGGCTCGACTGCTCCCGAGCGCCCACCAACTGGACGCCGTCATGGGACGGGCCCGGACCTGGCTCGACTGGGGGGTCCCCGCCCTGGCCCTGCGCTTCTATCGTCAAGCGGCGGAGATGAAACCCGAATTCCAGCCCGCCGGGGCCGGAGTCGGCACGGCCTTGCTAGCTCTCGGGCTCGCTTCGGAGGCGAAGGCTGCCTTTGAGGAGCTTCTGCGGGGCGACCCCAGCAACCTCGATTCCCGGATCGGCCTGGCCGCGGTCCTGGGAGTAGAAGGCCACCCGGAACAGGAGATCGAGGCCTACCGTCGGCTCTTGACCGAGGACCCCGACCTTTTACCGGTACGGGCCCACCTTCTCGCCGCGCTCATCGACCACCATCATTGGGCCGAAGCCCGGGACGAGCTCGTCACGATGCTCAAGAAGGTCCCCGAGGATGGACGGCTGCGCTACCTCTATGCCATCGCCTTGGAAAAGACCGGGGCCGGCCGCGCGGCGCAGGAGGAGCGCGAGAAGGCTCGACACATGGGATTGACCCCCGACCGCGAACGCTCTCTCGCCGAGCAGCTTGGGCTCACTCCGCCGCGACTCGCCTCCATCGCTCCTCCGATCCCCGCGGCCGTCCTCTCCCAGCCGCCGGAGGTCCCCGCCGAACTCGTACCGGGCCCGGAGCCCCTGAAGCCTATGGCGCAGCCATCGGGCCGAAGCCATAAGGTCCGTCCACGAAGGGCCCTCGCCCCTCGGAAGCGGGCGCCACGCCGCACGCCGAGGACCGACGCCTCCTCCGGCCGCAAGGCTAAGTAGAACGTTCCGGTCGAACCCACGCTGGGTCGGTGAAGGACCGTGCGCGTTGTCTCACTGCTGCCGAGCGCCACGGAGATGGTCCATCACCTCGGGCGAGGCGCGGACCTCGTAGGACGCAGCGCGGAGTGTGACTTCCCGAAGGAGGTGCTCGCTCTTCCCGTGGTCATGCGGGCCACCGTCGAGGACGGCCATCGAAGCTCTCTCGAGATCGACGCCCGCGTCCGGGCCAGCCGTGTTCGCAACGAGAGCTTGTACACCCTCGACGTCCCCCTCCTCGGAAGATTGCATCCGGAGGTCATCCTGACCCAGGACCTCTGTGGGGTCTGCTCCGTCACGGGCGAAGAGGTCGCCTCCGCGTGCCGTCGCGCGAAGGTGGATCCCAAGATCGTCTCGCTATCACCTCACGATCTCGCGGAGGTCCGCGCAGACCTCCGGACGGTCGCGAGGGTTCTTGGCATCCCCGAGCAGGGGGAAGCCGCCGAGAAGGCCCTCTTGGCCCGCGAGCGAACCGTCCGCGAGGGCGCGCGGCCCCACCCCCCTTCCCGTGTCGCCATCGTCGAATGGCTGGACCCGCCCATCTTGGCGGGTCTATGGGCACCGGAGATGGTTTCGGTCGCGGGCGGTCGGGCCGTCGGCGGCGTCGAGGCGGGAAGGCCGGCCGTGACCACCGACTGGGCCACATTGACCGAACTGGACCCCGACCTCGTCATCCTGAGCCCTTGCAGCTTTTCCGTCGCCCGAACGTTGGAGGAGCTCGCTCGCTCCCCCCGCACCCCCGAGCTGCTCCGTTTCCGCCCGGGCTCGGTCTGGCTCGCCGATGAGGCGTATTTCAGTCGGCCCGGACCCCGACTGTGGATGGGACTCGAACTCCTCGCGGACCTCCTTCACCACCTCACCCCCCGGACTCCGATGCCAGCACGACTTTGGGACCGCGAGGCCCCCCAGGTGGCCGGATGACCCGGTGGGATTACCCCCTTCCCTCCTCGCCGTACGGAGGGTACCGGGTGGCGACCCCCGTACGCCGGAAGATCACCACCTCCGCTCGGGAGGTCACCCACATCTCCATCGCGGCGCTGGTCCTGACGGGGGACATCGCGCTCATCGAGATCCGGACGACCACCATCACCAGCCTCGGTACGGGTCTGTGGGCGAGCCTCGCCGTGGCGTTGTCGTTCGGGGCCACGGCCGCGCTCACCGGCTTCCTCTTCCACGAGCTCGCTCACAAGATCGCGGCCCAACGACGGGGCTACTGGTCGGAGTTCCGAATGAGCCCGACCGGGCTCTTACTCTCCGTGGTGACCTCGCTATTCGGCTTCCTCTTTGCCGCCCCGGGCGCGACGATAGTCCAGGACATGTACGACCCCCGAGCGTGGGGGCGCACCGCGCTCGCCGGCCCGGCCGTGAATCTGGTGGAAGGGAGCGTCTTCCTCGCGGCGGGCCTCGGCCTCGCGGAATCGAACCTCCTCCCTGGAGTCCTGCCGTTCCTGTACCTTCTCGCCTTCTTCAACGGGTGGTTCGCGACGTTCAACCTCTTTCCTGTCGGGCCGCTGGATGGCCGCAAAGTGCTCCACTGGAGCCTCCCGACGTGGGCGGGGATGATCGGGATCTCCGGGGCGCTCGCCCTCGTCGGCATCCTGCTGTTCTACGGGTTTGTCACGGTGTAAACGAGCCATGAAGGTCCTGGAAGAGCTAGGGAACGGGCGCCTCCAGGTCGACCTCGGATTCCAGGATTCCGACGGGCTCATCGCGAGCTATCTTCTCCCCGCCGAGGAGGGGTGGGCGGTCGTCGAGACCGGTCCCACGACCTCGCGGGCCCGGCTCCTCCGGGGGCTGAAGGAGGCGGGCATCGACCCGGGCGAGGTCCGGCACGTGCTCGTGACCCACATCCACCTCGACCACGCCGGAGGGCTCGGAGCGGTCGCTGAGCTCCTGCCGAACGCCCGGCTCTATGCGCACCGGGAGGGAGTCGCCCACCTCGTCGACCCATCGCGGCTCATCGCTAGCGCTCGGCGGGCGTGGGGAGCGTCGGCCGACCCTCTCTGGGGGCCGATCCTCCCCGTGCCCGCGGCGCGGCTCGTCCCGCTGGTCGGCGGGGAGCGGATCGGGCTCAAAGGGGGCCCGTTGGAGGTGCTCGCCACGCCGGGCCACGCTCGCCACCACCTTTCCTTCCTGGACACCGGGACCCGCACGCTCCTCACCGGAGACTCCCTTGGGGTCCGGCTCGCCGAATCGGAACGGGCTCGTCCGGCCGTTCCCCCGCCGGACCTGGACCTGGAAGCGCTGTTCACGAGCATCGAGCGGATGAAGGCCACCGTCCCACGGTTCGTGGGTTACGCCCACTTCGGTCGCCTACCCGTCTCGGCGTCGACGTTCGAGGAGTACCGGGGCGCGGTGGAGGAATGGCGGGACATCGCCTGGGGCGTGGCCCGGGAGACCCCGACGGTCCCGGCGGTGGCGCAGGCGCTCCGGGAGCATGAGGGGAACGCCGAAGGAGCCGGCCGGAGCCGCTCGGAGGAAGACCGTGGGGCGTTGGTGTCGAGCTACGATATGGCCGCCCAAGGGCTCCTTCGGTACTTCCGGACCCGGGGGCAACTGCCCGCGGAGGGGCCCTGAACCCGGGAAGCCCCCGCCGGGGCCGGGTCGCCACCGCGCTGTTCGGGGCCCGGCTCGCCTACGCCTTCAACTGGTACAACATCGGGGCCGTGCTTCCGCTCCTTCACGTCGGATTCGGGGTCAGCACGGCCGAGCTCGGCATCGTGCTGGGAACGTTCCTCGC
>Ga0326728_10020550_pt1 | contig 12572 bp, 8 predicted proteins | sample MB3enrmetagenome_FD_207602 | JGI IMG/M metagenome (GOLD analysis project Ga0326728, IMG submission 207602) | Lab enriched peat soil microbial communities from McLean, Ithaca, NY, United States - MB31MN | ecosystem: Environmental > Terrestrial > Soil > Wetlands > Peat | place: USA: New York...
GGGAGACCAAGTGGGCGGTCGAGCACGGCATTTCGTTCTTCGTCTACTGCTGGTATCGGAACGGCCAGGGCGGGCCGGTGAAGATGAAGTTCGGTAGTGCGATCCACGATGCCCTGCTGAAGTCCCGCTTCGTGTCCAAGATGAAGTTCGCCATCATGTGGGAAAATCAGGCCCGGGGGACGGCTGGGGTATCGGGTGAAGCCGACCTGCTGGGGAACCTGTTGCCCTTCTGGATCGAGAGCTACTTCCGCCATTCCAGTTATCTCAAGATCGACAACAAGCCGCTGCTGTTCATCTACCGGCCCGAGTTCCTCGTCCAGGATTTGGGCGGCGTGGACCAGGTGCGGGCGGCACTGGACAAGATGCGGCTGGCCTGCCGCAAGGCCGGTTTCGATGGACTCTCTGTTCTGGGCGAGTACCGGGGGTTGGACCTGAAGCACTTGGAATTGCTGAAGCGGTTGGGGTTGGACTACACGTTTGCGTATTGCTGGCACGTCCAGGGAAGTCCGACACCCGAGCAGGCCATCGCCGCACAGCTCGATTACATCAACAAGACACGCCGTATGGGCATCCTACCGGAGGTCGTGACGGTCTCCCAAGGATGGAGCGGTTGGCAGGACGAGGGGAGCATCTGGAAGATTCCGCCCACACAGTACAAGGAACTGTTGGAGCAGGCGAAAGCGATTGTCCGCACCTTTCCGGCCGCGGAATTGGGAAGCAAGATCCTGCTATTGGACAACTGGAATGAATGGAGCGAAGGCCACTACATCGCCCCCCACCGGGAATATGGCTTCGGTTACCTGGATGCCGTGCGAGCGGTGTTTTCCGACGCCCCGCAGGATCACGTCGATTTGCTGCCTCGTGACGTGGGGATGGGACCGTATGACCAGGCGTATCGGCGGCAAGGCGGGCCGAGGAAATGAGTCCCGTTTCGGGCTCAGCGTACTTCCATCACCCGGCTCGCCTCATACCGCGTCGCCACGCGGAGCGGCAACCGGTCGCCCAGCATCCTACGGTGGGTTTTCAGGGCCAGGTTGGGCGTGTTGTTTTCCTGGGAAAGATGCGCGAGGCAGGCCCATTTCATCCGCTTCGAGGCTGCCGCAAGGAGCAGATCGGCCGCCTCGAGGTTGGAGATGTGCCCGGCTGGCCCCGCAATCCGCCGTTTGAGCCAGTCCGGGTAGGAGCCGTTGGCAAGCATCTCGGGATCGTAGTTGCTTTCCAGAAGCACGGCATCCAGGGATGCGATCACATCACCCAGGCCGTTAAACACGTGCCCCAGGTCGGTCAAGATGCCCAGCCGGTGCTTGCGGTCGTCCATCACGAAGACCACGCCGTCCTCGGCATCGTGGGGCGTGGAGATCGTCTCCACCGTCACCTCGCCGAATCGCAGCGTTTCGCCGGAGCGGAAATGCCGCAGGTCTTCGATTTCCCCCAGCGGGTATCGCTTGGCTGCTTGGTAGGCAAACCGAACTTGCGGTGCAGGATTCCCATGCTGCGGGAGTGGTCCACATGGTCGTGGGAGATCAGGACCGCATCGACTGCACTTACATCCCGTCCGTGCAGGGCCAGCCGCTCCCGAACCTGGCTGCCGCTGATCCCCGCATCGAACAGCAGCTTAACGCCGCCCGCCTCAACGTAGATGCAGTTGCCGTTGCTGCCGGATTGGAGGGAGATGAGCCGCATCGGGACATTGTACCGCAGGAGGGGTTGGCCTGGGAAGCCGCTTGGACGATGGCCTGGTTCTGGATCCAATGGTGCTCGGCACACAGTAGCAACCCCGGCCTAAAGGCGAATCTCAAACCCTTGGAACTCGCCGGTTGCCGGACTGGTCTTCTCCTCCGTCTTGTTGATGTTCTTTTCCATCTCCTTGCGAATCGCCGCCAGGAACGACTCGATCTCTTGCGGCTGGCCTTCGACAATCAACTGCACCCGTCCATCCGGCAGGTTCTTCACAAAGCCGGTGACGGCAAATTGCCTCGCCAAGGTCGCGGTAGTTTGACGGAAGCCGACGCCCTGCACATGTCCCGAGAAGTGGACCTCACGCCGTTGGAACCCCTTCGGCCCTTCGACAAGCATTTGCACCGCTTCCGGCAACCAGCCGCTATGCCACGAATGTTCCCGCCTCGGCCCGTCCCGATATTGGTGGGCGATCTTCAGGTCGTCCATCAGCCGGTGGGCCAACTGCTGATGTTCCCTGAAGTTGCCGTAGCCAAAGTGAATAAGCCGAACGGACTCGGACAGCTTGGCGGCCTGTTTCTTCAATAACGTCGAAATCCGGTACTGCTCGAAGTTCTCCTGTGTGCCGAAAATGTCCGCCATGCGGTACTTGTCGGGTCGCTCCATCATCAGTGGTGCATCCCAGGCGACCGCCTTTCCGAACAACTCCGGGTGACGCAGCAACAGGCTGAAGGCCCCGCATCCCGATTTGCTGAAGCCGAGAAGCAACCGCCCCTGCCGTTTGGCCAGCGCGGGATAAGTCCGGTCGATGAAAGGCACCACCACGTTGACGAAGTAGGTTTCCTGCCGAATCCCGGCGTTGGTCGGATGATCGGCGTACCAAGGCGTTTCCGAGAAGGTCGGCATCACGCAGATCATGCTGTACCTGTTGTGGAGGTCGTGCTTCTTGACCTCCAGCAAGCCATTTCCCCATTGCACGCCATCCAGCGGCTCGACAGGCAGCACATAGAGGACGGGATAACGCCTCTCCTTCACCAAGCGGTCCGGCAGCAGTACTTTGATCTTGGTAGGCCGGGACTGGTACTCCGATTCCACGGTGTGCACAAGAACGCCTGCCTCGTCTTTCCTGGTTGGCGAATCTGCGGCGACCTCACCAGCCAGGGCACAGAAAGGAAGGCTCGCCACTAGCCAGCACAGCAGGGTGCCCTGGATGATCCACCGCACCGGGGCCTTGCTCGACCCGCGGTGACGGGTTGGATTATTCTCGACTTCCTGCCAAAGGCCCTCGTCGTGCTGGCTGTTGCGGATGCTGGCCGTGATCCAGCCGGCGGCCATGCTGGGCACAGTGGTTTTCAGGTCAGGAGAGATGGTGCGGGGGAGCATACGATCCTGATTTCGGGTCAGCCATCTTGCATCCGGCCGGCCAGCCACAGCATGACTCCACCGAGGACAACAATGAACGGCCCCTCGCTCACCGTCCACGGCAACGGCATTCCGACCAGGAGATCAAGGAGGCACATCCCGATCCCGAAAATAACGGCCAGCACGGCGAGGCACTTCACCAGCGGCAGAAAGCGGCGAACATTCCAGGAAACGAAGCAGAGCAACGCCCCGTGCATGGCATACATGGCTGAAAGCGAGCGGGTGAGGTAGCCGACGATTGGCCCCCCGGGAAGCTCGCCCATTCCCAAGCTGCGATGAATGTCCTGCATCCATGCGAACGGCATCACGGCGGGGACCAACGCCGTCAGCGGAACAACTGCGGAAATCCGTAGCAGCCACACCAGGGCTTTTTCGGCCATCTTGGCAACCTCCGATCTGATCGGCACACGGCAGCAACCCCGGCCTACAAACGAATCCCGAACCCCCGGAACTCGCCGGTTGCCGGACTGGCCCTCTTGGACGAAGTTCTGGCTGGAACGGCACGAAATGTTCTTCCATGTTCCGGCCCAGCCGCTAACGATTCTCAAGCCATCGCAGATTCCGCAACTTCGGCTGGGATCCTTTCCACGTCTTGCTTCCCAAGAGCCTGCCGCCCCCATCGTAGTAAGCCCGAAGCCCCAGCAAATCGACGTTCGCCCAGGACGGCAAGACATCCTCGCCCTTGACCGCCTTGAAGTCGGCGGGCGATAGAGCAACGGATTGCCACTGCTCACCCCCGGCGAGCTTCACCACGGCAACGAAGTCCTGCTGTTTTCCCCGGTAGGATCGAAAGAAGTTCTCCGTAAGCACCACGACCAGCTCGTTCGCCTGCTCCGACTTTGCAGCGAACGTCAGCCGGTACCCTGGCTGCCCCCGCCATTTCGGGTCAGCGATTTTCCGTGTCCAGAATTGCCAATGATGAGGGTTGTCGGGCGACAGCAGGTACCAATCCCGCCAGCCGTGCGAAAAGTCCTCGATCATCAAGGATGCCGCATCCGTGGCCTTGACGCGCGCCCGCCGCAAATCGTCGGGGGCGGCGGTGTGCAGCAACGAACTGATCGCAAATGTCGGGGTTGGCGTGGCAAAGGGGACGGGCTGGGGCTTGTTCAGGCGGTAGTGGACGTTCGCAAAGACAAAAAGAGGCTGGTCCAACGACAGGATGGGTAGCTTGGCGGTGCGGACGTTTCCCTTCCGTGTGGCGTCCGCCGACCGCCAGAACCTCGCCTGCGGCTGGGGATCGACGGAGTAGTAGATATGGACACCAGCCACCGGCATCGAGTCATGCGGAACCACCTGGAAGGTCGGCACCCCGTCCTCCGTTGACAGGACCAGTTCCGACTTGGGTGTCGCAGGAAGCTTGAAAGTGCCTCTGAGGTACTGGTCAAACCAAAGCAGCCGGTCTACGGCAAACTCGGGCGTGAACTGATGGTTCATGTGCGGCGTGAAGGCATACCGCACATCCTTGTGCGGGATCAGCGCCCCGGTGCGGTAGGTGTCGTCCATGATTCCGTGGAAATCGTTGGTTGCCCCCAGCCAGAGCAAAGGGGCGTTGATAAGCGGGGCGTAGGACTCGAACTCAATTGTGGTCCGGTACAATTGCAGATCGCCGTCGGGCAGTTGCTTCTGCTGCTGCGGCAACAGCGGCCAAGGATAAGTGCGGAATCCCGAGCCACCCACGGACGGCGCAGCGGCCTTCACCCGTTTGTCCGCACCGGCGACGTAGACGGCAAGGTTGCCGCCCATCGAGTGACCGTACACGCCGAGCCGCTCAGGATCGACTTGGGGCTGCTGTTCCAGAAAGGTCAATCCTCGCCTTGCTGCCAAGGTCAACAGATACCAGTTGTTGTTGCGCGGCGACTCGAAAGCATCAAGATACTTCGGGCCGGGCTTGAGGTTGAAGTAGCCGGGCACGTTCTGCTGCGTGGGATCAACGGCTCCCCAATCGGTGTTCGGGTCGCCGGGTCGTGCTTCCTCCATCTCCCGCCCACCCCAATTGACCGAGAGACATGCATAGCCCCGGTCGGCGTAGTAGGCGACCTCATCCAAGAACGCCCGCTGGCCGCCACCGTGCAGGTGCAGAAGCCCCGATAGTCTTGTCCCGCCCTTCGGGAAGCCGTAGAACGCTGCCATTCGGGCCTCCACACCCTTGAAACTGCCGATGTGGAAGGTGACGCACCGGAAGACGATGCCGCCTTTTTCCCATTCACGCACAACCTTCGCATCAAGCGGCTCCTGGCGGGGATCGAAATCGGCCCAGAGAGAGCCCACGGTCTTGGGGACGTCACCTGTCTTGTCTGCCGCAGCAACCACTTCCGTCAGCACCACGACGCCGAGAACTGCGATGATCGGTCCCATGCAGCGGACGGCCTTGAGGCTGCACTTCTCATAGCGTCCGGTTCTCACGTTGTCCATTCAATCACCGCTTCTCCAACCGCCCCCGCAACGCCGTATACCGCCGTGCCGTGTCCTGTGGCCGTACCGCCATGCCCAACGCCTTCTTCGTGCCGACCAGCACGGCCAGCTTCTGCATAGCGGCACACTGTCCTCAAAGCGCTGCTGTTTCCCCCGTGGACGGCCCGGGAATCTATTCGGGCTAGCCGATTTCTCGAAAGCCGTCCGTTCGACCTCTCCTCCCCATCAGCCGTTCCCGTTCTGCCCGTGCCTGTTCGTCCTGCTTCCGATACTCTCGCCCTTCCCGCTCCTCCCATTCCTTCGTTCCAGGCCGGTGTTCCTTCAACCACGACCAAGTTCGTTCAAGCCATCGTTTCATGCTGGTGGCCCTTTCGGCGGTTTGGCCTTTCCCGAGTTATAACGTGGCTGCTCTGTCGTCTCTGCCTGTTGACTTTATCTATTCCGGCGGTCCCTAGTCAAGGGGTGCATTCCCGCTCCTGCAGGCTCACGCGGCGTGGGCCAGACGGCCGGAGCCGACAGCGCGGCGGTGCTTGCGCGGGCGTAGCCGGTATCTGCTCCAACGGTCGTCTTGGCTCAGTTGGGCCGCTCGCAGTTGCAGGATGGCTTCGGCACCGCCAGCCAGCCGAGATTTCTCGCTGCCTTTGACGCGGCGGTTGATTTGCTTGATCGTCGACTCCACCGGGGCACTGCCGACGGGCAGGCCCAAGCGGCGGTACTCCGGATAGTCCATGCGTTTGCGGTTGTTCCTGATGTACGTCAACGTCTCCTCGACAGTTTGCCTTCTGGCCGCCGCAGACGAACCTCTTCTTGCCAACTTCGCGGCCGCCGCGCGCAGGCTCGACAGCAACGGACCTACTTTGCCGGACCAGGCCCAGCGGAGCCACTGTGCGTACGTCTTCCGGCCCCGCGCCATGTCCGCGCCCCAGAGGGCATGAGCCGCGTCGTGGAGATACGCCAGCAGGTGAACGAAATCCAAGATCGCCACGAACCCCGCAGGCAGAAGGTGCATCTCGTAGATCGACCAGTTGTACGCCTGGCCGTCGCAGACGCACGCCTTGCGTTTGGCGCGGTCCAACCCGCGGCGATGCACCTCGGCCGCAAGCTGCCAGCCAAACAACTCACTGCTCTCCATCGTAGCGACGACCGTCCGCACGCGCGTCCGCTTTCGCTGCCGGCCGCGGCGTTTTGCGGCTTTCTGCCGCTTTTTCTTCCCCCGCAACGGCTTTCTCGGCCCGTCATCCTCACTCCGCGCCACTGCCGGCCGGCTGCGCCGCTTAACCTCCGATGCCAACCGCGCCGCTTCCGTAGGCCCGCGAAACTTCGACGGCGGCTCTGGCTGCGGGGCCACCGCCTGGGCCGTCGTCTGCAGCGTCAGGCACCTGGCCACCTTCGACTCGCGCCAGGCCGCTTCGCTCACGCCCCGACCGCCGTTTTCGGCACGCGTCTGCAAGCGGCCGCCGTCGAGCATCACCGCTGCCGCCCCTCCCGGCGGCTCCTTGTAGTTTCGCTCCAGCTTGGCCTGACGAAACTTGTCGACCTCTGCGTCGCGAGCCTCGGCCCACTCCCTGCCGATCCGCTCGCTGAGCCGCTGCAAATGGGTCGGGCTGATCTCGATGTCCGCCAATTCCCGCAAATCGTCACTGGCCTCCACGAACGACAGTGCCCGGCTCGCCTGGCGAACCGCCCTGGCCAGCACGGCCGGGCTGTAACCTTCGGTGCCCAAGGCCAGCCGCACGTCCAGCGGGAAAAAAACGATCCGGCATTTACCGCATTCCCAGCGTTGCCGCCGCATGCGAATCCGGCCAGCCCGCGTCGTCACCGTCCGTTCCGACTACGACTTGGCCTCCGCCTTGCCCAGGGCAAGCTGTTCGCCGGTGCGGGCGGCGAGCGCCAGCGACCGCCCGGCAGGCTCATGTCAGCGTCCGAAAACGACACCGCACTAACCGCGCGGCGTGGTGCGAACGCGCTTCTGCACGTCGGTCTCCAACACGCCAAACACGCTCTCGTGGCGCTGGACGGTCATCTGCAGCGCAACCAGCATCCGCTTGGCGGTGTAGTAATTGGTGATGATTCGCTGGGTGATCGCGATGGGCTCCCTCGGCGCTTCAAAGGGGTTCGGATTCAGGCCCAAGTCGATAATCAACTCCTCCGGCGTACCGGTAACCCGGCAGAAGTTGGCGTACAACGCCAACGCCTTCGAGTCGTCGACCTGGATCTGCTGGCGCTGCACCTGGGCATCTTGGGCAACAGGTTCAGGCCGCGCGTCGGACGGGTTTTCCACTTGCTCTTTCCCCATGGTTCTTTCCTGAAAACGGCAATTGGCTCGGCTGCTGACGGAGACCGGCTCCGTCGGACATGACTGTCAACTATATGCCCCATACGCGTCGTATTCAACCTCCGCCTCAGGTTTGGCTGCGAGGCGCCGCCTGCGGCCCCCAGATTTAGCGGGTCGCTACGGAAAATGCCCTCGGGTTGCGCGGCCGCGCAACTTGGCCGCTGAGCGGGGGGGCACATCGATGAGAGACGGGGGCCTGCGCGGAAAGCTCATGTCCACGAGGCAGGAGGGACACAACGACAACAGATTATATTGTGTTGCTTCTTCAGCCCGAGCAGCCCACAGCAGGCGGCACTTCTTCAGAAGTCGGGGCAGAACGTGAGCCTTTGCCGGCGCTCCCTTTCCAGACAGCTTCCGTTGGAGCCGTCACAGCAAGTTTTCATCGGTGCCTTGCGCGTGCAGCCGCCGAGCACTCGCTCCTCTTCTGTCCCGCCACTCCCCCCGCCGGAAAATTTCTTGCGATACCCCCTCTTCAAACTGTTGACAGGTCGGAAATTCTGGGTAAGATCAATCCTTACTCCGTTTGTTGCCCCGAGCCGCCTCCCACGTGGTGGCCGCTAAACCCCCCAACAGCAATTTTTGCAATCCCGCCTTCCAACTGATCGACGGAGCGGAAGCGTCCAGTAGGATCACGCTCTGTGTCGCGCGGTGACCAAGCTAGCTTGCGAGTCAGACCTTGTGTGGGCGGATGCATGCACGAGATACGGCAGGCACCGAGTACGGACATCGGGGAGGACGTGAGACGGCTGTCATGAATGCCGGACGATGCGGATCGTCCGGCCAGAAGGGAAGAGAAGCGTGTTGAGCACCTTGCGGTGGAGGTGTTGCCCAAGGGGCGCGGCGCCGTTCTTAGCCGGCTGCGATGCGCGTGCTTTGCAAGCAGCGAAGGCGGTCTACCTATTGTGGGGCGTGCGGCCAAGTCTTCCGTTGGCCCCGGTCTTTGCGGCATGGCGGCGGATCGAGCGCGGCCGAATCCTAACGAAAAACAAATCGCGCGCTCGCACGGGTTTGATATTTTATCGCGGGCGGCAGACGACCGCGGGACGCGCGCGCCCCCACGGCCGCCGCTTTGTACAAGGAGAGAGAATTGCGCGTCACCGCTGCGGCCGAGCGTGGCTCGCCGCGCAAGCCATATTCATTTCAGTTCCGAACATCCCCCGTTCCGTCGGGGCCGGCATGCAAACGCCGGCAATTGCGATTCACCCGATTCGCATTCCGGCGGAACTACGACACCCTCGTTGAGCGAAGTCTAGGGAGTTTGACGCCATGAGCATGGAAAAGACGTTCCGCGGCCGCTTCGCACGCATTTTGAAGAGTTGCCTTCGGCCGGACTGGCTCTTGCGGCAACGCCGTTGGCACCGTGTCGCTGTACGCTTCGTGTCTTTGGGCGAAGCGGCCTCCCGGGAGGTCGTCTCGGGCACGGTCGGCCTTTTCTGCAAGCTGTCTCTCGCAGGGCCTCGCCGCCGCGATTCGCAAAACCGCATCTTGCATCATCTTGCCTTCCGCCCCGAACAGCTCGAGTCGCGGCAGATGCTCTCGACGTGGTACGTCGCCAGTCCCGCCAACTTCGTCGTCACCAGCGGCCCCACGCCTGTGACCGCAGGCGATACGGTGACATGGAACAGCGGGACCGGTTCGCAGGTCGCCGGCCTGACCTACGGCAGCAACGCCTTCGGCAGCATCCAGGCCGCCGTTACCGCCGCCGGCTCAGGCGACACAGTCGACATCGGGCCCGGCACCTACGCCGAGACCGTCTCGATCGCCAAGTCGCTGACCTTGCTGGGCGCCGGTGTCGATGTTTCGGTAATCAGCCCCACCAGCGGCGGCTTTGCCGTGTCGGTGAGCAACTCTGCTAACGTCACGCTGCAAGGGCTGACGATCCAAAACACCGGGCCGGGCGCCCTGGGCGCCGTGTCGTTCGTTGGCAATAAACTGACCGTGCAGGCCGACAGGATCCAGGGCGGTGAATTGGGCATCAGCCTTACCAGCGGCAGCCTGTACGTCGCCAATAGCTGGGTCAACGCGGTCGGCGGCGGTTCGGGCGCCACGGGGATCTACGTCGGCTACGGTACCACGGCAGTCCTGCACGACAACGACTTGTCGGACGCCGGGAGCATCGCAATCTCCAACGGCGATCCGTCGGCGATTGTTGACGCGTCCGGCAACTGGTGGGGCACGAATAACGCGGCTGGCGTCGCCGCACGGCTCGTCGGGAACGTGGATTACACCCCCCGGCTGACGACCGGCACGGACACGGACGGCAACACCGCCGACGGCTTTCAAGGCGACTTCTCCACACTCGCAGTCTCGGCGGCCAGCCCGCAAACCCCGGGCCAGGGCGGCCGAATCCAGGAGGCCATCAACGACCTCAGCGGGAGCGGGCCGCTGACGGTCGACATCGACCCCGGCACCTACGCCGAAAACGTCAACATCGACAAGTCGATCGAGTTGTTGGGTGCTCAAGCCGGCCAGAATGCCGACACGCGCGCCGCCGCGTTTGTTGACGGGAAGGCCAACCCGGCCGTCGAGTCCATCATCACCGCCCCCAGCAACAGTCCCTCGGCCGCAACCAACGATCTCGTGCACATTGCAGCGAACGGCGTGACGATCGACGGTTTTGTGCTCGACGGCAACAACCCCTCGCTGGCCCCCTCGGGGACGCAGCTCAACGGGGTGAACATCGACGCGCGCCGCGGCATCGAAACCGCCGACGCCAGCGGAAACTTCTACGCCGCAAACGATATCCTGATTCAGAACAATATCATTCAGAATCTCGCCCAACGCGGCATCGAACTGGTCAATCCCACCGATACCTCGCCCGCCACCGCCGGCAGCCTGATCAACGACAACGTCATCCGCAACTTCGGCTTGGACGGCGTGCTGCTGGCGTACAACGCCTACAGCGACGTCACCAACAACACCGTGGTCGTCAACGACGGCGGCGAAAGCGGCATCTGGGTGCAGGACTTCACCACCAACGGCGCAGCGCCGAAGACAATCAACATCACGGGCAACACGGTGACCGTGGGCCAGGACGCCTACGGCGGCATTTGGGCCAATCTAGTTTATGCCCCCGCGGCGACCCTGAACATCAGCGACAACCACGTCAATGCAGGCGCGGATGTTACCGGCGCCGATCATCTGACCTACGGCATTTATCTGACGACCCTGCAGAACGGCACCAGCGCCACGCTGAGCGACAACATCGTGGGCGCGACGGGCGGGCAACTGGCGCGCGGGATTGCGATCTGGAACACGCCCACGAATACACCGGTCTCCGTTTCCGGCGGCTCGATTGCCAACTCGGTCATCGGGCTCAGCTTCGACGATGTCGACGAAAACTTCGGAGGCGGCGCCGCCAGCACCGTCAACGTCAGCGGCGTATCGATCAGCGACAACACCATCGGCATCGACCTCGAGGGCGAGTCCGCCACGATCAGCAGCAACGACATCTACGACAACACCACCGGCATCCAGGTCGGCAGCGGCGCCACAGCCGCCATCTCGGGCAACATCTTCCAGCCCGCCGGCTCGGCGGCCAACACGACCGACCTGCTGGTCGCCTCCGGGGCCGCCTCCGTCACGCTCGGCGGAAACACCTTCGCCGGCACGACCTACATCGACAACGAGTCGGCCCTGCCAATCGACGCCACCGGCGAGACCTTCGGCGGCTTCGACCCGGCTACTACGGCCGTCACCACGAGCACGCTGGCCTCGTTCTACGGCGTCGAGGACAAGATCACCGACGCCATCGACCAATCCGGCCTGGGCTTCGTCCGCATCAAGACGGGCGATGTCTTCGTCGCGCACAGCAGCGAAGACACGACCCTCGGCGGCAGCGCGGGGGCAATCCAGCGCGCGGTCAATGCCGCCGCAAGCGGCGACACGGTCTATATCCAGGCCGGCGTTTACGTCGGTGAATTGGACATCGAGCAGCCGCTAACGTTGCGCGGGGCACAGGCGGGCGTCGATCCCACCGCGACTCCCCCCGCACCAGCCGATCAGACGATCATCGAACCCGACACATCCGATCCGAATCCGTTCGACCCGAACTCTGTCGTTCTCGTGTACATCGGTTCGGACGACGTGGCAATCGACGGCGTGACTGTCGACGGCGACAATCCGACCTTGGCTTCCGATCCGCATACGGTCACCTTCAACGGGGCTGCCATCGACGCTGCCTACGGCATCGCCGCCTGGTCCGGGTCCGGCGACATCACGCTTACCAACAACATCGTGCAGAACACCACGTACTCAGGCATTGATCTTGAGAATTACGGCTACGACTACGCCAGCAGCAACAACACCGTCAGCCACAACCTCATTCAGAATCTGGGGGGCGGCGGGTACGGCTACGGCATAGGCGTCTTGCTCTCCTGGAACTTCTACGCGGACGTAAGCAACAACACGATCGAGGAGGCCCGCGTCGGCGTGCAGACCGGCCCCACCAATTTGGCCAACCCCGGGGGTGCGGGGACTGCCGACATTTCGGACAACCAGATCAGTGCATACCGCGTCGGGGTGTTTTACAACTACCTCTACTCCAACGCCACGCCGTTCACCGTCGATGACAACGACATCACCGCCACAAGCGACCCGGCTTCGCATTCTTCAGCGGCGTGGACCGGCGTCATGATCTCGACACAGTCGGACAGCGTCAGTGCCGCGTTCGAGGGCAATACGATCGACGGCACCGGGGCGACCGGCTACGCGACGACCGCCGGAT
>Ga0326728_10020551_pt1 | contig 12571 bp, 9 predicted proteins | sample MB3enrmetagenome_FD_207602 | JGI IMG/M metagenome (GOLD analysis project Ga0326728, IMG submission 207602) | Lab enriched peat soil microbial communities from McLean, Ithaca, NY, United States - MB31MN | ecosystem: Environmental > Terrestrial > Soil > Wetlands > Peat | place: USA: New York...
AGTATGTTTCTCACGCCGCGCCCGCGGCCCTATTTTTGCAGTACGCCACCCAGGAAAAATTCCTCACGCCGGAACGCGCAAGGGCGGCTGCCGCCTTGGCCAGCGAGCCCAAGCAGTTCAAGCTCTATGACGCACCTCACGCGTTGAACGCCGAAGCCCGCCGCGACCGCATCATCTTTCTCACCGAACAACTCAATCTGAAGCCCTTGCCGCCAGAGGCCATCGCCGCCATCCCGCCGCTTCCCCAGCCTCTCGAGCCTCAACCCTGACGGCAAATCACGGCCCACGATCGGCTCCCGTTTTCGCATGGCGTCAGCTGCGCGAGGATGGTTGTGTTGCGGCCGCCGCTTTACCCTGCTTGCCCCGATCTGCGAGGGGAGCATCGCGAAGGGCTGAGGCGCGGTGTTTGCGCCCCGGCTGTTCTTGCGGGGCGGGCGCCTTCTCGTGGTCCTTCTCTTTTGTTGTGGCCAATCTTCCGATCGCCGCGACCGCCTCCTCGATATGCTAAAGTTTGGGGCGATGGGGAAAACCGGCGTTTACATTCAGGTGCCGTTTTGCCAGACGAAGTGCACTTACTGCAACTTCCATACGGGCGTGGTGTCAGCGGGCCGCTTTGTTCCGTATGCGGAGGCGGTGTGCCGGGAGATTCGCGAGCATGCGGCGTTGTTGCGCGCGGCAGGCGTGGAGTGGGGCGAGGGACTAGAACCTGTCTCACAAATGCTTCAGGCCACCAGCCTGCGCATCTCAGGGGTTGAAACCCCTCAATGCGCGGGCCTTTGCGGCACGGCTGAAAAGGCTGCGGAAAAAGGCTCAAAAGCATTTCCTCAGGGGCGCTTCGCGCCCTGGGCTGAAGCCCAGGGTCTACCGAGCCCAAAAAAGGGCCGAGCACTTGTTGTCGGAGCTAAAGCTCCGACCCCCAGCGCTGCGGGAAGAACTGTGGTGGATACGGTGTATATCGGCGGGGGCACGCCGAGCCTGCTGGAGGCTGCGCTTCTTGCGGACATGCTGCGCGCATTGCGCGAGACGTTCGCCTGCGCCTGGGAAGAAGTAACGCTGGAGGCCGACCCGGAAACCATCGAAGCCGAAAAGGCCGCGCAATGGGTGGCCGCGGGAATCAATCGCATCAGCCTGGGGACGCAATCCTTCGTGGATGGGGAACTCCAGGCGGCGGGACGCCTGCACCGGCGCGAAGATATTTACAAGGCGGTGCCCACCTTGCGCGAGGTGGGGATCTGCAATATCAGCTTCGACCTGATCGCAGGACTGCCGAAACAATCGCGCGAAAGCTGGCGCACATCGCTCGATGAATTGGTCGCGTTGTCTCCCGAACACGTTTCCGTTTACATGATGGAGATTGATGAAGGCAGCCGGCTGGGGCTGGAAGTTCTGCGTGGCGGCGCGCGCTATAGCGCCCGCGATTTGCCCAGCGAAGAAGAGATGGCGGAATTTTACGAGACCGCGCAGGCCATCCTGAAAGCCGCTGGTTACGAGCAATACGAAATTTCCAATTGGGCCAAGCCGGGATATACTTCGCGGCACAACCTAAAATACTGGCGGCGCGAGGCGTACTTGGGATTTGGCGCGGGCGCGCACTCGTTTGCCGGAACACAGCGCTGGGCGAATCTGCATGACGCAGCGGCTTATGTCGCCGCGATCAGCGCGGGGCGCAGCGCCACCGAAAGCGTGGAACGCGTGACGCGCGAGCAGGCGCTCGAAGAAGAGCTATTCCTGGGATTGCGGCAGCTTGGCGGCATCGATCTGCCGCGTATCCAGCGCGAATACAGCGTCAATCTGGAAGAAAAGGTGGGGCGGCTGGCTTTGGCAGGAATGATTGAACGCGAGGGAGAACTGGTGCGGCTGGCGGCGGAAAAATTGAGCGTGTCGAATGAGGTGATTGTGGAGTTGCTGCGGTGAGGATTTTGTGTAGGGGCTGAGATCGAAGAGGGATTCCTCCGCTACGCGACCCGGCGCGCCAAAAACCAGCGCGGAAGAAAAGGCCGGGTCGCTTCGGTCGGAATGACAGTTTTTTGGGCACGTGGGAACGAGTTGAGAGAAGAAGGCAAGGAAGACGAATCACGCGTCACGGTTCACGGGTCACGAAATACGAAACACGACCTACGGAGAAGAGCAGATGAGTTACACGGTGGCAAAAGGGAATCAGATGGTGGACCCGGATGACGTTGCGCCGGTGGATGGCGTAGTGGACCTGCGCAGCGATACGGTGACCCGCCCCAGCGAGGAAATGCGCCGCGCCATGGCCACGGCGGAGGTGGGCGACGACGTTTACGGCGAGGACCCCACGGTCAACCGCCTGCAAAAGCGCGCGGCGGAAATGTTTGGCAAGGAAGCGGCACTGTTTGTGCCCACGGGATGCATGGGCAACCTAGTCTGCATCAAAATCTGGACGCACCACGGCAGCGAAGTGATATGCGAAGAGCGCAGCCACGTCAACCTGTATGAATTGGCGTCCATGTCGGCCATTGCGGGCTGCATGCCCAGGGCGACGCGCGGCGGCGACGACGGTATCCTGACCTGGAAGCAGATTGAGGCGGTTGTGCGCCCGAAGATTTATTACGACTCGCAGACGGCGCTGGTGTGTTTGGAGAATACGAGCAACATGGCGGGCGGCACGGTCTATCCCACGGAACGCGTGAATGACATTTGCGACCATGCGCACGCCCTGGGTTTGAAAGTGCATCTGGATGGGGCGCGCATCTTCAATGCGGCGGTGGCATTGGGCGAAGACGTGGCGCGCATGACCCAGAAGGTGGACTCCGTGATGTTCTGCCTGTCGAAAGGCTTGGGCGCGCCGGTAGGCTCGATGATTGCCGGGTCGAAGGAGTTCATCGAGCGGGCGCGCATCTACCGTAAGATGTTTGGCGGCGGCATGCGGCAGGTGGGCGTGCTTGCGGCGGCGGGACTGATCGCGCTGGAAAAGTCGCCCTCGCGGCTGCACGAAGATCACGAAAATGCCAAGCGCCTGGCGCAGGGCATCGCGGCGATTCCGGGATTGCAAATCGATCCGCCCAGCGTGAAGAGCAATATCGTGATTTTCGATTGCACGGGTAGCGGCATGACCGCGGTGGAGTTGTGCGACGCGCTGCACGGCAGAGGCGTGTGGGCGCAGGACACGGCGCTGTATTCGGTGCGCATGGTGACGCACTGGAATGTGGATCGCGCGGGGATTGAAAAAGCGCTCGTGGAATTGCGCGGCGTTGTGGAGAAGAAAGTGGGCCGGAGTGCGTAAGAGGCTAGATGGGCGAGAGGAAATGCGGCATCGGTGCGGGAGCAGGGAGGAGAAGAGAAGAGATTGAGTGGCTTCGGACCGTAAGAGCCCACCCTTCGCATAAGGCGCGAAGGATGGGGCACCCTCAAGTTTTTGAGGTGGGTGAGGTGAGAAGGAAGACGGAACGGAATGAGACGGGATTCGCCATCAACGTTCGGGTGGCACAGTGTACAAGGAGAAACGAAGATGAAATCCGCATGGATGCGCACGGCTGTGGGGATATTGTGTTTTGCGATGGTGGGGGCGATGGGGGCCCGGGTGGCCAACGGACAGGCGAAACCTGCACCAACGGCCGAGGAAGCGAAGAAATTCATCGAAGATGCAGAACAGCAGTTGTTTGATCTCGGCGTCAAGGCTTCGCGCGCTTCCTGGGTGCAGGAAAATTTCATTACCGACGATACCGAGCAGATCGCGGCGGATGCGAACGAGATACTGAACACCGCAAGCGCGAAGTACGCGAAAGAGGCGCACCGCTACGACGGCGTGAAGCTCTCGCCAGAGCTGGCGCGCAAGCGCTTGCTGCTGGAGCTCGCCACCAACTTTCCCGCCCCCGATGATCCCAAGGCGCAGAAAGAACTCGCGCAGGTGCTGGCTTCCCTCGACGGCGATTATGGAAAAGGGAAGTGGTGCCCGGATGGCGACAAGAAGCCATGCCTGGACGTGACGGCCGTTGGCAAACTGATGGCCACGAGCCGTAATCCCGAGGAATTGAAACGCGCGTGGATCGGCTGGCACGCCGTGGGCGCGCCAATGCGGCAGCGCTACGCGCGCATGGTGGAGCTGGGCAATCAGGGCTCGAAAGAATTGGGCTACGCCGACGTGGGCGCGTTGTGGCGCTCGAATTACGACATGCCGCCGGACGAGTTTGCCAAGGAACTGGACCGCCTGTGGGAGCAGTTGCGGCCGCTATACCTGTCGCTGCATGCCTACGTGCGCGGCCAACTGGTTAAAAAATACGGCAAGGACGTTGTGCCGCCGAACGGGCCGATTCCCGCGCACCTGCTGGGAAATATCTGGGCGCAGGAATGGAACAACGTGTACGACCTGATGGATTCGCCGAAACCGGCGCAGAGTTTCGACCTCACGAAAATCCTCCAGGAGCGCAAAACCGAGCCCAGGGGCATGGTCAAGTACGGCGAAAACTTTTTCCTGGCGCTGGGCTTCCCGCCGCTGCCGCAAACCTTTTGGGAGCGTTCGCTCTTCACCAAGCCCGCGGACCGCGACGTGGTTTGCCATGCCAGCGCGTGGGACGTGGATTCCAAGGACGACCTGCGCGTCAAAATGTGCATCCAGATCACGGAAGAAGATTTCCGCGTGATTCATCACGAGCTGGGGCACAATTTCTATCAGCGCGCGTACAATCCGCTGCCGCCGCTGTTTCAGAACAGCGCGAATGACGGCTTCCACGAGGCCGTGGGCGACACCATCGCGCTTTCCGTCACGCCCGAATACCTGAAAAAGATTGGACTGATCGAGACGGTGCCGCCGGCCTTCGGGGATACGGACTACCTGCTGCAGCAGGCGCTGGAGAAAGTGGCGTTTCTGCCATTTGGGCTGGTGATTGACAAGTGGCGCTGGCAGGTGTTTTCCGGCCAGGTGAAACCGGAGCAGTACAACAAAGCGTGGTGGGACTTGCGGGAGAAATATCAAGGCGTGGCTCCGCCGGTGGCGCGCACCGAAGCGGATTTCGATCCCGGCGCGAAGTACCACGTTCCGGGAAATGTGCCGTACATGCGCTATTTTCTGGCGCGGATTTACCAGTACCAGTTTCAACGCGCGCTGTGCAAGGAAGCCGGGGTGGAGGGGCCGCTGCACCGCTGCTCGATCTACGGGAACAAAAAGGCGGGCGAAAAGTTGAACGCGATGCTTTCCATGGGCGCCAGCAAGCCGTGGCCGGATGCGTTGGAAGTCATGACGGGGAAGCGGGAAATCGATGCCACGGCGCTGGCCGATTACTTTGCGCCGCTGAAGACCTGGCTCGACGAACAGAACAAAAAGAACGGGTATCCGGTGGGGTGGTGAGAGAAGTTATCAGTAATGCCCCCTGTGTGTCATCCCGAGCGGAGGCCCGGCGGTTTTTGCCAGGCCGGAGTCGAGGGATCGAGGCAAGGCGAGATTTCCTTGCGAGCTGGTTTGCTGGAAGCGCGGTACTTGCTGGGGTGGTAAGGGGGAGTTATCAGTAACCAGTTTTCAGTTCCCACAGCGTTGGTGGCGGTTAGAGTGGAAGGGGTGCCACGATCCCTCCACTGCGCGAACCGGCATGCAGAAACCGCATGCAAGAAGAAACCGGTTCGCTCCGGTCCCTTCGGCTTCGCTCAGGGCAGGCGGGATGACAATCCTGGAGGAGGCGGCGGGGTGCGCAAAATCGCAGTATAAGATAAGCTTTCAGCCTGCATTAAGGAAACGTAGAGGGGACGCCCGCGTGGATTTTACGTTTAGCGAAGAGCAGAAGCATTTGCGCAAGAGCGTGCGGGAGTTTGCGGAGGGGGAGATTGCGCCGCACGTGATGGAGTGGGATGAGGCTTCGCACTTCCCGCAGGAAATTCTGCCCAAGCTAGCGGAGATGGGCCTGCTCGGCGTCATTTTTCCGGAAGAGTACGGCGGCGCGGGGCTGGGCTACGTGGAATATGCCACCGTGGTCGAGGAGCTTTCGCGCGTGGATGGCGCGGTCGGGTTGACTGTCGCGGCGCACAATTCGCTCTGCAGCAATCACATTTACAAATTCGGGAACGAAGAGCAGAAGCGCAAGTACCTGGTGCCGCTGGCGCAGGGTAAGAAGCTTGGCGCATGGTCGCTGACCGAGCCGGAAGCTGGCTCTGACGCCGGCGGCACGCGGACGACGGCGGTGCGCGACGGCAAGTATTGGGTGCTAAATGGCGCGAAGACGTTCACCACCAACGGGCGCTTCGCCGATACTTGCGTGGCCATGGCGGTCACGGACAAGTCCAGGCAATCGCACGGCATCAGCGCGTTCATCCTCGAAAAGGGCATGCCGGGTTTCCGTCCCGGGAAAAAAGAAAACAAGCTGGGCATGCGCGCCAGCGACACTTCGGAAGTGATCTTCAGCGACTGCCGCGTGCCGGAGGAAAATCTGCTCGGCGCGGAGGGCGAAGGCTTCATCAGCAGCCTGAAGATTCTGGATGGCGGGCGCATCTCGATTGCGGCGCTGGCGCTGGGCATGGCGCAGGGCGCGCTGGAAGCGGCCACGCGCTACGCCAAGCAGCGCAAGCAGTTTGGCAAGACCATCAGCGAGTTTCAGGCCATCCAGTTCAAGCTGGCGGACATGGCCACGGAAGTGGAAGCCGCGCGGCTGCTGGTGTATCAGGCGGCGTGGCTGGCCGACCGGAAGGATGCGCGGTTCACGCGCGAATCCAGCATGGCGAAGCTGTTTGCCAGCGAGGTGGCCGTGCGCGTGGCCAACGAGTGCGTGCAAATCCACGGCGGCTACGGCTTCATCAAGGATTATCCCGCGGAGAAGTTTTACCGCGACGTCAAGCTGTGCACCATCGGCGAGGGCACCAGCGAAATCCAGCGGCTGGTGATTGCGCGGCAACTACTGGGCAGGGTTTAAGCGTCCTGCTTTCCCACGCGCGGGGTCGGCGAGTGGTGATGCGCTAGTTCATTTCTTGTCAACTTGGCGTGGGCGAGGGCTAACGTGTCGGCGTTTTGTGGGTTCGACTGAACTCTCGGAAGACGTCACCGCGGGTGGGGTTGTACTAGAAGTCGCGGCCGATGCCGGGTCAAGCCCCTTAAGGAGTTGGGAGAGAGTGAGGTACCCAGAGCTCTGACCGGCGAGAGCAGCGAGGCCACCTGCAGTCCGGGCTTGGTTCGTAATCTCGTCCCGGATTAGTTCTCTCAGGTGGCTCGTGGTGGGAATCTGGTCCTTCATCTCCAATATTTCGGGAGCGATGAAGCGGCTAATCTCTAAGATTTCCTCAACCATTTCGGAGGTGTCGGGACGGGGTGGCGGGGTTTTGGATGGTGAGGGCAATGTCGTTAGTATCTTTTCGAGGTCCGGCCACCATTTCTCGAACGTGGAGTTGAGTGTGCTCTCGGAGAGTGGGGTAGCGTCTAGATGGTTGTTGATTGTGCCGATTAGTTTTTGGGTGTCGGATTTGTTAGCCTTGGTTGCTTGAAACAATGAGAGCGGCGGTTTTAGATTTGTGGGTTCGAGACCGGCGAGGAGATAGGTGCAAACACGCGTCTTCGCGTCCCGAGTCTTGGACAGGGCGCCAGCTTCGTAGAGGAGCCACTCTGCGCTAAGATTTTCAGGCGTGAGACAGATGATCCCGACCTTCATGCCTTCGAGCGCTTTGGCGATCTCGTCGAGGCCCCGACTTCCTTTCTCGATGTCGCTTTCCGACATCCATGGTCTGGCGTTCTGGAGCACGTTGCCAAGCCATTCCCTAAAAGTTTCGGCTGCGATTCTGCTACGTTCACCAGACCAACTTATGAAGACGTTGCCTTTGTCTGCCATAGCGGGCTCTCCTGGTGTGGCTGTGAGCGTATCGTACACCTCTTTGCCGTCACGTGCTGCGGAGGTGACCTGACCAGCGGGCCTCGGCGCTATCCTGCACGGGTGGGGTTTTGCTTGGCGGATGGCCTCGGGCAGGAAATAATAGAGGGATGCTGCAACGCGCTACAGCCGAATCAACGGGAACACATGCATCGCAACGTTAAGGAGTGGGCCGCGAAGGTCCGCGCCGGTGACGTGCGCGCGATTTCCCGCGCCATCACCGCGATTGAGAATCACGCTCCCGAAGCGGAGGAATTGCTGCGGGAAGTTTTCCCCGCGACGGGACAGGCCTACCTGACGGGCATCACGGGCGCGCCCGGCACCGGCAAGAGCACGCTGGTGGATCGCCTGGCTGCGATCTACCGCAAGCGCGAGGAACGCGTGGGCGTGGTGGCGGTGGATCCCACCAGCCCCTACTCCGGGGGAGCGATTTTGGGCGATCGCATACGCATGCAGGGGCACGCGGGCGATAGCGGCATTTTTATCCGCTCGATGGCCACGCGCGGGTTTCTGGGCGGGCTGGCGCGCGCGACCGCGGAGGTGGCGCTGCTGCTGGATGCGGCAGGCAAGCGCCAGGTGCTGATCGAAACCGTGGGCGTCGGCCAGGACGAAATTGACATAGTGCGGCTGGCGGATTGCGTGGTGGTGGTGCTGGTGCCCGGCCTGGGCGACGACATCCAGAACATGAAGGCCGGGCTGATGGAGATTGGCGATATTTTCGTGCTGAACAAGGCGGACCGCGAGGGCGCGGACCGTTTGGAGGAGCAGCTTCGCGCGATGCTTTCGCTGGTGATGCCGCGCGATGGCTGGCGCCCGCCGGTGCTGCGCACCGTGGCGACGGAGAATCGGGGGATTGCGGAGCTGGCGGAAGCCATCGGGGAATTCCGCAAACATTTCGAGGCCAGCGGCGAGCGGCAGAAGAAGCACGTCGAACATTGGAAGAACCGCCTGGTGGAGATGGTGGAGTCGCGTTTGCTCGAAAAAGTGCTGGGCGGAAAAGAGGGTGAGGCGAAATTGCGCGAATTGGCGACGGCCGTGGCGGAGCGGAGGATGGATCCGTTTACGGCGGTGAGCGAGATTTTGAAGGGGAGCGGAGAGGGGTAAGGCGGGCTAGTGGCCTTGGAAGCTGAGGTCAAGCCGCGATCCCTCCGCTCCGCGAACCGGCATGCAGAAGCCGCATGCAAGAAGAAACCGGTTCGCTCCTGTCCCTTCGGCTCCGCTCAGGGCAGGCGGAATGACAGGTTGGAGCATTTTCGGCGACTGGTTAAATGCATGTTGAGGTCTAATAAGCCCTTGTCATCCCGAGCGGAGGACCGGCGGTTTTTGCCGGGCCGGAGTCGAGGGATCAAGGCAAGGCGTGATTTCCTTGGGAGCCGGTTTGGTGGAAGCGCGCTTGCCGTTCGTGGCGCCAGGGAAATTCGCGCTGAGATCACGAAATGTGGGATTGCGGGCGCGGATAAGCGCCAACTTCTTTTCGCGGCGCCAGTTCTTGATTTGTTTTTCCGTGCTAATCGCGGCGCGCACGTCTGTGAAGGGCTCAAAACAGACGAGGCGCGAAACGTCGTAGGCAGCGGTGAATCCAGGGCAGAGCCTGGCCTTGTGCTGGGCTACGCGGCGTTCAAGGAAATTGGTTATGCCGGTGTAGAGGACAGCGGAAGCGCTTGCCAGAATATAGACATGGTAAACAGCCATAGATGGTTAGTATGGCAGGGCGGCGCTTAAAGTGGAAGGGGTGTCACGATTCCTCCGCTGTGCGGCCCGACGCGCCACAATTCGGCGCGAAGGAAAAAGGCGGGTCCCGCTCTGCGGGATCGGAATGACACCTCAGCGGCTGAAGCCGGGTCGAATTTGCGGGAGTTACGGCATGGCTGAAGCCATGCCCTGACGAAAGACGTGGGTCTTCACACAGAGTTTGAAGCCCCCACCTCCTAAGGAGATGCATGCATTTTGGCGAGATTGAGGTGAGGTATTTGGACGGCGGGAGCTTCGGCTTGGATGGCGGGGCGATGTTCGGCGTTGTGCCAAAACCGCTTTGGGAGAAGGTATCGCCGCCCGACGAGAAGAACCGCATCCGCATGCGCGCCAATTCGCTGCTGGTGCGCGCGGCCGGAAAGACGATTGTGATCGAAACGGGAAATGGAACGAAATGGGATGCCAAGCAGCGCGCGATTTACGCTGTGCAAGACGGCGATCCGCTGATCGCGGCGCTGAGGAAGGCGGGAGTGCAGCCCGATGAGGTGGACATCGTCATCAACACGCACCTGCATTTCGACCATGCCGGCGGAAACACGCACATCAGCGGGCACCGCGCGGTGCCGACCTATCGGCGGGCGCGCTACCTGGTGCAGCGCAAGGAACTCGAGCACGCGCAGAATCCCACCGACCGCGACCGCGCCAGCTATTTCCCGGAAAATTTCCAGCCCATCGCTGAGGCTGGACAGTGGGAGTTGATTGAGGGGGACGGCGAGATTCTGCCCGGCATTTCCGTGGAACGCATCCCCGGCCACAACGCCGACATGCAGGCCGTGAAAATTATTGGTGGCGGCCCTTCGAAGATCCCCTCGAAGATCGGGGCAAGCGGGGCAAGCCCTTCGGGGCTCAGGGCAAGCAAGAAGCTCGCGTTTGTTGCAGATTTGCTCCCGACGCGTCACCATATCCCCTTGCCTTGGATCATGGCGTATGATTTGTATCCGCTCCAGACGCTGGAGACCAAGCGCAAGTGGGTGCCGCGCCTCGTCAACGAAGGGTGGATCACCGTTTTCGGGCATGACCCGGACTTTGCGGCGGCCACCTTGCACCAGCAGGACGACAAAATCGAAATCGAGCCGGTGGACCTGAACCGGTAATCCCAGGAGAAAAACGCATGGCACGCGTGAAAAAAGCGAAAGGGAAGAGTGCGCAGGGCAGCGCAAAAGGCCCGGTGGCGGAAATTGGCGTGATTGGCGGCAGCGGGCTGTACGGGATGAATGGCCTTACCGATACGCGCGAAATCCGCGTGAAGACACCGTTTGGCGATCCCTCGGACGCCTTCGTGGTGGGCACGCTGGAAGGGAAGCGCGTGGCCTTTTTGGCGCGCCATGGCCGCGGGCACCGCCTGATGCCCGGCGAACTGAATTTTCGCGCCAACATTTACGCGATGAAGCTGCTGGGCGTGACGCGTGTGATTTCCGTCAGCGCCGTGGGGTCGCTGCAGGAAGAGTTGCGCCCCGGCGAGTTTCTCGTTCCCGACCAATTTTTCGACAGCACCAAGGGCCGCGCCTCCACGTTCTTCGGAAATGGGTTGGTGGCGCATGTGACATTTGACAAGCCTACGTGCGCGCAACTTTCTTTGGTGCTCGCCGATGCCTGCGTTTCTTCCGGCGTGGCGGTTCACCGCAAGGGCACTTACGTCTGCATGGAAGGGCCGCAGTTTTCCACGCTCGCGGAGGCCAATTTTCATCGCGCCATGAAATTCGAGGTGATCGGCATGACCAACGTCACCGAAGCCAAACTGGCGCGCGAAGCGGAGCTGTGCTACGCCACCATCGCCATGATCACCGATTACGATTGCTGGCACCCGCAACACGACTCGGTGACGGTGGCGCAAATCGTCGCCACGCTGAACCAGAACGCCAGCAACGCGCAAAATGTATTGCGTGAAGCGATCAAGACCATGCCTAGCGCACGCGGTTGCAAGTGTGGGTCAGCGCTGGCGCATGCGATTCTGACGGACCCCAAGGTTATTCCCGCAAAAACAAAGAAGAGTCTTGCGGCGCTTGTCGGTAAATACGTTTCGTAGGGAGCTAGTGTTGTGTCCCGAAAATATCGTGCAAAAGTTCTGAGTCTTCAGGGGCTAAAGCCCAATTCATTCTACGGGTTTTACGCCGGGGCTGAAGCCCCGGCCTCCTAAAGAAGAGAATTTTCCCGCACTCCGCAGACTCCGTTCCTACCTGCGGCGGGCAGGCGAAATCACGGTATAGCACCATTTTCGCGAGCGGATTGGAATGACGGGATAACACTATTTTTGCAAGCGGATAGGAGAAAAACGTGGCGCTACTCGTGGTCGGTTCGGTTGCCTATGATGCGCTGGAAAGTCCTTACGGGAAGGTGGACCGCACACTGGGCGGGGCGGCCACCTATTTTGCCGTGGCGGCGCGGTTTTTCACGCCGGTGAGCCTGGTGGCCATTGTCGGCGACGATTTCAGCGAGAAAGATGAAGCCATTTTCCGCAGCCGCTCGATAGACATTGAAGGCCTGGAGCGCGCTCCTGGTAAGAGTTTCTTTTGGGCGGGCCGGTACTCGGAAAATCTGAATGAGCGCGTGACGCTGACGACGGAGCTCAACGTTTTCGCAGAGTTCAAACCGCGCTTGCCGGAAAAATATCGTTCGTCGAAATATGTTTTTCTGGCGAACATCGCGCCGGACCTGCAGCGCGACGTCCTGCACCAGGTAAAGGGCAAGCCGAAACTCGCCGCTATGGACACCATGAACTATTGGATCGAACGCACCAACGCGGAACTGCGCGAGACGCTGAGGCACGTGGACATCCTGATGATCAACGATTCGGAAACGCGGCAGCTTTCCAGCGAGCACAACCTGCTGCGCGCCGCCCGCTCTATTTTCAAGATGGGGCCCTCGACGCTGGTGGTGAAGCGCGGCGAGTACGGGGCTATGCTCGTGGACAAGCACGGCGTCTTCTGTGTGCCGGCATTTCCTCTCGAGGAGCCGCATGATCCCACGGGCGCGGGCGACAGTTTTGCCGGCGGCTTCATGGGCTATCTGGCCGGCAG
>Ga0326728_10020552_pt1 | contig 12570 bp, 7 predicted proteins | sample MB3enrmetagenome_FD_207602 | JGI IMG/M metagenome (GOLD analysis project Ga0326728, IMG submission 207602) | Lab enriched peat soil microbial communities from McLean, Ithaca, NY, United States - MB31MN | ecosystem: Environmental > Terrestrial > Soil > Wetlands > Peat | place: USA: New York...
GCTTTTATGGCCGCCATGCTGGGCGCAGACGCGGTGCAGATGGGGACTGTGTACCTTTCCGTTTCCGACATCATCGAAACAGGCGCTCTGACAGCGTTGTACCAAAAGATGATCATCGAATCGGAACATGGCTCGACGGTAATTACGGGTGAGGCCGCTGGACTGAGGGTCCGTTCTCTCAGAACAGCGGCGATTGATTCGATTTGTTCGCTGGAACGGGATTTTGTCTCCAAAAAAGAAAATGAGATTTCGTTTCGACGCAAAATAGAAGCCCTAAGCGCTGGCAGTCTATGTGTCGCGGCCCGCGGCAGGAATCGTCTTGACGGCTCCATCCTTGACGAAAAAACATGTATCGAGCAGGGGCAATTCATGAGTGGGGTGGCCGCGGGCGCTATAGATTCGGTAAAATCCGCTCAAGATCTTCACCTGGAATTAGCGGGAGGCCCTCTGGCCGCGGGGCTGCCCTTTACGGGACCTCTCATTGAAGAAGTGAGGCCGGACCTCGCCCCTGGAGTCTGCACGAAAGTTGCCATGGCCGCACAACCAAGCGGCAGGGGCGAGCGGATTGCCATTACAGGGATGAGTGTCGTCAATTGCCTTGGGAACAGCCCGCAAGCCGTGTGGGCGGCCTGCCTGAACAAGAAGAGCGGAATCAGCCATGTGCCTTCGGATAAATGGAGTCATGAGTTATTTTACCATCCGCGGCGGGGAATGCCGGAGAAAACCTACTGCAAATTCGGGGGCTTTCAGCACATAGAAGTCAAGCGCAAGGAAATCGGGGTCTCGCCTCAAGATTTTCGCACCATGACGGGTTCCACCAAGATTACCCTTTGGCTTGCATCCAATGCGATCCGGCAATCCGGTATTCTCGAGTCCGATATCCCTCGCGAGCGGATTGCCGTGCTCATTTCCCAGAATTCAGGGGAGGCCGCGGCAACGTTGGGAGATGTCATTATTCGTGCCTCCGTGAGCAACATCATGGCTGCGGTGAATCGCGTGGCTCATCTCCCTCCGGACCTACAGACAGCAGCGGAAGATGCAATAAAGGCAGGGCGCATCGCCATTGACGATACCACCCTCCTGGGGCGACTGAATTGCTCCGCGGCCGGATTCATCTGCAACAGATTCGGCTTTATGGGTCCGAGCTTCTCGGTCTCGGCCGCATGTGCGACTTCGCTTGTGGCGCTGTACAGCGCCTATCAGATGATACGAAACGGCGTGATCGACGCCGCGATTGTCGGCGGAGCCGAAGAGTTTCTCACCCCAATGCATTTCCTCGAATTCTCGGCTCTGGGCGCATTGGCCGGCCTATCAGGCGTTGAGAGGCCGCCGCACGAAGCCAGCAGACCCTTTGACTCTACCCGTGACGGCATGGTGCTCGGCGAGGGGGGGGGAATGATCGTGGTAGAGCGGGAGCCCATCGCTCGAAGACGAGGAGCCGAGGTTCATGCTTATATTACGTCCATGGGCGCCAGCAATAACCATTTAGGCATGGTGGAGTCTTCCCGCATTACTCAGGGGCTTGCCATAAGGGCTTCCCTCAGGGGTCTGCCCTATGGTCCCGAAAGCATCCATCTGGTTGAATGTCATGCCACGGGCACCATGCAGGGGGACGTGGAAGAGGCGCAAGCGCTGAAGTCTATCTTCCAATCCAGCGGCAAAACCGTGCTCACATCTTTTAAATCCCAGATAGGTCACACTCTAGGCGCTTCCGGCGTTAATAGTCTGATCCGGGGCGTGATGGCGATGAATGCCGGGGTATTCCCTCCAACTCTCAATTACAGGAACCCCGATCCGGAAATGGATCTTGACGGCTCCAGTCTTGCCGTTTATCCCGAGCCGGAAGATTGGTCGCTGAAAAATGGCGGTCCGCGCCGCATGCAGGTTAACGCATTCGGCTTCGGCGGCTCCAACTATGTTGTTCAGCTTGAACAAAACATGGTGGAAGAAGGCTCGGTGCTCGTGTTGAAATCGCGATCCGATATTCAGCAGGATAAAACTAAGGCTGAGTTTTGTGAAGGACTCTCTTTTTTCAGGACCGAGATTGACGGACGGCCTTACAGGTTGGCCGTCCTGGCGGAATCTGGAGGGTCTGCCTTGGAATTGCTCGACAAGTCTTCGCCCTTGAGGAACGGAGAGCCGGTAACGGCAACACATCTTAAAGCACTTATGCGTCAGGGCATTCACCTGGCGGCGGATGAACCGGCGCCGAGGCTCGCTTTTGTGTTTTCAGGACAGGGCTCCCATTACGCCGGGATGGGCCATGAGCTTTATCAGACTTTTCCCATTATACGAGAATGGTTGGACCGGGCTGCTTCATTCGCTGAATTCGATCTGTTGCATTTGATGTTCCACGACCGCGAGGAAAACGCCAGGAAGACCCGGTGGCAGCAACCGGCTCTGTTTGCCCTGGAATATTCCATAGTGCAATATCTGTGGTCTCTTGGAATACGCCCGGCTGCACTGGCGGGGCACAGTCTGGGAGAATTGACCGCTCTTTGCCTGGCCGGGGTTTTTTCATTTCAAGACGGCTTCCGGATTGTCAACAAGAGGGCCGTTTGCATGGACAAGGCGTGCACTATGCACATGGATCCGGGCGTCATGATGGCCGTGAGCGCACCCATGGAAGTGCTCCGGGATTTCATGGCCGACAGACGCGATGTGTGTATTACCAATATCAACTCCCCCTTCCAGCTAGTGGTAGGCGGAGGTACTGAAGATGTCAAGCTCCTGGGCGATGAGCTCAAGAGAAATGGATATCGCTGTACTCTGTTGCCGGTAAGCATGGCCTTTCACTCACCCGTCATGAGGTGCATCCATGATGAACTCGATGCGTTCATAACGGACCTCGAGTTTCGTGCGCCTCAAATTCCCGTAGTTTCCAACACAACGATGGAACCGTTCCCCGATGACCCAAACGAAATCAAACACATCATCATGGCTCATCTGGAATCCCCGGTGAACTGGATGCAAAATGTGCAAACTCTGTGGAATGATTTCGGCGTTCGCCTTTTTGTGGAAGTCGGTCCGCGGGAGGTTCTAAGCAATTTGGTCATTGACAGCATCGAAGAAGCGGAGTGCATCCCAACGTGTTTGCCTTCCACTGAAGCCCTCACGTTCAACAACGCACTTGCCCGGCTCCACGCACGCGGTAATCTTCCGGTCCATCGACCTGTACGCTTCATATCGTTTCCAGGAACGAAAAGATCAGGCGGATCGGTCCAGTCTGAAGCCGCTACGTCGTCCGGCGCGCCAGTGCAGCAGTATCTTGATCCCCTGGAGACTATTGTTCAGAAACAGATAGGCTCCTTCATCCTAGAGAGCTTCGGCAAGTTCCTGAAACCGGTTATTCTGTCATCTATCCGTGCCGAATACGATCCATCCTTTTCGGAACAGGGTCTTGAAATGCTGCTGGGCCGGATGTTTCCGGGATTGGGGAATCTCTCAGGATCCAATATTCAGCAGGAGATCGTTCCCACTTCCGGGCAGGAGGCAACGAGCGCTGTACAAAAACTGCCGCCGGTTCCGTCTTGTCTTCAGGGAACCGTCACGGAACCTGTATCCAGTCGAATCGAGGACGTCACTGAAGCCTTGATCCACATCATAATGGAAGTCACTGGTTACGAACGGGATGAGATCGAGCCATACATGGACCTGCGCCAGGACCTTGCCATTCGTTCCATCCGCCTCCCGGTGATTATCGACCTGGTGGAAGGCCGTTTCGGGATAAACACCGAGCTTGCCGATTTCAGGGACTCACGCACTATCCAAGATATCGCGGAAGCCATTTCCAACGTCATGGCGCGGGGTAAGTCAAACAAAGCTTCGGGAGGTGACCAAGACGCTCTTCTCAGGTCCGGAATTGCTTCGCAAATGAAGGACGCGCCTGGAGGACAGCCCATAAAGCGAGTGGTATTCAAGGAGACTGCCGTAGATAACGCCAACGCGGAACCGGTCGAACTCATGCCGCATGATTCCGTCGTGGTCTTCTCAGCCGGCAGCAATACGGGGCTTCGCGAGCGAGTGGGCGATGTGTTCCGCCAGGACTATGGCTGCAGCATCCTTCATATGAGTTTCGTTGAAGATAGCCGCGATGTGGCGGGCGGCGCATTCGATCCTCGAACCGCCGAAGACACCCATTTGGTTGCCAAGGCTATGCGCGACGCCGAGTCATTGGCGGGATTCGCCATTGTGCTGGACAATTCTGTCGAGACCGGAATTCGTTCCATAGAGGACGTTTCCCTGGTGCTGGGGGGCTTCTTTTCATTGCTCAAGGCGTTTCTTGATTCTCCTGACAAAAAGTTAGTAATTCTTATAAACATGTCGGATGAGCCTTGGGGATTTGCGCGGCTGCTCACAGAAGGATTGCTGGGCGTCTTTCTCAGCGCTGCTCATGAGTTTGCGGGGGTCCTTTTCCGGACCGTTCGTGTGAGTGGAGAAGCGGATGTCCAAGAGACGATCCGAGGAGCTCTGGACAGGAGCCAAAGACGCACTGAAACCGCAATTGAAGCCGGTCGGATTCTCACCCTTTCGGGAGAGGCCTCACCCATCGTTTTCCGTGAGGATCCCAGTCTAAGACTCGGGGGCGATGACGTGATCCTCTTCTCCGGAGGGTGTTGCGGAATAATGCCCCACCTAGCACGAGGTCTTGTTCCCTACGGCTGCAAGGCGGCATTTGTGGGACGCGCCCCTTTCGATCCGAACCCGGCCTGCGTGAAATCCGGGGACGAAGGGACCGCTGGAGGAATGGATCAGAGCCTTAATAAAGGCCATGACATCATCAGCTCACTCAACGCCCTTAGAGATACGGGGATTGAAGCCGAGTATTTCCAGGGCGATGTGAGCGACCCGGAAAGTATTGCTTCGGTCGTGCGCTCGATTCGGGAGAGGTTTGGTACAATCACTGGCGTCGTCCACGGCGCTGGCATCTTACGGGATAACCTCATCCACGATATGACGGTCGAGGACTTTTCCGCGGTTGTCAAAGTGAAGCTTATCGGAGCATGGCGTCTGTTCGAGGAAACGCGCGGGGCCTTGAAGTTCTTTGCATGCCTTTCTTCCGTTGCCTGCATTCAGGGCAATCGTGGGCAGGCGAATTACGCCTGCGGCAACCGAGCGATGAGCGCCCTCCTGTCCCATTTTAGCGCCATTCAGGGCAATATTCTATTCAAGGCATTCATGTTGCCGCCTGTCGAAGGCGCCGGGATGGCCGATAACCCGGATATCAAAGCCGTCATGAAATTGATGAACGCTGGCTACATTCACGTCGATGAGCTTTCGGTCCTGTTTGCGCGGGAGCTGGTCCTCGGGCCTCCAGAGGAAGTCTGGGTACTCTTTTTGCGCTCGCTTCCCGACGTGAAGGCCGTGCGCCTTATTACCGATGCTGCCGGCGGTGGCAAGGGAATCGAGCTGGATGGTATTCTCTATGACGAGGAGACCTTTCCGCTCATCGATTCCATCTCGAATTTGAACCTCCTATCCGGTGAGCTTGTTGCCGAAAGGAGTTTCAACCCTGAAGACGATCTATGGATTTCGGATCATAAGCCGTTCAAATTCATGAAACACCCGCTTGTCTCCGCGATCATGGCCCTGGAATTGTTCATGGAAGCCTGCAGAATACTGCATCCGACTCTGAAGGTGACAGGGGTTAGAGAGGCCCGCTTTCTGGACATTATCGAGTGTCCCGCGGGGGTGACTCGAGATGCCCGTGTTGACTGCAAGACGGTTGTGTGGAAAGCCGATGAAGCCGTATGCGAAGTGTTCCTCTCGACAAAGGCAATTTCACCTTCAGGCAGGATTTTGGACCGGATGAACCTGCAATACAAAGCCCTTGTTCAATTAGGAGCAATGCCGCAAGCCTATGAGGACCCGGCGGATTTCTCAGTCAAACTTGAAGAATTGGACACCAGGCCTGCGAATCACGAAGAGGTGATCAAATGGTATCAAGACCGCAGCGATATGCAGAACCGGTATCGCGTAATAGATACCCTGGACGGCACGGCTCCGGAAGCAATAAGAGGCCGCATGATTTATCGCGCAGGCGCTGACTTCAAACCGCCGAGAGTTGCAAACTACCAGTATTCTCCGTACCTTCTGGAATCCATTTTCCAATTGGTAGGCTTCTACGTCCCCGTGAGAAACGAGGCCGAGCAGCGGTCCATGATCCCGTTGCGTATCGGTGAGGTGACTTGCCGGCGCAAATGCGCCGACGGAGAAGTTGTCTCTATCGAAGCTCGCATTCGTGAGCAGGATGGAAAAGGGATCACATGGGACGCTCGAGCGGCAGGCCAGGACGGCGAGGTAATAATGACCGTGAAGGAGCTGAGAATGGGCTGGTTTTTCTAGTCGGCGGCGCAGCCTTTTTCGTGGTCCGGGAGGGCCGTCATCGTGGGGGAAGCCTTCAGGTATTTGTCTCTACCTATGGGGAAAGACAGACACTGCCACACGCGCGAGCGCCGTTCGATGTGATTGCGTGAAAGCTTCAGTTCACCGCAAGGAGGCCTTTTGGGGATGCAAGGAATTGATTTCGCGGAGACATCTCCAATCATCACCATGCGCGGGGTATGGAAGTATTACGATCTCGGCGAGAATCGGATACCCGCCCTGCGGGGCGTTGATCTCACGATCAACAGGGGAGAGTTTGTTGCTGTTTGGGGTCCATCCGGTTCAGGGAAGTCCACATTATGCAATCTCATTGGGCTCATAGACGACGCGAGCGATGGGGTCGTGGAACTTGTGGGACGGGAAGTCAGACAACTATCCGACGATCAAATGAGCGAATTTCGAAACAAGACCATCGGCTTCGTTTTCCAGCACTTTAATCTCATCCCCGTCTTGTCGGCCCTGGAAAATATTATGTTGCCTCTCCAGATACAAGGCGTTTCGGCAAAGGCGGCGGAAAAGAAAGCTACCGGATGGATGATGGAAATCGGTCTTGGCGACTATACAGGGCAAAGACCCGATAAACTTTCCGGCGGCCAGAGACAGCGGGTTGCGATTGCCAGGGCGATGGTGACCGATCCATCCATGGTCATTGCGGATGAGCCGACGGCAAACCTGGATTCCCAAAATGCAGGGAAGATTATCGACCTTATGAGAGAAATCAACATGTCGAAAGGAACCACTTTCATCTTCTCCACCCATGATCAGAGACTCCTGGGCCGTGTGCAGCGCCATTTACAGATGCAGGATGGGATGATTGTAGAAGACAAAAGCCTGTAATCCAATAAAGGTAAAGGATGGACCAATTACAGATCGAGGGTTAGGCTATGTCGGCATGGGTAAAAATAGCCATTCGTAACATTATTAAGAATAAACGTAGATCGTTGTATACGATTATAGCTATCGCTTTGGGGTTTGCAGCCGTTAACGTATTTGGCGGTTATACTGAGTATATGTTTACGAGTTTGAAGAATGGTTTTATTTACAACTATGGAAACGGACACTTGACTATTTTCAAGAAGGGATACCTTGAGGAAGGAAAGTTAGACCCGACCAAGTTTTTGATAAAAGATAATGAACTTGAAGCCATCAAAGAAATATTCAAGGGTGATCCCAGGATATTGCTGAGCACTCCAAAACTTGAGGTCACAGGTCTTGTAAGTAACGGAAGGGTTTCAACCATTTTCTTCGCGAACGCACGAGTACCGTCCGATATCGAATTCATACGCAGTAAGTCCACCGGCATGCTTGCCAAAATCAAACTTTTCGATGGGAATAAGCTGGCGGACGATGTGCCGAACGCCGTCGGCTTTAGCAGCGGGCTGGCCAGAAAGCTGGATATGCGGCCAGGGGACACGGGAACTGTGACGTCCCCGACCATCGAGGGCATGGTTAATGCCGTTGACATCGACTTATATCAAACATTCGAGTCTCCAATGGCCGAGTTGAACGATAAACTGATAGATATGAACCTTAAGCTTGCGCAAGACTTGTACGACACCACAAGTGTCGGCAGTATTACAGTTTTGCTTTCGGACACCGGCATGACGGACAAGGTGCGGGCATACCTGCTCGGGGAATTCAACCGGACGAGGCTTGAAATGGAAGTCAAGACCTGGGAGGAGATGTCTCCTTTCTACCGCAAGGTCAGGGACATGTTCGATGTGATATTTCTTTTCGTCTTCATAATCGTGTTCGTCATTGTCGTTATGAGCGTAGTCAATACGGTAAGCATGTCCATTATGGAAAGAACCAGAGAAATTGGGACACTAAGGGCGCTTGGTTTGAAGCGGGCAGGCGTCGTGAAACTTTTCGTAATCGAGAGCCTCCTCATGGGCATGGTGGGATCCTTGTTCGGGTTGGTCATTACACTTATCGTGTGGTATGCGATAAAGGTAATAGGGCCTACATGGGTGCCGCCCCATATCACCAAAAGCGTACCGCTGGAAGTGTTTCTTGTTCCAAGTTATTTGGTCGTCAGTTTTTTTTCACTGATAATACTGTCTGCTCTGGCCTCGATGGCGCCCGCGAGAAGGGCATCCTATGGAAAGAGTATCGTGGATGCTCTGGGGTATGTATAAGGGCGGATGTTCCAGGGAAATGACGTTCCCGGATAATCGTCCTGTCGCGGACAAGGTGGAGGGATTTTATGATTCCCCGCAAACTCATCAGTCAACTGATCTTGGCCTTACTGCTGTTTACTGCATGCGCACTGAGCGCAACGGTCTCCTCCGAACCGACCGATCATGAGATACTCAAGAAAGCCGATGAAGCCAGGGGCAACGTCGGCGGAGTATCATGGGAAGTATCGGTAACCACGAAAGAGGGCGATCGGACGATCAACCTGAAATGTGATGTTTGGGCGCGCGGTTTCGACATCTTTGCCAAGATTCTAGAGCCCCCCAAATACAGTAACAGCAAAATCCTCATGCTCAAAGGAAGTATTTGGTTCTACAAACCGGGGACCAGCAGGGCAGTCCCGATTTCCGCCCGACAAAAGCTCATGGGCAACGCCGTTTATGCGGACATAGCGGCAATCAATTATGCCGAGGATTACGATGCGACACGCTTTTCCCCGGACACCGTCTCTGGAGAACCCTGCTATGTATTCTTCCTCAAGGCCAAGTCTAAGGAGTGCATCTACGATCGCATCGTGTACTGGGTCTCCACAAGCAGACTCGTCGGCGTAAAGGCAGATTACTACACGCTTTCCGGCAAAAAAATTAAGTCATGCCGGATGGAATACGTAAATACAGTGTACCGGGATGGACAGGAGCACCCATTCATATCCAGCCTTGAGATAAACGATGAACTGGCAAAGAGCGGCTCAACTCTCTTAAGATTCGAAAAACCGATCCTGCAGGCCGTTCCCGATTCTTTGTTCGATCCTGATCTGATAGTCAAATAGGGGCATCCCAGTGAGAATCAAAGAACATCGAATCCTGGCATAGCCTTACCTGCCGAGTCCAAATCATCCTTGACGATTTGCGGGTATTTTCTTTTCGGGTCTTATGACTGTCATGATGTTTCGTGTTAAACGAGACCTAAGGAGGAGCACCATAGGGAAGATCCCGTTTGCCACTCTCCTCATTGCCGCCTTTTGCGCAAGACGGACCCTAGCTGCGGATGCTCCTCTGGACTTCGAGTTTAAGGGGGTAGGCGCCGCCAAGAGCGCTACCGCTTGCTTTACAGTTACGTCACACCTGAGCATGGAAATTCTATAGCCCTGAGGCCGAATTTCGAAGTGGTCCTCATCTTTTTGGAAAAGACCTTTCATAGACTCCTATATCCTGTTCCAATGATCTGTTCGGTGGAGCATTCTGGCAAATAGAAGCACCTTCTTGAACGGTTTAATTCTTGAGGGAAAGAGTTCTCTAACCCGATTCCATACTCAACCTTGCTTGCCAAAAGGTGAATTCCCCGATTTTTCAACATATGATTTGCTTATAGGGATATGGGTTAAAGCCGAGAAATTGCCTTACAGGGGAGAATTCGGGTTCGCATGTCCAAGTCGAAGTCCTGTAATTATGTAAATCAGCTAAAATTGGCATTGCGCTGCGTCTTCTTGCCCTCTTCTCTTCGCATTAATCCGGCAGCGCCCGCGTGACCGTCAGCGCGTGCACCTCCGACGCTTTGCCCTTTCTTTTCAGGGTCTTCGCGCACTCGCTTAAAGTGGTGCCTGTGGTGAAGACGTCGTCTACCAGGAGAATTCGCCGGCCCCGCACCCTCATCACATCGGTAACCTCAAAAGCGCCCATCACATTCCTTAGCCGTTGCTCTCGGTTGAGACGAGTCTGCGGCAGGGTTTGGTTTTTTCGCCTGACAATATTGAATGAAACCGGCGCCTTAATCTTCCGTGCAAATTCGCCGGCCAGAAGCCCCGACTGGTTGAATCCTCTCTTGGCGATACGTCCGGGATGGAGGGGCACAGGCACGATCAGGTCGGGGGCAGGCAATCCTGAGCCGGTATGGGCAGTTTGCATCAATTCAACCAGAGGCGGCGCCCATTCCGTTTGAGACCCGAATTTGAACTGGTGGATGCGGTCTCGAACTATTCCTTCGTGAAAAGTAGCCGATCTGGCCGTATCGAAATGGAAGGCGGATTTGATGCATTCGCCGCAAAGGTGATCGAATGAGGCCCCTGAATCTCGAAAAGGTCTTCCGCAAAGCGTGCAAAGAGGAGATATAACCCATGGTATTTGGCTCCAGCACGCCGGGCACCAGGATTTTTGAGGCAGGGTGTTCATTTTCCCGCAGCCCGCGCAGCTTCCCGGAAGCAACAGATCGAGCAGGGCCGGCCCCGCAAATCTCAACCCCGATCCGATCCGGCCGAAAACAGACAGCCATGGCGTCATTTTCTTTCCGCTTCTCCCACGATCAGTTGATCAACGTCCGGGGCCATTTCAAATATGTCTTTCAGGTAAGCGAGGTCGAACACCGATTCCACTTTCCGGCAGGCGCCGGCCAGTGAAAACCGAACTTCGCCTTTGCGGGCAAGCTGGAGCGCTTCCACGAAAGTAGCTATCCCAGAGCTGTCCATATATGGAACGTTGCTGAGGTCAACGATTACGTGGAATGCTTTTTTCCGGAAAATTGGCAACAGAATGTTTCTGACCTCAGGGGAGGAGCTCATATCCAGATCTCCGCTAAGGGAGACGACAAACACACCTGGTTTTCTTTCGTCGACCTTGATGTTCAATTTCGTTCCTTCTCCTCTTCCGGCAGAAATTTTGTCAATTTGAGCAACACGCCCCCGCCGGGCGGGTTATCATACTCAATTCTATCTACCGCAGATGTAATGAAGTGGGTCCCGAGTCCTCCTGGCCGGATATCGTTCAAATCACGCCCTCGGAATGTCTCCGGGGCGGCGCCGATTCCAAAGTCCCGGACGGAGATTACCAGGGATCCCGCGCCAATGCTGAAGGTGACCACAATTCTTTCATCGCCTTTGTTCTTATATGCATGCCTGATCACATTCGTGCAGGCTTCGTCCACTGCAAGGACCAGCCTGTCGGCCTGGGCCGGTTCAAAACCAATTCTTGCCGATATCGTATCTACAAGCGCTCTTACAATACACATAGCGGGCGGGTCGGCAGGTATGTCGAGGATAACCGGGCCTTTTAAGTTTGCAAACGTCAATCGTTTCTCCGTTCTCAGCTTCTGGAAGGGCAAAACACAATTGTCAGGCAAAATATGAAACATGACCGGTTTTACGGTGTTATTATGCTCGCTTACGAAAAATCTGTCAAACGGCGAACGGTGAACACTCAACGGACCGGGCTGAGATTCCGGCGTGAAAACTCATACCCCATCGCGCCAAGTCGCTATTTTGCCGTGAAATTGTCGGGGATTTTTCCCCAGGATGGAAACAAGGGCGCGGGCCGGGACCATAGGGTCCAGAATTTCGTCGTTTCTTTCATATGCGCTGAATTGTTCACGCAGCCCTTTGGACGCCCTGCCCTGTGCACGGATGGCGCTTTGGACCATGGGGGTGTTGACGATTCCGGGACGAAAGACGAAGGAGACGATCTCCGGCGTTTCAGCGGCCAGGTTTCTTACCAGGTGCTCTTCGGCGGCCTTTGCCGCACAGTAAGCTCCCATTCCCGGAATAACCCTTTCAGCGGCGCCTGAGCCGAAAAAAACCGCAACCCCGCCTCCAGCCTCGATCAAATGAGGAAAAGCCGCCCTTGCCATCTCAAAACTGGCCGTGACGCTGGCCTCCAATATTTCGCAGAACTCTGCGCCCGACAGGTCCCACACGGCAGGCCCAGGGTGCAGCACTCCAGCGGCCTGGATAAAACCGTAAAAAGTCCCAAGGGCGATGGCTTTTTTGACTAACTCACCGGCAACCTCGGGTGAGGCTGCGGAACCGGGGAGTAAATCGATTCGGTTTCCCTCTTTTTTGCATTCTTCGGCTATCTTTTCGAGGCCCTCCGGGTTTCTGGCATTGAGCACAAGCCCGGCCTTTTCGCCTGCCAGAGCCAGGGCCAATGCCCGGCCTATACCCCCTGAAGCTCCGGTGACAATGATGGTTTTGCCTGATATTTCACTCATTCATTCCTCCTGCTAACCTGTTTGCCCGCTATTCGGGACATAAAATTAAAATTTAAAACTTCGACTTCAATCTTA
>Ga0326728_10020553_pt1 | contig 12570 bp, 7 predicted proteins | sample MB3enrmetagenome_FD_207602 | JGI IMG/M metagenome (GOLD analysis project Ga0326728, IMG submission 207602) | Lab enriched peat soil microbial communities from McLean, Ithaca, NY, United States - MB31MN | ecosystem: Environmental > Terrestrial > Soil > Wetlands > Peat | place: USA: New York...
GCTACTGTCCGGGAGCCCAATGGCTGCAGCGGCATGAGCTTTGGAACCGGGCTGGGGGTGCGGCCGGATACAGGCATTTGGCCGAAGGGCGGGTGGGTCGAGGTGTGGAGGAATCGTTTTGGTCCCAGTTCAAATGGGGTCTGGTGCTGGGTGGACAGGGCTTTGCCAGGAAGGTGCGGGCGCGGATAGAGGCGGGTCGGGAGAGCGGCGGGCGCCGGGCACTGCGGGAGCGCGAGACCTGGGCAGAGGTAGTGCGGGCGGCGGAGAACGCGCGCGGCGAGAGGTGGGAGGAGTCTGCGGGTAGGCACGGCGACCCGGGACTGGCAATGGCGTTGTACGTGGCGCGGCGCTGCTCGGGGTTGACGCTGCGGGCGCTGGGCGAGGGGGCCGGCGGGATGGACTACACGGCTGTGAGTATGGCGGTCAAACGCTTTGAGCTCCGGTTGCGCAAGGAAGAGGCCTTGCGGAGGATGAGCGACCGACTGTCGCAGGAGCCATGAGCGCCAAGGAATGTGACATGTGAAGACGTGACCCCGACAGGTCCATAATTCGCGTGACCCCGACAGGTCCAAGGAGAGCAGTTGCAGGTCCTTAGCCGTCAAGGCGCTCGATCTCGGCGGCCTTCCCAACCTTGCTTTCATCTTTCGCTTTACTTTTCTGGAAATCCACTGAGACTGGATCGTCAGATACTTTTTATGTTTCCGACAAAACTGAGCAGTAAAGGTCAACTGACGATTCCCGCCAGATACCGCCAGCGGATGAGGCTCACCGGCCGGCGGCGCGTTTTTGTTGAGCAACTCGAGGACGGCACAGTCTTAATTCGCCCGGCGAGGAGCATCTTGCACCTGGCGGGGAGTCTGTCGTTGAAGAAGCCGCTGCTCCCCCCGGAGGAGGAGCGGGGGGAGGTCCATGAGCGGATGGCCAAGGGGAAGACTGAAGGGCAACCCCAGCGATGAGGCCGGCTTACCTATTGGATTCGAACGTCGTGGTCCGGTTCTTGGCCAAGGATCACCCGGAGCATCTTGAGAAGGCCAAGAAGCTGATGGCGCAAGCGGAGGAGGGGACGTGCGAGCTGGTGCTGGCGCCCTGGATCGTCGCGGAAGTTCTCTACACGTTGATTTCGTTTTACGGAGCGGACAAGAAGCAAACCTGTGACGCCCTTCTCGCCTTGATGATGAGCGGAGGCATCCGTACCCTGGATGAGGAGATCGTCGTGGATGCCCTAAAGCGGTTCCGCGAAAAGAACGTGGACTTTGCCGATGCAATGCTGGCGGCGCAGGCCGTCGCCATGAAAATCCAGCCCGCCTCGTTCGACAGCGATTTGGATAAGTTTGCCGACGTGAAGCGACACCGGCTGTGACCCGGCTCAGCGGTCCTAAGGTCAAATCCGAGTTCTCTCGAGGGTGAAGCCGCTGACTTTCATCACTTCTTGGGCTTGGGGAGCAAGGCGGATATCACGTCCTCGGAAACGCCCTGGTTTTCCAGGTAGATGATCTCGTTGTCCGTCAACGTGTAAGGGCCGTTGGTGTCCTGGCGCAAAAAGGCCAGGATGACCTGCTCGCCCACCCCGGCCCGCGCCAGGTGTACGCAACGTTGCACCATGTCGGGCAATGCGAGCGCCGCGCCCGGCTCCGGGCCGGGTCCGCCCGGCGTGCCGGCCGGGGGCTGGCCCGGGCGACCCAGGGAGATCACCCGTCCAGCCGGCATGATTTTGCGCACGAGATGGTTGCCCGTGTCGGCGACATAGACGTTGCCCGCGGCGTCCACGGCGACACCCGTGGGTGTGTCAAACAGGGCATCGGTGGACGGCCCGTCAGCCAAACCGCGCTGGCCGGCCGTGCCTGCAAAAGTGCTCACCATGCCCTGAGGCGTAATGGCCCGGATGGTGTGGTTGCCGCTGTCGGCCACATACACCGTGCCCGCTCTGTCCACGGCCAGACCGCATGGCCGGAAGAAACCGGCCTTTCGCCCCGGACCATTGGTGCTGCCCGGCTCCCGGGACCCGGCCAGGACCGCCACTTGGCCCTCCGGGGTGATTTTGCGGATCATGTTGTTGACCATGTCCCCCACATACAGATTGCCCGCGGCGTCGAGCGCGAGTCCCTTTTCCATGTCGCTGAACAGCGCCTTGCCGCCCGGGCCGCTCTCCATGATGCCAGCACGATGTTCTTTTCCCGCCACCAGAGCAACCTCGCCGGCCGGCGTAATCTTCTTGATCGTGTAACGGTCGGCCACGAAGACATTTCCCTGGCCATCCACCGCGATGCCGGAAGGCAAATCGAACGTGGTCTCGCCCGCCGGGTCCGCCCCCCGCTCCGGGAACAGGCTGGCGTCGCCCGCCGGCGTTACCGCCCGCAAGTGGTGCCCATCGGCGACATACATGTTGCCGGCCTTGTCGAGGGCGATTCCCCGCGGCCGGACAAATCGCGCCGCGGAGCCAAGGCCCTGCACGTTGCCGGGATCGCCCGGCCAGCCGGCCAGGTTCGTCATCGCCCCCGTGGGCAAGATCTTCCAGACCATGGCCTTGTCGCTGTCGGTCACGAACACATTGCCCTGCCCGTCCGCCGCGATGCCCCAAGGAGTTTGGAAGGCCAGCACCGGTTGGGGGGAAGAAGGCGGCGCCGCCGGCGCGCCACTCGGCGCCGGCTCCGCGGGCGGCTTTTCCGTCCGCGTCGGGATTGGCTTTTCCGGCTGCGCCTGGGGCGGCGGTCCGGGGGGCGGAACCGGGCCGCGGGCCGGGCCCGGCGTCCGCCAGAGCCTCCAGCCCAGTGCCGCCGCCACTGCCAGGCACACCGCCACCCCGAGGACGCGGGCCACTCGCCCGGGCCGCGACGCCAGCGGGCGCGCCTTGTGCCCGGCCCCGTGCGGCCCCAGCGGCGGACGCCCCTGCCCGACCCGGTGCAGATCGGCCAGGATGTCCCCCATCTCCGCGTACCGCTCCCGCAACTCGCGCGCCAGGGCGCCGCTGGCAATGGCGGCCAGGCCGCGGTCCGCCCTGGGATTGACGCTGGTGATCGGCCTGGGCGGACCGGCGCGGATTTGGTCGAGGATTTCCTTGGCGCTCCGGCCCTGGTAAGGCGGGGAGCCGGTCAGCATCTCGTAAAGCAAGGCCCCGAAGGAATAAATGTCGCACCGCGTGTCTTCCGCCTCGCCGGCGGCGACCGCCGGGGACATATAAGCGGCCGTTCCCTCGCCCTGCCGGCCTTCCAGCTCCACCAGCGTGTCATTGAAAAGGCTCCGCGCCAGGCCGAAGTCCGCCAGGCAAACCCCGCCCTCGGGCCGCAGGAGCAGGTTGGCCGGCTTGAGGTCCCGGTGGATGATGCCGCGGCGATGAGCGAAATTCAGGCCCTCGGCCACCGCCAGGGCGAGTTCCAGGATGGTCTCCCTGTCTAACGGTTCTCCGGGTTTGAGCCGGCTGGCCAGGCTGCCCTTTTCAAAATAGGGCATGACAAAATAGGGGAACCGCGGCCGGTCGGCAATCTCGAGCACGGGCACCACGTTGGCATGACGCAGCCGTTTCAGGTGCCCGGCCTCCTTCACGAACCGCTGCACGGCGCGCGGCTCGGCCGCCAAGTCGGAGCGGACCAGCTTGATGGCGACCTCCTGGGCGGTGCCCGGGTCCCGGCCCAGCAGGACGATGCCCATGCCGCCGCGGCCCAACTCGCGCAGAATCTCGAAGCGGTCCAGCAGCGCCAGCACCCCGGGCCGCAACGGCGCCGAGAGCATTCGCTGCGCGATGAGTTCCGCAATCGGTCCCTGGACGGCGGACATCGGCGGCGGTGCGCCGGCGCACGGCTGTGGGGGCGCACCCTCGCTCATAACCCGGCAGCGCCTGGGGCCCCGGCCGGCGGGACTGCGGCCAAAGCCCCGGCCAGCAATTGTCTGGTTGGCTCATCCAGCCAGGGCTGTTCCGCCGCCCAGCGCAGACCGCGCCCCAGGTCCGCGTCCGGGAGCTTCGAGATGCGGGCGCCAAGCCGGAGCAGCGCGGCGGCGATGCAAAGGTAATAAAGCACTGCCGCGATCTCCTTAGGCAGGCCATCCTCCGGATGCTCGGCGTTGGTCTTGGCAAAATCCTTCACCAGCTCGAGCAGCGCGAGCGGGGGGCTGGGGTGGTGCAACAGGTCCGCAAAACTCTGGCAGGGCGCGCCCTGGGCGCCGGCCGGCGCGCCCAGGTCCGCCAAAAGCGGCGCCGCCATCTGGTGCCGGAAAATGGCACCCAGTTCCTCCGGCTGCCAAAGCCCGGCCGGCCGCCCGCCCTCGGCCAGGAGCGCCGCCAGGGGCTCGGGGCCGCTTTGCGATAGCGCGACCGCAGAATCAAAGTCGGCCATATTATGCTCATGACCGCTTGGCCAAGCGGGCCAGGAACTCCTCCAACCGGCGGATTTCCTCCGAGGCGGCGGCGTCCTGCTCGGCGTATTCCTGGATCACCCGGACCAGGTGCGCTTTGAAAATCCGTTTGGCGCTCAGCAGCATATTCGAGGCCTCCAGTGGCGACCTGAGCCCGAACCGGGCGACCAATCGCTCGTAAGGCGTCTGCGCCGCATTGTGGAATAGGGGTTCGAGCAGGCGCAAGCGGAATAGCTCCCAGATTTGACTGCGGTGCGGCTGGTTCGCGGCGGGGTCCCGGCAGTCCTCCTCCATCCGCCGCAGGGTCTCGGCCAACACCACGCGAGCCCACTCGAGGTCGAACTCCTCCCCGCCGGCCTCGGCCTCGGGCCCGGCCAGTTCCTCCTCGAGCCCTTCGAGCGAAAGCGGCGCGTTCTTCACCTCCGCCCGGCTCAGGCGGTCCCGCACGAAATTGCGCAGGCTGCTCTTGAGGAACTTTCGAAACTGCCCCCGCTGGGGGTCGGCCCGCCCCAGCCAGCCCGCCTTGAGCAGCTTGTCCTCGGCGAAATCCTGCAGCAGCAGGTCCGCCTCCTCCGCCTTGAGGCCCGGAAACGCCGAAGCCAGGAAGACCTTCAAGGGCCGCCAGTACAGTCGGATGAGCCGGTCCAGACGGGTCGCGTCCCCCTCGACCGACTGCCCCAGGGCCTCCCAATCGGTTCGGGGGAAAATCGTACTTCCTGACGGTTCAGCCGCCATCGCTATAGCTCGGCACGAGGACCGACCCGGCCAGTTCCGCACGCCGCCAACCGGCCTGGCCCGGGCGTTTCCGGGCCTTGAAATCCCCAGGCCGGAGGCTGCGGCCAAGCATGGCCGGCCCTACGTCCAATTCTGCCCTAAATCCCCCGCCCTGTCCAGTTCGCCACGGGTCGTCAGTGACGAGTGACGAGTGACGAGTGAACAGCCGGGCGTGTTAAGCCTGTGACGGGGCCTGAGGGCGGTAGGGCCGTCATTCAACAATCCATCCCCTTGAACCCGGTCCATCGGCGCGTCAGCCACTGCCCTTCCCCTTTCGCCTCCATTCCCCTCCGTGTTTCCTGCTTCCCGTCTGGACTGGTTTCTGATTTAATCCCCACTACGCAAGGCAATGACGCATGAACGACGAACGGGTGATCCTGCCGGTTGGCCAGCAGGTGTCTCTGCCAGGGCACTTCGATGCGCCCGTCATGCTCGAAGCGGCCCGCCCTTTGGCCAAGGGCTATGAGTGCCGCGTCCGGCTCCCGGACGGCACGCTGGATGAAGCTGTCATTTCCGAGCAGGAGGCCGCCGCCGTGGTCGGCGCCGGGCCTCTCGCCGACAGCAAGACTCCGCTGGTCAACGCCGACCAACTCCGCCTCCTCATCGAGTCGGCCCGCATCCGCCTCGCCTACGCCCACGACCGCCAGTTCGCAGTCAGCCTCTCCGGCATCCGCACGCTCCCGCACCAGATCGAAGCCGTCTATATCAAGATGCTGCCCCAGCCCCGGCTCCGCTTCCTGCTCGCGGATGACCCCGGCGCCGGCAAAACCATCATGGCCGGCCTCCTGGTCAAGGAAATGAAGCTCCGCGAGGCCATCGAGCGCGTCCTCATCCTCTGCCCTTCACCCCTCACCATCCAATGGCAGGATGAAATGCTCCGCTGGTTCGGCGAGTCGTTCGACATCATCTTCTCCGCCGTGGACCAGCAGCAGCTCACCAATCCCTGGCAACGGTCCAACCAGGTGATCGCGTCAATTGACTACGCCAAGCAGGATGAGGTCCGCGAGCGCGTCTGGCAGCAGCGCTGGGATCTCATCATAATCGACGAGGCCCACAAGTGTAGCGCCTACACCAAAAAATCTTCCACGCGCGGGGACGAGGCCGAAAAGACCAAGCGTTACCAACTGGCCGAGCACCTGACCGCCCAACCGGCCGGCCACGTCCTCCTGCTCACGGCCACGCCCCACCACGGCGACGACGACCGCTTCGCACATTTCATCCGCCTGTTGGACCCGGACCTCTTCCCGGAGCCCCACCGCAACGCCGCCAGGGCGGGGGAACTGCGCCGCGACATCCTCAGCCTCGGCCCGGACTGCCCCTGGGCTCTGCGGCGGCTCAAGGAGGACCTGAAGGACCTCCAGGGCCACCGCCTTTTCCCTGACCGACACGCCCACACCATCACCTTCCGGCTGAACCGGGACGAGTACGACCTCTACAAGGCCGTCACCGCCTACATCAACGAGTTCCTGCCGCAGGCGAGTGGTCGCAAGAAAGCCAGCGTCGCCCTTGCGCGCACCGTCCTTCAGCGCCGGCTCGCCAGTTCGACCATGGCCATCTTCGAGTCCATCCGCCGCCGTTTGGAAAAGCAGCAGGAATTGCTTGAGGAATTGGAAAACCTCACCCCGCCTCAGCGCGCCCGCCGCCTCGCCCAACTCCAAGGCCGCCTGGGCGACGCCGAGCAGGACGAGGACGATCTTGATGAGGCCGAGCGCGACCAACTCGCCGACGGCCTGACCGACGCCATCGAGCTCGACCAGCTCCGCGCGGAAATCGCCGCGTTGCAGGAACTAATCGCCCGCGCCCGCCGGGTTCGCGACCAGGGCGCCGACTCCAAGCTGACCGCCCTCCACGAATGTCTCACGCGCGCCGAGTTCCGCGAGTTGACCGACGGCCGCGGCAAGCTCCTCATTTTCACCGAGCACCGCGACACGCTCAGCCACCTCCGGCACCACCTTGAAAAATGGGGCTACACCCTAACCGAAATCCACGGCGGCATGAACCCCCACGAGCGCAAGCGCGCTCAGGAGGATTTCCGCACAACCAAACAAATCTGCGTCGCCACCGAAGCCGCCGGTGAAGGCATCAACCTCCAGTTCTGCCGGTTGATGATAAACTACGATCTGCCCTGGAATCCGACCCGGCTTGAACAGCGCCTCGGCCGCATCCACCGCATCGGCCAGGACCGCGACGTCCACGCCTTCAATTTCGTTGCCGCACAGTCGGAGGAAGGCCAGGACATCGTCGAGGGCCGCATCCTCACCCGCCTGCTCGAAAAACTGGAGCAAATGCGCGAGGTTCTGGCCGACCGCGTCTTCGACGTCATCGGCGAGGTCCTCTCCCTCAACGACATCAACCTGCCAGACATTCTCCGCGAGGCCGCCCACGACCCCCGCCGCCTGCAGGAATACCTCGACCGCATCGGAAAGGTGGACCCGCAGCTCCTCCTCCATTACGAGAAGGCCACCGGCATCGCCCTCGCCCGCGCCAACGTGGACTTCTCGGGCTTCCAGCGCGCCAACGTCGAGGCCGAGGAGCGCCGCCTCATGCCCCGCTACGTCGAGGACCAGTTCGTGAAATCGTGCGCCGAAGTCGGCCTCAAGATCGACCCGCGCGCCGACGGCCTCTGGCGCGTCGAGCACGTCCTCGCGGACCTCCGCTCCGACCGCCTTGAATCCGTCCGCCGCCTCGGCAAGGCCGAGCCGGCCTATCGGAAACTCACCTTCCACAAGGACCACCTGGAGGACGACCAACACCTCGATGCCGTCCTCTTCGGCCCGGGCCACCCCCTTTACGCCGCCGTGGATGAGCGCCTTAACGAAAAGCTGGCCCCGCTTGTCGGCGGCATGGCCCTCTACCTCGACGTCGCCACTCAAAAACCCTACCGGCTGCATTTCTTCGAAATCTCCGTCCGGGGCCAGAACACCAAGGGCGAAGCCCAAACCCTTTTCGCCGAACTGGTCGCGGTCCGCGAGAATCTGAGCATCCCGATGGCCCTCGGCGAAGTCGGCGGCGCCGAAGGCCGCTATGAAGTCGTTCCCGCAGACTGCCTGCTCGACCTGCCCCCTTTCCCCAATCCGCCGGAAACCGTCGGCCGCATTGACCCCGCCCCGGCCGCTGATTTCCTCAAAAGCACCTACCAGAGCGAACGCCGCCAGGCGTGCCAAGACGAACGCAAGCACTTCGTCGAGGTCTGCCGCGAGTACCTCCAAAAGTCCTACACCGCCCGCCAGCGGGCCGCCCAGGACCGCGTCATGTCCCTCCGTGCCCGCGAGAAGGCCGACACCTCGCTCGCCATCGCCCGGCAACGAGCTGAAAACGACCTCGCCGACTTGGACCGCACGCACAAGGAGCGCATGGCCGGCCTTGACCGCCTCTCCATCGCCCGACACGGGCCTGTCCGCCACGTCGCCACCTCGCTGGTCCTGCCGGCCACAGAGTTAGCTACCCTCGCCCATCAGATGGGAGAGGGGCCGGGGGTGAGGGCGGCCATCAGCGAACTCCTCGATGACCTCGACCCTGAAGTCAACCGCCTAAGTGAACTCGCCGCCGAGAACGTCGTTATCGCCTACGAGACGGCGCGCGGCTGGGAGTGCATTCGCGTTGGCCATGAAAAAATCGGCTTTGATATTCGCAGCCTCGGCCCGGCCGACCCGCAGACCGGCTACCGCGATCCCGTCACCAGCCTCCGCCGCATCGAAGTGAAGGGGCGCAAGCGCGGTCAGACCGTCCGCCTCACCACAAACGAATGGTACAAGGCCATCCAACTGGGCGACTCCTATTGGCTCTACGTCGTTTGGGACCCCCTGGGCAAACCAGACCCCACTCCGCTCATGATCCAGAACCCCGCCAAGCACCTCGACCACGCCAAGAAAGAGGTAGTCGCCGCCCGGTTTTTCGACATTCCGGCAAGCGCCGTAGAACAGGCCGCACGAACCTAACCGACCATGCCAACGGACATTGCAGAGGATATCTACCGCTACCTCGCACGTGACTGGGGGCTCTTGACGGACACTCTTACAGAAAGCAAGTGCCGCCAACTCACCCGCGAGATTCCCGCACTTCGGAAGGACTACTACAGGGACCGCAAAATCGCTTATCATCTGCCAAATGTTCGCCGTGCGTATCTTGCCGCCTTCGCCCCCCGGTATGCCTACATCCTCTACAAATGCCTCAATCGGGTGAAGAGGCAGGCTCTCCCAGTTGTCCAGCCCTGGCACAAACAAGAAGGCCTCATCTGCTTAGTTGGCGGGGGCCCGGCCTGTGAGGTGTTTGGCCTTGTTGACTGGCTTGACGAGAACGGCATAAACCCGCGCTATCTGCGGGCGATCATTGTGGACCGCGAAGGCTACTGGCGCACGTTCCACAGTTTTCTCTTCGCCGAGCTTATCAATAAGCATTTTCGCAAGACATTAGTCATCCCGAGCTACGAGTCCGTAGATTTCCCTGTTCCGAAGGGAGAGCGATTTGACCGAACGACTGTCAACTACAACTTTGCCCAAACAGGTCTGCTGGCCGAAGCGCGCATCATCTCCGTCATCAACTGTCTCTCGGAAGTTTCAAACCATCGAGGAATCGAATGCCATCTCCGCTTCCTAACCCGACTCGCTTGGAATCAGCAGCTCGTCATCTGCGCGGATTCTGCCGCCAAGAAGCGCCGTCCACGCATGAAGTGGTTAAAGGATTCCTTCGATTTGGCGCCACACTTTCGGTCAACCGAACTCTATTCCAATACCCTCTACATGCGATGCCCATGCCTCAGACGCGGTGTCACCTCAAGGAGAATCTCCCCTAACACAGGTGCCCCAAGATGGGAAACCGACATCAACCGCTGGGTATAAATCAGAAAAACACAGTCATGACCGACGACAGACGCCTCATCGAAGATTATCTCCCTATCGAGGCGATCAGCGCCGAGGGGGGCCGAGAGAAGAACGTCCGAAGAGGGCACATTTCCACACTTCACCTCTGGTGGGCCCGCCGCCCGCTGGTCGCCTGCAGGGCGGCCGTTTATGGCTGCCTTGTGCCAGCCGCCCAGTTCGTTCCCAACGGGGGCACCGACGCCCAGAAGAAAAGCCTGGCGCGTGCAAACGCCGCGAAATTCGTCAAGAGCCTCTGCCAGCACCCCTTTATCTCTCAATCGGTTCAAGAAGCGCGGAGACACATTCTCTCAGCCCACGCTAGCCGCCTAGCCATCGAGCTCGGAAAATCAGTTACCCCGGAAGATATTCAAGCGGGCCATGCTCCAAGACCACGGGTTCTGGACATGTTTGCCGGCGGCGGGGCCATCCCCCTGGAGTCAATGCGTCTAGGCTGCGAAGCCTACGCCAACGACCTGAATCCAGTTGCACACATTATACAGTTATGCACGCTGCTTTACCCACAGACCCTCGGGAAACCCGACAAAGAGGCAATCGGCATGACCGGCCCCAGGAATTCGGAAGGCAAGCCTACATGGGGGTACCTAGCGGACGAGATCCACTACTGGGCCAGTTGGGTGTCTGCTAGAACCAAATCAGAAATCGGCACGTTGTATCCCCCCATTCCCGACCCTGAGTTTAAGGGCACAAGGGGCCAATTCGATCCCACACTCTGGAAAGAGGACGCCAACGACATTCCCAAAGGCTATCTCCTTCCGGTAGCCTACCTCTGGACACGCACAGTCGCTTGCAAGAACCCAGCCTGCAAAGCATGTGTACCACTCCTCAGGCAGACTTGGCTATGTAAGATGGAGAACCGATACGTTGCCCTCCGAGTTCTTGCTCCACGGAACGCGAAGCAGGTTCGTTTCGAGGTGGTGGAGAGCCACAGCGAAGGGGCATTTGGCTTCGACCCGGAAGCGTTTTCCAGCGCCGGAAACGCCACATGCCCGTTCTGTGGCACCGTGGCTGACAGCGAGTACGTCAAAGCGGAAGGGTGCGCCGGCAGAATGGGGCTCCAGCCCATGGCCGCCATCGCTGTCAAAGATGGTTCGAAGGGCAAATGCTATCTACCACCGGAAGCCTCACCAGCCTCATTTCCATCAGAGCAAGACCTCCAGAGGCGAATAGAAGAACTTTGCGGTCGCACTGGCCTGACGATTCCCAACGAAAAGATCAGCACGGATGCGAAGAATAGTTGCTGGACACACCTTTACGGCTTAACCAAGTTCGCTGACCTTTTCACCAGAAGACAGCTCTTATCTCTCCTCACTCTCTGCAGCATGGTTCGCGAAGCGGAGAGGGAAATGGAAAAACTCGGAATTAGTGGCACCCACCGCAAGGCTCTTGCAACATACCTTGCTTGCGTTCTCGACAAACAGGCAGACTTCAACTCCTCGCTCTGCGTCCTTAAGGCAGGCGGAGGCCGAGGCATCGTCCATACTTTCGGCAGGCAAGCACTCCCCATGACCTGGGACTTCGCAGAGGCCAACCCATTCAATCCAGAAATTGCATCATGGGACAGCAGCCTCAAGGAGGTCGAGATTAACGCACGAGACCTGTCCTTCGCGGGTACATCACATGTGGTAAGAGGCTCAGCCGCATCCCTCCCATGGCCAGACCAGACATTCGACGCGGTCGTGACCGATCCGCCATATTACGACAATGTTCCGTACGCGAACATATCTGACTTCTTTTTCGTCTGGCTCAAGCGCTCTATTGGCCATCTGTACCCAGAGCATTTTGCCGGTGAGACCACGCCGAAACGCTCCGAAGCGGTCGCCGATGCCACCCGGCATGGTGGAGACAAGGACGCCGCGCGCAGAGCGTACGAAGCCATGATGATGCGGTCCTTCAAGGAGGCCCACCGCACACTCAAACAGAACGGCCATCTATGCGTGGTTTACGCACACAAAACCACACTCGGCTGGACGACTCTTGTTGAGGCGCTCAAACAGGCTGGCTTCATGGTAACGGAAGCATGGCCGCTTGACACAGAAACATCCGGCCGGCTCCGAGCCCAATCTTCAGCAGCTCTGGCGACGAGCATCTTTCTCGTGGCCCGCAAGCGCGAAGGTGCCATGACAGGCGCCTACGAGCAACAAGTCCGCCCAGACCTCGAAGACATGGTCCGCGAACGAGTTGAAACACTTTGGGAAATGGGCATTTCCGGCGCCGACCTTGTCATCGCCTGCGTTGGCGCCGGCCTGCGCGCCTTCACCTGCTTCGCCCGCGTCGAATACGCCAACGGCGAGGAAGTCCCCGCCGAACGCTTCCTCACCGAGGTTGAAACCGTCGTTCTCGAAACGATTCTCGCCCGCCTTTCAAAAGAGGTCGGAGGAAAGGGCACTAGGTTGGCCGGCCTCGACCCCGCCACCCGCTTTTACATTCTCTGGCGCTATACTTACAGCGCCGCCGAACTGGACGCCGGTGAGGCAATCATTTTCGCCAACGGCACCCATGTCGAACTCGACGGCCTGCACGGCCTCACGAGCGGCACCCACGCCTTGGTCTCAAAGAGGAAAAGCAAATA
>Ga0326728_10020554_pt1 | contig 12570 bp, 11 predicted proteins | sample MB3enrmetagenome_FD_207602 | JGI IMG/M metagenome (GOLD analysis project Ga0326728, IMG submission 207602) | Lab enriched peat soil microbial communities from McLean, Ithaca, NY, United States - MB31MN | ecosystem: Environmental > Terrestrial > Soil > Wetlands > Peat | place: USA: New York...
GCTGTTATATTGACGAGATACTGGTCTCACGGCTGCCGTCAAAGTGGCATGTTCAGGCGCAGATGCAGATCACCGGTACCGACATCAAGGTGCCGTTGGAGTTCGTCCGGGTGCAGCCTTATGTTTCGCCCAAGATCGAGCTGTCTAATGAGAAACAGGAACAAGTGGACCTGCGGGTGCTGCCGGTGATTTTCCGGTTCGAGAAAAAGGACTTCCCGGTCTATCCGGGCCAGATGGTGGATGTCTTCATCGGGCAGAAATAACGCTCCGCCCGACCTTACACAACAGAATGAACGCGATGAACAACTTTCGATCATCAGTCCGGCGAGTCGCAGAACCCGGCGCGATGATTGTCATGTCCAGCGGTTGCGCAGGCTCGTGGAACGGGCAACGCTCGGCAGGGAAAGGCGGGGCACCATGAAATACAGCGGCATCATGCGAATCGGCTTCAAGCTGCTGGTCAATGATCGAGGCAAGTTTTTTGCCCTGTTGATCGGGATTACTTTTGCCGTCTTCCTGATGATGGAAATGACCGCCATGTTCGCCGGCATCCTCAACCGGGCCTATTCGCCGGTCACCAATATCGGTGCCGCGATGTGGATCATGGACCCGGCGGTCAATACCGCCACCAGTCCGATCCCCATGCCGAATTACGTGTTGGACGCGACGCGCAGCATGGACGGGGTCAGCTATGCGGTGCCGCTTTTCATGGGCGGCGCGCTGGTCAAGCTCGCCAGCGGCAATTATCAAGGGGTCAATGTAGTCGGTTTGGACGACAGCAGCCTGTTTGGCCGGCCCGAACTTGAACAGGGCAATATTCAGGACATCTATGCCGACAACACATTCTTCGTGGTGGATGACGCTGAATTCTCCAAGCTGGGGAACCCGAAGATCGGCACCACGTTCGAACTGAATGACCATCGCGGCACGATTGTGGGCATCGCCAAAGTCGTCTCAAACGGACTGAACGGCGTGCCGACGCTTTATACCACCTACAACCGCGCGATTGAATACCTCCCTTCGACGCGTTTCACCATGTCCTACGTGCTAGTGCAGCCGAAGAACGACGCGGCCGTGGCCGGTATCAAACAGCAGGTCGCCAAGCTTGGCTATGTTGCCTTTACCAAGGATGAATTCAACAATCAGATCAGCCACTACTACATCTACCAGACTGGGATTGGCACCAACATCCTGTTGATGACCATCATCAGCTTCATCGTGGGTCTGTCCATCTCCGGCCAGACCTTTTATACCTTCATCCTCGAAAATCTTGAGAAATTTGGCGCGCTCAAGGCCATCGGCGCCAAGGGGCGCGAACTGGTCTATATGATCCTGTTCATGGCTTTCTTTACGGCGCTGATCGGCTATGGCCTGGGCATCGGCCTAGTGACACTGATGATCACCATCGCCAAATCCCGATTGCCCAACTATGCGGCGACCATCACATTCTGGAACCTGGGGCTGGCCTTCGGCATGGTGCTGCTGATCGCCGGAATCTCCAGCTATATCGGAGTCCGCAAGGTTCTCAAGATCGAGCCATTCGACATCTTCCGGGGGTAGCCATGAGCCATACAATAAAAACCATATTCTCACTGCTTAAAGTGGAAACCAGAATGACCGTCGTATCACTGGCGTGTCTGGTTCTGTTCGCCGGATGCAGCTTCGCGCCAAAGTATGCGAAACCGTCCGTCCAAACGCCAGCCGCTTTCAAAGAATTGACGCCAGCGCAATTCAACGAAACTGACGGCTGGAAAACCGCCGAGCCAAAGGACGACGTGATTCGCGGCAATTGGTGGAAATTGTTTCATGAGCCGGAATTGAACGCCTTTGAAAATCAGGTGACTGTTTCCAACCAGACCGTCGCCGCGGCGCTCGCCAATTTCCTCGCCGCGCGCGCCATGGTGAAACAAGCCCGGTCGCAATATTTTCCAACCGTGACCGCCAGTCCTTCGGTCACGAGATCAAGGCAGCCATCCCAACAAACTCAATCCACTTCGTCGCCCACCTCTTCCACGTTCACAGAATATTCGCTGCCATTTGACGCCTCTTGGGAGTTGGATTTCTGGGGCCGCATCCGCAACACCGTGAAGGCAAACTCGCTGGAGGCGCAAGCTACGCTGGCTGATCTCGAAAACGTGCAGCTGACCATTCAGGCGGAAGTGGCGGTGGATTATTTTGAGCTGCGCGTGCTCGATGCGCAGAAGCAGCTTTTGGATGCGTCGGCGCTCGCTTACCAGGAGTCGCTTAAGCTGACCCAGGTCCAGCAGGACGCGGGCCTCGCATCCGGCCAGGATGTCGAGCAGGCCGAAACGCAACTCGAAATCACGCGTGCGCAGGCCACCGACCTCGGCATTCAGCGCGCGCAACTTGAACACGCCATCGCGACGCTCCTCGGCCAACCGGCTTCCACATTTTCCATCGCAACAAATTCGCTGGCCGCAAAACCCGTCGCCATTCCCTTTGGTGTTCCGTCGCAATTGCTCGAACGCCGTCCCGACGTCGCCGCCGCCGAACGCCGCGTCGCGGAGGCGAATGCGCAAATCGGCGTGGCGCGCGCGGCTTATTTTCCGACGATTACTTTGAGCGGCTCGGCGGGATACCAGAGTACGTCGCTGGGGAATCTTGTGTCGGCGCAAGGCCTTGTCTGGTCTGTCGGCGCGACGCTGGCGCAAACCCTTTTTGACGGCGGATTGCGCAAAGCCGTCACCGAACAAGCCCGGGCAATCTACCAAGGCACCGCCGCGAATTACCGTCAGACCGTGCTCACCGCCTTTCAAGAAGTTGAGGACAATCTATCGTCGCTGCGAATCCTGTCACAGGAACTTCAACAACAGGATGCCGCTGTCGCATCGTCGCAGGGCTATCTGACGCTCGCCAACGCCCGCTACCAATCCGGCCTGGACAGCTACCTCGATGTAATTACGGCGCAAATCACTCTGTTGAGCAATCAGCGGACGGCACTGAACCTCCAGATGGAACAACTGACGGCGAGCGTCCAGTTGATCAAAGCATTGGGCGGCGGCTGGGATGTTGCGCATGAAACGACAGCGGCCATTCCTTGAGCGCCACGCCCGGCCAGAAAAGCCGCTCGCGTGGCCGATAATCAAGCAAGAGCGGTGAACATGCTCCACTCGCTGCATTCTTTACTGCCCCATATCCCTCATTACGGATATGTGCTCGTCTTCATCGTCGCGTTTTTGAACAACCTCGGCGTTCCCCTGCCGGGTGAAACGATTCTTTTGGGGGCCGGATTTGTCCTGGGGAAAACCGCAGATTCGCTGTGGCAACCCGTGGTGGCCGGAACAGTCGCCTGTTTTCTGGGCGGCATCTGTGCCTTCTGGCTGGGTCGGCGGCTGGGTCACGGCAGCCTGGAAAAAATCCGCTGGCTTCATCTCACGCCCGAACGGTTAAAGTGGCCGGAGCGATTTTTCGAACGTCATGGCGCCAAGACGGTTTTTATCGCGCGGTTCATTTTCTTGTTTCCGCCGGTTGCGGCCAATCTGCTGGCCGGCATGGGGAAAATGCAATGGCGCACTTTTCTTTTTTACAACCTCACGGGGTCGGCAGCCTATACCACCAGTTACATCCTGCTCGGATATTTTTTCGGGAAGAAGTGGAAACTGCTCGAAGCCTGGCTGGGTCCCACGGCGCTTTACCTGATGCTCGCGGCGATAGCCATCGTGGTTCTCGGCGTGATTTTCCGACATTCCGTATCCGGATATTGGGCGCGCCTTTTCTCCAAAAAACAGTAGCAGAAATAAGTGCTTGCGCACGGCCACCATAAAAGTCCAGTCATGGGTAGAACACCCCATCGCGCCGGCCATGGGTTTTGCGCAAAATTCCCACTGCAAAAAGATGTTGGATCGAAATCCAGCGAAGCCCAGGTGTTTGGTTTTGACAAAAAACACGAAGTCAATTTTGATAAAGCAAATTCATGAAACAGCTATTATTCATCGGCTATGGTCTGCTGCTGGTGGCGGGGTGCGCCACCGCGCAGGAGCAAACGAATATTTCCCCGCGCGCGGAGAGTATCTTGCGCTCGGCTTGCGAATATCTCGCCCAAACACCCGCCTTCAGCTTGAGCGCGGAGATTTGGCGGGAACATGTGGATGAGGCGGGCCAAAAAATCCAGTTCAGCCGCACGATGACGATGGATGTCAAGCGACCGGATGGTCTGCGGATGGAAATCAGCTCGCCACTTTCCGCGCGCGGTTTCTGGTATGACGGCAAAACGCTGACGATTCTCGACCGGAAACATAATTGGTATAGCACCACCGACATGCCCGCCACGCTGGATAAAACCTTCGACGCGGCGCACGACCAGTTTGGCATTGATATGCCGCTGATAGATCTGGCGGTGAGCGACCCTTACACGAATGCCACGGCCAAAGTGCAGGGAGGCAGGTATTATGGAATCTCGCCGGTGCTGGGCGTTTCGTGTCATCATCTCGCGTTCACGCAGGAGAATGTGGACTGGCAGGTCTGGATTGAAGACGGCCCGCAGCCACTCATCCGGAAATTTGTCATCACGCAAAAAAATGAACCCGGTGCGCCGGAATTCACGGCGTTGATTACGCATTGGAACATGACCGACCGCATCGCCGATTCCAATTTTATATTTGAGCAGCCCAAAGGCGCGTCAAAAATTGAAATGCGACCGGATGAACAAGACGGCGGCAGCACCAATGTACCGGTGACCACTCCGAACGAGAAATAACAGCGTCTATGAAACTTCTTACTCTCAATCGCATCACTGGGTTAATCACATTGCTGGCCGTTGGCGCGTTTTGCCCGAACCTTCGCGCTGATTGGGGCAGCCTTCATGGAAACAACCGTAGCGCCCCGGCGCAGTCTGCCGCGCCGCGTCCGCAGCCACCGGCAAATCATGCGCCGCAGCCGGGGATTCGTCCTGAACCGCAGCAGCCAGTGGTTCGCGCTCCTGAACCGCGTCAGACAGTCAAACCAGTGCTGGCGCCAAAACACGCCGCAGAACCCGTCCGACCACAACACGTCGCGGAACCTGTCCGACAACCGCCCGTGGCGGTGGACCGCGCCCGCAAACAACCGCAGGCAGCGGTTCGCACGCCTGCCGGCGAAGCGGATCGCCGGCGGATGGACATTGACCCAGACCGGCGCCAATCTTTTTTCTGGTCCGATTATCACGCCGGAATGCGGATTGACCGGTTGCCGGACGGCTATCGTCGTTTCGATGTCCGGGGCCATCCTTTTTTTTATTATGAAGGCGTTTATTAAGATGGCGGGCCATCGGGCTATGTGATTGTCGCTCCGCCGGTGGATGCGGACATTCCCGAATTGCCGCCGGGCACGGAAACGGTGGAGGTGGGCGGCACCGTTTATTATTATGTGGCCGGCGCCTTCTACGTTCAGCAACCGGATGGCAGCTATGTCGTCGTGGCTGCGCCGATGGGAGTAACCGTAGCCGAGCTGCCGCCCGACGCGGCCACGGTCGTCATCAATGGAACGGCTTATTATCAGGCCGACGGAACCTATTATCTGCCGGTCATGCAAAATGGCGTGACTGCCTATCTCACCGTCCCGCAACCGTAGCTGATGGTTGAACCGGAAAGCCGAAGTTGCCGGACGCGGGTAGCGGCGACATCCCCGTCGCATTTTTTCAGACACCCGGAAAACGACGCGCCAACCAGCGACGAAGGCGTCACCAGTCATTTCTGTGACGGAGGGCGCAGCCACCACGCAGGCGAGCTTCGGTTTTGGGTATAAACAGTGGTGGCAGGAACCGGCCAGACGGTGGGCGCGTTCATTGGCCTCTTCGCAGGGAAAAATGTTGGCAAGCTGGTGGTCAAGCTGGCTTGAGTCTGCGCTGTTCGCGCAATTACTTATCATCCGGCGAGCGACGTTTTTGGCGAAGGCAGATGGATCGTCCGTCCGGCCACCATGAACACATTCGTTCTGGTGATTTACTCATTAATCCCGAAGTGCCGGTAACCCGGAATTTCTGCCATAATCGTAGTGACCACAGTGGCCCGTAGCGTGAGGGTTTCCGTCTCCACGTCCAATAAGAACGGATTGACCGCGACCGAAGATTTCTCGGTCAGCAGCCGTCGCATTGAAAAAACCAGCATGTGTTGGGCAGGTTTGGGTTTGCGCTGAGACAGTGCACTGGCCGGTTCCGCGACTCGCGAGATTTTGCGTTCGTTCATAACAAAACAAGTAAGCCGGATGCCTTGCGAATACCATGGGGTATTCACCCCATTCGTTTTTCGCGTCCAAAAGATATACTTTCCAGAGGGATCATGAGCGACATTGTTCTGGAAATCAAAAACTTAACCCGTCGTTTCGGCGCGTTCACGGCGGTGGATTCCCTATCCCTTTCGGTCAACGCCGGTAAGGTCTTTGGCTTGCTCGGCTCCAATGGGGCGGGCAAGACCACCACGATCAAGATGCTTACCACGCTCTTGCCGCCTTCCTCGGGCGAGGCGCGTGTGGCTGGTTTCTCCATCACCACCCAAGCGGTCGGCGTTCGCCGTGTTATCGGTTATGTGCCGCAGGCGGTCTCCGTGGATGGTTCGCTCACGGGTTACGAGAACCTGCTCATCTTTGCCAAACTCTACGACCTGCCGCACCGCGAGCAGCAGGCGCGCATCCGGGAGGCATTGGAGTTCATGGGCCTGACCGCCGACGGTGGTCGCCTCGTGGGCGAATACTCCGGCGGCATGGTCCGGCGACTGGAAATCGCCCAGGCTACGCTGCATCGTCCCAAGGTGCTCTTCCTCGATGAGCCGACTGTCGGACTGGACCCGATTGCGCGTGATGCGGTTTGGAAACATCTCGTGGATCTGCGGGCCAACTACGGCACAACGCTGTTCTTCACCACCCATTATCTGGAGGAGGCGGAGAGCCATTGCGAGCGCATCGCAATCATGCATCTGGGCAAGGTGGCAGCGCTGGGTACCTGCAAGGAACTCGAAGCCTCGCTTGGCAGCGGCCACACGCTGAATGATGTTTTTGTCCACTATGCCGGCACGGCTCTTGATTCCGGCGGCAACTTCCGTGCCGTATCCGCCGAACGCGCCACAGCCCAGCGCCTTGGCTAGCCCCAACCCTATGACCGCCACTTTCATTCATCCTTTCACCGGTTTCATCGGGAAGACGTTCGTCATCACCGAGTTTGAGTTGCGCAAACTGCGCCACGATTTCACGGAACTCATCACCCGAGCCCTCCAGCCCGCGCTTTGGCTGCTCATCTTTGGGGAAGTGTTTTCACGCAGTGGAATGATGCACACGGGCAACCTTCCCTATCTGGACTTCATTGCTCCCGGCATTCTGGCGCAAAGCGTCCTCTTCGTAGCCATTTTTTACGGCATCAACGTCATCTGGGAGCGCGACCTCGGCATTGTGCAGAAATTCCTCGCCAGCCCAACTCCGCGCGCGGCACTGGTGCTCGGCAAGGGTTTCTCCGCTGGTATCCGCTCTCTCTCGCAGACGGTCATCGTTTACAGTCTCTCGCTGTTGCTCGGGGTGAAGCTGAATGGGAGCCCGCTCGCGCTCCTCAACGTGCTGATCATCGTGGTCCTGGCCGCGACACTGTTCTCGACGTTTTCGCTCATCATCGCGTGCATTGTGAAGACGCGCGAACGTTTCATGGGCGTCGGCCAGGTGCTCACCATGCCGCTGTTCTTTGCGAGCAACGCGATTTATCCCACCTCCATCATGCCCGGCTGGCTGAAGATCATTTCACATCTGAATCCGTTGACCTATGTCGTTGATGCTCTGCGCACGTTCATGCTGGCCGGCAGCACGAGCACCTTCGGTCTGGGTCTCGACTATGCGGTCATCCTCGTGACGACGATCATCCTGGTCCTCATTGGCGCCCGATTGTATCCCCGTCTGGCAACGTAAAGCGTATGAAAAACACGCAACCTCAACAACGGTATGAAATCGGCATGGTGGGTTTGGGTGTCATGGGACGCAATCTCGTGCTGAACATGGCCGACCACGGCTGTGCGGTGGCGGGCTATGACAAGGATCAGACCAAGGTCGAGGCATTGAGAAAAGAATCAGCCGAACGCAACATCCGCGGCGCGGCGAACATTGTTGATTTTATCGCCCTGCTTCGCAAACCGCGCGCCGTCATGATGCTAGTGCCCGCCGGCGCTCCAGTGGATTCGGTCATCAAGGATTTGTTGCCACACTTGGACAAGAACGATCTCATCATCGATGCCGGCAACTCCTATTTCAAAGACACCGACGTGCGCGCCGGTAACTTGATGGCGGAAGGCATTCATTTCCTCGGCTTGGGCGTGTCAGGCGGTGAAGAAGGCGCCCGTCACGGACCGAGTATCATGCCCGGCGGGCCGAAAGAGGCCTACGAGCGGGTCCGTCCCGTCTTTCAAGCTGTTGCTGCGAAGGTCAACGGCGATCCGTGCGTGACCTGGCTGGGCCCCGGTTCGGCCGGGCACTTCGTGAAGATGGTCCACAACGGCATCGAATACGGCGTCATGCAATTGATCGCCGAGACCTATGACCTGATGAAACGTGGTTGGGGCTTGAACGACGATGAAGTATGTGAGGCCTATGCTTCGTGGAATAAGGGCGAACTCAACGGCTATCTCGTGGAAATCACCAGCCGTATCTTCTCCAAACAGGACGAGAAGACCGGCAAGCGGCTGATCGACGAAATCCTCGACGTGGCCAAACAGAAAGGCACAGGCATGTGGACCTCACAAAGCGCAATGGAACTGCAAGTGCCGATTCCGACCATTGACTTGGCGGTTGCGATGCGGGACTTGTCTAGGTTCGTGAAGGAACGGGAGCAGGCCAACGCGATTTATCAGCGATCCATGCGGTGCTCCGACAGCGACCGCGACACCTTCCTCACGCGATTGTGCCGCGCGCTTTATGCCGCGATGATCATCACCTATGCGCAGGGCCTGGCGCTTTTGGCGGTTGCTTCGGACAAATACAAGTATCACCTCGATTTCGAAGCCGTGCCGCGGATATGGCGGGGCGGCTGCATCATCCGCGCCGCGTTGCTGGAAGACATCTGCGCAGCGTTTCGCGCGCGGCGCGAGCTGCCGAACTTGCTGCTGGATCCCAATTTGTCGCGCAAGCTTATGGCACACCAGGAAGATTTGCGCCAGGTGGTATGCCAGGCGGCTGAGTCAGGAATACCGGCCTCGGGGTTGATGGTTTCGTTGGGTTATCTCGACGCCTATCGCAGCGCCTGGCTGCCGGCCAATCTCATCCAGGCCCAGCGCGACTATTTCGGAGCCCATACCTATGAGCGGATTGACGCCAAGGGCACATTTCACACGGAATGGGAGAAGGAATGAGAATCGTGAAAACGGTGAGAATGCGCCAACGCGTCGGCGTCGCCGCCGACCATGGCGGATTTGAATTGAAGGAACAACTCGTCGGAAAGTTGCACGAGGCCGGTCATGAAGTGATCGATTTTGGCGACCAACAGCCGAAGTTGGACGATGATTATCCGGATTTTGTTGTGCCTTTGGCCCGTGCAGTCGCTCGCGGGGAGGTGGATCGCGGCGTGGCCATCTGCGGCAGTGGTGTCGGTGCGTGCGTCGTCGCTAACAAGGTGCCGGGCGTGCGGGCGTGCCTGATCCATGAAACTTTTTCCGCGCACCAAGGTGTCGAGGACGACGACCTAAACGTGATCTGCCTGGGCGGCCTTGTAGTCGGTCACGCACTCGCTTGGGAATTGGTTCAAACATTTCTCGCCGCGCGTTTCAGCGGCGCGGAGCGTCATCGTCGCCGTCTGGCTAAAATCGCGGAACTCGAAAGCAAGCCACCAAAGGAAGCGCCGTGAAAATTAGTTCCTTGGCCGGAAGGCCAGCGCCACCCGGAATGCTAGTCAACGTGGCTAGGCTCATCACGGCCTACTACACCAAGGTTCCCGACCCCGCAGTGCCCGCGCAGCGGGTGGCGTTCGGCACATCGGGCCATCGCGGCTCGTCGTTCAAACTGGCTTTCAACGAATGGCACATCCTCGCGATCACCCAGGCGATTTGCCTGTATCGCAAGCGGCAAAATATCTCCGGCCCGCTGTATCTCGGCATCGACACGCACGCGCTTTCCGTTCCGGCCTGTGCCACCGCGCTGGAGGTGCTGGCAGCAAATGGCGTCGAGGTGATGCTTGCCGAAGGGAACGAATACACGCCGACCCCGGTGATTTCTCACTCGATTCTGACTTGCAATCGCGGGCGGAGAAGCGGACTCGCCGACGGGATTGTCATCACACCCTCGCACAATCCGCCACATGACGGCGGCTTCAAATATAACCCACCGAATGGCGGGCCGGCGGACAATATCGTCACTGGTTGGATTGAGGCGAAGGCGAATGCGCTGCTCGAAGCCCGGCTCAAAGGGGTGAAACGAATTCCCCACGAGCAGGCTCTGCGCGCCTCGACGACACATCAGCACGACTATCTTACCGCCTACGTCAACGACCTCGGCAATGCGATTGACCTGGACGTCATTCGCAGCGCGAAAATCCATCTGGGCGTCGATCCGTTGGGCGGTGCCGGCGTCCATTATTGGGCGCGAATCGCGGAACAACATGGTTTGAACCTGACGGTGGTTGACGAGACGGTTGATCCCACCTTTCGGTTCATGACGGTGGATTGGGATGGCCAGATTCGCATGGACCCGTCTTCGCCCTACGCGATGCAGCGGCTGATCGGGATGAAGGATCATTTTGATCTCTCGTTCGCCTGCGACACCGACTACGACCGGCACGGGATTGTCACCAAAAGCGAAGGATTGCTGCCGCCTAATCACGACCTCTGCGCAGCGATTTTCTATCTTTTCCAGCACCGTCCGAAGTGGTCCAAATCGGCGGCGGTCGGAAAAACCATCGTGAGCAGCCAGATGATTGACCGGATCACCGCCAAACTGGGCCGGAAGCTCTTCGAGGTGCCGGTTGGTTTCAAGTGGTTCGTGGATGGCTTGCTCGATGGCTCGCTGGGGTTTGGCGGCGAGGAAAGCGCAGGATCGGTTTTCCTTCGTCTGGATGGCAGCGTCTGGACAACGGACAAGGACGGATTCATTCCATGTTTGCTCGCTGCGGAAATGACCGCACGGACGGGCCACGATCCTGCGGCAATGTATCGCGAATTCAGGCACGAGTTCGGTGAATCTGCCTATGACCGGGTTGATGCCCCAGCCACGCCGGAACAAAAAGAACTGTTGGCGAAACTGTCGCCGCAACAGGTCAAGCTCACCGAATTGGCGGGCGAAAAAATCAAGACCATCCTCACCCATGCGCCGGGCAACGGCGCTCCCATCGGCGGGTTGAAAGTGGTGGCCAAGAGCGGCTGGTTCGCAGCGCGTCCGTCTGGCACCGAAAACATTTATAAAATTTACGCCGAGAGCTTCCAAGGAACGGAGCATCTGTACCGCATCCTGGCGGAAGCCCAGACAATCATCAACGCTGCTTTGGCGGCGTCACCACCGAAGCCGGTGATTCCGTCCAAGCCAAAACGAAAGAAAAAGCCATGAACAAACAAATACCAGTAAGCAAGCCGATTGATAGTCCTTTAACTGCGAATGTCGAAGGATTCGATTCCCTGGCAGAGTTGGCGCTGGACCTGCGCTGGTCGTGGAATCACGCTACCGACGAAGTGTGGCGGCAGCTTGATTCCGCGCTGTGGGAATTCACGCAAAACCCCTGGGTGGTTTTGCAAACTGTCTCCAAGGACAAACTTAAAAGCGTGCTGGCCGATCCGGCCTTCCGCAAGAAAATTGATGACCTGCTGCGAGCGAAACGTCAGGCGGCGGAGACGCCCGCATGGTTTCAGAAAAACCATCCGCAGTCGCCCTTGAAGTGCGTCGCGTATTTCAGCATGGAATATATGTTGAGCGAAGCGTTGCCGATTTACTCCGGCGGGCTGGGCAATGTGGCCGGTGACCAGCTCAAAGCCGCGAGCGACCTGGGCGTGCCGGTCGTCGGTGTGGGGCTGCTCTACCAACAAGGCTATTTTCGCCAGGTGATTGACAAGGACGGGGCGCAACAAGCCCTTTATCCGTATAACGACCCCGGACAGTTGCCAATCACACCGTTGCGCCAGGCGAATGGCGAGTGGTTGCGATTGGAGATCACCTTGCCCGGATATTCGGTCTGGTTGCGTGCCTGGGAGGTGCAAGTCGGTCGGGTGAAACTTTACCTGCTGGACAGCAATGACGCGGCGAACTTTCCCGCTCATCGCGGGATTACCAGCGAGTTGTATGGCGGCGGACCGGAGTTGCGTCTCGTGCAGGAAATGTTGCTGGGGATCGGCGGCTGGCGGCTGCTCGCCGCACTGGGCATCAAGCCGGATGTCTGTCACTTGAATGAAGGTCATGCAGCGTTTGCCGTGTTGGAGCGTGCCCGCAGTTTCATGCAGGAAAATGCGCAGCCTTTTGAAGTCGCGCTGGCCGTCACGCGGGCGGGGAATCTTTTCACCACTCACACAGCAGTGGCCGCCGGGTTTGACCGCTTCACTCCGGCGCTCATCGAGCAATATCTCGGCGGTTATGCGGAGAAAAAACTCGGAATTTCCCTTTACGATTTGCTGGCCTTGGGCCGCCAGAATC
>Ga0326728_10020556_pt1 | contig 12568 bp, 13 predicted proteins | sample MB3enrmetagenome_FD_207602 | JGI IMG/M metagenome (GOLD analysis project Ga0326728, IMG submission 207602) | Lab enriched peat soil microbial communities from McLean, Ithaca, NY, United States - MB31MN | ecosystem: Environmental > Terrestrial > Soil > Wetlands > Peat | place: USA: New York...
CTCCAGCTCGCCTCGCTAATACTTGAGAGGCTTATACCTCCCGCTTCAGAAAGGATGCGGTTGGCTACCGCAAGATCGGAGGATACAAGCTGTCGGACAGCCTCGTCCTCTGTCTTGACGAGGTTGTACACGTCCATTGTTATATGATCGAGATCCGAATCGACCAGGGCATTGACTTCTTTTTCAGCGAGGGCGTTGTATTCTCGAGACAGCGCGGCGGCAAGGAGAATTAGCGCGATAGCGGTGATGAACGCGCTCGCGGCGCCGAGTAGCGAGACCTTCGTGCCTAGCCGTATCGCCGCCAACGAGGTTTTCATTTCCCCACTCTCCCTACCAGCGGGGCTACTAAACATTGAGAGCCGCCCCTGAGCGAACATCATCACTGGGCTCATACATAGAGAACACAACCAAAAGACGAAATGACGAACCAGTACTGCTGGCAGTTAAACTTTAATAAACTGCCCCCCTGTTTGCAATATGGGTATTTCTGACTAAAACCGCGGAAAGCCAATTTTGACTCTGTTTTATACGGTTGGGATTGCCAGACCAGCTAAGAATCGTTGGGGGAATCTCGGTTCATAGGAGGAAACGCTGAACAAATTGTTCTCGTATGCTTGATCATGGGCTGAGCGTGAGCGGTCCACCAGAATGGGGTAGAATATTCGTTCCCCGCATAGCTGCTTGTTGGCGATGCCACCTCATAAAAGCCCTATTCCTTATCCTTCGACCTAATCTCGATGCGCCTGATCTTACCCGAGATAGTCTTGGGCAGCTCGCTCACGAACTCCACAATGCGGGGATACTTGTAGGGCGCGGTAACTTTCTTCACGTGGTCCTGCAGCTCGACGACGAGTCGTTCGCTCGCTTTGTAACCCTTCGCGAGGACTACCGTCGCCTTGACTACGGCGCCACGGTCGGGATCGGGCACGCCGGTTATGGCGCACTCCAGGACGGCGGGATGCTCGAGGAGGGCGCTCTCGACTTCGAAGGGGCCGATGCGATAGCCGGAGCTCTTGATGAGGTCGTCGGCTCGGCCCACGAACCAGTAGTAGCCGTCCTCGTCGCGCCAGGCCATGTCTCCCGTATAATAGAGGCCGTCGTGCCAGACCGAGGCGGTGAGCGGGTCGTCGCGGTAATAGCCCAGGAAAATGCCCCAGGGCTTGCGATCCTTAGTCCGCACTACCAGCTGCCCCGCCTCGCCGGCCTCGCAGGACCTGCCCGTATCGTCCACGAGGTCTACCGCGTAGCCGGGGCTGGGCTTGCCCATGGAGCCAGGCTTGGGCTCCATCCACTTGAATGTGGCCACCGAGATCACCAGCTCGGTCTGGCCGTAGCCCTCCATGAGCTTGTGCCCGGTGGCAGCCAGCCACTGCTCGTAGACTTCAGGGTTGAGCGGCTCGCCTGCGACGCTGCAGTGCTCGAGGGAGGAGAGATCCCACTTCGAGATGTCCTCCTTGATAAGGTAGCGGTAGATGGTCGGCGGCGCACAGAAAGAGGTTAGGCGATACTTGGCTATCACGTCGAGGAGGTCGCGAGGCTTGAACTTGTTACCGTAATCGTAGACGAAGACCGAAGTGCCGCAGATCATCTGGCCGTAGAGCTTGCCCCAGGCCGCCTTGGCCCAGCCGGTATCGGCCACGGTGAGATGGAGGCCGCCGGAGCGGCACTGCAGCCAATAGGCCGCCGTGATCGTATGGGCCAAGGGGTAGGCGAAGTCGTGGGCGACCATTTTGGGCATGCCTGTCGTGCCTGAGGTGAAATATAGGAGGAAACGGTCGTCGTTGGTCGGAGCTTCGCGTCCGCTGGGCCGGGGGAATAAGGGTGAGGCGGATTCCAGGCCTGCATGGAAGTCGAGCCAACCGCCGCCGGGCGCGGGGTGGACATCTTTCCCCGGGCCGCAGGGTACGAAGGCCTTGCGAACGAGGCTGGGCGACTTAGCCTGGGCCTCGTCGATGCGAGCCATGATCTCGGGATCGTCGACGGTTACTATCATGCGGATATCGGCGGCGTTGTTGCGGTATACGATGTCCTTGACCGTGAGGAGGTGGGTCGCGGGCACCGCCACGGCGCCGAGCTTATGCAAGCCAACGATGGCTGACCAGAACTCATGCCTGCGCCGGAGGATGAGCATTACGGGGTCGCCCTTGCGAATGCCCTGGGCCTTGAAGAAGGAGGCCGCCCTATCCGACAGCTCCTTGAGCTTTGCGTAGCTGAAGCTCGCGTCCTCGCCCTCGTCGTTGCACCACACTAAGGCCAGGCGTGAGGGGTCGGCCTTAGCCCACTCGTCGACCACGTCGAAGCCGAAATTGAAAGCCGCGGGAACCTTGATATCGAAGTTATTGTAGAAATCCTCATACGAGGAAAACTCGGTCTTAGTCAGGAATTTCTCGAGCATTGCTCCCTCCCTTATGCCTTTATGGTCACGGCCAGGAAGGTCGCGCCCTCGTCGCCGAGGGCGACCATCGCATGCTCCTTGCTCGAATCGAAGTAGAGCGAATCGCCCTCCTCGAGCACAAGCTCGTGGTCGTTTACGACCACCTTCATCCTTCCATTGAGGACATAGTTGAATTCCTGTCCCTCGTGCGAGTAGCAGTGAGGCGGGGTCCCATCCTTACTCGCCGGACCGACGGTTACAAGGAAGGCATCGGCCTTGCGACCTGAAAAATTATAGGACAGGTCGTGGTAGCGATACTCCTTGCGCCTCTCGACCTCGAGCCCATGGCCCTTTCGCACCAGGCTGTAAACCTTCATGCGAGGCTCCTCGCCCGAGATGAGGGAAGTCATGTCGATCTGGAGTCTCTCGGCGGCAGCGAGGAGGACTCCGACGGGAATGTCTTCTTCCCCGTTCTCGTACTTGAGATAGCGTTCTTTCTCGAGCTTGAGCTCGCGGGCAAAAATCTCCGGTGAGATTCCCGCTATCTCGCGCAGGTCTTTAACGCGTCTGGCGATCTCGGTGTAGGATTGCTGCATCGGTGTCCCTCCGCCAGGATTATACACGCCATTTCCCGCTCGGAGTCAACGAGAAAACGGCGCCTTATCCACGCCGGCCTTCGTGTTCTCCAAGGCGACATCCACAAGCTGCTCGCGGCTGTCTCTACCGCGGCACCACAGGGAACCGACGGGGACATCATCTCGCTCACACGGAGGGTTATCAGGGTTTGCTGATTGCCCAACAGGGTGGTCTGGGCGGTGACCACATTAAGATAGGGATCGAGGCCGGTCTCATAACGCGATGTGGCGATATCGAGATATTGCTGCACAGTCTGCTCCGCCTCCTCTTGCTTGGCGATCTGCCGCGATGTCACACGTAGCGTCGGAATGTAATCCTCTACCTGCTGAAACACGGTAAGCACGGTCTGCTTATAAGCGACAACGTCGGCATTATAGGTCGCGGTGTATTGAGCGACCGTTGCGTTGCGCAGGCCGGCATCGAAGATCGTCTGGGCGGCCGAAGCTCTGAGCGACCAGAACAGCACCGGAAGTGAAAACAACTGCGCGATCGACAACGACGGAACACCACCGCCGGCGGTGAGACTCAGCGTTGGATAGTAAGCGGCCGTCTCAATTCCGATGAGAGCATTTGCCTGCGCCATGGTGCGTTCCGCCGCGGCGATATCCGGACGACGTTGGAGCAGAACGCAGAATATCTTCGGAGCCCCGCATTGTGTCCATGCGCAGGCTCAAGAAAGCCTTCGACCTCATCGACGACGATCTCGCGTCCTATCTCGATCCGTCCGTGCTGGTCGCCGCCTCGAACATGAGCGAGGCCTACTTCTGCCGTCTATTCAAGCGGCTCGCGGGGATGTCGTCGACGGAGTTACATCAACAGCAAACGGATCGAGCGCGCGAAGCTCCTCCTGGGGAAGGAGGACCGCGGCGTCGCAGCGGTGGCCTTCGCTGTGGGCTTCAACGACTCCGGCTACTTCAGCCGAGTCTTCAAGCGCCGGACCGGTATGTCTCCCGCGGAATTTAAAAGGCAGGCGAAGCTGAGCGCAACAGGAGGGTCTTTCTTCAGCAGCCCTTTCAGGTGATAAAGGCGCATACCCTATTGCCGCCTACATGCCGCAGAGAACAAAAATGACTCCACGCCGACTTTCCTCGGAGGCGTGGAGTCATTTTTGTTCTCTGCGGCTGATCGACAGCATTATGGATATGTGCCGACTTTCCTCGGACATCGCCGCGCGCGATAGCGCGCACGTATATCATTCCTTTCGATACGCGATGCATTGCGCCGCAGGCGCGGAGCCATTTTTGTCCCTGTGGCCTGTAGAGACAGCTTAGGACTATGCGCCCTTTCCCGTGGATACTAACTCGATATACAGCGCCTCGACCTTTTCCCTAGCCCAGAGATTCTTCCGCAAAAACGTCAAGCTAGACTTGATGCTCGGGTGACTGAAGAAACAGCGTATTTCGATCCGCTTATTGAGTCCTTCCCAACCGTAGTGATCGACGAGGATCTCCAGGATGCGTTCGAGAGTCATTCCATGCAGGGGATTGTTCGGCTGCTCATCCATGCTTGCCAACTATTTCCTGAACGCGCCCGACTTCACCGCTCTCAAGGCGCACTTTTATGCCATGAGGATGCGTCGCAGAGTTAGTCAAAATGGCTTTCACGATTCCGCGGGTCAAGGCGCCGCTGCCTTGATCCGCTTTTTGAACGATCAATACTTCTAGCCCCGGAGATATCGAAGCGCGATCCTGGCCGCCCATGCGTCTTCCTTATATCTTGGTCATCCAGCCGCGCTTATCCTCGACCGTGCCGTACTGGATGCCTTTAAGCTCGGCCTGGAGCTTCACGGTGAGCTCGCCTGGCTTAGTCCCGAACTTGGCGGTCTTGCCCTTGTGGGTAACCGACTCAACGAAGGAGACGCCGGCAGCAGTGCCGGAAAAGAAGCACTCCTTGGCGTCGGAGAGCACTTCGTCGATCGCAATCTTACGCTCGGAAACCTTGACGCCCTGATCGCGAGCGAGTTCGATGACGGACTTGCGGGTGATGCCGGGCAGGACCGTGTCGCCGAGCTCGGGCGTGACGAGCTCGCCGGATGTCAGGTAGAAGAAGGCGTTGCAGGAGGAGCCCTCCTCGATGTACTTGCGGTTCACCGAGTCGAGGAAGAGCACTTCCATGTAGCCCGCCTCCTCAGCCTGCTTCTTGGCGAGGGCGGAGATGACGTAGTTCGAGTCGCACTTGATCCAGCCCGTGCCCTTGGGCGTCGCGCGGATCATTTCAGAGGTGACCGCGGATGTCGAGCCGGGCTTGAAATAGGCGCCGACGGGATTGGCGACGATGAAGACGCTCGGCCTCTCGGAGATGCCTACGCCGATACCGCCCTCCGCGTACGAAAAGGGCCGAAGGTATACGCCCTGGGCGCTCGCGAAGCTGTCCTTCTCCCACTTGGCGTCGTAGGCGGGCTTGAATCCGAGCGCCGCGTTTCGAGAGCTCACCTCGCGGCAAGCGGCTATGAAGAGCTTCTCGGGGAAGGAAGGCATGCCTAGGCCCTTCATGGACCTGGCGAAGCGTGCCGCGTTCTCGTCGGGCCGAAATAGCTTGAGATCCCCGCCCTTCTGCGGAAAGGCCTTCAGGCCCTCGAAACAGCCCATGCCGTACTGAGTCGTATAGTTCACGAGGGGGACCCCCGCGAAACAGTTGCGCTTCCCGTTAAGCTCGGAGAGGTCCTTGTCGGAGAGCTTAGATTCTTCGGCGGGCGTTTTGTGCGGCTGCTCGATGAATTCTTCGTGCCATGCCTTGCCGTCGAAGGACGCGCGGTAGGCGATCGGGTAAAGAGCCAGAGAAAAACCCATTTCAATCCTCCCTATGCCCCGCTACTGTAACGCCTTCATGTATCTATGGGCAAGGGCGGATGAGGATTGGATTACGGCGCAAAAGGCGTTAGAATCGCTATGGAGACTCAATGAACGTTAACTACATCAATCCTTTCCTCTCGTCCACGATCGAACTTTTCGAGCGCACCTTCGGCCTGAGCCCGGTCGCGGGAGAACCCTTCCTCGACGAGCGCGCGCGCAAGCACCGCTGGGACATATCCGCGGTGATGGTACTCACGGGAAACGCGATCGGCATCGTGGCGATCAGGCTCACGCGGCTCCTGGCCGACAAGCTATTAGTCAAATCGGGGGTCGAGTGGCAGGGCGAAGAAGAACGCTCGAACCTCTGCGACGCTATGGTGGGAGAGATGGTCAACATCATATCCGGCAACGCGTCGGGCCATCTCTCAGACCTCAACATCGAGATTTCGGTCCCGCTCGTCATCCAGGGCGAGAATCACACGGTCTCATGGCCCGATCGCGCGCCAATCATCGGCATACCCTTCTCGACCGATTGCGGGCCCTTCATGGTGAACGTCTGCCTCATCGAGCTGCCGAAGACCTACCAGAAATGAGGCACATTGGGGACCATACGCGAATGCACCCTTTTCCCCCTCTCGCGGGTCTATAGTATAGTAGGAGCCCATCATGATCACCTGTCCAACATGCGGAGCCCAGGCAGAAGGCGATTCGACCTGCCCCCGCTGTGGGGCCAAGCTGCCGCTCGACCGTTCCGCCAAGGGCCTAGCCATAGCCTCCCACATCATCGCAGCCGCCTGCGGTCTCTCAGCTGGGGTTCAGCTCATCATCGATTATGCCCAGAACGGCCGCTTCAGCTGGTCGCTTATAGGCCTGGCTTCCTGCGCGGTCGCCTGGATTCTCATAGGCTTCCCGATGCTCGTCTATCGCAGGCCTGCCGTCTTCCTGCCGATCATGGCTTTCTCGGCCCTTTGTTATCTATGGATACTCGAGATTCTTACGGGCGGAAACTGGTTTTGGCCCATCGGCCTGCCTATAGCACTCACGACCATCGCCAGCTCTATCCTACCGGTGATCCTCGCAACCAAGGCGAAGCAGCGCGGGCCGAACATCGCGGCTTTCATACTTGTGGGCGGAACCATCGCCTGCCTCGCGGTCGAGAACATTCTCTCCCTCCACACGCATGGAAGCTGCTCCATCACCTGGTCTGGCATTGTCGCCGTCGCTGCCTTTCCCTCCGCCTTCCTCCTTCTCGGTATTCAAAGCAGGTTGAGGCCTGCGAGCTGAAAATGAGGCTGTCTGATGACTAACCGAGTTATCGAATTAGGTAAAGTGCTCACAAGAAAAACGGGTTGAGATCAAGGAGCGACGTAGAGATCAACCCGATTTTTCTTGTGAGAGCGCGAACTCGTCGAGAAGGACGCGCGCGACAGACCCAATTGGCGGTATATCGGGCAGCTCGGAAGGCAGGCACCAGCGCAACTCCTCGATCTCCTTGCCGTCGGGACGAGCCTCGCCGGAGACCCATTCGGCAGCGAAGGCCATCATGAGGGAGTCGGGGAAGGGCCAGCTCTGCGACATGACATAGCGCAGATCGCCGATCTCGATGCCGGTCTCTTCGAGCGCCTCCCGCTTCGCGGCCTCTTCGAGGCTCTCGCCCGCCTCGACGAAGCCGGCGATGAGGCCAAAGCGCCCCTTGGGAAAGTGGGCGTTGTGCGCTACCAAAGCGCGAGGCCCCTTGCGGATGAGGACGATGATCGCGGGCGAGATGCGAGGAAAGTGCAGTTTCCCGCAGGAGGCGCAGATGCGACCCGAACCGTCAAACCCTTCGGGACCGTTGTCGCGCATCTGGCCTCCGCAGAAACCGCAGAAGCGCGAAGCCTCGAGGGCGCGCAGGAGGGCAATGCCCCGAAGCGGCGCCTTCATCGCTTCCATGTCGTACAGACCGAGGGCCTCGCGGAGGCTTAGGCGGCGAAGCTCGCCCTCCCCTTTCCCGCCAAGGGCAAGTGTGGCGCTTTCTTCGTCCAGGAGATACGCTCGGACGAGCCCTCCCGAGAGATCGTCGTAGTCACGGTGGGGGAATGCGCGCCCGGCGAGAACGTCGGGGGTTTCCTCAGCTACGAAGGGCCCTGCCCCAGGCGCGGCGGGGACGAGAATGTCCTGGCCGACGAATAGGTAGCGCCTCATTCCGCAAGGCCCTTAGACTTGAGGAGCTCGAGTACCTTTTCACGCTCGCTCAGATCGGGCTCGTCGAGGAGGGCGGTGGCCGCCTTTTTGTCCGCGAAACCCGAATCGAGGGCGCTCTTGAGCGCCGAAAGCCCGCGCTCCGAGTCGTTCGCGACGACGAGCCGCAGCCGCGCGAGGGAAAACCACGAAAGCGAACGCTTCGGGTCGGCCTTGACCGCCGCTTCGAAGGCATCCATCGCCTCGTCGAAGCGGCGAGCCTTATCGTAAGCCATACCCAGCCTCTCGTAAACGGTGGTATTGGCCTTGCCGAGAGTTTTGAGTTTCTCGTAGGCGGCAAGCTCCCCGTCGGAGTCGCCCGATGCGCTGCAAGCCCTTCCGAGTGCGGCGAGTATGTCGGGATCCTCTGGCGAATTGACGGCAAGCCTTCCGAGGTCCTCGGCCGCCGTCTTGGCGTCACCAGTCTCCAGCTCGAGGAGGGCTACGTTGTAGAGGGCATCCGGAGCATAGGGGTCGAGGGCCAGGATCGAGCGGTAGGCGTCGAGTGCGCCTTGGGCGTCACCCTTCTTGTAAAGGGCAAAGGCTTTTGCCGATGCTATGCGGACGTTGCCGGGGTCGCGCTTCTCGAGCTCCGCGAGGGCGCGGAGCGAGCCGTCATAATCGCCCGCCTCGGCAAGGGCGCGCGCAAGGTTGAAGGAGGCGCCCGCGAAAGAGGGATCGAGGGCGAGCGCTTTAGAGTAGGCCTCGCCCGCCTTCTTCCATTCGCTCTTGTCGAGCCAGGCGTTGCCGATCGCGTACCACTCCTTGGCGAGCTCGCGGGGAGGCAAGGTAGCGCAGCCCGAGGCTAGAGCGATCGAGAAGGCTACGGCCAGGATCGTGACGAGGGCTAGGGCACGCTTAACTCTCATCTCGCTTTAATCCCGCCTTGCAGGCACTAGGGGCATGAGTATGATATCGAGGTCCTGCGCGGCCTGGAGTTCCTCGAGTTCTCGGCGCAGTGCGCTCACCGAGACGGAAGGCCCGACGACGACGTTGGCTTTCATGCGGAAGAGAGGAGCTCCAGTGAGGGGCGCGCGATCGGTGCGCGTCTCGAGGTCTTCGATATTGATGCCGTACTTGCGAAGGACCGCGCTGACGGAGTGGACAATGCCCGTGCCGTCGAGGGACACAGTCTCGAGAGAGTAGGGCCTGCCGCGCTCGGAAAAGGAAGACGAGCCCTCACTCGTGCGCTTGAGGCCGATCTTGAGCTCGAGCTTCCCCTCGATGTTCGCTATACCCGAAACAAGCTTCTCGAGCGCGGACTTCTCCATAGAGACGAGCATCATCACCGTGAACTCGCCGCCCAAGACGGCCATCTTGCTTTCTTCGATATTGCCGCCACCCTCGGACACGATGAGCGAGAGATCGTCGACGATTCCGACCCTATCCGCACCGATGGCGGAGAGCACAGCGTATTCTGTAGCCATGGTGGCATTGTGCCACGGAAATGGACGCGGGGCAATGACCGCGCCATAGCGTTATAGCCCGCGACAGTAACGCCGGGCCGTGGTAGAATCTTTCCACTATGAAACGAATCGCTGTGGCGGTCTTTTCGCTTCTCACATACACAACACTCGCAGTAGGCTTCGCTGGCACGCTCTCGAGCTGCCAAGGGTCAGGTGGCAAGCCTAGAATCGGCGTCGCCCTCTCCAGCGTTGACGACGGCTATATCGCTGCCGCACGGCGCGCCGTCGAATCCGAGGCGGCTGGCAAAGCCAGGCTCTCCGTCCTCGACGGGCAGAACCAGAGTTCTATCCAAGGCGATCAGGTCAGGGCGCTCATCGCCGACAAGGCCAACGCAGTCCTCGTCGATCCCGTGGACAGCACATCGATAGAGCCTTTCGCCTTCCTGGCCAAATCGTCCGACATACCCATCGTGTTCTTCGGACGCAATCTCCCAGATTCCCCGGCGCACCTTTGGGATAAGGCCTACTTCGTCGGAGGCAAGGCCGAGGAAGCGGCGGGGCTCCAGGCGGAGATCCTCGCCGATTACTGGAAGGACCACCCCGAGGCGGACAAAAACGGAGACGGCAAGCTCGAGTACATCCTCATACGGGGCGACAACCACCATGCCTCGGAGCTTGCCGCCGAGCTCTCGCGCGAAAAGGCTTTCGCGCAGGCGGGCATCGCCTGCGTCAAGCTGGCCGAGATAGACGCGGGATGGACGCGCGCCAGCGCCAACCAGCAGCTCTCCGACAGGCTCAAAACGCTCGCGGCGCTCGGTCGCGGAAAGCCGGAGGCGGTGCTCTGTGGCAACGACGAGATGGCGCTCGGCGCAGTCGAGGCGCTCAGAATGGCTGGAATGCTTAAGGGAAGCGAGTACACACCCGTACTCGGCATTGACGGTACGAGCTTCGCGATCGACGCGATAGGCGAGGGAACGCTCCTCGGCACGGTCCGCTGCGATGCGGGCCAGCAAGGAAGGGCGGCCTTCATCCTAGCCTCGACCCTCGCCGCGAGAGCGGCTCCTTCCGCGACCGGCCTCGCCATTGACGACTACAACTATGTCTACGTTCCCTATCAGAAAGTCACGAAGGCTAACTACCAGAGTGTCCAGTAGCGCTCTGACTATCTCCGGAGCACCGTCTGCTCTATCGTGCGCAGCTGCGAGCGGTAGAGGCCCGTGACGTTCGATCCGTAGTCCGCGATAAGCTGGAGGATATCGCGCGGAGATGGGTCCTCGTCCTTGCCGTTGATGCGGTCGCCCGCGTCCCCGAGTCCCGGCATGATGTAGGCGCGGTCGTTCAGGACCGGGTCCATCCAGAGCGTATACACCGTGACGTTCTCGATCGCGCGCGTGATGCGAAGCGCACCCTTGAGTGCGGCTATCGCGTTGAAGCACTTCACTGACTTCGGCTTGATGCCCTGGTCGAGGAGGTACTTCACGACCGTGACGAGGCTGCCGCCTGTGGCGTTCATGGGATCGGCGAAGACGAGGTCCTTGCCGTCCAGGTCCTCCGGCCTGAAGTAGGAGCGGTCGAGGTCCATGATGTACTCCATGTCCGTCTCGCTCTTCGTGTCGTCGCGCTTGATCTTGAAGAGGGCGAAGGGCGTCACGTAGCCCGTCGATGAGTACTCCTGGATCTCCTTGGACATGATGATCGAGGGAAGAAGCGCGCCGCGGAGCATGACGCACATGACAGTGTTCTCGATCGCCGCGTCGACGTTGGGGATCTTGTGCACGGCATAGTTCTGCACGGGTACAGTCACCGGCGTCTTCACGATAAGGTGGTTCTTAGGCGGTTTCGTGCCGCCCTCGGCGTGGGAGCCGTAGGCGAGGTTGAATAGCAGCTCGTACGCGCGTTGAACGTAGTAGACGAACTCCTGACGACCTGTGTTCACGTCGCGCAATTTGGCGATAAGCCTCGAGGCCTCGCCGTGGCTCTCCTGCGGAGTGACGAAGGAGTAGACCTGAATGCCCTTCTCGCCCTTGCAGATCTCCTGCATGCGGGAGCCCATCTCGTTGTACAGCTCGATGAGGGCCTTCTCCTCCCTACGCCGCTCGCTCTCGCCGCCTGCGGTGTTGAGGATGTTGAAGGAAACCATGGCCTGACGGTAGAGGGCATCCATGCGGCCCAGGTTGGCCTTGTCGGCTTCGGTGAGGAAGCCGTCGAGGTCCTGGGCCTTGAGTACTACCTTGCTCATCTCTTGGCTATCTCGCCGAAGCTTCCGTTGCCGATCCCGACGGCGTTCCCCTCGTCAAAGTCGAGGTGGCACTCGAGGGCATACTTGGGGCTCACGCGGCAGACGACGTTCTCGAAGGTGGCTCCCCGCTCGCCGCCCACGTGGAGCGTCACGATCTCCTTGTCCTTCACGTCGAACTTCTTGGCGCTCTCGGGATCAAAGTGCACGTGCCTCTGGGCGATGATGAGACCGCGCGCCTTCTTGACCGAACCTGCGGGGCCGACGATCTCCATGGGAAAGGAGCCGTCGAGGACACCGGATTCCTTGACGGGGCAGCCCTTGACGCCGAGCTTGAAGACATCGGAGGCGAGGATCTCGCACTGAGTCTCGCTGCGGACGGGGCCGAGGACGCGCATGCCCTCGATCTTGCCCTTGGGGCCTATGACAGTTACCTGCTCTTCCGTGGCAAACTGCCCCGGCTGCATAAGGTCCTTGGTCTTGGTGAGCTGGTGGCCCTTGCCGAAGAGGGCCTCGAGGTCCTCGGTGGTGAGGTGGATGTGGCGGTTGGAAAGATTGATGAGGACTTTGGTCTCGGGCATGGCGTCTCCTATGTGGTTTCGGCCGCTCCTCGGCGGCCTTGTTGGGCGGTAAATATAGGAAAAGAATAGACTTCCACACCGAATCGGGTCAATGGGCGCCCAGTGTGGCAGGGATCAGCGGATGAAGTTCGTCATATCTTCGGCGGGTTCTTTATCCAGATACAGGAAGCGGCGGTCCTTGCGGGCAAGCACCCTAATGATGGCCGGTACTACCGCGAGAGATCCGAAAGCGGTAGTCAGCATGCAAATCGCGACCAAGAGGCCGAACTGGATCAGCGGCACGAAGTTGGAGAAAACCAGGATGAGGAAACCGCCGACGACGA
>Ga0326728_10020559_pt1 | contig 12567 bp, 17 predicted proteins | sample MB3enrmetagenome_FD_207602 | JGI IMG/M metagenome (GOLD analysis project Ga0326728, IMG submission 207602) | Lab enriched peat soil microbial communities from McLean, Ithaca, NY, United States - MB31MN | ecosystem: Environmental > Terrestrial > Soil > Wetlands > Peat | place: USA: New York...
CAATCGAGCGGCTCGGATGATAGATGCGGTTGCCAACACGCAGCGAGCGCGGCTTCTGGAAGTCGGGGCTGTTAGGGTCCTGATCCAGCACCAATGAGCCGGCGGTATTCAGCGGGTCGAGCACATTATAGTAAGGATCGGTCTCATGCATCTTCACGAGGTCGAGCGGCGCTTCCGACTCTGTCGGATTCTTACGATCACCCACGATCAGCGAGGCGATGCCGTAGGCGCGAGCCGTGCGATATAGATTGAGAATAATTGCATCGGCGCCAACCGGGCCTCCGGTCACATTGGCGATGCCGCCGGTCTCCCTCCACTCCTTCTTAAATGCGGGCACGAGGCGGCTTTCGGGGCCATTAGATACGGTGATCTCACGCTCCTGGCTCTGCGCCAAAGCAATGGGGTTCTCCGCCATTTTGGCGCCAAGCGGATGGTATGCCAGCAGTTCCTTGCATAACTGATATGACGCAGGCGAACCGGGGATAATGTCTTCGGCACTAAGAAGTGCGACCAGCTTAGAGCTGCCGATGCTGGTCGTCAGGCCGGCTTCGGTAAATCCGACACCTCCCTCACTCGTATCTGCGCCAAAACCGCTCATTCAGGCATCCTTTAACACGTTAACAAAAAGAGCGTTTCGTGCGCGACGATGCACTAACTAATCCCTTCGCTGTCACCAAGGCAGATGGCGACCGCATACGTGAACGTATCCAGGAGGTCGTCGGCTCGGCGAGCGGCATCCTTATCATCCACTCGAAAACCAAATACCTGTCCCGCCATGTGGTTGCGGGAGACACCTTTGAACGTCGTTACTTTGTCCCAGGCGGTACGCGCAAACTTGACCAGGCCCCGATAAACCGGCCCCGAAGCGTTGATGGCCCTGCCTTTCTTGCCGGCGGCGGTCATCACGGCGGGGAGCGCCTGCACGGGCAGGCCGCGATTGGCGCATTGCTGCAATAGTATGCTGCCACTAGCGGCGTCTTCGATCCAGGCGCCATGAGAACCCATGCGCGCCCTACAACTCAAAGCATATTGTTCCAGGCGGGCGAAAACGGAGGGTATCCAGACCTCCAATGACGCGCCCTCAATCTGCACCAAATCCCAATCGAGACAAATCAGATTGTAACTTGCAGCACGATCGGTGAACGCCCAGTAGCTAACGCCGGTGCCGTCATTCTCGTTACTGGTCTTGATGGCGGAGTCGATGACGGCAAACACCTGGTCGCAATAAGCAGGCAGCTCGACCGGCTCTCCGTTAACGAGCAGCTTCTCCTTCTCGAAGAAGGCAAAACCGCTCCAGTCAACGAACTCGGCTAGATACTCCTGCTGATAGACTAGCGGGTGGTTGCTGGCTTGTAGCTTGTCCAGCTCTAATTTACGCCTGGCGGCGTGTTCTTCATCGGTCTCGTGCGCAAGACGTACCGGCAAATACGGGTTGGAAAACGTCGGCGCTTGGTATTGAACGAAGCCGTATTTGGGATCATTGCAAATCTGGTAGAGAAAGTTAGAAGGATCAGAACCGTTGGTATTCGAGGCAACCAAGCACGTGCCTGATAGATCAATAAGAGTCGGTTTGATGGCCTGCTCCCATATCTGCATCATGTTGGTTTTGCCGAAGGCAGCTTCGTCGATCAGGACTATCTTGTATTTCCTCGACCGGCCGGCGCGCTCGTTCTCCAGCGTCCAGAAGTCGATTCTGCCACCTGTCGTACACCGGATGACGCCGTCGATGCGCGATGCCGATACCTTAATCGGTTGCAGCATCCTCAACAACTCATAATAAGTCTCTGACAGGATTTTATAGTCTGGCGCAAAGATACCGACCGGCCAGCCCTTGCATACCGCATCGCATGCGATAGCCTCGATTAGCTGCGTCTTGCCCCAGCGCCGACCGCAGCGGATCGCTACGTAGTCGTGCGCCAGGGTCATGTAGAATGCTTCGGCCTGTCCAGGATGAAACATGGGTAGCGTGACAACTGGGATAGGCATTCACTTCTTGTCTTCTACTGCATTTTTGGTTTCAACTGCATCCGGCAAACCGCCGATCACGCGCACGACAACCTGATCAGCAACAGCGCCCCCTTCTTCCGGGGCCAGATCACGGCGCCGCCACAATTGTGGCTGTCTGTTAGTGAGCAGGAATATGCCCGCTGCGGTATCGGGCGGATAATGCTCTACATATTCCGCCCGCACAATCTCGACTTCGTCGCCGACCTTTACGAACTGGATTTTCTCAGCTTTATGGCTGTAACCTTGGGCTCTATGAAACATTGAACGAGCCAGTTCCGCGTCTGCAAGTTCCCCTCCATTATTCCATGCACTTTGAAACGCTATATGAGTTTTTCTCCAGGCGCGAAGGGCACTTAACGAAATAGCCAGTAGATCTGCGATCTGGTCTTCACTCAAGCCCAACAGCCGGTATTTATATACTAGATCACAATAAGCTTCCCGGTATTCGGTCGGACGCCCGAATACCCTACTGTCAACCAGCATCTGGACCGCTTTTGTTTTCTCAGCACGAGGACGATTTTGTGTGCCACGCTGCCGGCCGATCCAACCATGCTTAATCGAGCGTGCAATTGCTTCTTTCGCCTTACTACTGAGAGGGGTACGTTCAACCATTAACCGGCTCCAGATGATCCACTGAAAACTCTAATTCGACCGCCCGACCGAACAGCTCGAACAGCAGCCGGGCTCTTTCACCATTAGTCCAGGTACACAATGCCTGATGCCCCCACCAGGCGCCGGCAACAACCTTAACTCTAGTCTGCTCGTGTATTCTGGCGAAGGTCCCTTTAGCCTCCTGCCAGACCGTTTGTCTCAATTTATTAACGATGCTTGCGGCGATTGAGGCGGGGGAGTTATATTCGACCTCATTCTCGGTGCCTTCATTCTCGACCACGTGCCACGAAAGGATATATGAGACGCCGGGTGTTGATTGTATTGGCGACCAAGGCTGGAATTGGTTTACATTAACAAACAAATAGCGGGGGAACAAGGGTCGGATCGCGAGGGAGTGCCTATGCCGTTTAATTTCGACAACAGGATAGAACACTTCGTATCCCTGCGCCTGTAAGTGATCGGCGGCGAACTGTTCCCGGCCAGGATGGGTATGAACACAGAACCAGGTGGAATGGTCGATGAAAGGTCGGCGAACCATTTATTAGCTGTTCCTGGACGGATTCAATAGCTACCGCACTATCGTGCGCAAGATCGCACAACAGGAGAAAACCGAGGCAGCGTGGATATAATATCTGTTTTGCATGAATGCAAGTGATTTTTTTTTCCAAGCAAATCAAGCATGTAGCTGATTTCCTTGGTGTTTAAAAGATCTGATAACGGGAGCCTGCAAGCAGTCGCGTAGCGGCTGCGCTAGCGGGGCTCCCGTTGGCGAGCGGGCGCGTTTGCGCCCGCGAAGCCTGCATGGCGAACGAGGGGCCGGCTTGGATGACTAGGCGTGTTTCACCAGTGAAACCTGTTTTGCTGGTGAAACTCGTCAAAAAAGTTTACTCGTCTGTAAAAACCATTAAAAACCATTAAATCAATAAGTGGCTCCGCTTTGGGGGCTACGCTATTGATTTAAGTTTAAGTCACGCGCGCGCGCGCGCGAGATCTATTGATTGCGCGCGCGAGGGCTGGAGGTGGCTAGGCGGGAGGGTTGGAGGTGGCTAGGCGGGGAAACGTGCCCGGCCAATCGTTTTTTCTGTCAGTAAAACCGGGTGCGGCGCTTTCCGGCTGTTGGCATATCCGGGAGGATGGGAAGCGGTATTAATCGTTGTTTAAATCAGCCATGGCATATATCCAATGCGGCGCCTGGTTAGCAGTCGTCCCTCGCGCGGGGGCGTGGATTGAAACGACTGTTTCATATCGGCCTACGTATGAAACTGTTGTTTCGTCCCTCGTGCAGAATAAAGGATCATCTTCTGCATCTTGTGCGAAATCAATGGGTTGCGTCTGCCCTATCCTCATAACTGTCGAGCTGGCCGTCTCGAGCCAGATCGGCCGTGGCGGGCAGGCGGTATATATCCAACATGGCCCGTCTGGCGGAACGGTAGACGCAGCGGACTTAAAATCTGCGGCCCTATGGCGTGGGGGTTCAAATCCCTCGGCGGGCATGACCACGGCCAGAGCGTTGACGCGCAGGTGCGCCAACTGACCAAGGCCGGGACGCAGCGATCCGGCGAGCCTTGCAAGAGCGGTTCGACATCAAAGAAGAGGACGCTGGTAAGCTTCTTCACTAAGGCGTCGGACGCCATAGTGAAAGTAGGTCGGATCAATCTCACCACCATACGCCTTGCGGCCAATACGACGCGCTGCGGCGCAAGCCGTGAATAGACCCCCGAACGGTTCCCAAACCGCGTCTCCTTCCTCTGACGACGCTTTGATAATCATCGTCACGAGATCGAGGGGCTTTTGGTTCAGATGGATAGCGCGGCCAGAATCACCGTTTAGCTTGAAGCGCTCTTCACCTCGCAGCGCCGGACGGTCCCAAACGTTTGTGAAACCGTGTGGGCAATTAAATTTTGCGCGCATTGCTGCCCACTGCTCTTTGGAGCCGACGTTCTTGCCATTAATCGAGAAGTAAGGCCGTCCGGCAGGATCACCGTGCGCGTTCGCGTATTCCTGCATTCGAACGAACATTTCCGGCGGAGGGTAATACCAGAGGTGCCCTTGATCGAGATACTTCCGCACCGCCGCGTCAGCGACGCCGCAAGCTTCATTGGCTTTTCGCAGAGTCAACCCGGAGCGTCGCCACTCGCGAATAAGCCATTCCTTGAGGACCAGGCCATCAATGTGAGCCTCAAAGACATACTGGACGCAGACTTCGGACACGACCGGAAAGCGGCGGATTTTGGCAGTGTTCACATTCCCTGCGATGTGTCCCTTGCCCTTGTTCCAGATGTTCGCGTTCACGTAGCGCCACCCGAGCCGTTCTAGCACTGGATGCACGGCAGCCCAGCCAATTTCCGAGTTCCAAAACCAGAGCGTCGTTAACGGTGTTGCCCGCCTTGACCACGCAGCAACGTGCGGCTCATACCACTGCGGCAAATCCAGATGGTCGGAAGTGTCGCCCTCAAATCCGAGAACACCGTAGCCGCCATCCGAAACGATCACCGTAGGCGTCGGCCATTTTTCGCAAAGCGTGCGACTGTCGCCCAGAGCTACGTGAATCGATGAGTCCACGTATTCCGTTTTTGTTGGTGTGATGTCCTCTTTAACGGCCCTGCCCCGTCCAACAGTGCTGGTCGGCTTATGCCGTTTGGGAACGGAATCGATGATGTCTTTCGTCAACTCGTCGCTCACGAAGCGCCCTCCGATTTGCGGGCAAGTGTAACCCAAGATAGGTTATTCGCAAGGGCGGCTTATCGGGTGAACTGGACGAAGCGGCAACTTGTAAGGAACTCTTACAGGTTCAGGCCGAGGGGCCGCGCCGGGTGGAGCGCCGGGTCCGGGCCGACAACCTCGACGCCATCCTGGCGATCGGCTACCGCGTCCGCAGCCCGCGCGGCAGCCAATTCCGCCGCTACGCGCCGCTGGCGTGATACTAATCGTTGTTAAATCAGTCACGGTATATATCCAGCGCGGCGTCTGGTTAGAGGATGGCGTCTGGTTAGAGGATGTCGGCATATGATTTCCGACTACACCCGCGATATTTGTCGCTGGATTTGCATCGAGCGCGCGACCGAGATGGAAATCCGGCGTTTGGACTGGAAACTGAAAATCCTGAAAGTCGCCGGAAAACTTTCGTCCGCCGAGGCGCGATGGGACGCGGAACAGCAGGACGACGTGCGAAGTATGTTCGAGGCAGGCAAGCCGTGACATCTGCCGCCCCGGCTCTGCTCGGCACGATCCGGCCCGCAAGTTTTTTTGCGAGAATGCTTGTAATTCGACCACTGATTCTGATAATACATCCGCAGGAGGCCCACAGGAGATCACCATGCTTTCCCTCGACGATCTTGATGAAGCTGAACAGCGCATTCTTTACGATCAGCTCGCATATCGGTTCAGCAAGCAGCCGCAAACGATTTCTGCGGATGAGGGCGAGCTATGGGATGCGATCATCGACGCACTTGGTTTGCCTGCTCGTGAGCGTCCGCCTCTGAAAAACTACATCCAGGCGCATGGCAAAGCACGTTACATCGAGCACGTCGAGGCAGTCGAGTCGCTCATATCTCGCGCGCTGCCCGAGATGGTGCGCCGGCCTGTCAAGGCATCGGTGCGCCGACGCATGCTTACTTGTCTGGCTAAATATCTACGCGCGATTAACGTTCCGCCAACGCCGACGACGATGGTACAGAATCTCGGCCGGCTGGAATACGCGGTCGATGCTTGCTATCCCGGCTACATCAACGCGCGGCTGCTGCACCGCATCGCGCCGCTCGCCGTGGCCGAAAAAGCCAGTATATAGCCTCTGAGAGAACCGACTACGTCCCACAAAGTTTTTTGGCGAGAGGAAGAAACAGGTGTCTATCTTCGCGAAATGGATTGGCAAGCATGTCGTCGTCCGTACCTTTTCGGCCGGCGTACACATTGGCACGCTCGCCGAGGCGGAAGGGCCGGCTGTTGTAATTACCAATGCCCGCCGGATCTGGAAGTGGGGCGGCGCATTTACGCTGTCTGAGATCGCCATAAACGGGCTCAAGCCGAGCGAAAGTCGCCTGGCGCTTCCCGTTCCGGAAATTCTACTTACCCAGGCAGTCGAGTTGATTCCAACCACCGCTGCGGCCAGGAGATCCTTCGATGCGACTCACGAATAGCGGCGACGGCTATGATTTCGGCTCTGGTTTCGGCTATAATTTCTGCTCCGATTCCAGTTATGGTTTCTGCTCCGGTTCCGGCTACAGCTACGGAGACGGCTCCGGTGACGGTTGCGGCTATGGTTTCGGTGACGGCTTCGGTGACGGTTACGGCTTAGGTTACGGTCACAGTTGCGGCATCGGCTTTGGTGACGGCTCCGGCGACGGCTTTGGTTCCAGCTATGGCAACGGTTCCAGCTATGGCAACGGCTCCGATTTCGGCTACGGCGACGGTGAAAGCGACGGCTCCGGTTATGGCAACGGTTCCGGTGCCGGTTACGGTTACGGTATGTAGTCGCCATCGCGGGCCATGCCGCGGCGTAGATTGCAAAGAGGCAGGTATGCGCGCACCCTTATCAATTAAAGCGACGGTTTGTATCACGATCCCGTCGGCACTGCTTGCCGATCTCGACGCCGCCGCGGTCGTTGAAGAGCGAACGCGATCTGCGACCGCGGTGCGAGCTATCCGCGAATATTTGGAACGGCAGCCCAAGACGGCAGAGTCTCGGACGGCAGAGTCTCGGACGGCAGAGTCTCGGACGGCAGAGTCTCGGACGGCAGAGTCTCGGCATGATGCAGCGCCGCGCCGTCGCTGACTTTTCTAAGGACGGCACTTGCGGTCGGACGGCAGAGGCGGTATATAGAGGTGTCTGCTGTAGTCTTTACGCTTCTGCCGTCCGGCGGCGCACACCGTCCGGTTTCCTTAGCCCCGCGGTCATCACGCTGCGGGGCTTTTTTTGTGTCTGGTATATAGAGCACGAAAAAAGGCGAAACGCATCATGATCGACTGGCGCTCCCTGTTCGATGCGCTCCATGTCGAATGGCGCGATCGCGGCCCTAATAGTTCCCGCAACAACATCACCATTAAGTGCCCGTTCTGCCATGATGACCCCTCAACGCACTTGGCAGTCGCATACGACGGAGCAGGCTATTACTGTTTTCGTAATCCAACGCATCGGGGGGTCAGCGCCCCTAGATTGCTGGTCCGGCTCGGCGCCTCTTACGACGAAGCTCAGCGTTTGCTGCGACATTACTCTGACAGCTCGACTGCTTCCCCCGCGAAAGCAAGAGTCCCGAGCTTTTCGCAGCTTCAAACAGTCTGGTCACATTTCGATCCGGTCTCGCAAAGCGATCGCTACATCGACTACCTCACCTGGCGCGGATTCGAGGATGCCGACCTTGTCGCTGACTACTACGACCTGCGCTATGCGCGCGTCGGCAAATGGTCGGGGCGGCTGCTGATCCCATACTATGAAAACGGATCGCTGATCTCCTGGGTCGGCCGCTCGATCACTAACCACGATCCAAAATACCTGGCGCAGATCAGCGATGAGGGCGTGCTGTACGTGCCTGGCCGAGCGCGAGCGCGTTACGATACCGGCGTTTTGGTCGAAGGGCCGCTTGACGCGCTCAAGATCGCCGCGGCCTGCCGTACGCAGGGCATTATGGCGGCTGCTTTATCCGGCAAGGCGTTACCGGCATCCAAGCTGCTGCGCATCAGCCGGTTCCTGGACTGCTGCTCGGGCCGTTATCTTGCCCTCGACGCAGACGTTCCGATGTCACAGATCATGGCCGCTATATGCACCATTGCGTGCGCCCTGAAAAGCCGTTATATTCGTCGCCTGCCTATCCCCCGAGGCCATAAAGACCCCGGGGAACTTAGTTATCTGGAGGTGCGAACGTGGTTAACCGGCATGAAATCAGGGCGGGGATAGCGCGGCGCCCGATCAATTGGCCTACGCTACATGTGCAATGGCCAGGCGTTTTCGAGAACTACGCGCGCGCTTGGGTATCCAAGCATTTCTGGAAAGTAAGCGAACAATTCGGCAGCCGCGAGGATGCGCTGGCCGAGTGCGCGCTGATCTTCACCCGTTGTCTCAGGCGTTACGAGCATACTGTCAATAACCCCGCATGGTTCATGGCGCTATACAAGCGCGCCCTCGCCAACGACTGGACGACTTATGCAATGAAGTCAACGCGCCAGCGCGACCTGATCGTCTATGCGCGTAATCCGGATGACGAGGCGGTGCGCGACAACGTAGAGCCGGCGGAGGATTCGCAGGGGTTTCTGTTGACGCTGCTTGGCGAGGCGAGCGAGGAACTACGCCAGGTGCTGTCGATCCTGGCAACGGCGCCGGCCGAGGCGCTCGATATCCTGTTCTGCTCGACCGACTACAATATGCTCAATCGGGTCTGGAAACGCTGGGCCGGCATCAACGATTCCAAGGTGGATGTGGTTGCCGAGCTACGAAAACTACTTTTGTAGTTTCCAGCAACAGGGGCGCTTCGGCGCCCCTTAGCTTGTCCACGGTGTATAGCTGACAACGCTAAGACGGTCAATCCGCTAGAGCACCAATCCCGGGATATTTTTAAGTGGTTCGGCGTTTTTTAAGGGGCGGCAGCCGTAAACGGTGGTATAATGTATTTAACAGCCTGATAACCAGCGCTGTTTTTTGAGGAGCCACACACATGGCCACTTCCGGCAAGAAGGCCGTTCCCGCGGTCGTTGAAATCCCCGCCGCCGTTCCTGTTGCTGCGCCCTTTTTCGGCGCGCTGTCCGATGCCGCCAGGACCGTTGATCCGACCGCCGCCGCGCAACTCCCGACCGAGGCCCCGCAGGTCTTTTTGAAACGGTTAGTTCAGGCAATTTCCCAGGCCGCTGACCCGGTGTGGGAATCGCTCGGCGAGGCCCCGCAAACCTGGTACAATGCGGCGGCCGAGTCAATCGAGGGCGGCGTTCCCATTGCCGAGCCGGCCGGTTTCGTTGCGGTCGTACCCGTCGCCAGGCACGCTGCTGTTGCCCCCGCCGCCAGGACCAGGCCAACCTCCGCCCCTAAGGCCGCTGAAGCCGCCGAAGCCACCGATGCCGCGCGCGATACCGTCCTGGACGCCGTTGACGCCGCGTGCGATGCCGCCGAGGCCGCCGAGACCGCCGAGCCGACGGAGACGTTGCCCGTTCTTAAAGCATCCAGATCCCCCGGCATCGTGGCGATTGCGCAAAAATTGATCATAACTCATTCAGACCCGCTGACCTTGAACAAGAAAACAGCACGCGCCCTGATGGTCGCGAACAAGGTCGATATCAAGGACACGTCCCTCTCGGTGGTGCTGACCTACACGCTCTCCGCGATCCGTATGGCGATCGAGGCCGGCCGGTTCATATAATCGTGAGGGGGGGAGGATAACTTCCCCCTTAATTTTTGTGGGGCTCGGGCGGCTGCCGGCCATAGGTAGGCGGCTGCCGGCCATGGGTATTTGGCGAGAGACTGCCGGGTTCAGCCGGCGGAGGGATAACCGGTCCGCGCGGGAGCGCGGAGCATGGGGCGGCCACGGTATCGGCCCGGCTCTGTGCCAGCCGGTCCGCGCGGGAGCGCGGCTGCCGGCCATTTACGCCGCTGCCGCGAGCGGGAGAACCGATCGTCCCACAAGTTTTTTGGCGAAAAGCTCATTTAAATCTTGCTTTTTCCAGCGCGACCTGATATGCCGGTTTTCAACAAGCACTCAGGAGATTTCCAATGACTACCACCTCCGCCACCGCCCGCGCCGCATACGCCGCGTTCGTTGCCGCCAGGGAATCCGCCGACGCCACGTACGACGCCGCCCTGGAATCCGCTTACACCGCGTTCGCGGACCGCCTTGGTCAAGGCCGTCGCGTTGCCGCCATGGAATCCACCCCCATCGACGCCACGTACGACGCCGCCGTGGACGCCGCCTGCGCCGCATATCGTACCGCCATGGACGCCGCCGACGCCGCATACACCGCCGCCCTGGACGCCGCCGTCCCGGCCCCCGCTGCCGCGTACGCTGCCGCGTACGCTGCCGTTTATGACGCCGCCCTGGAATCCGCCGCCGACGCCGCGCGCGATGCCGCCGTGGAGGCCGCCGACGCCGCATACGCTTACGCTGCCGCCCTGGACGCCGTCGCCGAATATCCGTCAGGACGTAAACAGGAGATAATCCGATGACCCCCACTACTGCCGACGCCGCATACCGTGCCGCTCTGGACGCCGCCGACGCCGACTAGACCCCCCCCTAACCAGGAGATTTCCGATGACCCGTTTTGCCCTCATCGACATCTACAGCGGATTTGTGTGGGGCGTGACCGACGCGGCCAGCCCGATCGACGCAGCTCGCACGGTTGATACCGTCCTGAATGTAACCGACCGCGAATATATCGAGCACGGCCCGAACAGCGGCGCCGAGCGTTCGGGTATTGGCGGATATATCGTTTATGAAACGCCAGAGGGCTACGACGTTGAGAACGGGGCGGACCCGGTATCACGCGCGGCCACTGAGCGACTCCCGCGGGCGGCGGTGATCGAAGTCCAATTCCGAGATGACTAACAAAACAAGGATCGTTGCCATGACCCCCACCACCACCTCCGCCGCCACCTCCGCCGCCTGGGGCGCATACTGCGACGCTCTGGCCGCCGCCCGCGCCGCATACGCTGCCGCCCTGGCCGGCGCCGGCGACGCATACCGTGCCGCCATGGCCGCCACCTACGACACGTGCAAGGCCGGCTCGGCCGCTGCCCGCGCCGCCGACAAGACCGCCGACGACGCGTACGCTGCTACCGTGCATGCCGCCGACGACGCGCGCGCTGCCGCAATAGAGGCCGCCTGGGACGCGTACCATGCCGCCGAGGCTGCCAAGTAGACGCACCCATCCGGGAGATTTCCGATGACCCCCGCCCTCGCCGCACACGCTGCCGCCCTGGACGTCGCCCTGGACGCCGTTCGCGCCGCGCGTAATGTCGCTCTGGCCGCCGCCGACGCGGCAGATGTTGCCGCCGAGGCCTCTGACGTGGCGTTTGACGACGCCGATGACGCGTACGCCGCCGCCGACGCCGCGCGCGATGCCGCCGTGGAGGCCGCCGACGCCGCATACGCTGCCGCCCTGGACGCCGCCAACGACGCGTGCAATGTCGCTATGGCCGCCGCCGACGCCGCATGCACCGCCGCCGAGGCCTCCGCCGTGGCGTTTAACGACGCCGAGGACGCGTACGCTGCCGCCATAGAGGCCGCCATAGAGGCCGCCTGGGACGCGTACCATGCCGCCGAGGCTGCCAAGTAGACGCACCCATCCGGGAGATTTCCGATGACCCCCGCCCTCGCCACATACGCTGCCGCCCTGGCCTGCGCCGACGACGCGTTTGCTGCCGCCATGGCCTGCGCCCGCGCCGCATACCGTGCTGCCGAGGCCCCCGTCTACGACGCGTCCGCTGCCGCCGCCGCGTTTGCTGCCGTCGCCAACGCCTACGCCGTACACGCTGCCGCCCTGGACGCCGCCCGCGCCGCATACCGTACCGCCTCTGATGTGCGCGTTCCGTGAGTGGGAGAACCGATCGTCCCACAAGTTTTTTTGGCAAAAAGTGCATTTAACTCTTGCTTTTCCCGGCGCGATCTGCTAGACAGATATCTAACATGCACTCAGGAGATTCCCGATGACCATCACCACCTACACCGCACACGACGCCGCCCTGGACGCCGCATACGACGCATACTACGTCACTCTGGACGCTGCCGAAGCCGCAGTCGTGGCCGCCTGCACCGCGCGCACGGCAGCCGAGGCAGCCGTGGACGTAGCCTGCGCCGCGTACACGGCAGCCCGAGATGCGGTCAATGCCGCTTACGCCACCGCGCTGGACGCCGCCTGATCATTAACAGGGGGGGAGGGTCACTGCCCCCCCCCCCCCCCCCGGGGGCCGCCCCCGGCGGGCGCCCCCCCCCGCCCCCCCCCCCCCCCCCCCCCCCGCCCCCGCGCCCGCCCCCG